>Ga0326728_10019723_pt1 | contig 13032 bp, 8 predicted proteins | sample MB3enrmetagenome_FD_207602 | JGI IMG/M metagenome (GOLD analysis project Ga0326728, IMG submission 207602) | Lab enriched peat soil microbial communities from McLean, Ithaca, NY, United States - MB31MN | ecosystem: Environmental > Terrestrial > Soil > Wetlands > Peat | place: USA: New York...
AGTCCGTGGCGCACAGGGCTCTTGCTCGAATCGCGAATACCGTCATAACGGGTCACAATTCCCGCTTCTCTGATTTTGAGGTTGCTATCGGCCGCCCTGATGATGATCTCAGAACTCACACCCATACCATTCTGGTTCACGTCGATCGCGTGAAGTGCCTTTCGCGTATATGCGCGAAACCCGCTTTGCGAATCGCTCAACTTCAGCCCTGAGCTCAGCATTGTTGCGTGATCGAGTACCTTCATCCCAAATTTCCGGTAGCGAGGAATCGCCCGGTTTTTTACCCCGTGCGCAAAGCGTGAGCCAATCACAATATCGGCGCCGCTTTCTCGCATCTCGTCGATAAGCTGCGGGATATCATCAGGATTGTGTTGTCCGTCCCCGTCGAGCGTCACGAGCACGTCGACGTCGAAGTCTCGCGCTATCTCAAAACAATCGCGTATGGCACTGCCGTACCCCTCGTTCGTGACGTGCCGGAAGACTTCGGCGCCGACCAGCTCAGCCACGTCTGCGGTACTATCGTCAGAGCCGTCGTCGACGACGACGACTCGGTCTGCGTGGCGCCGTGCGCGGGCAACAACGCTGCCTATGGTGAGCTCTTCATTATACGCGGGGATCGCCACCATGCTGCCGCGTGCGCTAGTCGCCGGCATAGCAACGCCCGTCGCACGATTAGCAGGTTGCTTAGCGTCGTCGAAGTCGTTTTGAAAGGGCATCGTTGTGGTTCTTGCGACGTGGAAGGCCGCACACTCTCCCATTTTCTTTGGGTGCGCTCTGTTATAAATAGATACTACAAATAGATACATTACTTGACGCTGCTCTGCTTGCCGCCTTTGCGCAACGAAAAGAAACCCCGGCTTCAGTCAGGATGCGCCAGTTACCCCGACACCGCGCAGAATGCCGTTCATCACGTAAGTTCCAAAGATGCCAAGAAGGGATTAAGCACAGCGAGTGTGGATGCCGTTGCAACCGCCTAGAGTTCAAGCAAGTCAGCACCTGAAAAGGCCTGGTCTCTGACGATTGCTGCCAAACAGAGCACACCCACTACGGCTTTTAACGTCATCAATAAAACAGGGAAGCTATCGGCCGCGTGACACGGCGGTATGGATACGCCTAATTAATTAACAGTCCGCTGTTGAGGCAATAAGTTGTTTCAATGTTAAGAGCTGTGACGGGCGCTACCCTTGTGCTATAGATCTGATACTTTACTACTCTCAAAGCGCCTGAAATCCTTAGATGCTTTATTTTCATATCTATGCCTTATGTTTGCGTTGGAATCGCGGTCAACGCGCATATAGCCTTGTATCGGATGCTTTATTTTCATATCTATGCCTTATGTTTGCGTTGGAATCGCGGTCAACGCGCATATAGCCTTGTATCGGTTTGCTGCATTGGTTGCTGCGTTTGCGGCCCGTTGGTTGTGTTAGTGCGCTATTTTTTCACCTCCCGTGAAGCAAATCTCTTGCTACGCAACGCATCAGACCTCAAACGTAGTGTTTTCAACATATGGATAAGAATGCCCGGAATAAAAGCAGAAAAATGCAACCAGTCACTTGCCGGATGATAAGGGAGGGCACCGAAGAAAGTCAAGGACGGTGCTCCTCAGAAACGAAACTTGAACAACCGCCACGACAAATACTGCCTTTTTCGATTCTTAGACATTCATGATCTACAGGTTGCGCAGCACACGTCACCTGTTTTGCACTTCTTGAAAGATCTCTTCTATTTTGTCGGTTACGCGTGCCCAAGAATGGTGCTTCTTCACAAATTCGCGCGCCTGGTGCCCGATTCGTTGCCTTTTGACCTTGTCCAGCAACAGTCCTTCCACCTGATCAGCAAATTCGACAGGACTGTCCGCGATACAAAGATGGTCGCCGTGTGTAGCGTTAATCCCTCGTACACCGATTGATGTGGTGACTACAGGCTTTTCCATGGCCATCGCCTCCAAAACCTTGTTTTTTATTCCCATTCCCGATACGAAAGGAGCAATTACAACTGAAGCACGGGCAACATACGGACGCACGTCCTCTACGAATCCCGTCACGCAAATTGACGGGTCCTTGGCAAGGGCGCCAATGACAGGGGGCGGATTTTGACCGACCACGAATAGCTTCAGGTTTGGAAATCGCCGCTTGAGCGTGTCGTAAACCCGAGAATGAAAATACTTTGTAGCCTCGACGTTTGGATGACTGGACATGTAGCCAACGAAGATTAATGAAGGCCATTCTTCACTTATTCCCAGCGGTTTGAAGAAGTCCGTATCGACCCCATTAGGAACGGCTGCGCACTTTGCTTCGGGGCATAGCATTTTCATTTCGTGATATTCATTGTCGTTGACGACGATGCTTGCATCAAACGCAGCAAGCAGCTTTTTCTCAGCCGATCTGGTAGCGAGATACGTGCAGAACCAATAAAACTTGTCCATAGACCTGCGCGCTCTCTGGTACTCACGGTAGAACTCGGCAGACCTGCAATCGAATGCGTGCATCACTTTGGGGGTGCTGAATCGCCACGCGTAGAACGCGACCGGTTCGCTAGCGTAAACGACGTCGTACTTGTCGTCACGAGTGTCTTGTATCATTGACGCCATCGCTGGCACGTACGCGGTCGTCAAGAAACACCGATAGTCGGAAAAGAGTTTTCGCGGCGCAATGCTATCGCGAGCAACAGAAAGAAGTTTACCACTGTGCGATTGCGGGTGCCATGGTACGGGATCGATTTGTGAACAGTACCGTTCCAGTTCCGGATAAGATCTCAGCGCGGCGAGATCATCGTTGAGATACAAAAGCCGAATGGTGTGACTTCTGCTTAAGTGCTTTAAAATGTTGAATGCTGGTAAGGCCGTTCCGCTGTACGGTGATGGACGCCCATCCCATATCATTAGGATGTTCATTATAGACTCTACTCGCGCATTGGCCACAGTGTGCGGACTGTGTAAGAACTAATTCTCGTCACTGAGAGGAGCAGCGAGGGTAACTCGCCTTACGCAACCTATTTCGGTACGCATTGACTATAAAGCTGTTCCACTTGCGAAGCAGCCGTGTATCTTGACATGTCGCTTGCCAGCCCTTACCATTCGCGCGTTCCGCTGGGCATTTTGCCGCGTCGCCTTCATAGTTCACTAGATCTGTTAAATAGCCACATTGGACCTCTTCATCGCCTCGTGCGGGTTCTCGATGACCAATGACGGATCAGAGCGTTTTGTAAGAGAGCGAAAGGGGCAATGGGATGCTTTATCCCTTTCGACTTGTGTATGCGACCCAAAAAGAGGATTATCGTCCTCGAATGTCGTAGCGGATCTCGAAACGCGGTATGCGCGGATGTTTTCGGTTATTTGCCGGAGACTGCGTGTTTAGCTACTCGCTTGCGCCTAAGAGGTTTGAGCGCACCGCCTCACAATCGACGACTACGTCATTAAAGTCCTCATTCGCTCACTAAGCGGACCCGCCCCTTGATCGAGATCCTTTACGTTGAGTATTAGCGCCGCGTCGTCGAAGTCGTTTTGAAAGTGCATCCTTGTGCTTCATGCGACGTACAGGACCACACACTCTCCCATTTTCTTTGGGTGCGCTTTGTTCCAAATCGTACATGACCTGACGCTGCTCTGCTCGTCGCCTTTGCGCAACGAAAAAAAACCCCAGTCTCATCCCCGATGCGCCAGTTGTTCCGACACCGCGCGAATGCTAACGTTCCCCCCTAGTTCCTCAAACGGGCAGAAGTGCGTTCTTCGGATGCTGCTTGCGCCCAACTTCAGCGGGATGCCGCGGCATCCGTAGAACCGACGAAGGACGCCAGGTGCGAGCACGTGCTCCCTCGCTAGTGGTAATACACGACGGCGCCGCCGTCGTCAAAAACACGATCGCGCTCGTCCGCGATACCGGCCAAACTCGAGTAGCTTGCCTGGGTGCCGCTGAGGAGTGATTGTGGCTTTACCTGCTGCGCGCTCGTCCCGGTGAGCAAATTGAAAGTCCCCAGAAAGACGTACCCCGAGTGTGGCGTGTGCGGCGCGTAACTAGGGATGCTTCTGAGCGAATAATTAGAATCGAGACTGGTCCAAAGAAGGCCGCGATACAAGTCGGCATACACAAGCTGCGCGGACGTTTTGTCAGCATAGAGCCACTGAGCCCCGGCCACCTCTCTCGCGTTGAAACGGGGGGCATCGATAGCATCACTTAAGAAAAATGAGGTCGGATCCTGCCGCGTGACCTCGTAGACAAGACCAGTGCCAAACAGCAACATTATGACAAAGAGCACCGCGACTAGCTTGTAAGCGAGGCTCACGGCTGTTCCTTCTCGCGGTCTCGCGCGCAGGCGCCCAAGAGCCGCCCCGATCAGCAGCGCTCCGGTAACGCAAAAGGGGGCCAGCAGGAGCGTTGAGATCTGATAGAGCCTCGTCGTATTGACGGTGCCGAGGGCCAAAACCGGAATGGCGGCGGCTGTCATCAATATAGCAAAGCTCGCCAGCGCGAGCGCAGCAAACTCCTGATCAAACGTGAAACGATAGCGGCGGAGCGCGAGCGCAGCGAGGCCCAAAATGATGAGAATGAGGCCAAGCAAGTAGAGGAGCTCCGCGACCTCGTGGAGAGGCGAGAGCGTTCCGAGCTGCAGCAGTGTGTTAACGGAGATCCCACAATAGCGCACCAGCGTCAGTGACGCGGAGAGAAAGGCAACCGGCGCCCCGAACAACAACATCGGCGTCTTCTGCTGGGCTCGCTTGGCGAGCACGTACACGATCACAAGGGCGCAGGCGTACGCGGCAGCGCCGATCCCGAAGGCAACGAGGACGTTAGAAGGCGAGAGAACCGTGCCAATCAGGGTCAATGTAGGCGCGATTTCGGCGCTCAATGCCGCGGACCCGAGCGTCGCGTACCACGCGGCCGTGAAGGCAGCAAAGAACAAGACGAAGGGCAGCGTCAGCATCCGTTTCGGGCGAGACGAAGGCTTTGCCGGCGGCCCTGAACGGGCGGCCCGATGGAGGCGGCGTAAGGCGGGGTTATCGATCAAGAAGAGCACTAGCCATGCAACGACGAGGTACACGATGAAGATGAACGCGAGCGCGTAGTGCGACACAACAACAGATGCAGCGAACACTGCATAGAGCGCGTAAAGGCGCGCTTTCCCTGCAGCGCGTCCGACGCCCTTGTCAACCAGCAGGATCAAGAGCAGAACTAGGAACAGCTCAGCGATTTCCTGTCGCGCGAGTGCGGGCATTTCGGTGAAAAAGGTGAACAAAAAGGTGGCGAAGAAGGCGGCCAAAAGGGCAATTCTGTCGTTCGTTTGTTTTTTGAACACGACGAAGAGACCGACCGGAACGAGGGCGAAAAAGAGGGGGTAGATCGTTTTGAAAATCCATACCACACTCACGCCTGACACAATTGAGATAAGTGGAGCAAGCAGAGTAATGCTCAGCACGCCGTTGACTGCACCGGGCGCGTGGATATTCCACTGCGCATTGGAAAGCACAGCGTTCGCAGTATAGAGCTCTTTTTGGATGTCCCACCCCCAGACGTAAGGTGAGATCAGCGATCCGTGATAGAGGAGAGTGACCGCGATGACGAATACCGCGAGCGGATAAAGCTCCTTTGGAACGGAGGCCGACGTGCTAATCCAAAACGCTGTGATCGCGATGATGATGATTAGCGCAAGCAGGAGCACGTTGCTGCCGTACGCATTCATCGCGTACGTCGCAAATATGCTCACAAAGGGCAACACACAGAGCGCTAACACGGGCGGCGTCAACACGTCACGTCGATCGATGATGCCGTCCTCAGTCGGATCCGTGTCGCGCCAATAACTCAGTACCGCGAGGAAGGTGATAATCACGCCTTCCGTCATCACAACCGGGACAAGCGCGAGCGGCCGCTCGAACCCGACCAGCGGATATAGCGTTGTCATGAGAAGTCCCGTACCCATGACGCTCGCGAGGCTCAGGCCAACCGCGAAGAGCGGCGTGTGCACGCCGCCGAGGTGGTGGAGCCGCAGGGCCCGAAGGACGAGCATGCCGGGAATGAACAAGAGGTACATAGAGGCAAAGAGGCCCCGCAAAAGCGGTATGTGCACCCCTGCCGCATCGAGTCCGATGAGGGCCCAAACAAGAAACTGCAGCGTGAGGACTGTTGTAAGCGTCCTTTTGCGCGGCCAATCGTTCATCAGGAGAGGATTAAGGACCATGGCAGCCCTCCAGTACGCGCGTGTATAAGCCGAGCAGTTGCGCGCGGATGACATCCCACGTGTACTTCGCTTCACACAGTTTTCGCGCGGTGACACCAAACGGTGCTCGTTCGCTTCTATTTTCAAGTAGGTACGCCGCTTGATCAAGGAATCGTTCGTCGACCCGCGGCACGATGAGGGCGTGTTCCCCGTTGTGTGCTGATACGCCTTCAATACGCTTCTCAGTGGTTACGATGGGAACCCCCTATTCATATATTAGCGTGCCTGCTGTGTTCCATTCTTCTGCTGCGAGAGACCTGAGTGAGTGGTAATGTCTAAGATATTCAGGGCAATCCTCGAACTGCGCGAGCGCGGTGGCTAAGCGAGCGGTAGCCGCTAAGCACGCGTTCCTCCATAATCGCCCAGCTGTAACGTTCTTCGTACGCTTTGCGCCCGTTGTTGCCTAGCTCGGCGCGGAGCTCTGGGTCGTCCCTGCACGTTTTCAGCGCGTCAGTGAGCGCGGGCACGTCGCCGTACGGCACCACCACCCCGCACCGCTCATTTCGAACGATGTTCGCCATTGCGCTCTCATCGCTGACAATGATCGGCTTTCCGCACATCATCGCTTCAAATAGTTTAGCGGGGCTCGCATACTTCGTCTTGGGAAACCTAGGATCTTCAAACCGGAACAAGAGATCCGCCTTCAGCGTCTCCCTAATGACGTCGTCGTACGAGGGCAAGAACCCAAGGTACTGCGCCTTGCTCCCCACGCGGTTCAGCTCGTTAAGAACCTGTTCATTGTCAGTGATCGGCCCCGCCACTTTGAGCCGCACCCCTTCGACACCGCTCACCGCGTCAAACATATAGTTGAGCCCGCGAGAGTGATGCATCGCCCCCGCATAGAACAGCACCATCTCGTCCGCGTTTGCTTTAGCGGCGATTCCGATCGCTCCTGTTTCGGGAGTTGATAAGCGATCAATCGGTGAGTTGTACACGTAATAGAGCTTGTTAATGTGTGCTCCGTCGACCTCTTCAAAGCGCGACTCATCCACCAAAAACAGTACGTCGGCGAAGCCGATTCCCGTGCGTTCAAGGCGCGAGACGAACCGCCTAATGCGCTTCCTCAGCCCCTGAAATCCGCCATCGGACAGATTATCTGCATAGAAGTCGTAGATGAAATAGCAGAGCTTTCGCTTCCCGATAAGTTTGGCGAGTATTGCCGGGAGGAGCGTGTCAAAGTCGCTCGCGTGTATGACATCGCTGTCGTCTCGCAGAAGGAACACGAGCTCATAGGCCCACCAGAGCGGTAGATACAGCAGCGCCGCCGGTCGATCGTACGGGGCCCTGATCCTACACTTGTACGTGCGATACAGCGCCGCATTGTACGATTCGGCAACACCATTGCGATCCCAAATCAGCAGCTTGACCGAATAGCCGTGCGTTGCGAGCGCCCTCGCTATCTTATTGATGCCCGGCTCTATCCCCCGCCCTCGAACCAACGTCACGTTCATTTCAGAAGCTCGGCCGTCGGTGACCCGCGTTGGGCTTGGACGTGTTTAACGGAGACGGTGCGCGTGGCAGACAGACGAGTGAGCGTTAATCCCTCAGGCTTGGCTGTATCGTGCCACATCGGCCTCCACCATCATACGCACGAGTGCCTCAAATGAGGTCTCGGACGCCCAGCCCAACCTAGCACGGGCTTTTGACGCGTCTCCCTTCAAATCAGGTACGTCTGCGGGTCGCATAAATCGCTCGTCGATTGTAACGTACCTTTCCCAGTCCAGGCCGACGTGATCGAAGGCGAGCGCGGCGAAGTCCCTGACCGAATGGCTCTCGCCTGTGGCGATCACGTAATCATCAGGCTCTTCCTGCTGCAGCATGAGCCCCATCGCCTTCACGTAGTCGCCCGCAAAGCCCCAATCGCGGCGCACCTCTAGGTTGCCTAAACGAAGCTCGTTCGCCCGGCCACACGAGATGCGCGCAACTCCATCTGAGATTTTCTTCGTCACGAACTCGATGCCGCGCCGCGGAGACTCGTGATTAAAACAGATGCCACTACAGCAATACAGCCCGTAGCTCTCCCGATAATTGATCGTCGCATAATGCCCAAACACTTTTGCAACGGCATATGGACTTCGCGGGTGAAATGGCGTGATCTCACTTTTCAACGGCTGCGGCGACGTGCCAAACATCTCGCTACTCGAGGCCTGGTAGAATCGTGCATCAGGGCAGAATTGTCGCACGGCTTCGAGGACGCGCACGACGCCAAGCCCCGTCACATCGCCAGTCAACACCGGTTGGTTCCAAGATGTCGCCACAAACGATTGCGCGGCAAGGTTGTAGACCTCGTCAGGCATGACGGCCTGCATCGCGACGTTAAGCGACGACTGGTCGGTGAGATCGCCTTCGAGCAGCACGAGGTTATCTATAAGCGCCCCGATGCGCGTCTCATTGGGGGTGCTTAGCCGCCTCACTAGACCATAGACTTCATAGCCCTTTTCGAGGAGCAACTCGGCAAGATATGAGCCATCTTGCCCCGTAATGCCCGTTATCAGTGCGGTCGGCATGATCCCACCATTCGTTCAATCAGTAGTTCGTTGATCGTAGTACCCATATAAGAATGTGCCGTCGCGCTCGAATGCCGATCGGCTGGCGATGAAGCCCGTTCCCATTCAAACGGAGCTTGCTTTGCGACAGAACTATTTCGTCTCGAGCCATCGGATCTTCGACCAAACGCACGCACCGCGGCCGCGGGACGTCACGCGGCTGATCTTGTTGGTTCCCCACGCACAAGAGAGCACTCGCGTCCGTTTGGTCAGGTGACGGTGATAAAGAGGTAAACTGACCGATACACGTTCACTTGACCTGTCTTGTACAAGTCAAACTCCAATTTTTGCTCTGAGCCTCGGGAGGTGGCCGTAAATGAGATCGAGCGTTGCCATATCTGATTGTTAGCGAGGCTGAACGATTCAGTGGTAATGGTTTTGTTAGCCAGCGTTGCCGCCAGCGTGTAGTTGACGTCCGCGTTTTCGTGATTGACGACACCGACGGTCACATTGGCCGTCTGGTTGACTGTGAGATTCGTCGGATAATCTGAGGCTTGTCCACCCGCACCTAACAGGTACAACTCAGTAAACGGTTCGCCTGGTTGCGGAAATACGATGATCAGTATCGTTCCGCAAACGGCGAGGATCAAAACGGCCGCGAGGACCCAAGTAAGAAGTTTACGATTCACGCCTTCGATCTGATTCCTTCGCGCTTGCTCATAAATGTTTTCTTGTGCCGCAAAGATGGCATAAGCAACGCTGCAAGTATGAGGCGACCTCGTGCCGAGCGTGGCCACACACGACGGTTATACTGATACGTTCGCTCATGGGTGGACGTCCCGATATAGGTATGCGGTTCCATTTTTGAAAAGCGCAAGTCAAAGCTCTTGAAAAATCTATATAGACGCAAGAGTCATAGGCCAATCAAGTCCAATTTTTGCATAGAAGCAGATACTATTTACCTTAAGTGTTCTGCTATTTTGGCGGCATGTCCGGTACAGAGACAGAGTTATATAACGATCACGCCAGAGAGAAATTAGCAATAAATGAGCTTAGTACTGAGTTATACGTCAATAGCTCACAGAGAGAGCTGCGCTATGGGCGCGTCCATGGGCTTTTCCACTCTTCGTATGGGTCACGGGGGCATAACACGCAATCAATCTCTTTTATAAGTGAAGGAGGCAAGCTTAACACGAGCCCGCAAAAACGCTGCATTCCTATTTCTAAAGATCTAAAGGCGCGGGGATATACGTGCCACGTCTTTTTGCGTGAGCCTCTGGGTAAGTACCAAAATGTCTTTGCGCAAGTAGCCAACTGGAAGGCGCTCTTACGCGCGGAGCCTGATGTCGTTATCATTCATCGATCGTCTAACATAATCGATTATAGGTATGTGCAAAAGCTCCAGACTGAGCGCCCGCGGACCCGGGTCATATTCGATTATGATGATGCCCTCTTCCACGTTCGAACTCTGGGAAGCCACGTTCAAACTCTGAATAGAATGCTGTTATACTCCCACCTAAACAAAATCATGGGCCGGTCAGATGCTGTGTTTGCGGGAAGCCACTACCTCGTCTCGTACTCCCAAAGGTACAACTCAAATGTGCACTTAGTGCCCTCGGCTGCAGCTACTGAGGTGTTTCGTCCGCTGCACCGCGCTCCCGACACTGACGCAGTTATCACGATCGGGTGGTTAGGGGGCGCGACGAAGCAAATCCTTCCAAGTTTGCGACTGTTAATCGATCCATTAAACCATCTGAATGCTAAGTACAAGATTCGCTTCAAAATGGTGAGAGCACTGTCTAAGGCGGTAAAAGCGGAATTGAGACAGAATGACTTCGCGGTTTCATTTGGACTAGATGGGATGATACCGGTCGACCAGAAACTCGCGCAAGAAATAGCTGACTTTGACATAGGGGTAATGCCACTCGTAGACGAGCCGTTCACCCGTGGGAAATGCGCGATGAAAGCATTAGAGTACATGGCGATGGGCATACCGGTGGTAGCAAGCCCTGTAGGTGAAAATTGCTATGTTGTGAAACCTGGCATAAATGGATTTCTCGCAGGTACCTGCACTGAGTGGAGTAACGCTCTTGAGATGCTTATCAATGATGGCTCATTACGAAGAGCAATGGGAAACAGAGGCCGCGAAATGGTTGAAGAAGAATACAGTGTTGAGAAGATCGTCGACCGTATGGTGTGTGCAATTGAGCAACTCTCGTAACGGTATCCCCCACGTGATGTAAGACTACGCGTCGAGTCCCGAGCAGATGTACTATATGTTGACGTCTGCGAATTGCATTATGAATTGTTCAGTTACCTTCAGAAGGGAAGTCATTCTCGAAATTGGCGGGTACGATGAATCGTGAGACTGGCGCTAGACTCCGACTTATGGCTCAGAATCCTGCTCTAGCAATATACGCCAGCAATGTCTGAAAAACGCATAGCTGCGTAGAAGTAGTTGCTTGCCTCGTTGTTCAGTCATAATGTTTTAACCCTACGCTGTTTCGAGGCGCAGCAAACCAAACGCAACCCCCCTGTCATGGGTAACCTGGTGTGTGTCGAAGAGTTCAGTAATAATGCGGCGATAAGCATCTGCAAAGATGGTAATCCCAAAATTGCTATTGTGTTCTCAACATGAGTGGGAAAGTGGTGTTAGATGGGCGCCTCAATTCCATTCAGAAGCTGGATTATCCCAAATTATGCTGTCTTTGTGGTGGACAATAACTCTTCTGATGGCTCCCAAGCATTTGTAGCGGACGCATTTCCGGGCGTTCATTTGATTCAAAACAAAAATAATGAGGGAGTTGCTGAAGGACAGAATATTGGTATTGAAACATATATATAATAACGAGTAGCCGTAGAGCACTAAATGCGGGTTTTCCTATGAAAGGAGGCGCTAGGTCGCACGTGCTCATTATCACGATATCGCTGAGCCTTCTTCTTCTATTGGGGCCTCTGAACGCATCGTCAAGCGCCCAGCTGGCACCCGCAGGGGCGCAAGGCAAGCGCATCATATTTCGAGACGACGACATTACACCTTGGGGGGGGCTAGACGCTCTCAAGGCGGTGAACCAGGTTCATAGTGATGAGGGTGTGCCCGTGACCCTCGGCGTCATACCGGCTCTATGTTTTCCTGCGCAAGACAACAGCACCGGCAGTTCTCAGGTAAACGAGGGTGTGCCCGTGACCCTCGGCGTCATACCGGCTCTATGTTTTCCTGCGCAACAGAGTAACAACGTTACTAAAAATTCTTTATTCAACAATTCGTTTTCAGAATATATGCGGTCTCTCGCATCGAGCGGCCTATTCGAGCTCGCCCAACACGGATATGACCATGAGGACAACAGCAAACAATACGGCGTGTCCGTACCGAGTGAGTTTCGAGGGATGCCGTACACTGAGCAATACGCACTCATAGAGGAGGGGCGCAACTTAATGCAAAGCGCGTTCGGAACTGCGCCGACGAGTTTTATCCCACCCTATAACACCGGGGATAATAATACGTTACGGGCAATGTCCGCGCTCGGGTTCACCGCGTACAGCTCATTTCCCCAAGACGTCAGGCCTACGATAGACGAAAACATCAGATTCGAGCCCCAGTACGTGGATCTCTATTTCACTAGATGGAACGCAAGCTCCCTCGAGCTTGCAAAAAATCAAACAGAACGCTTGCTTAGCAACCCACGCATTCATGACATCGTGGTTGTGTACCACTACAGAGACGTTCTGACGAGTCCCAACGCCGACGCAGTCAACGCCACTAAGGTAGAAGGATTAAAGGATTACATCCAGTATTTGAAGACCCAAAATGTCACGTTTACAACGTTGAACGGTAAATACGTGACTTCTCAATTTATGGGAGTTTCTTCAAACGCCACATCACCGCCAGCGCCGGCTATACCCCTCCAAGCAGGGCGACCTCAATGGTTTTGGGCAGTCGTGGCACTTGCAACACCTATAGTTGTGGCCGCGTTTTTGTGGGAGTTGGCGAAACACAAGTAGCTTCCTAGGCCACGTCTATAGTTGAGCGCGAAGAGGCCGGAAACCGCGATGGATGTGAAGAGTGGTACAAGTGCCGTACATCATTAGAAGGCGGCCTTCAGTCAAGAGGGAGGTTCTGCGAACCAAGATTGGATGATATGCGACATCCAGAGCTCGGATTACGCCGGTGAATTCGCTTGCCGCTGAATCCGGGCGTAGGGTCTGCCTGCCGCCCCCAAAGTTCGCGTGCGGTAACGTTAAACCCATAAGAAAGTGATCACAGCCAAAAGAGCATTAAAAGACGCGAGGAATTCTCTGCGGAGAATCTATGGTTTAGGGGGGGACAACAGTGCGA
>Ga0326728_10019724_pt1 | contig 13032 bp, 4 predicted proteins | sample MB3enrmetagenome_FD_207602 | JGI IMG/M metagenome (GOLD analysis project Ga0326728, IMG submission 207602) | Lab enriched peat soil microbial communities from McLean, Ithaca, NY, United States - MB31MN | ecosystem: Environmental > Terrestrial > Soil > Wetlands > Peat | place: USA: New York...
GTGGATCAGGGCGTGCCGCAATTGCTAGAGGTGCCCGGCAGTCGCTGCAGCGACGACAACAAGACCGGCAATCGCGACCAGACGGAGATGGCAAATCGGGTTACCGTTGAATTCGCATTCGGTGCCAATGGCCGGAATTTGCGCACGGTAAAAATATGGACGCCCGACCCGGGAGTGGTGCTTGATCAAATCGAGATTCGCGTCCGGAAATAAGGCGCGCTCAATCTTTGAGAAGTGGCCCATAGCAAGCAAGTAGCGCGGTTATGCTCTCCAATGTCCGCAGCTTTTGGGCGGCGCACCGCCAGGCGGCCGGGATGAACCTCGCCCTGTCACCTCCGCGAAAGCGGGGTGAAAGCCGGCCGACCCCGAACCGGCTCGCGGCGAAGGCCCTCCCGCCCACCCAAGGCGATAGGCCCAGCCTGACGGCGTACTATTTTACAAATCCAGTTCGTTCTAGGCACCAAACCGTTCAAGTGCCTCACGCACTCAAACTTCCGAGATACGGGTTGGAGGAAATAGTTCCTGCCCTGTCGCCCAGCTTTTGCCAATGAATCCGCAGGGTCAAGGCTCGGAGAGCGGGCACGTGAAGGCGTAGCTTCCGGAGCCGACCTCGTACACGGCGGCATCGTTTTCCATGCGCAGGAATTTGACGCCTTCCGCGTGGCGGGCGGGTTTGCCGCCGCACGCCCGCGAGGCGTCAAAGGCGCGACATGGCGCCCATTATAGGTCTCGCACCCGCGCCCACAAAACGCCATTTCCCCAACGAGAGCCGCAGACGAACGCCAAGAACGCGTGCGTCTGCGCTTCCCCGCTTCCCACCCGAAGTGCGCGCAGCCGCGAACAAATTCCTGGCGCAGGCGCTTGAATCGACACGCTGACCCATTCTGGTCTCGACGGAGGCAACGGGGTTTGACATACTCCAGTAGGGTCTTGAAGCATGAATCCGCCGAATGATGCCCTGATTGACGATATCGTCTGCCGCATCGTGGAGACGGCGCAGCCGGAGAAGATCATCTTGTTCGGCAGCCGGGCACGGGGCGACGCCCGACCCAACAGCGATTTCGATTTGCTGGTGATCAAGGAATCGAACGAGCCGGGCTACCAGCGCGACGCCCCGCTGTACCACGCACTGGCGGGATTGAACGTGGAAGTGGACGTTTTAGTCTACACGCCCTAAGAGGTGGCAGACTGGGCCGAGGTTCCGCAAGCATTTGTGACCACGGCGGCGCGCGAGGGAAAGATCGTCTATGACAAGTCGAACCCCTGACGCCCTACGCGGTGCGGCCACGTTATGACCCTTCCTTCTGGCCGAGCCAGGAGACGGCGGAAGCGGCTGGTTCTGCGGCGCGCTCCGCCCTGGAATTTGTTATGCATCGACTGCCCAACGACTTCAGGAAATCCGAAGAATAATCCCCCGAAGGTTCGCAGAGAAAAGGCAAAACATAAATGGGAACCAGATGGCGGATTTGATCGTGTATCCCGTAGGGCGGTATGTGCTCGATCCCGCTAAACCGAGCTTGCCGGATGAGGTTCTCGCAGCGAAGGAGTACATAGGAGCGGGAAGCTTGCGGGGCTTGAAGGTGTTAAGAAAGCAAAAGGCCCCGACTTTCGCCGGAGCCAGTTGCCGACCGGGAATCCCCAGCCCCAAACCTGATGCTCAGATTACTCCGTTATTTGACCTTAGACAAGTTGCCTGCGGGCTCGATGCTGCAATCCCGTAGGTTCTTGTTTTCTTAGCAAACAATTTGAGCGTCTCGTAGGGGCTGGGCTTGCCCTGCCCTTGTCGTTTGTCCGTGGTCTGAAAGGGGGGCAGGGCAAGCCCAGCCCCTACGAGACCCGTTGTTTGCGGCTCCGCCGCGCTGAGCTTCGTGCACCATAATCCCGTCGGGATTCACAAGGCGATTGCTTTGCGCTGCGCTATCGCGTGAGCAGGGCTGGCGAGGTGCAGAAGCTTTCACAGCGCGTGGCCGCCATCGACAACTTGAACGGGTGCGACGCCCTGGGGGAATAAACGCTTCATGGCCCTCCGGCGGGGACGATGACTTCGACTCCTGCGGAGTCAGGGGTTGCGCTTCTACGAGTAGGGGCGTGATACGGCCAAGTGGCAATTGAGCCGATTTCAGATATTATGCCTTTCGAGGAAGTGTCCGCGACGCTGAGTTCTCGGAGTGGCGTCATGGGAATTGCCTGGCAGGTTAAAATCCATCGGAGGGAGGGGGAATTATGCGGGCTAACATCATTGCTCTCATCTGTCTCGGAGCGGCGACCTGTGTCGCGCAGGAGGCCTGGCACGATCCGTCTCCGCATAGGGTACGCTTCGTGACTGTGGACAACAACGTCAATCTGGAAGTGCTTGATTGGGGTGGAAGCGGTCGCCCTGTGGTATTGCTGGCGGGCTATCTAACCGCGCATGCCTACGACGACTTCGCGCCGAAATTGTCGCGGTTTTGTCACGTCTACGGCATCACGCGGCGTGGGTACGGCGCCTCCAGTCGTCCCGAATCTGGCTATACCGCGGAACGCTCCGCTGACGATGTTCTGCAAGTACTCGATGCCCTGAAACTGAACAGTACGGTTCTGGTGGGTCACTCGTTCGGCGGCCAGGACCTGGACACCCTCGGAGCGAAGCACCCGGACCGCGTCGCGGGGTTGGTTTATATGAACTCCGCTGAGGACCCTACGCTTGGCCCGGTTGATTTCGGCGTCCAGCCGCCAGACGGAAAGAAACTCCCGAGCTCACTGAGGGCGTCTCCGCCGATGGACCACAGCTCGTTCCAGGCATATCGCCAGTCGCAATTCCGGGAGCACGGGATCGCATTTCCGGAGGCCGAACTGCGCCAGACGTATTCCACCGGGCCGGACGGCTCCGTCGGCCGATACCTCGTTCCGATGAGTGTCCGGAATGCGATGTTCAAGGGAATCCGGAAGCCGGATTACGCGGCGATTCGTGCCCCGGTGCTGGCGTTCTTTGCCATGCCGCCGATCCTTGCCGATCAGATCGCGCAGGACAGGCCCCAGGACGATGAGGAGCGCGCGGCGCTCGCGCAAAAGTATGCCTCCGATCTCGCCATCGTTAACAGGCACATGTCGGACTTAAAAAAGGGCGTGCCGTCGGCGCGAATTATCGCGATACCGAGCGCAAATTTCTACATCTTTCTTTCCAACGAAGCTGAGTTGTTAAATGAAATCCCGCGATTCTTGAACGATCTCAAATGAACTCGCGAGCAGCGGGGTAGGCTTTTCGTGGTCGCGTATTAACAGGTATGTGGACGTTATCATGTTGAGAACCGCAGAGTGAGGCAAACCGCGCCTGACTCTGCGCTACGCCGCTTCGGTTTGGTGTCCAATACTGTATCAAACCAATAAGAATCAAGCACTTGTGGGATTTACATAGTTTACATAATGCGGCCACAAAACTGCTGCAAAGTTCTCGGATTGGTCTATTCCCCTGCGAGGGTTCGAGCATGCTTAGGTCGAAGTGGTGGTGTGGTTCGTGGATGGGAGCAGCCGTAGCGCTGCTTGTGGTGCTTGGTTTTTCCGAGCCGTTAGCGGTGGCGCAGTGCGGCTCGCTGGGCAGTCCATCAACAACTTGGGAGAGTACCGTCACTAGCGGTTCCTGGACCACGGCCGGGGACTGGGGCAGCGGAGTTCCCACAAGTACCACCAACGCCTGCATTATTAATGTCTCGCCCACCACTGTCACGCTGAACGGCATCAGCGGCACTCCCGTCACCGGCACCGTTTTGAGCCCGCAACTCGCCAGCGGCAACACGCTGAGCATCAATCAATACGGAACACTTGATGTATCCGGGGCGCAAATTATCAACGGGGGCGCAATAGACCTGGCCGGGGGGTTGACACTCCAGAATAACGTGGCCCTGTCGGGGGCCGGCACATTGAACATGGTCGGCGGGACCATCAGCGGCGCGTATACCTTGACCAACGGGAGCACGATTTCGGGATACGGAACTCTTAGCAACACCACGATTAACAACTCCGGTGGCAATATCACGGCCAATGGGGACGTCCTCAATGTCGGCACCACGATCCAGGGCGGCACGCTGACTACAACCGGTGGTGTCCCCATGGAATCGTCAGGTACTGCTGCGGTTCTGGATGGGAGCACCTACGGCGCGATTACGCTCACTGACGGGAGCACCTACCTGGCGGGGACCGGAACGACGACCGGCATTCTAGGAACCCTCAAACTTGGCACTTCCAGCGGCAGCACTCTGAACCTGCTGCTCGGGACTATGTCGCTCGCGGGCAATACAACATTGTCGGGACCGGGCTCGGTGAGTATGTACTTCGGGACCATCAGCGGCGCGTATACCCTGACGAACGGAAGCACCATTGCCGGATACGGAACCATTGGAAACGGCACGGCCCTAATTCTGGTCAACAGCGGCACGATCAACGCGAACTTCTCAACCGACACGCTTCTGCTTAACGGAACTGGAACTGGAAACACCAATACTGGAATCCTGGAGGCCACGAACGGGGGCTTCCTGAGCTTGGGGGGTGGCAAGCCCATCAACAACAGCGGCGGCACTATCCTTGCCAATGGGGGCACCGTCAACGTCTACACCCCGATCGAGGGTGGCACGCTGACCAGCGAGAATGGCGGAATCCTAGAGGGTGGCGGCACTCTGAATGGGGGTACAGACGGGGCGATTACCCTCAGCAACGGGAGTACCTACGCGGTAGTAACCCTCGGGACGACCAGCATCCTGGGCACGCTGAATCTGGGTACGAGCGGCGCCGGTAGTACCTTGGCGGTGGGCGGGACTTTGTCGCTTGCGGCCAGGACAACATTGTCAGGACCGGGCTCGGTGAGTATGACCGGTGGGACCATCAGCGGCGCATATCCGCTGATAAACGGGGTCACCATTTCCGGATACGGAACCATTGGAAACGCCACGGTCAACAACTCCGGCGGTGTTATCACGGCCACTGGGGGCATCCTCAATCTCAACACGACGGTCCAGGGTGGCACGCTGGCCACGACAGGTACCGGAACCATGCAGACGGGCACGAGTGGCGCCACGCTGGATGGGAGCACCTACGGCGCGATTACGCTCACTGACGGGAGCACCTACCTGGCGGCGACCGGTACGACGACCGGCATTCGAGGAACCCTCAACCTTGGCACTTCCAGCGGCAGCACTCTGGCGCTGCAAGGCGGGGGGGGGACTTTGTCGCTCACGGGCAATACAACATTGTCGGGACCGGGCACGGTGAGTATGACCGGCGGGATCATCAGCGGCGCGAATACCCTGACGAACGAAAGCACCATTGCGGGGTACGGAGCCATTGGAAACGGCACGGCCCTAATTCTGGCCAACAGCGGCACGATCAACGCGAACTTGCCATTCAGCTCGCTTCTGCTTAACGAAACTGGAACTGGAAGCACCAATACTGGAATCCTGGAGGCCACGAACGGGGGCGTCCTGAACTTGGCGGGTGGCAAGGCCATCAACAACAGCGGCGGCACTATCATGGCCAATGGGGGCACCGTCAACGTCAACACCCCGATCGAGGGTGGCACGCTGACCAGCGAGAATAGCGGAATCCTGAAGGGTGGCGGCACTCTGAATGGGAGTACAGACGGGGCGATTACCCTCAGCAACGGGAGTACCTACGCGGCAGGAAGCATCGCGCCGACCAGCATCCTGGGCACGCTGAATCTGGGTACCAGCGGCACCGGTAGTACCTTGGCGCTGAGCGGGACTTTGTCCCTCGCGGGCAATACAACATTGTCCGGGCCGGGCTCGGTGAGTATGACCGGCGGGACCATCAGCGGCGCACATACGCTGACAAACGGGGCCCTCACCACGATTGCGGGATACGGAAACATTGGGAACAGCACCGGCCTTTCCCTGACCAACAACGGGACGATCAGTGCGAACTCCGCCGGCAACACACTGACCCTGAGCGGAACTGGAAGCACCAACACCAATGGCGGGACGCTCGAGGCCACGAACAGCACAAGCACTCTGAACCTGGCGACTGCCAACGCGATTAACAACAGTAGCGGCACCATTACCGCCAACCGCGGCACGGTCGACGTCGACACCACGATCCAAGGTGGCACGCTGAACACCACCAATAGCGGAACCATGCAGACGGGCAGTTCGGGCGGCACGCTGGATGGGAGTACAAATGGGGCGATCACCCTCAGCGACAATAGCACCTACACGGCAGGAACCCTGGGGACAACCAACATCCTGGGCACGCTGAATTTGGGTACCAGCACCGGTAGTACCTTGGCGCTGGGCGGGACTTTGTCGCTGGCGGCCGATACAACGTTGTCCGGACCGGGTTCGGTGACTATGACCGGCGGGACCATCAGCGGTGCGTATACCCTGACAAACGGGGACCTTATTCAAGGATACGGAACGGTTGGAGGCACGGGCTTTACTCTGACCAATAACGGGACGGTCAGCGCGAACTCCTCCGGCAACACTCTATACCTTACCGGAAACGCGATCACGAATCCGAGTTCCGGCAATCTCCTGGCGACCAACGGCGGCACTCTGGAAGTGGGAGTGGGCCTCACTAACGACAGTTTGGTCGAGGCTGGCTATATTTCCACCGGTTCGGGGACGGTCCAATTGGACGGCGACTATACGAACGACGGCGGCCTGACCTTGGTGAATAGTGGCTCAACTTTGACGGCAGAGGGAACTTACACCAATACGGGCGGTGGCATAACCACGGTGGATGGCGGCTTAACCGCGACGGGATTGTACGCCCAAAGGGGCGCCGCGAGCTCGACCACGGTGAATTCGGGTGGCACGCTAGCGGCAAACGGTGGTTACACCCAGAATAATGGCGCCACGACGGTGAATTCGGGTGGCTTGTTGCACGAAGTCGGGGGTTACACCAACAGTGGTGGCACAACGCAGATCGATGGCACGCTGAAAGCTGGCATAGGAGCAGGCGCCGTGAGCGTCACGGGCGGAACACTCCAGGGCACCGGGACAATCAATGGCAATGTTACCGTCGGCGACGGCGGCACCATCCAGCCTGGCGATGCTCCAACACCGGGCACCTTAATGATCAACGGGACTTACACCCAGGATGCTGATGGCTTGCTGGAAGACAATATCGTCAGCGGCACCAGTATCAGCCAGTTGCAGGTGAGTGGGACGGCCAGCTTGAACGGGGCGCTGGACGTGAATGTGGCGGACACTTTCACGCCGACGGCGGACGAGGAGTTCACCGTGCTGACCTCGGGGGGAGACTCGGGGGAGTTTTCGAGTCTGACCGTAAATGGCGTAGTGTTGCCGTCCGATGAGAGCTGGAAACTCATCTACAATAGCAATAGCGTGGTGTTGGAAGATTTGCAGGCGGCTCCGGAAGCTTCCACGTGGTTGCTGTTAGCCTTGGGCCTGCTCGGGTTCGTGGCTTACAGCATGCTGAATCTTCGCAGCGCGAGGCTGTGCGCGTAACCAACTTTCAACGCCGCAGGCTGGGCCGGGCGGCTCAGCCTGCCGGCATGCCGATTCACAATCTGTAGCAAGTGCATAACGCGGACCTGCTTTCCAGGTCCGCAGCTTTTCTTGGGGGGGGGCTGAACTGCGACCTCCGGAAACCCGGGACAGGCTAATGGCGCTCGTGAACTCTTTGTGTTAAACCGCCTCCCTAAAGAAATCTTGGAAGCCGCAAAATAACCCCCACCCGCGACATCACCTCTTCAGGGTTTGGAGAGCGGGCACGTGAACGCGTAGCTTCCTGACCCGACCTCGTACACCACGGCATCGTTTTCCATGCGCAGGAATTTGACGCCGTCCGCGCGGCTGGCGGGTTTGCCGCTTTCGCGCACGGATTCGGCGTTTTGCGCCGGGACGTAGACGGTGGCGGTGGCGTTGGGCGGCACCGCAATGTTCCATTGGAACTCCCCATTCTGCGCCTGCCAACTGCTGGCAATCTTTCCCTGCGGCGAATCGAGCGTGGCTTTCGCGAAGGTCAATCCCGGCACCACGCGGGGGTGCATCACGATGTTCTTGAAGCCGGGATGCTCGGGGTCGTAGTCGATGCCGGCCAGGGTTTTATAAAACCACGCTTCCACGTCGCCGGTCTGAATCAGCAGTCCCTCGCTGTTCATGCCGGGGTCGCGCGTGTTCATGTCGTAGCGCTCCCAGATGGTGGTGGCGCCGTGGGCAATCATATAGCCCCAGCTCGGGCGCTCGGTGCGCGTGGCGATGGTCAAGGCCACGTCGGCGTGCCCGGTGTCCGTAAGCACCTCCATCAGCCACTGCATTCCCAGCAGACCCACCGTGGTGTATCCGTGATGCTGAATCATGATGTCATCCACGAGGTTTTGGATCACCCGGGGGCGCGACTCGTCGGGCACCAGGCCAAACGCCAGGGGCAGCACGTAGGAGGCCTGGGTGGCGCTTTCGTATTGGGCGGTCTGGGGATTGAACAGGCGGCGGTTGAAGCCCTCGCGAATTTTGGCGGCGAGCGCCGTGTAATGCTCGGCGTCGTCCGTCCTGCCCAGCCGCTGCGCCTCCCGCGCCATCAGTTTGACGTTCAGGTAACAGTAAGCCGTGCCGATCAGGGGCTTACTGGTGGCGCCGCGGTCGGAGCCCTTCCCGTCCATGGAGGCGGCGTCGCACCAGTCTCCGTATTTTGTGGTGTCAACGGTGTAATCCGCTTTCAGTTGGCGGGCGCAGAACTCCACCCACTTCTTCATGGGCGCGTAGTTCGCTTCCAGGATGCGCCGGTCGCCATAGAAGGAATAATACCAGTCCGGAATGATGGTCAGAACGCTAGGCCATGCGATGTCGCCGCTGTAGAACGTCCAATAGGCGGGGGAAACGTCGGACTGGCTGCCGTCGGGCCGCTGATCCAGAAAAACGTCGTTAATCCACTTGGCGTAGAACGCCGCCACGTTGAGGTTGAAGGCCTCACCCTCGCTGTCCTTCGACGGGTCGCCCGTCCAGCCCTGCCGCTCGTCGCGGTCGGGATCCAGGGGGACGCCGGTGCGCAGGAACATGCGCTCGCCCCAGCGCACGTTGCGATGAATCTGGTTGAGCAGGGGAATGGAGCACTCGAACGTGCCGACCGAATCGAGGCTGTTCTCCACCACCAACCCTTCAAACTGGTCGGCGGTCACCTTCCCCGGCAGGCCGGTCACTTCCACGCGGCGGAAGCCCTGGCCACGGAATCGCGGGTTCCAGGTTTCCACGCCAACTCCTTTAAAAACATAGGTATCCGTCGCCAGCGCGCTGCGGTTGTCCTGGGAGCGCAACGAGCCGTCAGGGTTAAGGCTGTAAGCCTCTCGCATCTTCACCACCGTGCCGGCCGGAGCAGAGGCGCGCAGGCGGACCTGTCCATAGAAATTTTGTCCGAAATCCACCAAATAGACGCCGGGCTTGGTTTGATGGATGGACACCGCCTTGAGGACCTGGGTGATGCGGGTGGGTTCCAGCATCTGGGCTTGCAGGCGGCCGCCGGGAGGGGACATTATGTCCACTTTGGGCCACCGATCAGCGTTAAAGTGGACCATGTCCCACCCTGGCATCTCCTTGCGGGCGTCGTATTCCTCTCCATCGTACTCATTGTTGGACTGTGTCGGAATATCCACAATCACTTTCCAGTCGCCGTCGCTCGAAATCCGCTGGTGTGTGCCATCCATGTACTCAATCTCGAGTTGGAGCAGCAACCTCGGGTAGCCATAATGCTTGAAAGCAACGGGATACGCCTTGCCCCCGCGGGGAGCGAAGAATCTCCCGTTACCCAGCAGCACCCCCAAGGCATTTTTGCCGACCTGGAGTTGGCGGGTCACGTCGAACGTAACGTAGAGAATCAGCTTTGAGTATTCGGTAAGGGCAGGGTCCATGATGTGATCCCCCACGCGGGCGCCATTCAGGTAAAGGTCAAAGAACCCCAGGCCGGCCGCATAGACCGTGGCGCGACGAATCGGCTTGGGGGCGTCGAACTCCCGCCGCAACATGCGCGCCGGAAGGCGTGTGTGCACCGGATCGCTGGGAAGCGTCTGGTCCCCACCCTTCAAGCCGATCCACTGCGCGTCCCAGTCGCTCGCTTGGAGCAAGCCCATGGTCCACAGAGCAGGCTCGCTCCACGCCGAAGCCCTGCCCTCCTGGTCCCAGATTCGAACCTTCCACCAGCACGCCTGGCGCGATTTCAGAGGCTTGCCCCGATATGAAATGAGGTTACTCTGGTCGGAGTTGACTTTGCCGGAGTCCCAAAGGTCAGCCTTGCCATCAGCCAATGCTCGTTCCGTTGAGGCAACCTGAACCTGGAACGCCGTCTGTTTCAGCTCGCGACCGGCAGGCAGAGCAACATGCAACTTCCAACTGAGCCGGGGCGTGGTGCGGTCGATGCCGAGCGGGTTTTTAAGGTACTCGCAACGCAGGTCAACGGGGTGCAAAACCGATTCCGCTGCCAGGGGTAGCGAGAAGAATGTCATGCCAATAATCAATAAAGACGATACGATGGTTAGGCGTTTCATGCGCGCCAGTGTACATGAATTACTGCGCCACGGCTATCCAAGGGCCGAGAAATAGCGACAAATTACCCTAAGAATTGTCAAAGGAATGAAACCCGGTGGCGCACAAGAACGTCTGTCATAAGGAAGGCAATTGAGGTTGTTACACGCGCAGGAAGGGCACTCTTTTATGTACTTCTGAAGAATCCCATTCCCCCCTTGAAGCAATGCAGATGCTTCGGTGGAGGCCAAAACCTTTAATAGGGCGCTTGGCCGACAAGTTGGGGCACAATTTGAGGAGATAGAATGAAATTCCGGATCCTAGGAGCGCGAGCGCCCCTGGCAGCTTTACTGCTCCTTCCGCTACTTTCCCCAGGAAGACTGCTTGCGCAAAATCCCTCCGGCGCCGTGCACGGCCAGATTTCCGACCCCTCGGGCGCCGGCGTCCCGGCTGCCAGAGTAGCCGCAGTTTCGTCTACAGGGCAAGTCAAACCGGGCGTGGTTCATACGGATGGAACGTACGACATAAGAGGCTTGACCCCAGGAACGTATACGGTCAGAGCGCGCGCCAAGGGCTTTGCGATTTCTGAGCAGCCGAACGTCCAAGTGGCCGCCGGCAAGACGGGCAAGCTTGATATCGCACTAAAGATTGCGGAAGAAGTGGAAAAAGTTGAGGTCACCGAGGAAACCGCCAAGGTCAGCGTCAACCCCGAGGAAAACTCCAGCGCCATCGTGATCAAGGGAGAAGATCTGAATGCGCTCTCGGACGACCCGGATGAACTGCAATCGGAACTGGAGGCTCTGGCGGGGCCTTCCGCGGGACCCAATGGCGGCCAGATTTACGTGGATGGATTCACCGCCGGCCAACTCCCCCCCAAGGCCGACATTCTGGAAATCCGCATCAATCAGAATCCCTTCTCTGCGGAATACGACAGGCTTGGATATGGACGCATCGAAATCACCACTCGGCCAGGCTCCAGCAAGTTTCACGGCCAAGTCATGGGGGATATCAACGCCTCGCCTTTCAACACACGGAACCCTTTCGCCGTGCAGGAACCGGGGTATCACACAGATTTCTACAGCGGCAGCGTGGGCGGGCCAATCGGCAAAAAGGCCTCGTTCTTCTTCTCCATCTTTCGCCGTGACATCGGCGACGACTCCGTCATATCGGCGTTTGTCCTTGACCCCATTACGCTCGCGCAGACCACGCTGAGCCAGGCCGTCGCCAGCCCGCAAACCTTGACCAACCTGAGTCCGCGCACCGACTTACAATTGAGCACCAATAATGTCCTCTCGGTTCGCTATCAATTTTTCGACAGAAATGCCACCAACAGTGGGATCGGGCAATTGACGCTTGCTTCGCAAGGCATCAACTCCCACAGCGAGGAACATACCCTGCAGGTGAGCGACACACAGGTGTTCAGCGCCAAGACACTGAACCGCTTTCGCTTCCAATACTTGCACGAAAACTCCGGCTCCGCGGCTCTAGCTGACCAAGCTACTCCCTACACTCTAACGGTGCAGGGATCATTCAATGGGGGTCCCAGTTCTTCCGGGACGCCCACCGATACGCAAAACCACTACGAGGCGCAGAACCTGACCTCCTTTTTCTTTGGCAAGCATTCGTTGGTGGTGGGCGGCCGTCTGCGGGACATCCAGGATTCCAGCAGTTCCAATGCAAACTTCAATGGGACGTTCACATTCCCTAACTTGGCCGCCTATCAATCGGCGGAGCAACAAGTGCAAACATACGGCGCTTGTGCCGGGACGGCAAGCTGCCCGGTAACCGGAGCCACCCAGTTCCTCATCGCCGCCGGAACGCCCCTCGTCACCGTCAACATGCTCGACGTAGGGCTCTTCGCCCAGGATGACTGGAAACTTCATCCCAACATGACGCTTAGCCTGGGCTTGCGCTGGGAGTCGCAGACCGGCATTCCCGATCATTCCGACTTTGCTCCGCGGGTGGGTTTTGCCTGGGGCTTGAATAAGGGGAAAAACAAGGCAGCAAAAACTGTCGTGCGGGCCGGGTTTGGCATGTTTTATGACCGGTTTTCGGAGGGCCTCATCCTTCAATCCGAGCGTTTAAATGGCACGACCCAGCAGCAGTACCTGGTTCCGTCGCCAACCTTTTTCCCGATCATCCCCAGCATCAGCGAGCTTTCCAGCTATGCAAAGACCCCCACGCGGTACGAAATTGACCCCCATCTTCGGGCACCCTACATGATGACTTCAGCGCTGAGCCTTGAGCAGCAGGTTTCAAAAAGTGCGACGGTTACACTTACCTATCTCAATTCGCACGGAGTCCACCAACTTTTCACCAACGACATCAATGCCCCTCTTTGTGGGACCTTTTCATTGGGGCTACCTCAGTGCGGGACACGGCCTTACGGCAATGGCGCCGGAAACATTTACGATTATCAGTCCGGCGGCTTGTTCAACCAAAACCAACTGATTGCCAGTTTCAACACGCGATTGAGCACCAGGCTTTCGCTCAACGGATTTTACACGCTCAGTTACGTGGACGCCGACACCAGCGGAAACAGCGCCGGTTTAATTATGAACCCGTACGACAT
>Ga0326728_10019725_pt1 | contig 13031 bp, 12 predicted proteins | sample MB3enrmetagenome_FD_207602 | JGI IMG/M metagenome (GOLD analysis project Ga0326728, IMG submission 207602) | Lab enriched peat soil microbial communities from McLean, Ithaca, NY, United States - MB31MN | ecosystem: Environmental > Terrestrial > Soil > Wetlands > Peat | place: USA: New York...
AACTCCCAATACACAGATCTCGCTTAATTTCCAGCCGTCTGTCGGGGCAGTTCTCCCCATCACGAGAACGATCCCCGGTGGCCTGACCACAGTCCAGCCCCTCTACTAAATCCCTTTTTTATTGAATGTGCCAACCCCGTGATTCCTGGTATCCCTCAGGATGCCGCTGTGACAGGTATAACGTCCCGCCGGCACAACCGGCATGGCATTCTGCTGTCTGGAAAGCATCAAGATGCAATTTTGCAAATACGTTCACGACTCCAGTGAGTTCTACGACATCCCGGTAATCTTTCGAAAGGTCCTCTTTCAGGAAAAGGATGGCGGGTAACTGGTGCCGGTATCTCCGGGCATGCCAGTATCACCACAGTACATCTATCTGCAACCCCCAATATCCTGAAAAAAACCGGTTCCTGCACTCCAAAACAGGAAAAAATCCAGCCCCTCCCCGGGTTCCCGGGGGAAAGTATATTAACGAAAAACAGGATAATAATTAAATGTTATGGCGGTAAATCAGGCTCAGGTCGAACACATTATCACCGCGGCTTCTGAGGATGATCCCGAGGTCAAGCTCCAGAACCTCGAACGGGAAGTAGACCTCATAAAAACCTCCATTAAGCGCCTGTTAATGGACATCAGGGAACGGATGAACGAAATGGAGAACCCGTTTACCCTGGCAGCATCCGGAGGAACCGTTGATGCTGGCGGGGTTGGTGATCCCACCCACGATGCAAAAAAAGCCGCACTTGAGGCAAAGGAGGCGGCTCTGGACGCACGTGAATCAACACTTGATGCCGCGGATGCCGCCGCAAAAGCCGAACTTGAGAAGGAAAGCAAAAAACCGGAGCCAAAAGTAAAACCAGAGATACCGCCCCCTGCAATTTCTGATGAGAAACGGATTACGGACGAGCAGATGCTCTCGCTCTTAAAGGCCCAGATCCCCGCAAACGGCCATAAGGCCGGCCAGAATGCGCTCGCCAATGAAAAACTCCGGCTCCAGAAAGTGTACAAACTGTTCAAGTGGACAAACGGGGCCATTCGCAAATTCGGGCATGACCGGCTTGATATTATTCTCGAATCGTACCGGATCATGGGATATATCTCGCGGGAATCCTGTGACGAGATCAAGGAGATCTCCCGCCTGATGCCGGCAAACCTGGGAGACGAGCACGAGGTCGGGCCGGATGAATTTGTATCTGAATTATATGCACTCAACCGCATCCTGTCTCCCAATGATTCCTCTCTCGACCGGGATATGATTGAGGTCATGATGGAACAGCGCCAGCAGGTAATGCCGGCAAAAGAAAGACCGGAGGCACCGAAATTACCGGTCAAGGAACAGGAACCTTCACGCAATGCCAGGAAAGACGAAGAATGGATGAACCTGCCGGACAGGATATAACCAATGTCTGCAGATACCTTCACGACCGCACTGTTCCTGATTACGGCAGTGATAGCGGCGGGCGTACTCATCGGCGCCATATTCCCGGTTGTCTACCAGATGGCGGGAACATTTTCGTCCGCAGGCCATGCATCGGACCAGCAGATCCGCACTGATTTCAAGGTTGTCCTGGCCGTAGTAAACCGCAGCGGGGTCGCCCAGGTCTGGATGAAAAATACCGGGAGTGTACAGATACCGGATTCAGATATCAAAAAATCCGATGTTATCTGCGGCGATGCAACGAATTTTAACCTGCTGAGTTTATCCCCCTCTGGTTCTCTGAGCCCCGGGCAATGGACATATACGCTGAGCGATCTGAACAGCAATAAGTACTGGGATCCCGGTGAAACCCTGGAGATTGACGCATTGCCGTCAACATCGTCACCATTAAATATGCAGGGCGGTCCGAATTACTTCCAGTTTACCCTGCCCAACGGAATCTGGAGATCGGACCAGTTCACGGCAAGTGTGACTCCTTAGGGTGACCCGGTATGGCAGTCGCAGATCTTATCGGGGCGGCAGTAGGAGTGCTTCTTCTGGTGATCGTTGCGTACCTGCTGGTCGGAAATACCATATCCACTGCTGAAATCGTCACAAACGCCCAGAAATCTGTCACCCTGCAGGAGCAGGCACAGTTACGGACCGATTTTACCATTACCGGTCCGATTCTCGATCAATCAGGTTTTAACTGCATGATTAACAACAACGGAACAGAGATCATCTCGGACTTCACGCACATGGATGTCATTGTCTATGACAACACTTCCAAGAACTATCAGCTGTATCCCTACAATAGTGGAAATGTTACCGGAACGTGGACGATAATCAGTTATGGCAATGATGTCATCCACTCCCACGAGCTCGATCCCGGGGAATCCTACACAATAGAGGTCATGACAACATCGGGTACATCTCCATACTGGTTCCAGATCACCACAGGAAACGGCGTCTATGCATCGGATTTTCTCTAAAGGGGGGACGGGAACATGGCCGCTAATATTTCCGACCTGATGGGGGGCGAGGACCGGCAGATCATCTCGACCGGTAACAGTGAGCTGGACAAGAAGATTGCCGATGGCCTTCCGGTAGGGTCCCTCACCTTAATTGAAGGCGAGAATGATACCGGTAAAAGTGTTCTCACCCAGCAGATTGTCTGGGGCGCACTGAAACAGGGAATGTCCGTCGACCTGTTTACTACGGAAAACACCAGCAAGAGCTTCATCAAGCAGATGGAGTCGATGAGTCTTGATATCTCCGAATATTATGCATGGGGATACCTCAAGGTATTCCCGCTTCACGTCGTGGGCTTCGAATGGAAAAAAGAGGAGATGGAAGGCATCCTGGCACGGCTTATCACTCATATCAGGAACAGCAAATCGCAGGTTGCGATAGTCGATTCACTGACGCTATTTACTGAATATGCCCAGACAGATACTATCCTTACCTTCTTTACCAACTGCAAGTCACTCGTGGATCACGGTAAGACCATCCTTGTCACGCTCCATACCTACGCGTTTGAGGAAGATACCCTTGTACGGATCCGTTCCATCTGTGATGCTCACCTCAATATGAAAAAAGCCCTTGTCGGCGACAAATATGTCATGGTCATGGAAGTCGTCAAGGTCCGTGGTGCACGAAAGACAACCGGAAACCTTGTCAGCTTCGAAGTTCATCCGGGCTATGGGATGAAAGTTATCCCGATGAGTTTTGCGAGGATCTGACATGGGCTCCCTTTCGGTCGCGGTAAACCTTCCGTTCAAACCCGAACCGGTCGATGCAGATCTCGACCTGTACGCAGATCTCGAATCGGATGCATTGTTCAAGATGCTCCCGGCAAATGCAAAGGAGTACGTCCAGAACAGCCCGCATCTCCTCGAATATCTCCACACTTTCCCGGTAAATACCTACGGCATCCCGCTTTTTTTATCGGAATTGACCAAGGATGTCCGGTCCATGAAGAATCCCAACATCATCTACCCGGTCAACGACACCACCTTTGTCCACATCCTGCCTGACCCGGATGATGTCAGGAACTTCTACATCCCCATCGAACCCTCATTCCTGCACAGTGTCAGTGAGCTCCTGCCGGTGATCGAGACCAAACTTATCGATCTCATCGATGGCCTTGACACGGATCCAACCACCGACAAGGAACGGGCAGATGTCATAAAAAAGATGCTGGCCTCAGTTGCGGTGATCAAACCTGTCGGCGTGGATATCGCCAGCCTGACAAGGACGGAAAAGCAGCAGGGGGCGGCATCCAAACTGGTCACCTTCCTCAATACGGATTTCACCGCGCAGGATAAGATGAAGTCCGGTAAGAAGAGCAGGAATATTCCTATCACCCCGGCCGGTAAGATCATCCTTTCCCATGTCGAGTACCAGGCTATCGAGTATCTCCTTATCCGGGATAAAATCGATATGGGGGTCCTCAAGCCATTCCTTTCCGACTCCTATATCGAAGATATCTCCTGTGACGGTGTAGGGCCGATCTTCATCGAGCACAAGATCTTCAAGGGGTTGAAATCAGTGATCGAGTTCAAGGTATCAAGCGAACTTGACGAGTTCGTGATAAAAATCGCGGAACGGATAAAGCGGCCGATCACCTACCGCAGCCCTATAGTCGATGCAACCCTTCCGGACGGCTCCCGTATCAATATCGTCTACGGCACCGAGATCAGCAAGCATGGCAGCAACTTCTCCATCCGAAAAGTCAACGAAGTCCCGCTCTCCATCCTCAACATCGTAGAGAGCAATGGTATAGATTACCTCGCCGCCGCATACCTCTGGATCTGTATCGAATACGGCATGTCCCTGTTTGTGAGCGGTGAAACAGCAAGCGGCAAGACCACGCTCCTGAATGCCATCACCACCTTCATCCCCCCGGAGAATAAGATCATTACTATCGAGGATACCCCCGAGCTCACCGTGCCGCACCGGAACTGGATACGCGAAGTGGCACTGGCAAAAGGCAAAGGGGAAGGGGACGGATCGGCTGGCGGGGGGGTCACCATGTTCGATCTCCTCAAGGCCGCTCTCCGTCAGCGTCCCAACCAGATCCTTGTCGGTGAGATCCGCGGCGTTGAGGGAAGCGTCGCGTTTGGTGCGATGCAGACCGGTCACCCGGTGATGAGCACCTTCCATGCGGCGTCCGTCGAGAAACTGATCCAGCGTCTCTGCGGGGACCCTATCAATATCCCGAAGACTTACGTGGACAATCTCAACCTGGTCATTATCCAGAGCGCGGTCAAACGGCCTGACGGGCAGACCGTGCGCCGGATGATCAGCTGCAATGAATTGGTGGGATACAATGCCGAGACCGGGGGGTTCACGTTCGTCCAGATGTTTACCTGGGAACCGGTTACTGATACCTTCGTGTGGTCAGGGAAAGGCAGTTCGTTTCTTCTTGAGAACAAGATCGCAACCATGCTTGGGATCCCGGACAGCAGGAAGTCGGAGATTTACCTTGAAGTGGAGAAACGCGCAAAGATCCTCGAACGCCTGCATAAGGCCGGGTACCTGAAATTCTGGGATCTCTTCCATATGATTACCAAGATCAAGAAACAGGGTCTCCTTACCATCGGTTCATAATATGCCTGAAGAGATTGCTCTGCCTGAACCCCCCCGGAAAACCCCGCCGGCCAGATCGCTGCCGTTTACCTCACAAATCGGGAGATTCAAAGAGATACTTGCCGGTATCACGGAAAAAAAGAAGATGGGGGCGGATCTTCTTTTCATGACCACGTATATGGCATCGCTTGCCATTGCCAATGCGACCCGGCCCGAAATTTTTTCCTTTGCAGCAAACCGCCACGAGTATATCTCGTCAAAATATATCGGGAAAGTGGATACGTTTGTAAAAAAATGGAACTTCAGTTACGCTGAAAGTCTATCCATCGTTGCCGAACGGACGCAGAACGAGATTCTCAAGAGCGTGCTGAACAGGTATGCAAACTCCATCGAGTCCGGTGTCCCGGATGAAGATTTCCTGAGCAACGAACTCTCGACAGTCCGCAGTGTCTACCGGAACCAGCTGGAGCAGGGAATGTCTATGCTGCAGAAATGGGGGGATGCATACGTCGCCATGCTCCTTTCAGGGACAGTTATCGCCATTATCATCATGATATCGGTCGTGATCTATTCCCCCGGGGATCTCCAGTCAACCTTTGACATGTCGTATGCGATCATCCTTGCTATTTGTGTGTTTGGTATCACCCTTATGTATACGTCAGTCCCTGACGATCCCAAAAGTCACGGGCTCACTGAACGCACATCAAAAGAGCAGGAGACGATTCACGCCATGGAGAGGATCATAGTCCCGCTCGTGCTTGCCATCATCGTTATTCTTGTGCTTCTTGGGATCTCGGCAAGCCTGATCTTCATTCTCGTGGGTGTCCTCATGGCCCCGCTCGGCATCATCGGTTTTATTGACGACCACAACATTACCCTGCGGGACAATGATTTTTCCGTATTTATAAGGAGCTTCGGTGCGGTAATGGGGGGACAGGGAACCACTGCCGTGTTTGCGCTGGGAAGAGTCGACCGGAAATCGCTCACGGCCCTCGAACCTCTGGTAAATTCCGTGTATTCAAAACTCAACCTGGGACTCGATGAGAAACAGTGCTGGGACAAGTTTATCGGGGAGTCCGGGAGCAACCTTATTTATAAATACCTTAACATTTACCGGGATACCGTCGCGCTTGGGGGACCGCCGGAACCTATCGGCACTGTCGTGGGCTCGTCGATGCTCGAACAGACCCTGCTCCGGGAGAAGAAGGATATGCTTGCAAAAGGCTTTATCGTACTTCTGGTACCAATGCATATCGCCATGATCGGCATTTTTGTCGCGCTGTACCAGATCCTGCTGGTGCTCACCGGATCGGTGTCAAACATGATGAACCAGATGCAGAATATGTCTGCAGCATCGGGCGGTCAGAGCGCCGGGGTTTCCATGGGGGGTGTATTTGGCGGCGGGATGAACCTCTTTACCAACTTTCCGGCAGCAGCAATGCAGACCTATGTCATCATCACGCTCACCATTCTCACCATATCCAACATTATTGCAGCACGAATCGTGGGAGGGGGGGATCGATACATGTATTATTTCTACGCGGCAATATTCTGCACACTGACCGGATTTGTTCTTCTGGTGACACCCATGGTGGTGGGTCTCTTCTTCAGTGCACAGGCGCTGACGAATATGGGGGGCGGGGTATCCGGGACTGGTGTGTGACATGAAGGAAACTACCCATAGGCTGGTTCTTTTTGCCGTGATCGTGGGAACCGGGTCTGTCCTGATCTTTGTAAATATTCCACTTATCTACATGATTCCCCTGATCATGGCGGTGGGCTTTCTCCTGCTGGTACTCCTTGGCTCGATCACCGTTGCAGAGATTAAAAACGCTTTCTCGATACAGACCTTTAAAAGAATACGACAACCATCATCCCCCAAACAGCCCGGCCCTGTAAACCTCTCCGGTAAGAAAATATCTCCCCGAAAAGATGACATTGGGAAAAAAGCCGGGAAGAACGCCCCGGCAAAACCGGCAGAGAAAACCGGCGGGATCCGTCACCACCTCTCGTTACTGGCGTCATCCACCAAATCATTCGGGAAAATTCTTGCAGGGCGCAAAAAAACTGCCAAAAAACCCGAGGAGATCAACAAACTGCTGGAACATACGATAACAGAAAAAGTTCACCGGGGATCTGCGCCCGAATCCGTCCCGGAAGTGCCGGCAGCGTTTGGATCGAACCGGGCTGGCGCCGTTGGAGCCATGAATACCGGGAACGGGGCAGAGATCGACCCGTTTCTGGGGCTCTCCGGAGAGGAACTCGAATCCGGCTTGCTGGATGATCTGGATGAACCGGAACCAGCAGAAGATTCTGGTCTTGCACCTGAAGGGGCAGATTCCGGCCTTTCCATGATGGATCTGGAAATGCCCGACCTGCCGGATGATACTAACGCTGATGCCGAGGCGATTCTCAAAGCGAATGCAGATAACGGATCTGAAGAACTTAGTGGTCTTGACGGTGTAGAGGCGGCCGATGGAACCCTGGAAGACCTGGACAGTATAAATCTTGACGATATCGATCTGGGGGATGAAGGCGGGATGCTGGAACCGGCATCCCCGGTCCCCACCCTTTCGGCAGAGGATTCATCTCCGGGACCCGGTGGTCTGATTACGGCGCCTGCAACAGGTGCCGGTGGATCGGGAAGCAGTGCCCAGGGCAGTCAGTCAGATATATCTTCAGATACCGCCAAGTGGTCCAGCCAGGGATCTCTTCTTACCGTCAAGCTCGAAGAGGATCATTCGGATATATCTACATTTGCAGCAGGCACCGCCCCGGGCTCTGATGAGGATATGCTCAGCTCGCTTGCAAGCGACATCAAACAGGTGAAAAAGGAGAAGGATCTCAGCCTGCTCCGCGAATTAAAGGATTTCAAAGCGCCGGCGGCAGATATCGAAAAAGAACTTTCAGAGGTGTCGGAGCAGCTCAATACCGCAAGCAAAGGCGCAAAGAAGAAAATCCCGACATCGCAGGGAATAAAATAAACATTTGCAGCACCAAATTATCTGAAAAATCCCTGCTAATATAACCCCCCGTGTGAGTTTCCCATGAAAGAAATCCCCTTAAAAATTGAACATGCCGGCAAATGGAGTGTTATACAAGCCGGCGTCGGCGAAGACCGGATCTCGTTTCCCGCGCCGGTCGATAAGGAAATCCTCTTCAAATCCATCTTTGATCTGGAGGAGAAAAAGAACATCCTCATCATTACGGTCAAAGGAAACCCGGATACCGTTATACGGATAGCCAGTGTCGAAAAAGTCCTCTTCGTATTAAAGCGGCTTATCCTTGCCAGCTGTAATGCTTACCGTCTTATGGCATATTTTATGTCACCGGCGATCCGCGGTGGAGTACTGGCCAAGAATGCGCAATGGGAAAAAGGCAGTATTGCAGTAGTAAAGACCGGAATCTGGTTTGTAAGCGCAGCAAAACAGATCTGTGTACCTCTTTCGGATGTTGCGGCAATCGAACTGACAAAACGGGATGTTCAGGGCAAACCGACTGATGTCGTCCGGATTGATCACGTTGAGTCCGGAGAAGTTGTATCAAGCCTCGTACTCTGCCCCCTTTCCACGCTCCAGGTACTTGCAAATTTTCTTAAAGATGCCACAAAGGGGATGGATATGAAAGGCAACGAACTGGATGCTGTTGGCCAGCAGGTTGCAATGCTCGTGTATTCCGGGATGGATTCCCACGCCATTGAAAATATGCTCAATATCCCCCACAAGCAGCTTGACGAAATCTATGACCGGATCATAAAACTCGGGATCGCAGAAGTGATCACGATGCGGCGCGAAATCCAGCTGACAACAAAAGGTGTGCGCTATATTTCTGACGCCACAAAAACCCAAACAAACTAACATTCCTGTTTTTTCCCACTATTGATTTATAGCATGATATACCAATACTCTCTCTGATATTCCATGGGAAATATTCTGATCGTGGATGATACTCTCTTCATGAGAACCCTTCTCAAAAATATACTCTTTTCCGGAGGCCATGCCATTGCGGGAGAGGCTGCAAACGGTGAAGAAGCGATAGCCAAGTACAAGGAACTGAAACCCGATCTTGTCACAATGGATGTGGTCATGCCCAAGGTGAACGGGATTGAAGCCTTAAAAGCAATCAAGCAGATCGATCCTGCCGCCCGCGTGATCATGTGCACCGCCGTCGGGCAGGAACAGATGGTCAAGCTGGCTATAAAAACCGGGGCCAAAGGGTATATCGTCAAGCCATTCCAGGCACCAAAGGTTCTCGAAGAAGTCAAGAACGTGCTCGCGTCCTAGATGTCATGGCAAAAGTTCTCATCGTCGATGACTCCGTTTTTATGCGGACGGTCATCCGGGACATGCTGCAAAAGGATCCCTCCCTTGAGATAGTGGGAACGGCTTCAAACGGAATTGAAGCACTGGAGAAGATCAGTATCCTTAAGCCCGACCTGATCACGCTGGATATTGAGATGCCCCGGATGAACGGCCTTGATGTGCTGCGTGAACTTAAGAACGCCGCGTGGCGCCCAAAAACCATCATGCTGAGTTCGCTTACCTCGGAAGGCGCAGAGATGACCACCGAGGCAATCCGTCTGGGCGCTGACGATTTCATGCTCAAGCCAAAGGATATCCCGCAGCTCCGGCTCATTGCGGATGAACTTGTAGCAACGATACACCATCTCATCACCGCTCCTCCCCATCTCCCTGAAAAGGTTCCTGTGATCTCGCAAAAAGACGGGAGCGCTGAACGGGTGGTCCTGATTGGGTCATCTGCCGGTGGACCGCCGATGCTCGATACACTCCTCTCAAAACTGCGTGCTGATCTCCCGGCCTGTGTGATCATCACCCAGCATATGCCGGTTGGGTTTACCGCACCGCTGGCAGCCCGTTTCAACCGTATCGCCCATATGCCGGTGAAGGAAACAGAGACCGGGGACATGCTCAAAACAGGCACGGTATTTATCTCCCGGGCCGGAGTCCATACCATGATAGGTGCAGCGCTGACTGCGGACGGGAAACGGACGGGAAGGATCATTCATTCCAATGCGCCGCCGATTCACGGGGTACGTCCTGCTGTGGACAAGACCTTTGAGTCCGCTGCACAGGTCTTTGGGGAAAATACGGTAGCCGTTATTTTGAGCGGGATGGGAAACGACGCCGGGGCCGGGGCGTCAGCCATAAGACAGGCCGGTGGAACGAGTATTATCTGTGATCAAAAGGACTGCCTCGTCTATGGCATGGCGCGATCTGCCATCCAGAAAAATGCAGTGGATAAGGTGCTCCCGCTTGCAAAGATCCCGGATGAGATAGAACGGATTGTAATGAAGATGGCGGAGGTTTCCCATGTCTGAGTTTGAGCAGTACCGGTCGCTGTTTGTTGCCGAATCCCGTGAAAATCACGAAAACCTTGTCAATAACCTTCTGGTCCTGGAAAAAGGTTCCGATCAGAACGCCATTGACGAGATCTTCCGCTCGATCCATACGCTCAAGGGCGCATCCGCATCCATGGGTTTTGCGGACATGGAGCGCCTCTGCCACACGATGGAAGACGTATTGCAGCTGATACGGAACGGCAGTGTGGAGATGTCTGAGGAGCTGGGAAACATCTTTCTTGCCTGCACCGATCTTATCGAGGAAATGCTGGACGACATCGAATCCGGCGGGGATTCCTCTTCCAAGAATCCTGACCGGCAGGTACAGGCACTGCGTACCTGGCTTCAGCAGGGGTCAAACGGGGAGAAGAAAACCGGATATCCTGCGCGGCAGGAGACAGAGATAAATGTCCCGGAGGAGATCCCGTGTGCAGAATCTTCCGCATCAGGCAACGGGCAGGAATTTACCATGACCATCATGGTCGCCCCTGATTGCATGATGAAAGATGTCCGGGCACTCATAGCAATCCAGAACCTGGAAGAACTGGGCACTATCCGGTCGTTGCAGCCGTCAAAGGAAGCCATTGATGAGGGGAAGTTTGACGGTACGGTGCATCTCACGATTGCCAGCGATGCCGGGGAAGAGGCACTGAGGACCGCTGCTCAGGGCACCGAGATCGCATCCGTAGAGATACAGCCCCTGGAATCAAAGGCCGCTCCCCTGCCGCCAGAACCCGGTTTGGCAAAAAAGGCGGCGGAACCTGACCGGAAGCAGTCGGCGGTACCGGATAAGAACCGGGAGATAAAGAATCTCCGGGTGGATATTGTCCAGCTCGACCATATTATGAACCTTGTCGAGGATCTGGTGATCAACCGGGGCCGGCTCAAGCAGATCGCGGAAGAGCACAGGATAAAAGAGATGGACGAGGCAATCAGCATGGTGGAGCGGTCGGTCGCCGAGCTCCAGAATCTGATGATGACCATCCGTATGATCCCTCTCTCCCATATCTTTAACCGCCTTCCCCGGGTTGTCCGCGATGTCGCCCAGTACGACCACAAGGAAGTCGAGTTTATCATGGAAGGCGGGGAGACAGAACTTGACCGGAGCGTGATGGACGGCCTCAATGATCCGCTGCTCCACTTGATCAGAAACGCCGTGAACCACGGTATCGAATCCCCCGAAATCCGAAAAAAAGCCGGGAAACCCGAGAAAGGCCTCGTAAAACTCACAGCACACCGGGACCGTGATAATGTCATCATCAAACTTACAGATGATGGTGCCGGTATCAATGTGGATAAGGTCAAGAAAACAGCGGTGGAAAAAGGGCTGGTCACTGCAGATATTGCAGCAACTCTCACCACGGATCAGGCCATCGATCTGCTTTTCCAGCCGGGCTTTTCCACCGCGGACACCATCACGGACATATCGGGGAGGGGGGTTGGTCTCGACGTGGTGAAGCGATCGATCGAATCGCTCAAAGGTACCATAAAAGTAGAGACGACACCCGGTAAAGGAAGTATATTTGAGCTGCTTCTTCCCCCTACTATGGCAATTGTCGATGTGATGATTGTCCGGATCCACAATAAGCGCCTGGCAATACCGATCAGCAGTATCGTTGAAGTGGCAAACTTCAAAAAGGACGGCATGCACCGTATCGGGAATGGTGAAGTGACTATGATCAGGGATGAGGTGCTCCAGATCCTCTGGCTTAATGACATGGTGGGGAGCTCGGACCGGTGCGAGATACTCATTGTCATTCAGTACCAGAAACGGAAATGCTGTATTCCCGTTGATGCTGTAGAAGGACAGCAGGAAGTTGTTGTGAAGCCATTGAGCGGGTTTATCGGGACCACAAAAGGGATAAGCGGGGTCACCATCCTCGGCGATGGGGATGTGGTGCCGGTTCTTGATGTAAACACGATGCAGGAATGAATATGCCATGAAATTATCATCAGTTCAGATGGATGCGATGCAGGAACTGGGAAACATCGGGGCGGCTCACGCCGCAACCACCCTGTCGCAGCTGCTCTCAAGTACGGTTGAGATGAGTGTACCCAAGATTATGACCGTGGATATAGCCCAGCTAGCAGACCACATCGGGGATGAATCAGCAGCGCTAGTGGTCTTTGAGTTACAGGGCGAAATCCCCCACGGGGGATACATCATTTTCTATATCTCCCGGAAATCCGCTGTTCACCTGACCAATACGATGCTGGGGTTGACAGATCCGGATCGACCGCTCAGCGAGATGGACGAAAGTGCTCTCATCGAAGTCGGTAATATCATGGCTTCGGCATTTCTCGACGCCACCGCAGAACTGCTCGGTTTTGTCATGATTCCCTCACCTCCGGCGCTTACCATTGATATGGCGCATGCCGCCATGCAGTCACTCATCGCACAGATGCAGGAAGAGATTAATGAAGTTATGTTGTTCTCTACAGAACTTTTCTGCGAGGAGCACAAGATCGACAGTGACATTATTATGATGCCGGAGACAAGCACACTCAAAACGTTTGTCGAACGGTTGGATAACCTGATGAAACCCATCTGACATCAACGGAACCGGAATGTCTGAACCGATATCCCATAATAAAATGCCGGTAATGATTGGTATTGGTGAGTACCATGTGGGCTCTGTACCGATGATGGCGATCGGCCTTGGA
>Ga0326728_10019727_pt1 | contig 13025 bp, 9 predicted proteins | sample MB3enrmetagenome_FD_207602 | JGI IMG/M metagenome (GOLD analysis project Ga0326728, IMG submission 207602) | Lab enriched peat soil microbial communities from McLean, Ithaca, NY, United States - MB31MN | ecosystem: Environmental > Terrestrial > Soil > Wetlands > Peat | place: USA: New York...
ATGAGTGACGCAACTCGGAAACAGTACTCCCCGGCCTCCGGCTCATCGAAGAAGGCCGAATCGCTAATCTTAATTCCATATCAGAATCTGTCAAAGAAAGGAAATTTGGATGCGCTGGTCTGGCCGTGTACGCATGGGATATTTTCCGCTGCCACTGTCCGAAGCGGAGCGGATTCGCAAATTTCTCTTGTTTCCGGATCAACTTTCGTCGGCACTCGATCCCTGCGTCGGCGACGGTGGGGCTTTCGAGGCCATCACCAGCAACGCCCAAGTGCTTCGCTATGGCATTGAGCTTGATGCCTACCGCGCCGAGCAGGCCAGGGAGCGGATTGCCAACGTGCTCCAGGCCAATACATTAGAGGTGCAATGCCCGGCCGAAAGCTACTCGCTCGGATTCCTGAATCCTCCATATGATTGGACCCTCGAAGCTCCAGCAGAAGGTCGCAGCGACCGCGTCGAGCAGGTTTTTCTGAGCCACACTTTTCGTTGGCTAAAGCCGGGCGGCGTTCTGGTATTCGTGATTCCCGGAGAAAGACTCGCCGATTGTGGCCAAATTCTCGCCTCACAGTTTCGTGACGTTCGGATCTATCGGTTGGAAGCGCCTGAGTGCGTGCGGTACAAGCAGGTGGTAGTCCTTGGCTTGCGGCGGGATCGCCGCGAGCGGCAGCGTATTCATGACTCGGACATCACCCGTGGGCGGCTCCAACTCGCCAGCCTGGCAAGAAACGCCGCACAGCTTCCCGCCCTGCCTGCTGAACCCGATGCGCAATATGGCGTGCCACCGGGCGGGCCGGTCCAGCTTGCTTCTCGCGGACTCCCCCTTGATGAAATCGAGGACGTGCTGCCGCAATCGGCCGCTTACCGCCAGGCAGGCCGCATCCTCTTTGCCGATCAGCGCTCCACTTCGGGGCGACCACTCACTCCTCTTCACGGCGGCCACACGGCGTTACTGGCCGTGAGCTCTTTGTTGGATGGGATCTTTGGGTCAGAAAATGATCGACATCTGGCTGCGTGGCATTCGGTAAAGGTCGTAGACAAGAAAGAGGAAGAGGAAGATGGCGTCGTAACGATCACCGAGCGCGAGCATTTTTCGAATGAATTGACACTCATTTTTGAAAGCGGCCATGTTGCCACGCTCAAATGATTCCGCCGCAAACGCTACTTCCCACCTCAGGCGAGTTTCAAAGCCTGAGAGAAAGGAGGTGCAATAGGCCTCGGCCTCCATGGGCGGTGGTCGAGGCTTCTATTACCCGCGCAGTCGCGCGCCGGAGAGGCACGGAAGGAGGCCCATGAGAAACGCGCATGAGCGCTTCGGGATTCTTGAATTCACGAAGCGGATGAAAGACACTACTACTCACATCCGGCTGCGCCTGGACCGGCTCGTTTGTGAGGCCGAAAAGGAGAGGTCGAAGATTCACATCCTTTCGATTCTCGGTGGGGACTCGGACGTGGGCGCCATCTGGGCAGCTATCAAGGAAGAGAGTTACTTCACGGTCCAGGCTCCGGGGATTGATCCGATAACCGGCAGTCTGGGGGCCGACGCTCAGTGTTTTCGCGGGACGATCACCATCGCTGGTCGTAGGCCCATTCGGCACCTGGTTGCCCTCTCTGCCGAGGTGACAAAGACCCGGCCGGGAGCCGACCGGGAAGGCAACCGCACGGTGCTATGCGACGACGACCCGAAGTTTGTGCTGTATCGCATCGCGCAACGGTTCGGGCTGCCGGTGGTACCGGAATGGGCCGACTGGTTCAACGCGGAACTCAACCGGCGAGGGGCAGTCAGGCCGTTGTTTGGACTGGGGTGCTCGCCAGTCCTGGTGTCCGGCGCGAAGAAGATTTTTCTGAAATGGATCGGAAGGGCGCTTCGACGGAAACAAATCCAGTTCCCCGATGAAAATGGCCCGGTCCGCTGGACTCAAACCAACAGCTTCTTCCCAGTTGGCGAGACTGATTTGGAGGCGGGAATTCAGCGGGGTGAAAGCAAAGATAGTCCCGCCATCTCAGCGGAGCGTGAGGACACGACACCATGCGAATCGCATTAAAGGTGACCAGTAGTAACGAGAACTGCAGCGGAGGGTGCGAATTCGCCCTCGTGGACCTGAATTCGGAGCTTGCTTCTCTCGCATTGAGAAGGATTGCGGTGCTCAGAGAACAGAAGAACCTCGACCCCGACATCGACGAATCCTACTACTGGGCTTACTTTGTGGACTGCTACTTCGATCCTTGGGCTGAGTCGTTGGATGACGTGAAGGACAGCGACGGCGCGAGTTCCGCGGTGGCGGACATACTCGACGATCTCGATATCGACATTGATGAAGTCGTTTGTGTGCCAGCGAATTTCCAGGTACCACCCAGTCAGTGCGCCATCGTGGAGTGCGAGCAGATGGTAGTTTCGGCGGATTCTATTTCGTTCACGGCCATCCCGAGACATGCCAGCCTTCGCGTCGCAACAGCAGAAATTCCGATCACCATGCTTGAAATGGCGGCAGCGCCAGCGCGTTAATCACTCTCGTCCGACGTTTCTCCATTACCTCCTCGTCCTCACATGCCTATAACCCCCCCCGCAATTCTTCATTTGACTTAACTCGAAACGGAGGAGACCAATGCCCGTACCAGACAGCATCTCGGACTACCTCAGAATGTATGCCACGGAACTTGGGAATAGAATCCTGCAATCTTTTCCGCCCCTGCACGCTGTTGACGACCCGCCGTCACCCTTGATCAGCAAGCTGCTCCGCAAACCTTTCCTCGCACAGACGTTGGCCATAATGGGCTTGACCCGCGTTTGGCAACAGGCTCGTGCTGGTGCCGTGATTGCGGAGTGCGGGACGGGGAAAACTCTTATCTCGCTTGGCGCCGTGCACACGCACTCCGAAGGCCGGCCATATGCGGCCTTAGTGATGGCGCCGGGCCACGTTACGGAGAAGTGGTGCAGAGAAGCGCTGTTGACGCTTCCTCGCGTGCGCGTGTTCATGATTGATTCCCTGCGAAATGTCACGAATGGCCTGAGCCGGCATGGCGTGAACGAAGTGAAGCTGCGCAACGGCCGGATCGCTCGTGAGGGATTGCACACAAGTTTGACCGAATTGCGCCTGCGTAAGAACTCTCCCTCTGCGCGCAAGCGTTGGGCGTCGATCTGCTCCTGTCCATCAGTATTCGTGATCGGGCGAGACAGGGCGAAGCTCGGATTCTTCTGGCGTCACGCCTACCAGATTGCTCGCAGCGGGCGCTATCAAGGCAGTCTCGTGAATCCCGATAGTGGCGAGCCTGTCTTCCTGGGTGAAGATGGAGAGCGTCTGTTGGCCATGGACTTCAAAAAGGCGAAGCTCAGCGAAGTGCTGGGCCGCGGAGAAGGAGTCAACCACGCGCGCCGGCCACTGTACAGCCCCCTCTGGCAGGCGGATGGTACGAAGACGCGACGCTTTGCGCCAATCGAGTTCATCGGGCGGCACATGGCGGGTTTCTTTGACTACGCCATAGGCGACGAGGTCCACGAGCTGAAGGGAGGAGACACGGCTCAGGGCAACGCCCTTGGGACACTCGCCAACTGTGCTGGGCGCATCGCCGTGCTGACGGGCACACTGTTGGGCGGCTACGCGTCGGATTTGTTCAATATCCTGTTTCGCCTGGGACCTTCACGGATGCTGGAAGAGGGTTTCGAGCACGGTGAAGCCGGCGTTCGGGCGTTTACCGAAACCTACGGTTTGCTTGAGAAGATTACCGTGATCGAGCCCGCCGACAATGCCTGTTCGGATGCGCGGGTTACCACGCGTGTCCGCCACCGGCCGGGAGCCTCCCCCTTGTTGTTCGGCCGTCATCTGATGAGCCTCGGGGCTTTCGTTTCGCTTGAGGATATTTCCGACGCTCTCCCGCCCTATCACGAAGATGTCGTCGAAGTCGAAATGGATCAGCCGCTAAAGGAAGCGTACGAGGAGTTGGAACGGGATATTAAGGAGGCGATGCGCGAGCACCGCGGCAACCAGTCAATCATCAGCGTCGCGTTGAATGCGCTTCTGGCCTACCCTGATCGACCCTACGGATTCGGAGACTTGATGGGGCGTGAGTTCAATCCCGAAACCGGGCGGCGCGAATCGTTCCTGATCTCGGCGACGCGAGACCTGAATGAGAACCTCATCTACGCCAAGGAACGTCGTTTGTTCGAAGAAATTCAAGCTTCGCTAAGCCGCGGTAGAAATGTTCAGGTGTACGCAGTTTACACGCAGAAGCGAGATGTGACCCGCCGGCTGGAAAGCATCCTGGCGAAAGAAGGTATCCGGGTAGCGGTGCTCACGACTCAGGTTGCGCCGGAAGAACGCGAAGCTTGGTACGAGCGGCAGTTGCGCTCCGGGGTTCAGGTAGTAGTGGGACATCCGCGCCTCACACAAACTGGCCTAGATTATGTGGAATATGAGCAACCGGGAGCACGGGCGATCGTGTTTCGCTCTGAAACCAGTTGGGTTGGATCTGCCGATTTTCGTGATTGGCAGAATGGAGCCAAGCTGACCGCCCGTCCGGACTCTGCCATAAATGTAAGGCGACATCGCGGGATCTATTTCTCCCAACGCGATGGAAAACTGGACAGATCCGTGGTGATAAGGGAATTTCCCAAGACTCATCACTACCGCCTCTCAGCAGGGCCATATTCCGAGTCGCCGACCGATTGGAACCCTTAATGAGCCTTAACGATAACTGCCCAATTCGTGGGCCAGGGAGTTTTGGACGAACGCGACGCAACCCCTTTCCAGAAGCGGTAGAATCATTGTCGACAGGCTCGTAGGCTCACGGCAAATACCATACCGTTCCTAATGAGCTGTTGGATTCAATTCAAATTCCACGCTTAGGCCGTAGTGGTCCGAAATGGTGACGTAACCGGAACCAACAGGAACGATTGGATCAAGAAAGCAGATGGTACTCGACAGAGGCACGATCCGGTGGGCCGCAAGGTCCCGGCTTCGTACAAATACATGGTCGATTCGTTGGGGAGGGCAGAGCTTGTGGGGACCGTCGCGATTGAGTGGGTTTAGAGGGTCCCAGGTCGAACCCGAGTCGCGGCCGTGAAGCAGATCATGGACGCTTGCAAAACCGGCCTCTTCCACTTGGCAGAAATTAGCTTCGGAGACTCTTGGTCCGGCATTAAGGTCGCCTGAGATAATGCTGATACCCGGTTCGGCTTCTGCAGCGCCCAGAAGCTGCCGGATTTGGCGACTACGGATAAGATCTACCGGGGGGCTCTCTGGGTGGCGCCAAAGGCCGCCCGCCGTGGTATGAACGTTCAGCAGCGACCAAATGCCGCCGTCCCGTGCTCGAATCCGGCAGACAATGAATCCGTATTGACCAAGTAGTCTTTCATCAATCGTGCCTGACTTAAAACGCTCGAAGCGGTACTCCAGCGGCATGGCTGAGCACACCATCAGGCTGTTTTCAAGTCCCAGTAGTGGCCTTCGCCGTACATACGCCGAATATGGAAGGGCTTCTTGCAACCGGGATAGGACAAATCTGCGGTCCTCTTCCCTGTAAATCTCCTGGAGTGCCACGACCTGAGGCTGGAGACTGAGTAACTGCGCGGGTAGGAGTTTCAAGCGCTCTTTTACATGGGGGGCAGGTGCGACCTTGTGATAAAGAATATCGAGCAGACCCGCATTGAGGGTAACCAGCCTTAGCTTCATTAGGCGATCTCGCCCAGCTTATCGATCACCCTGCCGACGAAGAGGTTGATGGACTGATCGACGGACTTACATTTAGATCCGTCCCTGATGGCATTTACCACATCATCACCAATCTCGTTGTAATACTCGGTCAGCACCCGGAACATTAACTGCTCGCAAGCCCAACTGTACAGGCCCCGAGTGTTGAACTCGGGCTCCATAGACGCAACTCTCGTATACAGATCGGGTGACTCCAGCGTATCTAACAGGTAGCGGTCCACCTCCGCGCGATACAAGGCGCGAATGTTGGCCAAGCTCTGCACTACGATGTTTTTGATTTTGTCGTTAGCCTCAGATGAAAACACCCCTTGCCCTGAATCGCCGTCAGGGATCTCGCGGATGATATGTGTGATCACGTCGAAAACCTGTCCGGGCTCAGAGAGAATACCCAGTAAACCTATGTCTTGGCAAATATATTCGTAGTGGCGGGCATCCGACCTCTGCTTGGCTGATGTCAGGGCGTCAATCGCGTATTGTAGAGCCCTCGTCGTCTCATGTTGTTGATTCTCACCGCCAAGTAGATTTCCGTTTCGCAGGAGGGCACGTCCGTAAGTCCCTATGATGTTGAAGGTTTCCTCTTTTCCAGCAAGCTCAAACACCCCGTGCCGTTGTGTAAGGATGTGGTCAGCCATGCTGCCCATTAATTTCATAGACTCTGCCGTTGCGTGTCTGCCGAAGTAATTGATGTGATAGAGGGCTAAGGATGCGCAGTACTCGGCCTTCGGTTCACCTTCCTCCCAGAATAGGCGCTGAGCTAGTTGCAGGTAGTCCTGTCTCTTTCCATCCGAATTCCTCTCATACCAGGTAGACAGTCCAAATGTAACTAATTGAATAAGAATCCCGTTCTGCGTCGACAGCATCTTCTTAATTTCGGTGAAGCTGGGGGCAGTCGCCCCATCTAGCAGCGAGAGAGCTTGGGCGAGGCGCTCCTTATCCTGGCCCGCATGGGAAATGAAGGCGTCCAAAGCCGTAAGTTTGACGGGGTGAGGCTGATCCCGAAATTCAAACCGCAGCTTTTTCGCCATCCCGTACTTCAAGAGGAATCGGGTGGTCGGTGAGCCTTTCAGCCTTCTGATAAAACTCCGCGCCGCACACCTTGCCAATTTGGCGGGATCGTCGCCCGTGCCTGCTGTTCCGTCGTCACGGAGCTCACCCAGCACAAGACTGAAGACCAAAAAGAGATTCTTGATCCGGCGAAAGTCCGGCGTGTCGCCGTTCTTCAGGACCGTACCTAACAGGGAATACGTCGAAAGGGGCGGGACAGAATCGACCATGCTTTTCGTGATGGCATTCGCGTCACGCCAATGGCTGTTCGATTGCCACAAGAAAAATAGGTACCGAATGGCCGCCTCGGAGACAGTCTCATCCTTATGCTGGAACCCCCAGCGAAAATATTCATAAAGTGTGTTTAAATGGGTTTGCTGTTCCTCATCCTTCCGTGTCCTAAGCCATAAGCGGTATTCTTCGTTGCGAATGACTCGGTAAACTGCATCTATGATCGGGAATGCTGGCAGAGTGTTCCCCGCCCTCGCCTCGTCCCGCTTCAGCCTCGCGAGGAGCGACTCCAACAGATTAATCCCGTTGGGACTGGTTCGAGCGGTCCGAGCCAATACAGAAATCACCAGCGACATTCCACCGCTATTAAGGTTGGCAATTTCCCGCAGAGTCGCGGCAAAGTCGTCTGGATGATTCTTCAGGAGCACTAACGCTATTTGCTGCAAGGCACCGTGCACTGTGTTTAGCCGGCGCGAGCTTTCCAGGTTCAAATCAACGATCCTGACGGTCGCCGACTTCCTGTCCTCTTTCATATTGGCGATCCTGGAGTTGATCCTCTTCTGCAGCTCAAGGGAAAATAGGTATTCGGCGAAACGGTCGTAAGCGAATCTGATTTGGACAGAGCTGTCTTCTGGCAATCTCCACTCGCGCAGTATGTTGCGTTGTTTTAATGCGAAACCGGGTGATCCCGGTGTGTCCAAATCCAGCTGTTTGAAGAGCTCCTGGTTGTGACCAGCTAAGCGAATGTCGCGGGTGATGGCGTCGCGTTGGATGGTCTCCGAGTTTGTGAAGTTCTCAATCGGCGCAAACATTTCAGCAACGATGGCCTGAATGAGATCCTTCATCTCTTGTGCATGCTGCTCTTTGTCGAGATTTTTGTAATATTCGCGAAATACTTCGCCCGAGTCGAGGTCGGCGGGGATTTCCATGTTCTGGTACACAGACGCCGCTAGTCTGAGCAGCAACGGATCTTCCAAAAGATACTTTGCCAATTCGGACAGTTGGTTGTACTCACTAACAATCCGATATACTTGTCTGTGCTTGTCAAATGCTAGTCGCGATTCAGCAGCGGAAAACCGCGATAAATGGTAGGCCAACTTTCCATCCTGGGCAAAGTAGGCCTTCGAATTAGTGATGAATAGGGTTTTAGCCTGTTCGACGCCCTTATTCCATGTCTCTGGACGGCAAGTGATAACGTACTTAATACCGCGATACCGTTTGTTCGCGACGCCGATAATTCGATTCAATTCGAGCAGAAAATCCACGGGCCGGGCAACACTCGAACTGAACTCGTTGACAGCATCAATGAACAGAATCAGGCTTTTGGATCGCGATATACACTCCTTATTGATCAAATCCCAAAATTTTGCCGGTTCATGATCGGAGTTGGAAAGCCAACTCACGATTGTGCGCTCGACGTCGCTAACCTGCGACGGGAAACTGGAGCTTGCGAACATCATCGCCAAGTTGTTTGGGTCATTTAGGCTGTCATTTAGTATGTAGCGCTTCAGTAGCTGCTGAATTAAGGTTGTCTTTCCCATTCCAGATTGACCGATGATCACCATCGCGGACCGGTCGCTGGCGAGAAAAGTGGCAAAATGCTCTTCGATTGCTCGCTTTACGTAAAGCTCATCTGCCCGCGTCACGTGAAGTTCGTCCGCTCGCGTTACGCGGAGATCCTTGTCGGCCTCCTTGAGATCCTCTTTAATCGCCCCCACGTTTTTCTTGCATTCCAGGAGGACCTCGGTCCAGAGGCAGGACCCGGGAAGCAAGCTGCTCCAGCGCGTATCGCGCGAGTGAAAATCCTTCTGTAAGGCGGGGAGCTCTGGGAACTGTCTTAGGGCAACGCTGGCCGCCACCGCGATGGCACTTCCGACAGTTGGCGAACCCTCCCGAATCGAGAGTATTCCCCGGACTTCTCCCGTGCGCAGATTCAAGAGCGGTGAACCGCTAAATCCCTCCCGGGCATCGTCGCCCTTTACCCGGACAGTTTGGACGTTGTCGTTGTTAAAATCCGAATCGACGTACTCAAATCTCAGGGCCTTCCCATGAAGCCCGAAAGAACGATCTCCGGGATGCCCGAAAACAAAAAAACGATCCTCCGCTCGATCCGGATTCTGGTCCAGGATCATCACGCACGGATGATCCTCCGCTGCCCCGTTCGACCATTCCGTGACCCGCAGGCATGCAAGGTCGGGAGGGTCCGCACAATTAACGACCTTCGCCTTTCCTTTGTACTGCTTCCATTCGAAGTCGGCCACAGGCTCGCGCTTCGGGAAAAGGTGCGCGCACGTGAGAATCCAGCCGGGTGCCACAAAAAAACCGGTCCCTCGATCGGTAATTCGCACCACGCACTCTTTTAGTAACGATTCGAGCCTTCCGGTTCCGGTGTCCTCCGCCATCGCTAACTCCATTCAAGGGTGATCTTGAGGTTAGCTGTCGCAGAACCCTTGGCGATGAGTGCCGTAAGGTGCCCCGCCTCCACACCGACTTCCAAACCAAACTCGACCACCGTCTTCTTGGCCTTGGCGCTCTCCAGCTTTTCCCCAATTGCGTTTATGATTTCGGAAAGTCCGTCGCAGACTTCGCGAAAGTCAAAGACGTCGGTGATACCGATCTTTTGATCGATGTCAGCTGGCGTTGCCATGATTCGGATCATCCTGGCATCTTTTGAGTCAGAAGTTCTAGCCGAGACTACTCGTGCGTCCTCCATGCTGCCTCCTTTTCTTCTGCCGCAAAGTGTTGACGGCACATGACCAGAGCGGAACGCCGTCGTGAGAAGATTGGTCCTCCCTCCCGCGTTTACACGCCATTGAGGCCTAGCTCTGCGTCCCGGATCGCTGCGCGCGACGGTTCATCACAGGGCGGGAATTCCATGATTTTTCGCAATCTGATGATGATTTCCAGATTCCCGGGTGCGTTTGCAATTTTCTTAAAATATCTGCCCACCGTCGATTGGAGCTTTTCCATCAGAGGCGCTGAACCGCAAAGGGACGGTAACATCTCTTCAATCTCCCGAAGTTCGGCATCAATCTTGCGCAGATTCCAGGCGATTTTCGCAGCACCGGGGACATAACCAATCACAGGGATAACCGAAAGAAGACTTAGCGTCCCCCCAATCCAGAACGTGTGAGAAATGTCATACACTGCGGCTCCTACCCCTGAAACTTGCCCTGCTATGCCAGGAACCATGGATGCAAACGCTAGGATCGTTGACTTGAGGATGCTATCTAGATATGCCGCATGTTCGGCGACCCAGATATCTGGACTGGGAGACCGTGGGAAGAGTGTGATCATGCAACTCTCCTAAAATTCTCTATGTGCCTGGGGCGATGTAGCCCCCGCTCATGAAATCGCTGAGGAATGCCTATCGGATGCTTACTACCTTAGCATGTAGTAATGTCAAGCTCAACAGAATTCCTGTGCTGCTTCGCCCGTTCTTGACCGGCAGAATGAGAAGAGCGCGCAGCGCACGAGAGGGCGCCTTCAGTGTGTCAAGGGTTTGAATGGCGTCCCGAAAAGTTGGGCGGCGTACAGTGATAACTGTTGAAAACAGCTCTTCCAACAAGCAATCGGCGAATGAGTGCTTCCTGAGGCCACAGCGTAGACGCGAGAGTACGTCCGCTGCCGCACAAGGGGTCAGTTTTCGGGGCGGTCAGTCGGCTGCTGAGGTCATGTCTGGTCAAAAGTAGCCCGGAATGCAAAGACAACGAATCTGGTCGGCGCCAAGTTGGTCCGGCTGGCTACCGGCTGGCACCTCGACAATCCTGGTCAAGAGTGTGGAAACGAGGCGCGCAGCGATGGCCGGTCCAGCGGTTCGTCCAACCTTGTCGCCGTCCAGCAGCAGAACGACTTCATCAAAGTGCCCGCGAAGAAGCTGTTCCTGGTGCGGCGACAGCGAGCACCCCATCAGCGCGACGACGCAGGGCAGGCCCGCTTGATGGACTTTGAGGCAATCGAAAAAGCCTTCCACAACAATGACGGTCCTGCCATGCTTGACGGCCCGATGAAGGTTAAAGAGCACAAGCGACTTTCGAAACAGCGCAGGGAACTTGTACTTCGGCTCGGATTGCGCCATCGCCCTCCCAGCATAAGCAACCAAGACTTCATCTTCATTGTGAATCGGGACAACGATTCTGCCCTGCATAGACCCATTACCCGTAAAGAATCCAATGCCAAAGTGTTTGGCCGTTTCTTCCGTGATCCCTCGGTCGCCGAGGTAAGGGTGTGAGTAATCAATGCCTTTGAGTGTGAACGGAAGGGGCCTGTTCCCTATTTCTCCGGTTACTGAATCCGACGCGCAGGGTATTCCGGTAGTCGATAGAACATCCTGAGGGCGGGCTGGCGCCGGCCCCTTTCGCGGCTCAGTCGTAACGATAAACCATTCCTGAAGTCTCAGCGCCGCATGGCGAATCGAGCAGTTTTCCATTGTCGCAACAAAGTCCAGCACGTTACCGCCGATGCGCCCACTACGTGCTCCGGCACAAGAATCAGAATGGCACGCCCACGCGTTCTTGTCGGTATTCACGATGAAAGTTTGGTTGCTACTCTTAGACCGGTGGGTGGGCAGAGGACAGCGGCCTCGCAGGTAGGTACGATCCACCCGCCGCAGCATCACACCATAGCAGGCTACCGCCATCTCCATCGAAACCGTCTGCTTCACGGCTTTGAAATCAACCCATTCGTGCCCCATCATCCCCTCCCTCATTGGATATGAGCTTGGTAGGCGTGACATTTAGTTGAACGAGCCCCGAAGCGTGAAGTTGACGGGGAGTGGGGCCGGCAGGTGTCGGCACGTCGGCGAGTTGCTTCAGCAGTTTGTCCATGGCTTCCACCCCATCGTCCACCGCGGCACGTTCTTGTTCAGTCAGAGGGATCTCTTGCCGCAACCGCATGAGATTGCTTTTCCCTTCCAGCAACTGAGCCTCGCTAGAGGTCTTCGGCCGGTAAAATGAGCACTTAGCGCACACCATCCGAAACTTGCACTGCTCGAAGAAATCAAATGAGCAGTACCCATGACCGAGGTCGTAATACATCCACGGTTCCCGGGCCCCTGTTCCGTTCTTGACGACATCGAGGTCAATCAGGACTTCGATCGCCCGCACGTTGCGGGCGAAGTAACCGGCATCGCGGTAGGAGTTGGCCAGTTTCGTTGGGCTGATATCGAGATAGTATTGCGTCGAGTTCGCCCATTTATGGCCAAGCCACTTCTGGAGTTCAAAGAGTGACATGGGTTCTTTGGCGTTAAAGAGTTGCGATGCAATCGTCGAGCGCGCCCGATGACTGGTGATGTTTCCGCGGGCATCCTTGGTGGGCATCCCCGCCTTCCTGCAGAGGACGGGAACCAAAGTATCATTAATGTACTTCCCGGCGATCCGATGGCCGCGAAACATGAAGAGAAAATTAACCAACTCGGCCGTCTTGTCGTCGAGTGCCGCCGGTTGTTCGGGCCGCTGCGTCTCCCAGACCCGAATAGCTTCGCCGACGATCTGATCTACCGGCTTGGTGAAGGCACGACTGGTCTTATTCACGGGCACATCAAGATTGCAGATTCCCGCACTCAGCTCGGTGGACTTATTCCACTGTTCCCGCGTGCAGCCAACTCGGAGGCGCCGGATCTCGTCCACCCGCAACCCGCAGAATAGCCAGACGACGGTCAGGGCCCGGAACATGGCCAGGGGATAGTAGTGGGTGGCGCATTTACACGAGGTGGTCAGGTCAGCTTCCGTGAGATTCAGTCCTGCCCATAGGAGTTTCGCCCAGAGATCGTCCGCGATGACTCTGGGGTTTGGAGAAATCAGAGCGCGCAGGCTTCGAGGCACAGCAAAGCAGCGGCGCGGGTCGAAGCGGCGGGGAATCCACTCCCATTCCTGGATGTCGCGGAAGAAAGTGCTCAGTGATGAGAGATGATGAGCCCGTGATTTGGCAGAGAGCGGCTTGCCCAGGTGCTTCAAGTATTTCTTATCCTTCTGAGTCCAGTCCCCGATGTTCATCCGGCAGACCACGGCCACCCACTCTGCCGCGAGTTCGCGGGTCCATTGGTCA
>Ga0326728_10019729_pt1 | contig 13020 bp, 13 predicted proteins | sample MB3enrmetagenome_FD_207602 | JGI IMG/M metagenome (GOLD analysis project Ga0326728, IMG submission 207602) | Lab enriched peat soil microbial communities from McLean, Ithaca, NY, United States - MB31MN | ecosystem: Environmental > Terrestrial > Soil > Wetlands > Peat | place: USA: New York...
CTGCGCTAGGGCAGGCTGCACCACACCGGCCAGGAGAACCAGCACGGCCAAAAAGGCAAGCAGAACACGTGGCATAAGATTATCCCCACTCGCCTTCGACGGGAGCTAGCCTCACCGCTGAAAGCGCAAGTTCATCATGGCTCGGATGTGCAAGGAAGCTGCAACCAGGGATGATAGAAACACATCAAGTCCAAGCTCTTCTATTACTTATCTCGATTTCCAGCAGCAAGGAAATCTAAATTTTTGATGGGGAGCATAACGGAAATCTATACAGCCGTTTGCCGTTTCCCGTTCTCCGTTTCCCGTTAACAAACCCGTTTTTCGTGGTTACCCGCTCACCGCTCCACGCTGCTTTTGTCAGAGCGAAACCGCTTTTACGAGAAACGCAGAATGGCAAACGGGTCGTAACGGGAAACGGGTTTTAGGGAACGGGCAACGGGGAACGGGAAACGTTGTTTAAAGTCAAGGCCCGAACCATGTTTACCATATTCATCAATCCCAGAGATTTGCCCATCGACAACTCGCGTCCGAACACCCGAAAGATGATATCCGCCGGCACCGCGGCAACTTCGTCCGGCGGAGCACCGGAAAGGGACTCTGCCAGGATAACGCTGAGCGCCTTGGCAGAAATTCCCTGGGGGTTCTCCACCGCGAAGTAATAGGCTGACGTTCCATCGGGGTTGGGTTCTGTCCACACATAGGCTTCCGACTCGCAACCGGGCACCCGGCGCTCTTTCGGGTATGGCCGAACCGCTACCCGTGGCGGCACCGGCCGAAAACGTTCCGCCGTTTCCACCAGCATCTGGATCCGGTCCGTCCGGTCCAAGGCTTCAAGATATTCGAGGAAGCGTTCCAACTTTTCCGGTGGTTTCTTCATGCGGCCTGATCCTTCGCCCGAACTCCTGCACTGGGATTTTCAATCGGCACTTGGACCAGATTTCCCCACTCCGTCCAGCTCCCGTCGTAATTGCGCACCTTGGGAAAGCCCAGCAGATAAGTAAGGACAAACCAGCTGTGGCTGCTGCGCTCGCCAATGCGGCAATAAGCGATGATGTCCTCCTCCGGCCGCAAGCGGTTCTCCTCGCTATAGATTTTGCGCAGCTCGGCCGCGTCTTTGAAAGTGCCGTCCGCGGGATTGATGGCGCGGGCCCACGGAATGCTGAGGGCGCCGGGAATGTGTCCGCCGCGCAAAGCGCCCTCGTTGGGATAGTCCGGCATGTGCAATCGCTCTCCCCGGTACTCTTCCGGGCTGCGAACGTCGACTAAAGGATGCGCCTTCTTGATATGCGCCAGCACCTGGTCGCGGAAGGCGCGGTGACGCTGGTCGTCCCGCTCGGGAGCCTCATAGTTAGTCGGCGCATAGCTGGGAATCTCGCGCGACATGGGCCGGCCTTCCTGGGTCCATTTCAGACGCCCGCCATCCATGATTCTGGCGTTCGCGTGGCCAAACAACTGAAGCACCCAGAAGGCGTAGGTAGCCCACCAATTGTTTTTGTCTCCATACAAAACTATGGTTGTGTCCCGGGTAGCGCCTATGCGGCGCATCAGCTTCTCGAATCCTTTCCGGTCGAGATAATCGCGCTGCACCTGATCGTTGAGATCCCGCGTCCAATCAATTTCGACAGCGCCGGGAATATGATTGGAGCTATATAACAGAGGGTCCTCATCCGATTCGGCAATGCGCACCTTGGGATGGTTCAGGTGTTCCGCAACCCAGTCGGTCGAGACCAGCACATCCGCCTGGTTGTACCCGCGTTCTTCAATTCTCCTGCTCATCTTGGCTGTCTCCTTGGCCTTACCTCATTCGATGCAACCTGTGGAGGTCCGGCTCCTCAGGTTCACAGTGTGCGAATCGCCGCCGAAGGTTGCCTGTTCCGCTCCTGGTCCGGTGATTGGCTGCGTTTTGCCCACGAGCTGCTCGGGATAATGACATTGCTGCCCAACCTGATCGACAGCACACCCAACCACGGCTTAAGTTCCCGGGCAATATTGCCGATTAGCTTGATATAGCGTGGCGAGAACGCAACGTCAGTAGCCGCGAAAAAGGGGAGGATGGCGATGTTAGGGCGAGCTGATGTCGTAGATATTCTTATGCATCAAGGCGTACAGGAACCAGTAGCTTGGGACATAGTTATAACCACTGGAACCGAGTATTTTGACGCCATGGACGAAGTCGCCGTGCAGAGCGACGTGCAGAACATGATCTGGGGATACGTGCACCAAAACCAGGAGGTCACGGGCGGAGCCGCCCTGGCGTGATTGCCGGCTCCATGTACCCCGAAGTGCTGCGGTTTGCTCCGAGGCGCAACTCTGTTGCCGCTTTTCGGCAGGCTGTTCTCCCCTGCTTTCAGGCCTAAGGGCGTGCGTGAGAGCGCAGGTGCCCGCCCTTCCGGGACTCACACGTCCCCCACTTTTCCTACCCAGGGCTTACGCCGCACAAGCGTTAAAATTTGCCGTAACGACGCGGACTATTTACCCCCTCTAAAGTTCTCAGTTCTCGGTTCTCGGTTCTCAGTTTGAGGGGAGGAACCGGCTACTGAGAACTGAGAACCGGGAACTGAGAACTCAGACGGTATAATCGATACAGGGCAATGAGCTACACCGTACTGGCACGCAAATACCGGCCGCAGCGTTTCAGCGAAGTCATCGGCCAGGAACATGTAAGCCGCACTCTGAGGCACGCGCTGGAGCAGGGACGGATCGCCCAGGGATATATCTTTAGCGGGCACCGCGGCATTGGCAAGACCACCGTGGCGCGCATTTTGGCAATGGCCCTGAATTGCCGTTCGTCTGAGCGTCCCGTCCCGGAGCCGTGCGGCATATGTGATTCCTGCATCGAGATCCGCGAGAGTCGCTCGGTGGACGTGATTGAAATCGACGCGGCCACCAACCGCGGCATCGATGAAATCCGCGATTTACGAGAGGCCGCCCGTTATCGCCCGGCACGCGACCGTTACAAGATCTATATCCTGGACGAAGCGCACCAGATTACCGACGCGGCCTTCAACGCCTTGCTGAAGACTTTGGAAGAGCCGCCCGGCCATATCGTCTTCATGATGGCCACCACGCAGCCGGAAGACATTCCGGCGACCATTCGCTCCCGCTGCCAACATTTCAGCTTCCACGCGGTAAAGTTTGCGGCCATCGTGGGTCAACTGCGTGCCGTGGCTGAGCAGGAACACATTGTGGCCGATGACGAGGCTCTGGCTCTGCTGGCGGAGGCGGGAGACGGCTCGATGCGCGATGCCCTGAGCATTCTGGACCAGGCGATTGCCTGTTGCGGACAGCAGGTTCAGGGCGAAACCGTTCGCCAGCTCATAGGCGCGGTCCCCTCGGAGACGCTGGAACAGATGCTGGCCGCGGTACAGCGGAACTCCAGCGAGGAGGTACTGCGGCTGCTCGACCGGCTGGTCACCGAGGGCCAGAATCCGGTGCACTTCGCGCGGCAAATGGCGCGTTTTCTGCGCAATGTCCTGGTGGCCAAAGTGGCCGGAACCGGCTCGCCGCTATTACAGATATCTGCGGACGAGCGGGCGCGGGCGGGCCGGGTGGCGGAACAATTCAGCGAGGAAGACCTAACTCGTTTCCTGCAAATTCAGCTACGTACCCATGCCGAGCTGGCATACAAACAGGAACCGCGCTTCCACCTCGAATTGGGCCTGCTCAAGATGGTTCACGCCCAGCGATTGTTGCCGATTGAGGAATTCTTGAGCGGAGCCGGTCTGACCGCGGCCAAAGCTCCTGGCGGCGCGGCCGCCCATCCGCATTCTTCCGGAGACAAACCGCCGGTCATGCGCGCCGTAGGGCCGGCGCGGACCGCGGAATCACCTTTTTCGTCAGACTCGGCACGCAAGGGCACACCTCGCGCGGAGGTTTCAGCCAGTCCGTATTCCGGAATGACTTCGGCCGCCGCCGCGCCTGCGGTCGAGCCCGCGAGCATGGCGCCCGCACTTTCCGCGGCACAAATGGCGGAGACCATCATCAACGCCGCTGAGCGCGCCGGATACAACGATCTGGCCAATATGCTGCGCAACGGCCAATTCAGTTTGCGCGGGAACGAGATTGTTGTGGAAGTTCCAGATTCGGCCGTACTCGTGCGGATGGCGTTCAAAAAAGAAGCCGAGCCGGTGCTGAATGCGGCCGCGACCGCCGCACGCGGAGCTCCCGCGCGGGTCAAAGTTGTACCCGGCAATGGGGGCCAACCGGGGTCGCCAACGGTCGCGAACCACAACGGGATACCGGCCCGTCCCGCGGTTTCGCGCCCGGGCAACGGTCCGGCGCGCGCTCGGCTCGCCGACGAGCCCGTTATCCGCCGCTTACAGGAAAAGTTTGGCGCCGAGATACGCTCGGTAATCGATTACCGCGAACAGGATTGAACGGAGCGGAATATGGGAATGGGCGGTTTCAACCCCAAACAGTTGCAGGAAATGATGTCCCTGGCGCGCCGCCAATACGAGGAATTGCAGCGCAAGATGCAGGAGACCGTGGTGGAGTCCTCGGCCGGCGGCGGCAGCGTGACGGTTAAGATGAATGGCCAGAAGCAGGTGCTCAAGATTACTATCGATCCCGAGGTGGTGAAATCGGGCGACATCGAAATGTTGCAGGATTTGGTCACCGCGGCCGTCAACTCCGGCGGCGCCAAGGTGGATCAGGCAATGCAATCCAGCCTCGGCGGCATGCTGGGGGGACTGGGCGGATTACTCGGGTAAGAGCATTTGCAATTTGCAATTTGTAATTTGCAAAGTACGAAACCGGTCTTACTTTGCAAATTACAAGTTGCAAATTGGAAATTCTGAATTCTATGTCTAAGTTCGCCGAGCCGATGGCTCGTCTGATCGAAGCCCTGAAGAAGCTGCCGGGCATTGGCAATAAGAGCGCGCAGCGGCTGGCGTTCCATATTCTGCGCGCCAGCGCGGAAGATGCCGAGGCGCTTGCGGCCGCGGTGCGCGACGTGAAGGCGAGCTTACGCCTTTGCTCGATCTGCAACAACATCACGGACGTGGACCCCTGCGCCTATTGCTCCAGCCCCACTCGTAACCAGCGCCTGGTGTGCGTGGTGGAAGAGCCGACCAATATTGCCTCCATCGACAAAACCCGCCAATATAACGGGGTTTACCACGTCTTACACGGCTCGATATCTCCGTTGCATGGCGTAGGTCCCGATCAGCTGCGAACCGCCAACCTGCTACGGCGGATTCAGGCCGGCGAAGTGGACGAGGTTATTCTGGCGACCAATCCGACGGTCGAAGGCGAAGCCACCGCCCTCTATCTTGCCGGAGTAATCCGGCGGCCTGGCCTAAAGGTGACACGCATCGCTACCGGCATTCCTGCCGGAAGCGATATTGAATACGTGGACGAAATTTCTATGATGAAAGCCATGGAAGGCCGCCGCGAAGTCTAGAGAGTGACCAGTGGTCAATGGTCATGGTCAGTGGCCAGTGACCACTGCTTGAATCTAGCTGCGTAGCTTGGCCAACAGATCTTGCGGATGGACCGGTTTCGCCAGGATCTCGAACTCATGCCCTTGGGCGCGAGCATTTTCCAAAAGGTCTGCGGTGGCTGCCTGGCCGGAAAACAGCAGGATTTTACAGGAGGGCAGAAAATCGCGAATCCGAATGGCCGCCTCGATGCCATTCATGTCGGGCATGATGACATCGCTGATGATCAGGTCGGGACTCAGTTGACGCGCCCGCTCCACGGCGCCGGTGCCGGTGTAAACCGCCGAGGCATCGTAGCCGTGCTGATTCAGGATAATGGCCAAAGTGTCGGCAATCACGCGTTCGTCGTCCACTACCAAGACCTTCGGTTTCTTCTTCCCTGACATTCGGGCGGTGCTCCTCAGGTGTAACGTACCTGATTATAGAGAACAGCTGGCGATTTTGTAATCGCCAATCCTTGGACAATTTGTAACTCCCGGGCGACCGGCCCTCGTGCGCCAAATCGCGCTGCCCTTTACGGCCGATGGGGGTGGCGCAGCGATTGGTCGAACCACTCCACCGTTCGGACAAGGATGTCCCGCTGGTGATCCGGCTGGCGAATGGAATGGCCCTCGCCGGGATAGACGACCAACTGCACCGGGACCTTAAGGACCTTGAGCGCATGCCACCACTCATACGATTGCGGCGCCGGACACTCCCCGTCGCGGTCGCCGACCAGAATCAGCGTTGGGGTCTTTACCGCTTTCACAAAGTTAATCGGGCTGCTGCGCGCGTAAACGGAGGGATCGTCATACACGGATGCGCCAAAATAGGGAATCATCCACTGGTCGATGTCATTCTCCCCATAGTAGCTGAGCCAGTTGGAAATGCCCGCACCGGCTACCGCCGCCCGGAAACGGCTGGTTTGCGACTCGGCCCACATGGTCATAAATCCGCCATAGCTCCAGCCCTCGATGCCTAACCGCTGCGGATCGATCGGATACCGCCGCAGGACTTCGTCGACGCCCGTCATGATGTCACGAAAATCCCCCCCGCCGAAATCTTTCACATTAGCCAGGGTAAAGCTCTCTCCCTGTCCAAAGCTGCCGCGGGGGTTGGGACAAAAGGCGAAATAACCGGCGGCCGCAAGCGCCGCGACGTCCCAATTTGGCCAGCCTATCGAACACGCCGCTGCCGGTCCACCATGGACATGGACAATTAACGGATATTGCTTTTCCGGCGAATCAGGCTTGGCCTTGGGATGGCCGGTTGCTATCTTTTCCTCATAGCCCTGCGGCAATAGCAGCCAGCCTTGCACCGAAACATTGCCGCTATTCCAGTGGAGCGAGCGCCGGTCGCCCCAGAACGGGTTTACCCCGCTATTAACCTCCGTAAACTGTTCCCAGGCGCCGACCCGGCCCACCCACACCTCGGGCGGACGGAGCGCCGAGGAACGGACGATGGCGGTTTCCTTCCCCTCCCGCGCTGAAGAGAGACTGACTTCCCAGTTCCCCGCCGAAATCAGCTCCGCCCCGGACCACAGGGTTTGCACTTTGCCGTTCGTCTGCACGACGGCTACCGCGGCGTGGCCATCGGCCAATTCCGTAAACAACAACCGGTCGGCGCCCCACCATGCCAGCCAAGTAGCTGATGCCGGCAAGTTCGGCGTTAAGTTGTGCGGCGCAAAACTTGAGCCGTGGTCCCAGATTGCATTCAGCGATCCCATCCAGACATCGCCGCCGGTCACGCCCTGGTCGCTCATGAGCCCGTGGATGAAGGCCACGGCACGGCCGTTGGGCGAAACGCGAGGGTTGGCTATTTGAAATTGCGGCTTATAGAGGAGTCGGGTGGGGCCATCCGGACGGACCGGGATCGCGTAAAGCCCGGCCAGCCACCAGTTCTTATCGCCATCCCCGGGAGCCGCGGTAGCCACAAATCCGCTTCCGTCCGGCATCCAGTCGTACTCATATACGTACAGGTCCGTGGGCGAGATCGTACGCATCCCGCCCCCGGCCGGTGAGATCAGGACTAAACGTTGCTCATAAACCTGCTCCTCGATCAGGCCGGCAGGCGGGATCATCGGTTGTTGGGGACCGGCGGCGCGAGGCAAATTCTCAATGAAGAGGAATGCGATCTCTTTAGCATCGGGCGCCCACGTGGGAGAGGAGAGGAAACCCGTGAGGTCGGTCAGGCGGCGCGTTCTCCCGCTGCCCAGATCGGTAACATAGAGCTGTAATTGCCCGGCGCTGGCTGCATCCGACAAAAACGCTATCTGTTTCCCGTCGGGCGACCACGCCGCTTGGATTTCATACGCTGGTGTGTTCGTCGCCGCCGTAATGCGCCGCGGTTGGCCCGGCGCGTTTACGTCCGCAATCTGGATGGTGGTCCCACGCCCGCCCCTGCTGCCCTGGTTTTCCACCCACAAAACCTGGGCTCCATCGGGTGAAATAGCAACCTGGGAGAACTCGCGGACCGCGCGCAACGATTCCAGAATGGCATCGACGGCCTGAGTCCGGCTGGCCGGCTGCGCTTGGCCCGCTAGCAGCGGCTCGAAAATAACCAGAAATGCCAGCCACACGAGCCGCCTGCGCCAGCCCCGGCCAAAAAAAGCGCCGGCCTTCAGAAGGGCCGAAAAAATACAAAACCTCTTCTCCGCAGAGGACGCAAAGGTACGCAGAGGGCATCTATGTCCTTTTGCTTTCATCATCCCTGTTCCTCTGTGCACCTCCGTGTCCTCGAAGCCTGTCCTGAGCTTGTCGAAGGAAATCCCCCGCGGTGAAAGGTTCCGGGGCGATTTTTACGGGCCCTAGGAATGCACCAGGAGCTTATCTTTCTCTTGGGCAATGGCCCGGATCATAGACTCGTCATCGGAGTACTTGAAGTAGTTTAAGGAGCGCGCTTGGGCCTCACGCAATTCCGCACGAGCCAGTAACTCAAGATCGGCTTTGGTCACGGAACGAATGCCCTTCTGCTCCAGCGCCGCCCGTACCTGTTCCGGGGTAGGGGCAGCTTTTTCGGGAACGGTCTTCAGATACTCCAGCACCTTGGCGGCGCCCACTTCACCATCGTGGCGCGCAACCCCGACCAACCCCTCGCTGGAGCGCCGTGCCCAGCCCACCACGTAGAATCCGGGCAACACCTTGCCAGTCTCCGGATCGAAGATTTCGTAGACCGGCTCTTTCGGGTTAGAGGGATTGGGTCTTGTAGCATAACCTTCCGGACCCATGGGCAGCCCCAATTGGGGGTCGTGCTTGTCGCCGATGGCAAAGATCATGGTATCCACGTCGAGTGCCGCGACCCTCTCGGTGGGTTTGGCGGCAGTGCTGCCGTCATTCTTCAGCACCAGGTCATTTTCCGTAACTACCAGCTTCGCGATACGTCCGTCCGGACCGCCGAGAATCTGTTTGGGCGAGGAGAGAAAACGGAACGAAAGCTTCGGCGGCACAGATGACAAATCAGGTTTGTTCAGAAATGGAAAGGTAGCCTCGCCTACTTTTTGCCAGGAGACTTCCTGGTTGCAGGCGGCGCAGCGTTCCCGCACTCGTTCCAGTTCCCGCAGGAACTCCTCGCGCACCAGGTGCTGCTCGACGTACTCGATCTCCTTCTCATCGAACTTGGCTTCAAAGGGCCCACGCCGCGCCACCACGATGATTTCTTCGGTCTGGCGCGTTGGGCTGTCGAGCAGCAGCCACCGCATAATGTCAACCGCGACGTTCCCCATGCCGATCACGGCAATGCGCTTGCCCGTGGAAAAATCCATCGCCGCATACGGAGGAAGCTGGTTGTAGTGGTAGACAAAGTCTTTGGCAGAATAGACGCCCCTGGCCTCCTGTCCGGCGAGACCCAGTTGGTTATAGCCTTGTGCGCCGCTGGCAAAGATCACCGCCGCGGGCTGCATGGCCTGTAGTTCCGGGAGGGTCATGTCATACTCGGCCCCGATCTTAACGTGGCCGAAGTAGTGCACATTGGACAGGCCAAGCACTTTGGCAAACTGCTTGCGCAACCCGAACTTCATTTTGTCTTTGGTGGGATAAATGCCGTATTCAGCCAAGCCGCCGGGTTTGATATCCCGATTGAAGACAATGATAGAGTGGCCGGCCAGTGCGATTTTCTGCGCGGCAAACAAACCGGCGGGGCCGCCGCCGACCACGAACACCATCCCCATCGCCAACATCCTACCATTCAGAAGCAGCAACAAGCAGCAAGCCACAAGCAACAAGCGAAAATTCAACCTTCAACAGCCTGCAGTCAGCCGAACAAGAGCACGTGGTTTCTTGGGCTGAATGCTGACTGCTGCGTGCTTTTTGCTTGTTGCTTGTGGCTTGTTGCTTGTTGCTCCTTATTACTTCGCGTACCCCACGGGTATCACATAAATGGCCATTTCATCCGCAGGAAGGGACAATCCTTGCTGTAGCTCGGCGGCAACAAATCCGCCCGCCGGCACCGAGGCCAGACCCATGGCCGTCGCCTCCAACAGCACGTTTTCGGCGATGTGTCCCGCTTCAATAGCCATGTACAGTTCGGCTTTTGCAGGATACTTCTTCATCATCCGCTCTTTGGCGCCCGCGATCACGAAAATGACCGGAGCCTGCAGCATGTCCTGCTGATTGGAGGCCTTAAACACCACCTGATGCAGATCGCGGTCGCTCAAGCGAACCATCGCATGGCCTTTGGGAAGGTAATGGAAGAAGCCCTGCGTGGTGACGGCGTAGATTTCCATAGGGTAAACTGCGCCCGCAGACGGCGCGGCACGCTTGAACTGATCGTGAGTAATGCCCTGAGCCGCCCAGAACAGTTGCCCGATCTGCTGCTGGGTCAGGGGCTTAGACGCGAATTCCCGCACCGACCGCCGTTTCGCCAGCGCATCTTCCAACGAGCCTGGGGTGCCGAGGTTAGGAGCGGGAAGCGCGATCTGCTCCGGAGCTTTCGGCGCCTCCGCCGGTTTTTGCTGCGCCTGAACTATTCCCGGAAGCAGGGTGCTTACAACCATCACTGCCACAGCCGCCACTCCAAGGCATCTCTTGCGTAATTGCATGCTCTTCTCTCCTCCCTTGATTGTCCAAAATCGATGGTCAGCAGCCGGCAAGACTGATTGACGGCCGAAGGACTGAATACAGACTGCTGGGTACGGTCGCGTTACAGGCAGCTGCCAATTATAACCATGGCACCGGCAGCACGAAAGACAGTTGTTCCGTTACGGGTTCGACGGCTAGGCCGTCATCGATGTTTGTGGACAGTAGTTCAGAAACTCGCGGCCACAAGCGGTGATTCTGACGCAGGAACCTGTGAGTATGACCAATTCCGACCGCTCCAGAAAGAACAGCCATTGCGCAAAACCGCAGCCCTCGTACAATTCGGGAAAAGTTCGCGCCGTCTTCTGGTATGCGCGATAGACGCAATCGTAGGGAACCCCGTCCATTCCGCCGGAGGCAATAAGCCGCAACGCGTCAATCTGTGTAGTCCAGAGCATGGCCTGTTCGGAATCAAATGCCTCGCTCAAGCGGAGCGCAAACGGCTGTGCCAAGGGATCGAACTGAATACGCCGCAACTGCCCGCGTTCGGAAGCTGCCGCAACAGCCATCAGGATCATGACGGCCAGAAAGACGAGCAGAGAGGCGACGATGAGGAACAGCAGCGGCATGATTCGCGACTGAATACTGGACCGATACCTCTGTGGATGTTGTCGCCCAGTTCAAGGTTGCGGGCAACATCCGCTCAGCTTCCCGGCGGCGTCCATAGTTGCTGATTCAGGCTGATTGAATAACCAAAGCGGGGCCTGTCCTGCCGATCTGCGTTCATCGGCGAAAATCAGCGGCCAGCAGTTCCGGCTCGATCGCTTCTGGCAAATTAATCTCGAAGGCGTTCAAGGTGAACGAGACCAGGGTGTAATACCCGAGCAGGCCCACCAGTTCCACGACAGCTTTCTCCCCAAGAACCGCAACGCCCTGCCGGTAGACCGCCTCGGGAACCAGTCCGCTACTGAACAGGCTGGTGGCGATTTCGTAAACCACAGCCTCCTTGTCCGTTGGGAACTCCGGACGGCGGCGTGACGCGATGGCCGCCACTACGTCAGGATTGACGCCCGCCTTGAGCGCCTCCTGCTTGTGCACGCGCCATTCGTAGTGTGCGGTCCAGAAGCGGGCGGTAATCAGGATGGCCAGTTCCGACAGGCGCGGGGGCAGGCTGGTCTCATAACGGAGAAACTCGCCCAATTTTTGTGCCCGCCGGGCAAACTCGGGAGTTTTCAGCCAGGCGATGATGGGAGCCGGGGCATGCCCCCGGCGCCCCTGCGCGGCCTCATCGTGGACCTGCTTCTGCTCCGGGGTCATTTCCGATAAAGGTGCAAGTTGAATGCGCGCCAAAACCTTCGCCTCCGTTCTCTTGATTTCCGTGCCGCGGCCGCGAGCAATCCGTAAAAAATCACCTGTGCCGATCAATGTCGCGGGCAAGAACCGGCGGCAACCATCATAGCCCCGTTGTGATTGGCGAAATTGCCAACGAGCGTCCCGCGGCCTGCCCCGGCAACATTTCGTCACTCCGCCCCGTGACTCGGCACACTAGGGTTGGAACAGGCTAAGTGGTTGGAATTTGTTGGTTTTTCTCTGATGCAGGCAAGCCCGGTCGGCGGCAAAACTCACGAACAAGAGTGATATCGGTCACGGTAGTAGGGCTGAGGGGCCTTGTATGGTTCGGACTGTAATCGTTCTGTAATAGCTTGATCGCACCCGGTAGTACACGGTGCCGAGCTGGAGGATGGAAGAAATATCCGTCCAGTTTCCAGTCCGTCCATTTTCTGGAGTCGTTGGGCGCCAAGGGTACCAGAATCCGGAGGTGGAGTGGAGGATTCTGCTCGCTCCAGTGAACGTCCCCCGGGACGCCAATCGTTGCCGTGAATTACCGCTGAATACACGCCGTCGCCGGGCGTTTTCAAGGTGGGCATTCCTCGGAAATGGCACTTCAAAGTACGCGCTGTTCCCCGGGCTCTTCAATTAATCCGAAGTTGCCGAGTCCCTTTCTTGAACCCAGGCGGCGGAATCTGTGGCAATACGCTGATACCTCGATACACCGGCCTGGAGGTGGCTAGTGCCAAGTTTTGTAAATCCTGAAAAGTGTGATGGGTGCAAAGCATTGGACAAGACAGCTTGCCAATACATTTGCCCCAACGACCTGATGGTGCTCAACAAAGAGACCATGAAGGCATTTAACCGTGATGCCATGATGTGCTGGGAGTGCTACAACTGCGTCAAGATTTGCCCGACACAGGCTGTAGAGATCCGCGGCTACGCGGACTTTGTTCCTCTCGGCGCATCTGTTACCCCCCTGCGCTCTACCGATTCGATCATGTGGACGGTAAAGTTCAGGAACGGCAACCTGAAGCGCTTCAAATTCCCCATCCGCACGACTCCTGAAGGCGCGGCCGTGCCCGCCGGCGGGTTCAAGACTCATAAAGATCTCAAGAGCTCCGCACTCTCGAGTGAGCCCGAGGCTCTCGGTCTGCCTGAGGTCTTCAGCCTGAAGGGAGGTAGCAATGCCTAAATTTGAGACCGTCACGGTCGAAACTGATCTGCTCATCGTGGGCGGCGGCATGGCTGCTTGCGGCGCG
>Ga0326728_10019731_pt1 | contig 13019 bp, 9 predicted proteins | sample MB3enrmetagenome_FD_207602 | JGI IMG/M metagenome (GOLD analysis project Ga0326728, IMG submission 207602) | Lab enriched peat soil microbial communities from McLean, Ithaca, NY, United States - MB31MN | ecosystem: Environmental > Terrestrial > Soil > Wetlands > Peat | place: USA: New York...
CCATACGGGCGAGGAACCCAGAGGGGACCCATTTGTTGCAGTGGATGCGGTTGGCGCCGGGGTAGGTGAGCGGGTTTTCGTGGTGCAAGGCAGTGGAGCGCGCCGAGGTGTCGATGATCATCATTGTCCGGTAGATGCCGCAATAGTAGGGATCATAGACCGAATCGACATTGAAGAGTCCATTTGAGCTGCAGTTCCGGGAACATGATTCCGATGGCCAAAAGAGAGCAAAAAATTTACACACGTTTCGGCGATCAGGGTGAGACGAGGCTTCTCAGCGGTGAAACTGTCGCCAAAGATGATCTGCGCGTCGACACTTACGGGGCGCTCGATGAACTCCAATCCCATTTGGGGATTGCGCGCGCTTTTGTGCGTCAGGAAATCCTGGGGTCCATGCTGACTGAGCTTCAAGGGGAACTTTTTGTAGCCGGAGCGGCATTGGCGTCGACCAGTGCCTCGCTGCCCCGGATGAAAGAGCGCATGACCAAACTTGATGCATCGGCCCTGGAAGCGAAGATCGACCGGCTGATCGAGTCATTTGGGATTCCGGGATCTTTCGTGATTCCCGGTACGTCATCCGACAGCTCTGCGCTCCATGTGGCCCGGTCCGTCTGCCGGCGCGTTGAGCGCCTGATAGTTCGGTTGAACCGGCACACCAACCAATACCAGGATCTTATCGTCTATTTCAACCGGTTGAGCGATCTGCTCTTCGTTATGGCATGGTCTGCTGCGGTGAACGCGGTAATAGAAAAGGTTCTGGACGGGCTGGTGTCCGGAAGAACCCAGGCGCAAAGGGTCACTTTATGACTGTTCCATATCCGGTGATCATGCTGCTGGGATCAATTGCAGAAGCCGCGGCTGCTGATCTGGGCGTTATGATGGCTATCGCCATTACTGATGGGGAGGGCGGGCTGCGATTCTTTATCAGAATGAACGGAGCACTCCCCGCAAGTACTGAACTCGCCATGTCCAAGGCTTACACCGCTGCGGCCTTACGGATGCCGACCCGGGAAGTGGGAAGATTGGCGCTCCCCGGCAAGGAGCTCTATGGGATTCAGCATACTCACAGCGGGAGAATAATCCTTTTTGGCGGCGGGATTCCGCTTAACGTTGGTAGTCAGGTGGTAGGAGGGATAGGCGTCAGCGGCGGAACCGTCGAAGAGGACGAGCGCGTGGCGGAGGCTGCTGTGAAAGCTTTCGGAGAAATGATTGATCTTGCCGAAGAAATCAGACCCTGTCTGGCGAAAGTGCTTAGAAATCCAGGGTCTCCGACGTCCCTTGAAAAGCGATTATGGGAAGCCTTTCAGGGCGATATTTTTCCGTTACCAGTAGAGATGTCGCGGCTGTTGGCCGGATCTCTGCTTTTGGCTGTGGGGGGATATCCACTGGTTCCGGCGGCAGCTTCCGCCGACGGGGGCGCATCTATTCACGGACTGGAAGCCCAGTTGCCGAATATGGCCTAATATGTCGCAGGCTTAACGCGAGGAGACATGTAGATGGAAACCAATTTAGAGAGCATCTCAGCAGCCGTCAGAAAGGTACTTGAAGAGTTAGTGGAGGAAAGAGCATCTCTTAACGGTAGTCCTTCGGGAATTTGTGAAACCATCGATGCGGCTGTGGAAAGCGCCGTAGCTGCTCAGAAGCGATTGCAGGAGATTTCACTGGAGGGGCGCAAGGATCTCATTGCGGCTATCCGCAAGGCTGCTCTCGATGCAAATGAAAGGCTGTCGGCACTGGCTGTCAAAGAAACGGGGCTGGGGCGCTACGAAGATAAAGTCCGGGAAAACGTCCTGTGCGCTACCAAGTCTACAGGACCGGAAGATATTGAACCGCGCGCCTACAGCGGCGACCACGGTTTGACCCTTGTTGAATACGCTCCACGTGGAGTTATAGGATCGTTGACTCCAATCACTAATCCCACCGGCACTCTGATCCACAACTCCATATGCATGATTTCTGCTGGAAATGCCGTTGTGTTCAACGCTCATCCGAACGCCAAAGAGACCAGTGTTGAAACTATCAAAACTCTCCATAGGGCTATCGTAGAGTCCGGAGGTCCTCCGGGATTGATTGGGTCTGTACCGAAACCGACGTTGGATACAGCCAAAGAGCTTATTGAACATCCGAAAGTAAGCATGTTGGTCGCTACCGGAGGAAGACCGGTGGTGAACGTTGTACTGCGTTCCGGGAAGAAGGCCATCGGCGCCGGTGCAGGCAACCCTCCGGTTGTCGTCGATGAAACGGCTAACGTTCGCAGAGCGGCTGAGTGCATCATCAATGGGGCCAGTATGAACAACAATATCTTCTGTACGAGCGAAAAGGAGGTAATTGTGGTTGATGCAGTGGCCGACGCACTCATCAAGTTCATGCTGGAGACCGGAAAGGCTTATTTGCTTTCACCAGAGCAGGCCAGGCAGATAACCGAGATTGTTGTTACGCCCGAACGAAAAATCAACGGACGTTTCATCGGTAAGAACGTGCAAGTGATCCTCAAGGAAATAGGCCTGTCGATCGGAGAAGAATATCGGATCGCTATTTTTGAAGCACCGAAAACGCACCCGCTCGTGTGGCTGGAGCAGATGATGCCGGTCCTTCCAATAGTACGTGTTGCAAATGTTTCCGAAGCAATCAGCCTTGCCGTTGAGGTGGAGCAAGGGAACCGCCACACGGCTGTCATGCATTCCAACCATATCGAGCATATGACCCGTTTTGCGCGCGCGGTGCAAACGACCATTTTCGTGAAAAATGGACCTTCTTACGCCGGTATCGGCCTTGGCGGCGAAGGGCATACCGCTTTCACCATTGCGGGACCGACCGGAGAAGGTTTGACATCTGCCAGAACATTTACTCGCATCCGCCGCTGCACGCTGGTTGATTCATTCAGGATTATCTAGCCTGCTGGTGCCGGGTGCGCAACGTTGGGGGCGGAGATGATAGACGTTTGAAAGGAGGAATCAGAATGCAGATGACTCTGGATTTGGCACTGCGACTGATCGAGTCTGCGCGAGTGAAGGCGAGGGAGATCGACGTTCCTATGGTCATCGCCGTAGTGGATGCAGGAGGTAATCTCGTGGCCCAGCAGAGAATGGATAACGCTCTGCTTGTGAGCATCGATATTTCCTTGAACAAGGCCTACACGGCCGTCGCTTTGCAGTTGCCAACTCATGAGTTGGCTCCTTTAGCCCAACCGCATCAACCTCTGTTTGGAATACACAATGCCGATGGTGGCCGTATCGTAATCTTCGGGGGGGGATATCCATTGAAAGCGGACGGGGTGCTTATCGGAGGGATCGGAGTAAGCGGCGGAAGTGTCGAACAGGACATGGACTGCGCAGACGCTGCCATCAAACTTTTCGAACAAATGTAACACGATTCCTAATTCCAAAAGGAAAGCCGCGACAGTAGGTCTCTACCGGTGCTGGACGGGGCTCTTTCAATTCACGGGTCAGTTGTTCAGAGGAAAGAGGAGCGGCGGGCTCACTCAAGCCTGCAACTCCTGACACCTTCCATACCTTCTGCCAGTCGCATTGCAAAAGCTCCTCATGCACTGGATGGAAAAATCCGTAGAACGTTCATAGCTTGGCATTGATATTCTTGTTCGCCCTCACAAACGAAAAGCTGTTATTACCAAGTGGGTAGATTCATGGGATTGGGGAATCTTGGTTCGATATCCTTCGACTGGAATTGGATTTCAGCGCTGTTCAGCGTCATCATTATCAATCTGGTCCGATCAGTCGACAACGCGATGGTCGTCGCCGTGGCCCTGAGGTCTCTTCCGAAGCGTCTGCGCTTGAGAGCCATATCGTTTGGCGCTTGCATTACCATTGTATTTAGTGTCTTGCTTACTTACTTTGTCTCCAAGCTTCTGGAGCACACCTTCGTCAGACTTGTGGGCGGCTCGATAGTCCTCTACCTGGCAGTGACTCTTCTCGTTTTAAGAACCGGGGCAGCATCTGTTGATGAAGGGATATCCAAAATCAGCCAGGCTGTAAAAATTCTCGTAATTGCCAACATCACCATGTCTTTGGACAATATGCTGGCTGTTGCCGGCGCAGCCCAGGGAAACTTTCTCCTGCTCCTCATCGGACTTGGTGTGAGCATTCCCGTTGTATTTTTTGCCAGCAATCTCCTCTGCCTGGTCATTGAAAGGTATCCCATTCTCAATTACGTTGGTTGTGCAGTCCTTGCCAAGGTCGGGGCAGATATGATCCTTACCGACCCCTTCGTTGTGAGCGCGCTTGCCCCAAGCAGGGTTTTCAGTATTTCGGCTCAGATCATATCCATTCTGGTCGTCTTTGCTTTGGGGCATTGTTATATGAAAATCGCTGGGTCGGAACTAAAAGAATAATGCCGGAAGAAAGCAGCCCGAGAGCTTTTGTTTTTCCACAAAGAAAGTGTTTTGTGCAGTGCCTCTGCCCTGGCCCCCTGGGCTAGGGCAGAGGCACGCGGTTTTTCCCCTCTAGCGATTTCTTTACTGGCCTGGCCCGTCTGCGCGCGCCGGCGAGGGAGCATGGATGACAACCCGACGATCATCCGGCATCTGCATGACCTGGCGGCGCTCGAAAGCACCATCGCGGGCACATCCGGATTTGCGGCCCTGGCGCGAAAGACGGCGGAAGACGACACGGGCAGGGGAGGGCAGGGCGTGCCTTCAAATCCCAAGGAACGGTTCACGGCCATGCTCGATCTTCTGCACAATGACAAGCTGTGGGCTTCCGAGTACGAAACATTCGTGCTGCAGGTGTCGTTTGCCGGACCGGCGAGGTAATTGCGTTCGCTGAGGCCTTTGCGGCCACACGAAGGCTGGTGGCATCGGTTTGCAAAGAGGGAACGGCATGACGAACGATAATGAATCTTGTTCCCGCCACGGCGCAAATTAGAACCCCAACACACGCAAAGCCTACGCGCGCGCGGCCGACGCCTTCGCGGCCTGGTGCGCTGAGCATGGCATAAGAGAACTCGGCCAGGTGCCCCCCGTGCATGTGGCGGCCTATATCGAGGGCCTGCAAAAAATTATTGCAACTCCCTCGGTGAAGCTCCAGCTCGCCGCGACCCGGATGCTCTTTGACTACCTGGTCGTTACCCAGGTGATGCGGCAAAACCCTGCAAGGCTCGGTCCGGGGACCTAAGCATATCGTAAAAAAGGGCAAACCCCCGGTCCTCACGGCCCAAGAGGCCCGGGTGCTGATCGATTCGATAGACACCAGCTCGCCGGTCGACCTGCGCGCTCGGGCGCTGATCGGGATCATGGTCTATACCTTCGCGCGCGAGTCTGCACGAAAAAGGCGGCAAGCGACACGAGATGCCCTGCCACCACAATCTGGAGGAATACCTTGGGGCCTACATTGAAGGCGCGGGAATCGCAACGGACGCGAAGGGCTATCTTTTCCGCACGGCGCGCGGCCGGGGAAGCCAGCTCTCAGATAAGCCCATGGCGCAACAGGACGTGTACCGCATGATCCGCCAGCGGGCCGTCGATGCCGCCGTGCGCACGAAAACCTGCTGTCACAGTTTCCGCGCGACCGGGATCACGGAATACTTACGAAACGGCGGCAAGCAAGAAACGGCGCGGCAAAGTGTAGCCCCAAAGCTTCGCTGCACTCTTGTGAAGATTGGGACTCAACTTCTCATAGAGTTAGAGCACCCATTTCACCGTCCAAATGGACCCTCTAAGGCAAAGAATCGCCCCTTCATTCAATCTTTTGGCTCTTAATTCAGGCACTTCGCTTGGCCTTTTAATTGGTGACCCCTGCCTTTTAATGGGCGACCCCGTGGCACACGACAAAGCCACCGTCAGGCAAACCAGATTGTCTCGGTTCTGACTCCCAGTTGATGTCAGAGTCTGACTTTTTGACAGTTTCTTGAGCTATGCCTATTACACAATTCGAATCTAAGGCCCATTATCATTGATATAGCTTTCTTTTTCCGTAAGGGTTTGATAAGCAACCTCGCTCAATTTGAGTTCACCAATTTTTGAAGATGTAATCAACAACTTTGTAGAGATTGTTGGCCTTACTCCAAGCCGGATCATACAATAATGACAATGCCCAAGGTGGGAGACCCAAGATTGCAGAAGTAGCATAGTAGTTCAAATATGCTGGTATTCCTGATCGCAGCGCCCAAATCATAGCTGCGTAGAGTTCAACTTCTGGATATGCCGCCAGAGCCGCCGCACCCGCCCCACCCGTTAGAAGGGCGGCACCACCAGCCATGAGATACCAGCCGCCATTGGGATTGTTGCCGACGAACTGCATGACCGGGTTACCGAGCACCCAGTTCTGAAATTGATCTAAAGATGGGCTTTGTCCAGCCTCACACAAGCCATTCGGGTCAATCCCACCAACCGGATTCCCGCCCACGTAAGCATACGTATTCACCCCGCCCGCCAACCCAATCGGATCGCTCTGGATATAGCGGCCGATGGCCGGGTTGTAGTCACGGGCCATGTTGTAGCTCAGGCCCGTTTCCGCGTCATAATACTGTCCCGGAAAACGCAGGTTGTAGGTCATCGTGCCCGTCGGCTGGCCGTTGCCGAAGGGATCGCGGTTCCACGCCCAGACGGTGTTGCCGTTAGTGTCCACAATGGAACGCGGCGCGCCGAGGTGATCAGAATTGACATAGTACACGGCCCCGGGCATCAGGACGCCGACCGGCAGATTGCCAAGCCAGACCGTTTCCTGAATAACCGTGCCCGTGGCATCGTACTCACCAACGAGGTGACCGGCCCCGTCATAGACGAAATACTCGGTCCCGGTTGAAACCAACGGCCCTTGCTTGCCGACACGCTGTCCGAGGCCGTTGATTGCGTATTGCGTTGTTAAGGCACCCTGTGTTACCTGCACCAGTCGTCCGCGCGCATCGTAGCCGAAGGTATAGGCCGCATCCCCGGTAAGATTTCCGGCCGCGTCGTAGGTGTAATTTTGCGCCACGGCCCCGCTGCTGCTCTGCAGCTTATTGCTCGTGGTAGGATATTGATAATTGGTAGAGCCGGAGACCAGGGCAGGACCAACCCCGCCGGTATCCGTGATGCCCGTGATGCGATTTGCGGCATCATAGGCAAGAGTGATTATATCGCTCCCATTTCCTCCGAGCGTAAGTTCGGTTAGGCGACCGTCCAGGTCGAAACTGCCATTGTAGGCCGCCCCATTGACCGTGATCCATCCGGACACGGGGCCAAATGGCTGATAGCCCACATTGGTCACCAGCGAATTTCCATCGACATGGATTGAGCTAAGACGCCCGGAGCTGTCGTAGGCATAGGCAAGCTGGTGGCCCGAAGGGTAGGTAATACCGGCAATCCGCCCTGCAGCGTCATAAGCCGTGCTTGTCGTCAGCGTGACTGTGCCGGTCTGCTGCGGTTTCTGAATGACCCGCCCGTGAAGATCGTAGCTCCAGGTGGTCGAGCCGCTGGGATCGGTCATGCTCGTTAGGCGGCCGATACCGTTGGTCCCCTGGTCGTACTGCCGGGTGACGGCTTTGCCGTCGGCAAATGTCGTTTTGGTAAGCCGGTTCAGTGCGTCATAGCTGTAAGTTGTCGTTTTGCCGCGCGCATCGGTTGAGGTAAGGACGTTCCCAGCCGCATCGTAGGTGTTCGTCGTGGTACCGGTATCCGGGCTCTGGGCGGAGCTGAGATCTTCTAACCCGTCGTAGGCATAGGCCGTGACCAGGCCGCGGGGATCGGTAACGCTCGTTAGATGGTCGTTGGCGTCATAGCCCAAGCCGGTGATGCCGTTTTGCGGATCGGTCACCTGGATAAGGCGGTTTAGCGCGTCATAGGCGTCGTGCGTTGTTCTGCCAAGCGGATCGGTAATGCCGGTACGATTTCCGTTGTTGTCGTAACCGTAAGCCGTGGTTTGACCTTGCGTCCCGATGTCCTGGGCTAGGCGATTGAGCGCATCGTAAACGTGGGAGCGGGCCTGTCTCAAAGTGTTCGAGGGATCAAAGACTCGCTCTGTCAGGCGTTTGTCCATAGGGTTCAGCGTATAGGCGATTTGATTGCCGAGCGCATCCGTGATGTTGGTGACCCGATGGGCCGCATCATACGTATAGGCAAGATAAGAGCCGTCCGGCAGCGTGACTTTAGTCAGATTACCCGCTGCATCGTGGGCGTAAGTGGTGGTCTCCGTTCCTACAACGCGCGAGGTCAGCCGCCCGCGCGCATCGTACCCCAAGGCTGTCGTCAACCCATTTGGATCGACAACGACCGTGGGGCGGCCATCGGCGTCGTGCCCCGTGATCTTCGTCACATGACCGAGAGCATCCGTTATAGACGCCAGATTGTTCTGCGCGTCGTAGGCATAGGCGGTCGTATTTCCAAGCGGATCGCGGGCCGTCAACGCCTGTCCTACCGTATTATAGGTGTAGCTCCACGTACGGCTCTGGCTGCCGGCGCTTTCCGTGCGGCTCAGCATGTTGCCGTTATTGTCATAGGCGAACCCGAGCGTTTCAGTCGGCTCCATAATCTGCGTCGGCGAATGATAGGTCGACATCCAGCTTAAGGTAACGGTGCGGGCGACAGAAGAGCCTTGAGCCTCCGTATATGAGGTTTCATCGCCGCGCGCGTCATTCGTGTAGGCCGTAGCGTTGCCGTTCCAATCGGTCGTGCTGGCCGGATAGCCGTTCGCATCATAGGTGAACAGGCGCGAGGCGGCTTGTACCGTGCCGTTTGCCGCCCGGTCGATTTCCGTCACCTTAGGCACGTTCTGAAGGGTTGTAAATTTGTAAGTGTCCTGCTCCCCCAGCGCGTTAGTGACCGTGCTGCTGCCGTCCGCGTTGTAAGTGATTTGGGTCAGATCAACCCCGCTTGCATGCTGACTGGAGGTTCCACGCCCCAGCGTATCGTATGCCCAGGTTGAAAAGCGATTGCCGAGCTCGTCAATCACGCCGGTCAGCGCGAACGGGAACGAGGTGTTTTCATAAACGTAGGCCAGACTGGCCGCTGGCGTGGTGGAATAGGTGACCGTTGCCAAACGATCCAAGGTCGTGCCGTTAGTCCCGCTTGAGCTATAGCCATACGTCAGGACCAACCCGCCCGGCGTCGTCACCGTTTGCAGAAGGTTGTTTTGATAGGTGAATTGCAACATCCGGCCATTGCTGTCGGCGACCGAAGTTAGCTGATTGGCGGTGTTGTAGGTCAGATTCTGGGTGTAACCATCCCGCGCCCGAATGGACGTAAGCAGAGCCTTGCCCGTCGTGCCAAGGGCCGTGAAAGTTTCAACCGAGTCATCGTGATTGGTCAGCGTCCATGTCGAACCCGAATTTGTGAGTTGGATATCAACATCGCTGTCGCTTACCCACGCGCCGCTGCTCAAAGTAAAACTCAAAGCCTGCCCGTCGGCGCGGTCGACCGAAACGGTCGATGATGCGATGGTGAGATAATGGTCATAGGTCGAGCGCCAGTTGGTGCCCAAAGTTTTGGCATAAGTGCCGCTGTTGGCTGTATTGCCAAGGCTGTTGTAATAGCGCGTGAAGCTCAGCTTGTTCTGTCCCTCGCTCTGATAATCCGTGACCCGTTCATATACGTTTCCGGTGCTGATGGTGATGGGATCGCCCGCACCGCAACCGCCAGGATTATCGCAGGGATCGCCAAGCGTCTTGGGGGAAATGCCTTCAGATGCTACACCGGATACCGCTACTAATAACTGTGCCGTGATATCCAGAGCCGCGTTTGATAATATATCCGCTGTTGTAATATCAAAAGTATAAAGCGTGTTATTGGCAGATAGAATATAGAATTTGTTGTTTGCAGGATCGGATGAGAAGTTTTGTGGTGAGTAACCTCCTCCGCTTAAACTAACAGTTCCTAATAACACATATGTACCATTCGATGGATCTATTGAATAAAATCCAGCAGTTCCTATTCCTATTAGAGTTTCACCTATGCCCATTCTTATAGATTGCAGAGAAATTCCTATACTATTTTTTGAAATTATTGATCCAGTTGATATATCCAATGTGTAAATAGTATTATCACCAGATACCGCATAAAACTTACTGTTTACAACATCAGAACAAAGTGCTGAAAGCACCCATCCGTTCATATTTACTGGATTGAGTGGTGTTATTACCCCATTCGATGTATTAATTGTTGAAAAATTGACTCCTGAACTGCTTGAAGTTGGTATAATGATGGATCCGCTCTTGCCCATAACTGCCCACTGAGGGCTAGTAGTTATCTTAACTGTACTTAAAACCGATCCAGTTGTTAAATCAAATGTATAAAGTGTATTGTCAGCGGATACAGCGTAAAATAGTTTAGCATTAGCATCCACTGCAAAACTGAATGGATTCCAAGAACCGCTGCTGAAAGCAACAGTGTTCAAAACCGTAGATTTTGCGGCATCTAGGTCAACTGTATAAATCTCATTTTTTTGGATGCCTGAATTGTAGTTGATGGCGAGACCATAGCCCAGCGCGGACGATGGAATGGATGGAAAGGCAAAAAAGCCCTGCAACAAAAGTCCCAAGGCTAACGAAAACAAAGCACTTTTGCAGGTTATCCTATTGTTTATTTTCCACCCTACTAGGAGATCCATCGTCTTTTCGGAGATAGCTGTGCGAGCCTTGCACGCCCATTCACAGCGACGCCTCCAATCTTTCAACAAGTAATTGATTTGCTCTTGCATCGTAGTCATAGGATCGCTCCAGTGGAATCCATTCTCGAATGCTTTGACTTGCTCAGCTAATCTGATCCTCGCCTTAGTGTTCCCCCTACAGGAGCCGCGCTATCGGAGCGGCTCTAACACCGGTCCATTCACTTTTTGCCCCATAGCCGGTATGCGCCTGCAGGCACCCGAGCCCTTAGAAACTAGTCCGATGATGTACATACCCAAGCGCCATCTAACCCGCTAGAACCGTTGGGGTTTCCATCGTAAAATTCACCAAACTGGTTAGGATTTGATTGAATATAGAAAGCAGCAGGGTCGCCGCCTGCTGGTGGGTCCGATGTGTGGCCACAGAGAACTGTCGTTGTGCCCCATATATATGTTCGTGAGAACACGGCCATGATTTGTGCGTAATCATTTGCCATTAAAGTGTTAGTTTCAGCCCATGTGGCAATATGCCAGGTAGAAATTCCCCCAAACTTGCTTATGTTCAACTGGTTGACTGATGCCATTTGGGCACTATAGGTCTCATTAACGAATGCTGCCATATTGCTATACCACGTTAGACCGGACGCCGAGTCCTTCACAACGCCCGGTTGCACGACGATGAAATTTCCGGTGTTTGCCGGGGTCACGCTGTTGGATATACCTGATACTGGGCCGGTCCCGACTGCGTTGGTTGCTCTCACCGTAAAGGTATAGGCGGCCCCGTTGGTCAGGCCTGGTACCGTTATCGGGCTGCTCGCCCCCGAAGCTGTTATGCCACCGGGGTTCGAGGTCACAGTGTAGAAGGTTATGGCGCTTCCACCGTTTGAAGCTGGTGGAGAGAAGGTAACCCATGCCTGAGCGTTGCCCGCCGTTGCCGTCCCGATTGTCGGCGCGCCGGGTACTGTGGGAGCCGGAGTTACCTGGTTGGACGATCCTGATGGCGAACCGGTCCCGACTGCGTTGGTTGCTCTCACCGTAAAGGTATAGGCGGCCCCGTTGGTCAGGCCTGGTACCGTTATCGGGCTGCTCGCCCCCGAAGCTGTTATGCCACCGGGGTTCGAGGTCACAGTGTAGAAGGTTATGGCGCTTCCACCGTTTGAAGCTGGTGGAGAGAAGGTAACCCATGCCTGAGCGTTGCCCGCCGTTGCATTGACCCCAGTCGGGGCTCCTGGCACAGTAGTGGGAGCTGCCGGGGTCACTCGTATACTCAGAGTCTTGGAACCGGTTCCCCCCGGTCCATACACAGTAAGCTTTGCCGTGAATGTCCCATGACTGTTGTAAGTGTGATTCGGGCTTTTCTCCGTACTCGTCGTGCCATCTCCGAAGTGCCACAGCCAACTCGTGACGAGACCGGTAGATTCATCTGTAAAATTCACCTGCAGGGGAGCTTTCCCCGACTTGGGGGCGCCAGAAAAGTTTGCCTTGGGTGCAGTGTAGACCGTGATGTAGTTAGGTTGAGTACACGTGTATTTTCCCCAAGCCCCTGTCACTGTAAGCGTCACTGTGTAGGAGCCAGGCTTACTGTAGGTATGGCTCGGATTCGGGACTTTACTCGTCTTGCCGTCGCCAAAGTTCCAGAGGCATTTTGTGACACTTCCCGTAGAGCTATAAGTAAAATGGACCGCAAGGGGCGCTTTGCCACTGGTTCTACTTGCAGTAAAACCGGCTGCAAAAACAGGTGTATATGTCCCGGTTGCGGAAGCAGTCTGCCCGTTTGAAACGTTTGCCGTCTGACCGGAGGGCGTGGTCCAGCCTTGCACGTCTTTAAAGCCGACCGTGTGCGACCCCACGCTCAGGTTGGATACCGCCGCTCCACTTATCTGCCAGCTTCCCCCGTCTACGCTCCACATCGCCCCTGCATCCACCGCCGCAGGAGGGCCTATCGTGACTGTCAAGGAGCCGGTCTGCAGGCTAACCGTAATGGCGTTGGAAGTCCCGGTGATCGAGGACGCCGCCGTGTCCGTGGCCGTGATCGTCTGGCTTCCAGCCGTGTTCAAAGCAGCCGAAAACGTGCCCGTGCCATTGGTAAGCGTGGCGTTTGAAGGTAGCGCCGCCGATCCGTCCGTGCTCGTGAAGTGCACCGTGCCGGCATAGCCCGCGACCGTGTGGTTGCTGGCGTCAAGGGCCGTTACGGTGAAACTCACAGCCGTGCCGGCGGTTGCCGATGTGGGGGCCGAAACTGTGAAGTGCGTGGCCGACGGGCTGGCAACCGTAATGGTGTTGGAAGTCCCGGTAATCGAGGACGTCACCGTGTCCGTGGCCGTGATCGTCTGGCTTCCCGCCGTATTTAAAGTGGCCGAAAACGTGCCCGTACCATTGGTCAGCGTGGAGTTTGCCGGTAGCGCCGCCGATCCGTCCGTGCTCGTGAAGTGCACTGTGCCGGCATAATCCGTGACCGTGTGGTTGCTGGCGTCAAGGGCCGTTACG
>Ga0326728_10019732_pt1 | contig 13018 bp, 14 predicted proteins | sample MB3enrmetagenome_FD_207602 | JGI IMG/M metagenome (GOLD analysis project Ga0326728, IMG submission 207602) | Lab enriched peat soil microbial communities from McLean, Ithaca, NY, United States - MB31MN | ecosystem: Environmental > Terrestrial > Soil > Wetlands > Peat | place: USA: New York...
GGCGCTGGAGCATCCGAAGAAGCCGGCAGTGGTGAAAACCGGGCCGGTGCTCGAGAACAGCACACGCGAGGTGGACCTCAACAAGCTTCCGATACCATTTCACGCGGAGAAGGACGGCGGGCCGTACATCTCCTCGGCAATAGTGATGGCGAACGACAAGGAACTCGGCAGGAACTGCTCGTTCCACCGGATGATGGTGATAGGCAAGTACCGCGCAGTGATACGCATACTGCCCAGGCACCTGGATGAGTTCGTAAAACGGGCAGGGGGCGAGCTGGACGTCGCAATCGTGGTCGGCGCGCCCATCAACGTGATGCTCTCCGCAGCCATATCCACCAGGCTCGGCCAGGACGAGCTCGAATACGCGAACGCGCTCGCGCCGGTCAGCACCGTGCGGCTGGACAACGGCATAGAGGTGCCTTCGGACTGCGAGTTCGCTTTCGAAGCGCACATCACGAAGGAACTGGCGGACGAGGGGCCGTTCGTGGACCTCACGGAAACGTACGACATAGTCAGGAAGCAGCATGTGGTGGAGATATCCAGGATGTATCACCGGGACAACCCCATCTGGCACGTGCTGCTGCCAGGAGGGCTGGAGCACAAGGTGCTCATGGGAATGCCGCGCGAACCGACGATATTCCAGGAAGTGAAGAAGGTCTGCGACTGCCAGAGGGTGAACATAACGCCCGGCGGATGCTCCTGGCTCCATGCAGCGGTGTCCATCAGGAAGAAGCACGCTGACGACGGCAGGAAGGCGATTGATGCGGCCTTCGCAGGCCACAAGTCGCTGAAGCACGTAGTAGTCGTGGACGATGACATCGACGTCGACAATCCCATGGAAGTGGAATGGGCGATAGCGACGCGCGTCCAGGCGGACAAATCGCTGGTGATAAAAACGAAACAGAAGGGCTCGTCATTGGACCCATCGGCCGACCCGAACACTTATGAGACAACCAAGATGGGCGTGGACGCGACAAAGCCTCTAGTGGCGCACGGGAAGATTTTCACCAAGGCGCAATGGAAGAAGATAGACCCGAAAGCGTATCTGTAGGTATCCGTATGCAGCTTTCAAAAGAGGAGCAGGAGATGCTCGATGGCGAGAGGGGCGATGCCGTACGGGAGTCCATGGACATCCTTGTAGCCCTGGGCAGGATATACGGCGCGCAGAATATGGTCGCTGTGACCAGCGCGCAGGTCTCCGGCGTCTCCTACAAGACGGTAGGCCAGGCAGGGCTGGAGTATCTGGCAGACCTGGCTGCCAAGGGTGCGAAGACGAAAATCCCCACGTTCCTCAACCCGGCAGGCATGGACCGTGACCAGTGGAAGGAGATGCGCATACCGGCTGATTTCGCGGAAAAATCCATCATGGTCCTCGACGCCTACGCGAAGATGGGCATAATGAAGACGTGCACGTGCACGCCGTATTTCATCGGCATACGGCCAAAGAGAGGCGAGCACGTTGCCTGGGCCGAATCCAGCGCAGTGGCATTCTGCAATTCGGTTCTGGGCGCCAGGACGAACCGCGAAGGCGGCCCTTCTGCCCTGGCAGCAGCCATATGCGGGGTCACTCCATGCTACGGCCTCCACCTGGACGAGAACCGTGCAGCTGGAATGATTGTTGACGTGAGCGGATGCACGCTGAAAAGCGTGGCTGATTTCGGAGCGCTCGGCTCAGCGATAGGAAAGCTGGTGAAAACCAAATACCCTGCATTCAGTGGGATGAAACCCGCAACCGAAGAGCAGCTCAAGGTCCTCGGAGCGTCCATGGCAGCCACGGGCTCGGTCCCGCTCTTCTACGCGGAGAAAATCACGCCGGAATGGCGCGTTGCTGACGGTGCTGAAAAACTGGCGTTTACAGACGCTGACCTTGCTGCGGAGCGCAAAGCTATGGACAGCGGCCTCAAGCCGGACCTGGTGACAATCGGCTGCCCGCACGCATCGCTCAAAGAAATAAAGGAAGTCGCAGAGATGGTGGCCAAAAGGAAGCCCACCTGCGAGTTCTGGGTGTGCACCTCGCGCAAGATGAAGGAGGAGGCGGACGCTCTCGGCTATGGAAGGACGATAAGCACGGCAGGCGGTCGCGTGGTCGCGGACACCTGCATGGTGGTGTGCCCGCTGGAAGGCATGGGCTACACGGTGACAGGGACGAACTCGGGCAAGGCGGCAGCGTATCTGCCTAATCTGTGCAAGCAGAAAGTTGCTTTCGGGGATTTGGAGGATATCCTTTACAGATGATGCAGGTGGATGGGATGGCACTCACGGAAATCAAGGCAAGGAGCATATCGCGCGGGAAAGCGACCGGAGAGGCGCTCATGAGCCCTGAGCCCATCGGATTCCTCGGCGGCGTGGACCCGGCCACGGGCATTGTCATAGAGAACGGCCATCCGCTCCAGGGCAGATGCATTTCCGGAAAGGTGCTCGTCTTCCCCAATGGCAAAGGTTCCACCGTAGGTTCGTACGTCATGCTGCAGCTGGCGAAGAACAAGAAGGCGCCTGCGGCCATAATCAACGTCTCCGCAGAGCCGATAATCGCGGTGGGCGCGATAATATCGCACATACCGATGGTCGACAAGACGGAGAAGGACGTTTACTCGATTCTGAAGGACGGCATGAAAGTCACGGTCGACGGGGACAAAGGAGCGATAATCATTTCCTAGCCAAGGACTTCCTTCATGCGGTCTATCCTGTAATTGGGTATCGGCACGCACTTCTCAACGGCCATCGGACCGTATTTTTTATGCAGCAGCAGTCCTGCGTATGCTATCATCGCGCCGTTGTCCCGGTTGAACTCGTCCGGAGCGACGCCGAATACTATCCCATCCTCGCCGCACATGGTTTTGAGCATCTGCTGGAGCCGCCGGTTCTGCGCTACGCCGCCGCAGGCCACCAGGTGCTTCTTCTTAGTGAGGAAGAGCGCGCGCTCGGTCACCTCGCAGGTCATGGCGAACGAATTCTCCATGAGCGAGTAAGCGACATCGCGATGCGGGTGCGTCTTGGCTGCCTTTTCCGCTGCTGTGAGCAGGCCTGAGAACACCAGGTTCATGCCCTTCACCGAATATGGCAAATCCACGTACGCTCCGTCTTCGGCGAGCTTGGCCAGCGCGGAGCCGTGCGCATGCTCCATTTTTATGGAGCGGGCGAACGAGTCGAACAGGTTGCCGATGCCCACGTCCAGTGTCTCCCCCAGAACGTGATAATAGCCGGTCCGCTGTTCGAGTATCTGGCTGTTGCCGCCGGATATGTAGAGTATGAGCGGCTCATCCATGCCGCAGAGGTGCTCGCTTATTTTCACGTGCGCGTAGCAGTGGTTGACTCCCATGAGTGGTATGTCATTGCGGAGGGCGAGGTATTTGGCGCCTGCGATGCCGACCGAGAGCGGCGCGCCGATGCCAGGGCCCTGGGAGAATGCGACCAGCCCGATAGAATCCATTGCCATCCCGGCATCCGCAAGGCTTTTTGAGAGCACGTCCGCGAACACGGCCGAGTGGTGGTCCGCCATCTTGCGCGGGATGAGCCCTTCGCTGCCGCCGGAATAGGTATCTATGACGTTGGAAAACACCCGGCCGCTGCCGTATACACCCATGGAAAGCGTGTGCGCAGTGCATTCTATCCCAAGCACGTTCATGTGACCAGCTTTATCGCGACTATTGACATGAAATCGTATATGAAATGTATGAGGATGCAGGGGGTTATGCTTTTCGAGGAGCGGAATACGAGCCCGAGGATGAGTCCGACCAGAACAACGCCCACGACCTCCACTACGGAACCGTATGTGAAATGCAGCAGACCGAACAGGAGCGCAGAGAGAACCACGCCGGCGCGTGGTACCAGCAGCGCCCTGAAAAGCAGCTCCTCGAAGATGGGCGCGAATATTATCGCCACCACCAGCAGGTAGAGTGGCAGGCCGGATACCGTCTGCGTGACCTTGGCCTCATCGTTGAACCCGAAGTAATACGCTACGATGCTGAGCAGGATGAGCACCACGAAGACCGTAATCAGTCCCCCGACAGTGTAGATTATGGTATTCTTTATGTTGCCTGGAAATCCGATGCCCTTGAGGGTCGCGACCAGGTCCTTTTGCCAGAGGAAGTACATGGCAAAGAAGAACAACCCCAGCTGTAGCGCGACATCATACAGGTAGCTGGCGGGGAAGAAGAGCAGGAAGAATGCGAATGAGAGTATGGAAACTGCCAGCAGCACCAGAAAGACGAGTTTCATTTTTTCTCGAAATAGCCGCACCTGCCGCATGAGCGGCGGTCCTTGTGCTCGGCCAGCCTCACGCCGGCGCCGCACTTGGGGCAGGATTTTCCCGGCTTGTAGGGCTTTATCTGTTTTTCCTTCTTCTTCGCAGGCGCTGCCGCTTTCTTTTTTTCTTCAGCCATAATCATCACTGTTTCTTCTTAGCAGGCGCAGACGCCGCTTTCTTCTTTTTCTCCGGCTTCGGCATCAGGCCCTCGCGCACCTTTATGTGCTGGGGCTCGGTGGCCATGAGGATTTCCTTGCTCGGATAGAGGTGCGCGGTGACGCTGACGAACTTCCTACCGAATGCACTCGATACTTCGCGCAGCACCATCAGTTCCGGGTTGGCGCCCACCGTGCCGCATATGGCCTGCTTCAACTCCGCCCTCTTTGGCGTGGCGGCATCGAACGATATCTCTGCCGAAATCTCCTTCCGTTCGAGGAGTTTGTTGTCTACGGTTGAAACTATGTTCACGTTCATTTTATCCTCTCCATCTTCTTCCTGCCCATGGCCTCGAGAACCTCGGCCTCCTTGCCTGAAGCTGCATTGGCCACGAGCTCATCCGGTATCTCCAGGTCGTATATCTCGTATGTCTGTGAGTCCATGACCTGGGCGCTCTTGCCTGAAACGGACATTATCTGGACGTTCTTGCGCTCTATGATGGGCGATTCGACATCTGCATCGCCCGGGGACAGGAGCGTCTTCTTCTGCCCCTCGAATATGCCCATGGCGGTTATCCGCATCTTGGCCGCCCCGTGCTTGCCTGGCTTGGAAGATTCTATCTCCACCACCCGGCAGGGGATGTCGTCTATGAGCACGTACTTGCCTATCTTCAGCTCCTTGGCCACTAGGAAAACTTTCTCTACCATGCATGCACCTGACTTGGTTTAATTCGTCGAAAAAGACTACTATGTTATAAAGGGTGAAGGTTTTTAAATATAAATATGCTCGTCGATTCGCACTGCCACCTCTTCGACATGAAGGGTTACACGCTTCCGGCAGACATAGCGGCAGTGGTCATCGGCTACTCGAGCGGCTCGAACCACAAGGTAGTCGAATGGGGGAAAAGGGGATTTCCGGTTGTTTTGGGAATTGCTCCCCAGACCGCTATAAAGGAGGACCTCTCACACCTTGAGGAGTGGATGGATTTCATAAGGCAGAACCGGCCCAAGGCCATAGGTGAGGTCGGCCTGGATTACAAATGGGCCAAGAATGCCGCGGACGTGGAGAAGGAGCGGATGGTGTTCTCGAAGATGGTCGGGCTGGCTGAGGAGATGGGGCTTCCGCTGGTGATACATTCCCGCAACAAGCCTGCAGAAGGCGGCGCGGGCGGTGTGCCTGAGAACGCGGTCGATGACATACTCGCAGTGGTAAGGGCCCCGTTCCTGATGCATTTCTTCAGCGGCGATGAAAAGCAGGCAGCGCGCGTGGTGGAGATGGACGGCTATATATCCGTGACGCACATGCGCTCCAAGGAACGGAGGAAGGTAATAAATACAGTGCCGCTGGATAGGCTGATGGTAGAGAGCGACGCGCCTTTTGTGGGCAGGACGCCTGAATCCATAAGGGAGGCAGTCGCCTACGTAGCGGAAGTGAAGAACCTGGGCAGTGAAGCGGTCGGGAAGCGGACTGCGGAGAATGCCATGAGGTTCTTCGGTTTCAGGGTCTGATATGTTCGAAGGTATTTTCGGAAAGGGCAAGCCCCGAATCGCGCTCCTGATAGACGGACCCAACATACTGCGCAAGGAGTTCAGCGTCAACCTGCTCGCCGTAAAGAAGGAACTCATGAAACACGGCGACATACGGGTGGCGAAGATTTATCTCGACCAGTACGCCTCCCAGAAGCTCATCGAGGCGATGGTCAACCAGGGATTCGACACCGTCACGACCACCGGCGATGTGGATGTCACAATGGCCATAGAGGCCATGGAATACACGCTCAGCCCGTCCATAGACACCATCGCACTCATGACCAGGGACATAGACTACCGGCCGGTGCTGGTGAAGGCGAAGGCGCACGGCAAGGGAACTATAATAATAGCCACAGACGTGGCATTCAGCGCTGCCCTGCGCAACACGGCCGACAAGGTCCTGATATTCAAGGGCAATGGCGGCATCGATACCATAAGTAACAGCGGATGAGGCGCGTTTATAAAACCTATTATGATACAATAGACAAAAGTTTGTTTTTTGTTGAGGTGTAAACATGGCAGAGAGAAGACCGTTTGACGTACTGAACAGCGCCCTGAACAATACCGTGATAATCGGCATGAAGGGCGGATACGAGTTCAGGGGTGTCATGGTGGCGTACGACGTCCACATGAACATAGTGCTCGAGAAGGCCGAACAGCTCATGAACGGCGAAGTGAAGAGGGGCGTTGGAACGGTCCTCTTGCGCGGCGACTCGGTCACCTTCATCTCGCCATCCTGAGATAACAGACTTTTTATTCTCTTTTATTCTATCTTTTCCCGCCTAACTGAGAAAGACCTCACGAAGTTTAGTGAAGTTTTAACCGGAGTGGGGCGGGAGGAAAACTTCAGGGCTTGTAGCTCAGTAGACGCGCGACAGCACCGATGTATGGCGATGGAGCGCGGCAGAACAGAGCACCCGCTTGGCGTGCGGGGGGCCGGGGGTGCGAGTCCCCCCAAGTCCATAGAAGAAACGCAGGGGGAAGTATCCCCCTTCATTTCTCGTGCTTGTTTGTCGTAACGAACAAGCTGCGCCATGTTCGATACATCGAACATGTGCGCTCTACTTTTCTGATTCCCCCTCAGCTAGCGTTGGAGAACCGGCAGCTACAAGAGAACGTGATTTTCAGTCAATTAAACCCATGCTGAAGAATACCCAGACACGTTACCGCCAGCAACACAATTGTAATTGGCCAATTTGCCCACCACAATCCAGCAAAATTTGTAATTGCCATAAGTGCAAAAAAAGCAATCAAGGCGGCCCAGCCTGCGAGTCCTTCGAGAGATACGCTATTTACCATTCAAATCATTACTCCGAGTACCATCTTTGTGATACTCCAAGGCATTACCCGGAGGAAGTAGATATATTGTTCTGAATACAACGTCGTAAGGTTCTCCTTACATTTTACAAACCAATGAAGCACATCACTTCAAAAAGATAGTTCGCTCTTTGCTTTTCGTCCTCGCTTAGAAGTTTTTCCTCCAGTTTCTTGCCCTTTCTGATCTTAATATCGAATGAAACGCCAGAAAAAGAGTAGTAACCATTTTCAGATCTTATCAAACCGGAGGATAATAGTTTCTTCATCTTTCCGGCGATAGTTTGACGGTTAACTTTTGCAAGTTTGGCAAGTTCACCATAAGAATAATTTTTCTTTTCGTGAATAATGGCATTTAGAATTGCGAGGGTAGTCGGTTCCCACTCAAACTTGCTCGGACTAACGAGTGAATCTGCCCCTTCTTTATGTTTTTGGTAGGATGCTTGACGCACCGCAATATTCATTCCAAGCCGAAGTTGCATGGCCTGATAAGCATCAAAGAGGTATGCAAAATACGGGAGAATTAACAGCAAGAGGAGCACATACCCCAGATACATCAAACTTAGCGAGATTTGACTATGAAAAACCGAAGCCAAGGATGCTACACCAAATATGAGAATCAACAGCGCCATGACAGCGATAACGCCGAGATAATAGCGCATAAACCCCCTTACTACAAGATACTTAAAGGTGAAACGATTCCACAGGGTACCCATACGTTGTAGGTAGTTCGGTTTTTCGAAAATAGGCGCAGCGAAAAAACCCTCGGGTTCTTCGAGAATTACATTCACGACATAAGGCTTAATTTTCTCAGCAGTAACCATGTGCTCAGTCATCGCTACAGTTTATCATCGACTCTATCGCGTCCTTGCCCAGCAGGGTATTATAGAGCTGGTCGTTTATCACCAGCGCCGGCGTCTGGGTGACGTTGTAGTACTGAGTGAAGTACTTTATCATGGATACGTTCTGCGCGTCGGCCGGGAACGCGTACACGCGGGCATTGGAGCAGTCGGCACGGACCTGGTCCAGCACCTGCCCCTGCGCCACGCAGGACGGGCACGAGTTGTACGCGCTGTAGAAGAAGAGCACGGGCGCGAGGTTGGTGTTGCCGCAGGTCTGCATGTATTCCCTGAGCATGAGGTAGAACTGCATGTTGGCGAGGAAGTACCTGGTGGTGAGGTCGCTGTAGCTGACGAATACGTCGGTCGCCTGGCCCTGCTCCAGGGTGTTTGAGAGGGAGTAGGCCGCCTGGGCGGAGTCGTCCAGCTGGCTCTGGAGCACGTTGCACATGGAGGCGGTCTGGTTGTGCGTCTGCATGAACATGAGGAAGAGGAGCGAGGATTCCAGGTTGCTGTTGAGCTGGTTGAGCTGGTTTTCGGTGTTGGCGTAGTTGTCGGATTCTATGGTGTAGCCGACGAACATCGATATGATGAACAGCGCCAGGGTCACCACGGCCGCCTTCAGGAAGATGTTTCTGTCCATGCCAATCACCTTATTTCCATCTGTAGTCGCTCCGGTTTATCTCCTGGAAGAAGCTTATGCAGTAGAAAGAGGATATAAGGATTCCGTAGAAGAGGAAGAACACTCCGATAAGGGGTATCTCGGTCAATTTGAACTTTTTCTGGCCTATCACGTGGCTCAGGTACACCACCAGGAACCAGGGGCTCAGCAGCAACAGGGCTATGACCAGAGCCGACATGCCCAGCCCCAGCATGCCGGTGAAATTCAGCAGGGAGGCGCCCATCGCCAGGTTGGACATGCTGAATCCGTAGAACCAGATGAGCCCCATGGCCAGCAGGTAGGTGAACGAGAAGCTGAGCACGATTCCTGAGAGCTCTGCGGAGAAGGAGAAGGGCAGGATGAACATTCCGAAAAGCCCGTATTCGGGGTTGAACAGCATGTCGTGGTGCTTGCGGAGGTTGAACCACTTGCCGCGGTACCAGCGCATCCGCTGCTTGAACAGCGTGCCGAGGGTGTTCGGCACGTCCGTATAGACGAGCGCCTCCGGGGTGTAGTCTATGCGGTAGTCGTGCTTCCGCAGCCGCCAGGCCATCTCCAAATCCTCGGTTATGTTGTCCTCGTCGAAGCCGCCGAGCTCCTCGAGCGCATTCCTCCGGAATATGGTGGTCGGCCCGGGAGTGACGAATATCGCGTCTATGGCGCTGGTGGCGGTCTGGGAGAACCCGAAGCCCGTGAGGTATTCTATGTCCTGCAGCTTCTTGAGCACCGAATCCGGCTTGTCCACGCGTATGAAGCAGGTGACCGCGCCGTTCTTCTCGTCGCGGTAGAGCGCAGCCACGGCCTTCCTCAGGGCGTACGGCTCGGGATAGGAATCCGAATCGACGCACGCGACGACGTCTCCCTTGGAGAGCTTCATGGCGCAATTCAGCGCGCGCGCCTTGCCGCCGTTCTTCTCCAGCAGCAGCGGCGTTATGCCCTTGAGGCCAAGGAGCATCTCGCGCGAGCCGTCTGTGCTGCCGTCATCCACCACTATTATCTCCATTTTCCCCGGATAGTCGGACGCCTGGATGGACCCTATCGTGCGCGTGATGGTCGCTTTCGAATTATACGAGGGTATGAGCACGCTCAGCGAAGGGTAGGCCTCCGGCTCGGCCTTGGACGGGATAGGACGGTCGAAGTATGCCAGGAGGAGCGAGATTGTGAGGGCGAGCAGGAACACGTTCGGCACCAGCATCACCCAGAAGTAGCCGACGCTATGGATGGTGAGGCCTATGATGATGCCTACGGCGAGCACGAGCGCTATGGTCACCAGCGGCTGGGGCCTGCCCTTTATCTGAAGGCTCATATGGGAAGGTTAGGGCCCCGGGGCTTTAAAAGCGTGGGGTCGGCACCAGGAAACCGCGCGGGAGCGAGGAGAAACCGGCTGGAGGGGGGTTTTGGCGCAGGCCATCAATCCCATGAATTTTAAACTATTACTACACTAAATGGTAACTCATGACGGGAATTCTTGAATTTTCAAAAAGAAGGGAGTTGCAGGCGGGTTTTTTCGCAGCTGGAAACCGGCTGCCGAAGAAGACGGGGTTTAACGACTTCAATGCATTCTTCCGGGATTTGGTATCCGTGCAGCCGGGGCTCGGCGGAAGCAGCATCGCAAATGCCCCATCGAGGAGATACCCCATGCCCAGCGAAGCGAATCTGGTACTGAGCGGGATAAAAAAGGAATGCAGGTATCGCCCACTGAGCAATGCCGCACTAAACAAGCGTGCGAGGGAGATACCAAGCAAAGCTCAGATCAGGAAGATGCCGAACGACGAGGGGGTAAAGGAGGGCGCGATCCAGCTTTCCAGGGAGATGCGTGCACAGATAAAGGCGGCTAAGGAATATAGGCGCCAGGAGCCGTTTGGTATTGCCTGCCAGGCCATGGAATCAATGCTGTGCCAGAATCCCGGCGTCGTTTCGGAGTGGGCCTGCGAGGAGACCGGCCGGCGGCTTGCACGCATTGCCAAGGGGATAGTGGACATCGATGACCAGCCTGGGACAAGAGAGGCTTTCTTCACTCTGCTGAAAAACCAGGATTTCAGCTTGGACGCACTGCGGCTTGCGGAGCACGTATGCAAGAACAACGTCGGAAAAGGCGGAATCCGGGATGCGTTGGACATGCTAAATAGCTGCATCAAGGCCGTGGGATAGAGCAGAAGCTGCAACTGCCATCAGCGCTTCGGAAATAAAAATCCTTTTTAATGTGCCTTGAGATGTAAGTCAGGTCATAATGGTTTTCATCTCCCGCCTCAGATTGAGGAATTTCAAGTCGTTCAAGGCAGCCGACATGCAGCTGCCCAGGACGTTCATCTGCTTCGCAGGCCCCAACGGCAGCGGCAAATCGAATTTGTGCGATTCCATACGCTTCGCCCTGGGCGAAACGAGCCTGCGCTCGCTGCGCGCCAAGAAGGTCAAGGACCTCATACACGCGGATTCGCGCAGCGCCGAGGTGACCATAACCTTCAACGGGGACGGCAGCGGGAAGGGATACGAGCTCAAGCGCGCCATACGCGAGGACGGCAAGATACTCTACCGCCTCGACGGCAAGAAGGTGACGCGCACCGCCATACTCGAAGCCATAAAGAGATACAATCTGGATAGCTCGGGCAGGAACACCATCGCCCAGGGAGAGGTCCAGCGCATAATAAACATGAGCGGGAAGGAGCGCAGGGTCATAATAGACAGCGTGGCCGGAATCACGGATTTCGAGGACAAGAAGAAGGAGGCGCTCGCCGAGCTGGGGACTGTAGAGACGAGGATAAAGGACGCCAACCTGGTCCTGGGCGAGCGCAGGGCGTTCCTCAACGACCTCAGGAACGAGAAGGAGACCGCGCTGAAATATCTGGAGACCAAGAAGACGCTCACGAGCGCCAGGGCGACTTTGCTGCGCAACGAGCTCAAAAAGCTGGAGAAGGAACTCGCGGATGTGGCAGTTCTCGAGGAGAAGATAAATTTCAACCGGTCCACCCGGGAGCAGGATATCGCCGAGCTGGATGCGTTGGTGAAGAAAGTCGATGCGCAGCGGAGCGAGGCCAGCAGGGAGATACAGGAGAAGCAGAAAACCAACGCGCTCATACGCAAGGTGGAGGAGCTGCGGGCCAGCTGCGCGACCAAAGCGCAGCTTATCGAGGATCGCGAAATGCAAACGAAGAAGAACGCGGCCGAGCGCGACGGCATGGCCAAGGAACTGTCCGGCGAGCAACAGCAGCTGGAGACGCTGCGCAAGGAACTGGACAGCCTGCGCACTGAGCTCAAGACAGCCGAGGCGAAACTCGCGGCGCAGGGCGGGCCTGCGGAGAACGAGGCTGTGGCAAAGGCAAGGGCAGCACTGGAGCGTCAGGAAGCCGAGCTCACATCAGCACGTGAGCGGCTCATAGCGCTCACATCTGAGGTCCGCTCCAAGAACGAGATAATCGGGGCAAAGAAGGCAGAGGATAAGAGCATAAACGTGCCAGGAGGGGAAGATACGGACTCCGGTGCTGATGAGACGAAAAAATTGCGCGCCGAAGCGGCGAAGCTCGCTGCGGAGATAGATGGGTCGTTCATCAAGACCAAGGAAGTGAATGCGACGATAGCGGAGATAGATAGGCAGATGCTCGAATTGCGGGAGAAGACGGCCATATTCAAGGTACGCTCGTCGCCTCAGCTGGCCAACCCTGCGCTCAGTTTCATAGCCGACTTGCGGCAGAAGGAGCACGGCATCCACGGCACGGTCGCGGACCTCATAAGCTTCGATACGAAATACGCGAATGCTGTGGAGGCCGCCGCAGGCTCCAGGCTGCTTTATGTGGTGGTGGACAGCGTGGACACTGCCACCTCGGTCATTGAGAAGCTCAAGAGGGCGAAAGCCGGAAGGGCGACGTTCATCCCCCTAGACACTGTCCGCACGCCAGCGCCTCCGAAATCCGGCACAACCGAATCGGTCATAGGAGTGATAGAATTCCCGGAGGAAGTGAGGCGTGCGGCTGAATACGTATTCGCTGAAACGCTTCTGGTGGACAGTGTCGCGGAAGCGAAAAAGCTCGGGGTGGGCAGCGCGAGGATGGTGACGCTGGACGGCGAGATATTCGAGCGCTCGGGCGTCGTGAGCGGAGGCCGCTCGGAGAGCGGTATACTCAGCGCAAATCAGCTGCGCAAGCTCGAGAAAGAGCTCGCGGACATCAAGGCGCAGAAGGAATCAATGTTCCAGGAATTGTACGCCATACGGGAACGTGAATCGTCCGTGCGCGCGGAGAAATCGCGCATCGAGCTGCAGATAAAGACCATGGAGATG
>Ga0326728_10019735_pt1 | contig 13017 bp, 10 predicted proteins | sample MB3enrmetagenome_FD_207602 | JGI IMG/M metagenome (GOLD analysis project Ga0326728, IMG submission 207602) | Lab enriched peat soil microbial communities from McLean, Ithaca, NY, United States - MB31MN | ecosystem: Environmental > Terrestrial > Soil > Wetlands > Peat | place: USA: New York...
GAGGCAGAGTGGGCCACAACTTCACGCTGGAGAGCCTGATGGCCCGCCCGCGCGTGACGGCTCCGCGGGTGGCGCCCAGCGTTTCTCCGCCGCCGGAACCTCCCAAAGTGGAAGTCCCCGCGCTGGCCGGCGCCCAGCCGCCCCCACTGGGCACCAGTCTCACGGCGGCTGGGCCGCCTCCGCCACAGATTCAGTCCGAGGAGACGCCCCAGTTGACCTTCGAGACGCCGGGAGCTCCGGTCGCCCTGCCCGGGGCCGGCCGCCTGTCGCCCAACAGAGTATTTGGACAGTCCCGCAGCGCCGTCGACCAAGCCATCCAAGGCGCGGTTCGTCCGGGCAGCGGGGGCGTGGCGATCGACGATGTGGATGTGCCGGGCTCCGGGGACCTGGGCGCGTTGAGCCTGCCGAGCTCGCACGGCCGGCCCGCCAGTTCCCTCGAGTTGCTCAGCGACCCGATGGGCGTGGATTTCAAGCCCTACCTGATCCGGATTCTGGCCGCGGTGAAGCGCAACTGGCTGGCGGTTTACCCGGAAAGCGCGCGCCTGGGACGCAAGGGCCGGGTGCAGATCCAGTTTGCCATCGCGCGGGACGGCAGCGTTCCCAAGCTGGTGATCGCGATGTCCTCCGGCACCCGGGCGCTGGATCTGGCCGCGGTGGCGGGCGTCGATTCCTCGACTCCGTTCCCGCCCTTGCCGAACGACTTCCAGGGCGGCCAGGTCCGGTTGCAATTCACGTTCACTTACAACATGAAGTAGGCGGATGGCTTTCCCCCGGCCGGCTGTGATACTCTCGGGGAGGATCGGTTGCATTCCTATTCCAGCCGGACTACGGGACGCGGCTGCGCTTGCCGGCAGGCGGACCGGGCAATGGAAAACTCAGAATGAACGTTCGTTCCCTCTTTAGTCTGTTCTCTTCGGACCTGGCCATCGATCTGGGGACCGCCAACACGCTGGTCTACGCCAAAGGCAAAGGGATCGTGGTCAACGAGCCCTCCATCGTAGCCATCAACAAGAACACCGGAGAGGTGGAAGCGGTGGGGAAAGAGGCCAAGGAAATGCTGGGCCGCACCCCCGGCAATATCGTGGCCATCCGGCCGATGAAGGACGGCGTCATCGCCGACTTCAAGGTCACCGAGCGGATGCTGAACTACTTCATTCAGAAGGCGCACGGGCGGAAAATGCTGGTGCATCCGCGCATCGTGATTGGGGTGCCTTGCGAGATCACGCAGGTGGAAAAGCGGGCGGTGGTGGATTCGGCCTACCGGGCCAAGGCCAGCGAAGTGCACCTGGTGGAGCAGGCCATGGTGGCGGCCATCGGGGCGGGGCTTCCTATTACGGAACCGTGCGGCAACATGATCGTGGACATCGGCGGCGGCACCACCGACGTGGCGGTCATCTCGCTTTCGGGGATCGTGTATTCGCGCTCGGTGCGGGTGGCGGGCAACGAGATGGACGACGCCATCATGCAGTACCTGAAGCGCAAGTACAATCTGCTGATCGGAGAGCGCACGGCGGAGCAGATCAAGATCCAGGTGGGGTCGGCGTATCCGCTGGACCGGCCGCTGACCATGGAGATCAAGGGGCGGAACCTGATCGAGGGCGTGCCCAAGACCCTGACCGTCGACGACAGCGAAATCCGGGAGGCGCTTTCGGAATGCGTGGCCACCATCATGAACGCGATCCGGGTGGCGCTGGAGCGCACGCCGCCGGAGCTGAGCGCGGATATCAGCGACCGGGGCATCGTGCTGACGGGCGGGGGCGCGCTGCTCAAGAACCTGGACCGGCGGATTCGCGAAGAGACCGGGCTGCCGGTGTCGATCGCCGAGGACCCGCTGGCCTCGGTGGTGCTGGGCACCGGAAAAATGCTGACGGATTTCAAACTCCTGCGCAAAATCTCCCTAGAATAGGAAACGGAGGCCCAATGCCGCTCGTACCCGGCCGGCGCGGAGCGGCCAGCGGCCTCGCGGAGCCGGATGGACTCGCTGCTCAACCGATACCGTAACGTCACGGTGCTGTTGCTGGTGATCTTCGCACAGTTGATCCTGCTGGCCTACCAGGTCAAAAGCAACCAGGATGTGCGGCTGATCCGGGTGTGGGCGGTGAGCGCGGTGACGCCGCTGGCGCGGGTGATAGAGAGCCTGCGGAGCGGGACGGTCAGACTGGGGGAGAACTACGTCTTCCTGCACAACCTGCGCGAAGAGAACCGGGAGATCCAGAAGGAACTGGGCCGGCTGAAGATCGAGAACCAGTACTTGAAGTCGCAGTTGGAGACGGCCGATCGCGTCAAGGCCCTGAGCGCCTTCCAGTCGAACAACCCGTCGCGGATGGCGGCGGCGCGGGTGATCGGCACCGGCACGGGGGCCAACTCGCGGGTGGTGTTCATCGACCGGGGCTCGCGGGGCGGCGTGGCGGCGGGGATGGCGGTGATTACGCCGGACGGCATCGTGGGCAAGGTGACCGCGGCGTACCCCACGGCGTCGCAGGTGCTGCTGATCAGCGATCCGACCTTCAAGGCGGGGGTGATCTCGCAGAAGCACCGGGTGCACGGAACGGTGCGCGGGCTGGGCTACAGCACCTGCGACGTGTACTACATACAGAACGAGGAGCAGGTGGAACCGGGCGAGCGCTTCTTCACCTCGGGGGACGACGGGGTGTTTCCGAAAGGCCTGCCGGTGGGCTCGGTAACCGCGGTCCGGGAAGGCAATCCGTTCAAGGAGGTCCTGCTGGCGCCGAGCGGGTTTCAAGGCGGGCTGGAGGAGGTGCTGGTGGTGCTGGAGGGAGTCCACCAGCCGATTCCCGAACAATCGGTAGCCTCCACCGAAGTTCACCTGCAAGCGCCCGCGCCGCCGGCCGGGCAGGAAGAAGAAGCGCCCGCGGTTCCCGGAGCCAAGCCGAACGTCGGGACCGACGCGGATCGCTTGCGCGAGCGCTACAAGAACATCGGGGAGGCGCAGGGGCACAGGTTCGGCGAAGGGCAGATCGGCTCGAAGCCTCCGGATTTCAACCTGAAGCCGGAGGATGCCGGGGCCAAGGCCGCCAAACCGCCCGCGGAAGGCCAGACGGCCCCGCCGGCCAAGCCGGAGCCGGAGCCATGAGCGACACTTCCGACCTCCGGCTGATGACCAGCGCGCGCGAGACCGGGGTGGCGCGCTTTCGCCGCTGGGGAGTGGTGGGGGTCCCGCTGGCCGCCATCCTGTTCCAGGTGTATGTGCCGCGGTTCTTCCAGGTCTTCCAGTTCCTGGAAATGCCGCTGCTGGTGACGGTGTACTTCTCGCTGATGCGGCGCGACCAGATCGGTGGAACGTTCATTGGCGCGAGCATCGGACTGTTGCAGGATTCGCTCTCTCACCAGCCGCTGGGGATGTTCGGCATCGTGAAAACGCTGGTGGGCTACTTCGCCGCCTCGGTGGGCATGCGGATCGACGTGGATCACGTGGTGATCCGGCTGCTGCTGGCGTTTTTCCTGTACTGCTTCCACCAGTTCTTCTACTGGGTGCTGGCGCGCGCGCTGCTGGGAGAGCAGATTCCGTTCGACGTGCAGCAGATGTTCTTCGTGGGACTGTTGAACGCGGCGGTGGGCATCTCCCTGTTCCACTTTTTGGATAAACTGAAGGAGAGGGCCTAACCCCCGAATTCCGTGAGTTTCCCGCTGCCCGAGCATCGCGCAGAGCATCTTCCCTCGCAGCGCCTGCTGCGCGACGACACCAAGTTCGCCTCGGGCAAGATTGCGTTCTTCCAGTACCTGGCGGTGGGGATCTTCCTGTTCCTGATCGCGGGCTTCTGGACGTTGCAGGTCCGCGACCCGGAGATCTACGCGGAGGCGGCGGACCGCAACCGGATCAAGTTCGTTCCACTGCTGGCGCCGCGCGGCAAGATCCTGGACCGGGACGGGCGGGTGATCGTGGACAACCGTTCCTCGTACAGCCTGATGCTGGCGCGAGAGCGGCTGCGGCCGGAGCACGTTCGTCCGATCGCGCTGGGGCTGGGCCTGGATGCGGATCAACTGGAGGCGCGGGTGAAGCGGTTCCGGTCGCGGCCGAAGTACGAGAACATCTTCATCAAGAACGAGCTGACGCGCGGCGAGGTGTCTTTCGTGGAGGCGCACCGCGACCTGGACACTTTCCCGGAGCTGGAATTGATCCGCGCGCAGCGGCGGCTGTATCCGCAGAACGGCCTGGCGGCGCACGTGATCGGGTATGTCGGCGAGATCAGCGAGAGCGAACTGAACCTGGCGGAGTTCATCAAGTACGACCAGGGCGCGGTGATCGGCAAAGCGGGGCTGGAACGCGAATACAACGACCAACTGATGGGCGTGGACGGGCAAAAGCAGGTGGTGGTGGACAACCACGGCACGGTGCGGAATTCCCTGGGCATCAAGGAGGCCGTTCCGGGGAAGAATCTGCAACTGACCCTGGACCTGGATCTGCAAGTGGTGGCCGAGCTGGGCATGGAGGACAAAACCGGGGCGGTGGTGGCGCTGGACCCGCGCAACGGGGAGGTGCTGGCCATGGTCTCGACGCCGGCCTACGACCCCAACAAGTTCGCCGGGCGGATTCGGGCGGCGGATTGGAACGAGTTGCGCAACAACCCCGATAACCCGTTACTGGACCGGGCCATCCAGGCGCAGCTCGCGCCGGGCTCGACCTTCAAGCCCTTCGTGGCGCTGGCGGGTCTGGAGAGCGGCGCCATCGACGAGACCTTCAAGGTCCACTGTGCGGGCGGCGCCTCGTTCTACGGACGCTACTTCAAATGCCACTTGAAAGGGGGCCATGGATCGGTGGACCTCCACAAGGGAATCACGCAGTCCTGCGACGTGTTCTTCTACAACGTGGCCATTCGCGCGGGCATCGATAACATCGCCAAGTACGCCGATATGGCGGGTTTCGGGCACAAGACGGGAATCGACCTGCCGAACGAGATGCAGGGCGTGGTGCCCAGCTCGGAATGGAAGATGCGGAATTTCCGGCAGAAATGGTGGGCCGGGGAGACGGTTTCGGTGGGCATCGGACAGGGACCCGTAACGGTGACGCCGGTGCAACTGGCGTATGCGATCGGCGGACTGGCGATGGGCGGCGTGTGGTACCAGCCACACCTGGTGAAGGATCCCGCTAAGGCCGAAAAGCCCCGGCTCGGCAAGATCGACCCGGCCAACGCGCAGAAGATCGTCTACGGGATGTACGGCGTGGTCAACGAATACGGCACCGGCGGGCGGGCGCGGTTGCCGGGGGTTAGCGTCTGTGGGAAGACGGGGAGCGCGCAGCGGGTCTCCAACGATGCCGTGAAGGCCGGTCTCGTGCCCAAGATGAAGGACAACGCCTGGTTTGTGGCCTTCGCGCCCTGCGAGGCGCCTGAGATCGTGGTCTCGGTGCTGTGGGAGGGCGGGGAGCATGGCCCCAACGCCGCCCCCATCGCACGGGACGTCTTGAAGGCCTACTTCGACAAGAAGGCGCGGCAGAATCGCGAAGGGTACGTGGCCGAGGTGAAGCGGTCGCAGCCCCAATTCGGCCTGGTGCTTCCGCCAGTGGCTGCCCCGCCTCCGGAGAAGGCCGCCGAGAGCGAGGCCGACCCGGACTGACATGGCGCACTATCGTTCCATGCGCGATCTGGACTGGCCGCTGCTGGTCATCACGCTGCTGATCTGCGCCATGGGGGTCCTGCAAATCTACAGCGCCACCCGCGACACCAAGTACTCCGACGCCTGGTGGACGCAGGCTTTGTGGGTGCTGGGCGGTCTGCTGGTCATGTGGATCGTATCCCAGATCGACTACCACACTCTACTCGGCCAAGCGTATGTCTTGTATTTTCTATCGATTGCCAGCCTGGTTTTGGTGCTGTTCATCGGCGCCACGCGGTTCGGCGGACAGCGCTGGATCGGGTACGGGCGTTTCCATCTGCAACTCTCGGAGTTCGTCAAGACGGTGATAATATTGCTAGTGGCCCGATACATGACCGAGCTGAAGACGGATCGGGCGGAAGGCCGCGATCTGTTGAAATTGGGAGCTTTGGTGGCCGTGCCCATGCTGCTGGTGATCAAGCAGCCGGATTTGGGAACTGCGCTGACCTATCTGCCCATCCTGGCTATGGGGATTCTTCTGGCCGGGCTGCGGTGGCTGTACGTGTTAGTGCTGGGTGTCTTGGTGCTCGGCATGGTTCTGCTGTTGGCGGTGCCCGTGGGCTGGCGATTTGGCCTGAAAGACTATCAGAGAGCCCGCCTGGTGACGTTCCTGGACCCGGGGCAGGATCCGCAGGGTTCGGGCTACCAGGTGATCCAGTCCAGGATTGCGGTAGGCGCCGGCAGACTGTGGGGTAGAGGAGTCACCAAAGGGACGCAGACGCAATACGGGTTCCTCCCGGTCCCGCACACCGATTTTATCTTCTCGGCGTTCGCCGAGGAACACGGCTTCGTGGGAGTCGTGGTGATGTTGGGGTTGTATTTCCTTCTATTGATGCAGATTGTGCAGAACGCGCAGATGGCTCCGGATCGATCCGGGATGTACCTCTGTATGGGGGTCTGCGCGCTGCTGCTATTTCACATTCTGGTGAACATCGGGATGGTGGTGGGCAGCATGCCGGTTACCGGCATCCCCTTGCCGCTGATGAGTTACGGCGGCTCCAACGTCCTGTCGTTCTTCTTGATGCTGGGCCTGGTGAACAGTGTCAGGCTCTGGCGATTTGTCAGTTAGATGCGGCGCCGGCCGGGTCGCCGAAGAGATTGAGGTTTAGCGCGAGTTCGTTTTGATGGGCAGTTCGGAAACGCCGTGCCCGGCGCAAGGATGGCTTGCCGCGCCGAGCGGATTTCCGCGGCTTCCAGGCGACGTTCGAGGCCTTTGACTCCGTCGCCGGAGCCCAACCGGTTTCTTACCGCGCCCAGCCTCTCTTCTCCGGGCAGCCGCGCGCGCCGCGATGAGCGGAGCGACGCATGGGAAAAGAGCTGATTATTTCCGCGAACCGCCACGAAACCAAGGTGGCGATCCTGGAAGACGACCAACTGGTCGAGATCTTCTTTCAACGGGCCAACGAGTATTCGCTGGCCGGAAGCATTCAGAAGGGCCGGGTGACGCGGGTCTTGCCGGGGATGCAATCGGCGTTCGTGGATATCGGGTTGGCCCGCGACGCGTTCCTGTACGTGTCGGATTTCTTCGAGGACAACGAGGAGTACGACAAGATCGTCGGCGCGGCGGAGGAGAAGGTTCTGCGCGCCGCCAAGCCCGCTCCAGCCGCCGCAGTGGAAGTCGCCCCACCCCAGGCCTTGGAGCGTTCGGAAGAGGACGACCGGGGAGACCGCCGGGGCCGCCGTTCGCGCCGCCGCCGCGCGCGCGGCCGCGGCTACCCCGAATCCAGGTATCCGGCCGAGGCGCCTCCCGCGCTCCCGGCCGCCGAGGAGCAGCCCGAGCCGGCGCCGCCGTTGCAGCCTGCCGCCGTGGCGCCGGACGCCGGGGAGTTTTCGGTGCTGCCCGGCGAGTCGCTGGCCAAATACACGCCACCGATGGAGCCGGCGGAATCGCCCCAAATTGGCTTTGCCCCGGAGGGGGAAGAAGTGCCCTCCGCCCTCTCCGCCGAGCCTGAACAGGGGCCGGCCGTCCTGCCCCAGGAGCCCGAGCGGGAGCCGGCCGTCCTGGCCTGCCAGCCTGAACGGGAGCCAGCCATCCTGGCCCACGAGCCTGAGCCGGAGCCCGCCCCGGTGGCCGAGCCGAAGGTGTCGCCCGAGGCCGGGTCCGCCAGCGAGCCCGAGCTTCTCGAGGAGGAAGTGGAGGACCAGGTCGCCGAGTTGCCCGATCAGTTGATCCCCGAGATGGCGGAGCCGGAAGCGGCGCAAGCGGAACCCGCGCTCCCGGCCGCGGAGGAGGTCGAGCCGGCCAGGACTCCAGTCAGCCTCACGGCCGCACTGCGCGAGCAGGGTTATCGCTATCCCCATCGGGTCAGCCGGCGCATGCGCCGCAAGATGCGCGCCGAAGCGCCCGCCGAAACCCCAGTGGCCGAGGGACAGCCCGTACCAAGGGAAAAGTCCGAGCCCGCGCCCGAAGAGAAACCGGAAGCGCAAGGCCGGACGGAACGGCCGCCGCTGCCCTCCATCTCCGAACTGCTGAAGGAGGGACAAGAGATTCTGGTGCAGGTCGCCAAGGAGCCGCTGGGCCAGAAGGGCGCCCGCATCACCTCCCATATCGCTCTGCCCGGTCGCTACGTGGTGTACATGCCGACCGTCGAGCATCTGGGGGTATCCCGCAAGATCGTCTCCGAGGAGGAGCGGTTGCGCCTGAAACGGATCTTGCAGCCGCACCGCGCCGGGGTTCCCGGCGGCTACATCGTGCGCACGGCCGGAGAAGGCAAGAGCGAAGAGGAACTCGCCGCCGACATGCGGTTCCTTTACAACCATTGGCTGGACATCCGCAAGAAGGCCGAGGCGCGCAAGGCCCCGGCGCTGATTCACCACGATCTGGACCTGGTGAGCCGCATTCTGCGCGACCAGATGACCGAGCAGTTCAAAACCATCTGGGTGGATAACGAGGAGATCTACGAGAGCGTCCTGCGCTTCGTGGAGCGCTTCCAGCCCGCCGCGGTGGGCCGGGTGAAGATGTATACGCGCGACCTGCCGATCTTCGACGCCTTCAACGTGACCGCCGAGATGGAGAAGGCGCTGCGTCCTAAAGTGTGGTTGAAATCCGGCGGCTACATCGTCATCAACCAGACCGAGGCGCTGGTGGCCATAGACGTGAACACCGGCAAGTTCGTCGGCCGCTCGAACCGTCTGGAGGACACCATCGTCAAGATCAACACCGAGGCGGTGAAGGAAATCGTGCGGCAGGTCCGGCTGCGCGACCTGGGCGGCATCATCGTGGTGGACTTCATCGACATGGACGAGCGCAAGAACCGGCAGAAGGTGATGCAGGCGCTCGAAGAAGCCATGTGCTACGATCGCGCGCCGAACAAGATTCTGCAGTTCAACGATTTCGGGTTGGTGGCCATCACGCGGAAGCGGGTCAAGCAGAGCCTGGAGCGCACCTTGTGCTCGCCGTGCCCGTATTGCGAGGGCGCCGGCTACGTCAAGAGCGTCCAGACCGTGATCGGCGAGATCCTGCAGGAAGCCCATAAGATCGCTCGCGCCGTGGAAGGCTCCGACGTGACCCTGCGCGTCAATCCGGAGGTCGCGAAAGTGCTGAAATCGAGCGACAACGAGCACCTGGAGGAGATCGAGGAAGTGCTCGGCCGCCCGGTGCTGGTGATCGGCGACGCGGCGTTGCAGCAGGAGAAGTTCGATTTGGTGTAGCCGGCGGCCAGGGATTTACAATACCCGCATGGCCCGACGGCTCGCTCTGGCGCTGGCGGCCCTGGTTGCCGGCGGATGGGCGCAGACTCTTCGCATGTACTCGGAGTTCCAGCGCATCGACCCCTTCGGCGCGGTGCTTGCGGTGGACCGGGCGGAAGAGCCGCGCGAGATCCCCTCCCCGGCCCTGGCACGCAACGCGCACGCTACGTTTCAAGTGGCGATCGCGCTGCCCTCCACGGAGCCCTACAGCCTGTTTGTGACCCAGAACCCCGAGGACGCCGTTCGGGTGGCGGCATACAGGCCGATCTATGTGCAGCGCGGGACGGCCTGGATTCCCGACCAACTGGAGCCGCTCAAAATCTCGGCCACCCGGCAGATTCCGAATATCGCGCGCCAGATTCCGGGCCAGACGGCGACTGTGGTTTGGCTGGACCTGTGGGTGGCGCCGAACACGCCGGTGCGGCGAACGCGCTTGGAGGTGCAGGTCTTCGCCGGAGGCCAGTGGATCGTCTACCCGCTGGAGTTGCGGATCGTCGCGCCGATCATCCCGCCGGCGCAGGGCCCGCTCGAACCGCTGGCTCCGGTGGAGGCTCCGGCCGCCGCATCCGCCGCCGGCCCGCTGCGCGCGTACCTATGCGAGGTCAGCCGCCGCGGCGAAGAAGGGCCGCTCTCGATCCGCGGGCTGATCCGGCGCAACGCGCGCCAGGACGTCGCGCTGGCGCGCACGCTTGGTAGCGCGGCGCTGGCGAGCGAGATCCTGAAAGCATTGGGCGGTCCCGAGCGCGCCAAGTGGTGTCGGAGCCCGGCAGGACCGCCGCCACTGGGCGCCGAATGGTACCTGCGCGTGAGGGACACCGTGTACCGGGGGGCTCTCCAGCCGATTCCCTGAGGATGCTGGTATTCTGGAGGGAGCAGCCGCGCGTAGCCCGCCCCCCGGAGAGATGGCCGAGCGGTTGAAGGCGCACGCTTGGAAAGCGTGTATACGGGAAACTGTATCGAGGGTTCGAATCCCTCTCTCTCCGCCATCTTAGAATCAACAGCTTAGCTGAATCCACAGCAGTTTTGGGTGCAATCGGGTGCAACGGTGTATAATGCCCCCATGGGGCTGAACCTCTACAGGAGGCACCAGAGCGATTGTGCCGGAGGCCATCCGAATCGCAGCCGGTCGTACCAGACGGACGAGTTGCGGCGCGGCTGGAAGAAGTGCTTCTGCACGATCCAAGCTGCGGGCACCCTGGCCGGCGAGTTCAGGCGGAAGTCCACGGACACGCACGCGTGGGAGGATGCCCATGCCGTTGCGACCGTGTGGGAGCAGACCGGTACTTGGTCTGGGGCGCTTGCCATCGCCCCGGTGCCGACGTCTGGACCTCCGCGCGAAGAGCATCTGGAGCCACAGGTCCCCCGCATCTCCGTGGCGGAAGCGATCCGGGCCTACCTGGCCGAGCACGAGAGCCCTAACGGCCGGAACTCGGCTCCTAATACCGTCAAGAAGTACCGCGAAACACTGGCGCAAGTGCAGCGGTTTGCGGACGCCAAGGGGTACACCCGCCTGGAGCAGTGGACCACAGCGGACGTGCTGGAGTTTCGCGCCACCTGGCTGGATTGTCCGCTCTCTGGCGCGAAGAAGCTGGAGCGCATCAAGTCGTTCTTCGAGTACTGCCTGATGAACGAGTGGATCACGAAGAGCCCAGCGGCTGCGGTGAAGCCACCGAAGGGAGCGCAACGGATCAAGCACAAGAGCCCGTACACGGACGATGAGCTGCAACGCATCTTTGGTGCGTGTGGCCGGCTGGAAAGCACGGGCTGGGGAAACCGCTACGGCTCCGGAGCGTGGACCGGCGAGGATGTCGCCGACTTCATCGCGGTCAGCATTTACACCGGCCTGCGCATTTCTGACGTGGCCACTTTCAATATCAATCGACTTCAGAGCAACAACTGCTTCCTCTTCATGCACAAGACGAAGAAAGAGCTCTTCACGTGGCTTCCCGACTGGCTACGTGACCGGCTCGAGCAGCGCGCCCAAAAGCACGGCCCGAACATCTTCGGCGGACACATCACCGAGGACATCAATGTCGTCACCGACACGTGGCGGCGCAAGATCCAGAAAGTATTCCGGCTCGCGGGGCCCTTTGAAGAAAAGCCCACGCCCCACCGCTTCCGGCACACCTTCGTGCGCATCCTGCTCCAGAACGACGTGGAGCCCAAGGACGTGGCCGAGCTGATCGGCGACACCGAGGAGATGGTACGGAAGCATTACGCGCGCTGGGTGCCAGAGCGGCAGCAGCGTCTCACGCGCATTCTGCAGGAGAAGCTCAACAGCGTTCCCCGGCCCAGGGTCGGCGGCGGTCCCAAGCTGGCGGTGATAGCAAAGCGGGCCTAGCAGCGGCCGGATGCTGGTCATAGGCAGAGTCGCCGGCGTCTCGTGGGACCGAATACCGCAACGAGGTCCGGCGGAGGTCCCTCGCCCTACGGCGCGGTGTGCGGCCGTGCTGACGCCTGTACAGCCGTCGCTCCACGTTGGCGGCCGTTGTACGGCAGCATCAGGGATTCATCAGGCGCAGCCTGACCCGGCGAGCGACGCTCGCTGGAATCCGGTAGGTGTTGTATTCGCGCTTACCCCGGGCAGAAGCGCGGTGAAAACGGACCACTCCCGGCTCGTGTAGAAACAGGCGCCGAGCCTTCTCGTGGCTGATTCTCCACGCCGCTGCGAGCTCGGCGAGCGTGAAGTGTCGGTCCTCAAAAGTATCAATGGCGACAGCGTTGCTGGCGATGGTTTGCTTTTCGCCCACGGCCACCGCTCCGGTTCGACTGTCGACCATGGCGGGACTGATAGTGCGCGAGCCCGCGACAGGAACGCGCTCTGTGCCGGCGGGGGAGGTCAGCATAACACGAACGATTCCTTTTTACGAGGATTCTTCGTCGCCGTCAAAACCACTCTGCATGAGAGACGACTTTGTCTTGGCTGGCTCACGCAACCCGGTTTTGGTAGCGCGCGGAAGGGCGCGTAGAAGTGTGGTGTGGGGCTGACCACGCTGCGGAATAGTCTGGCCGAGCGCTTGTGGAGACAGCGCACAGATGGGGGTGCCTGGGGATACGGGACCAAGCAGGAGGCCACGGAACCGACTTCCTTGGCGCTCCTGGCCCTCGGTGCGTGCGCGACACGCTCGTCACAAGAACTCGGAGGTGTGGTCGCGCGCCTGGAGTCTTGGCAGAAGCGTGACGGGAGCTGGCCCGCGTTCGCCGGCGACGATGGTGAGGGGTCCTGGGCAACCGCGCTCGCGGCCATAACGCTGGCACAACTCGGAGGCGATTCGGGCCGACTCACACGAGCCCTCGAGTGGCTTCTCTCGGCGCGCTGCCGCGAGGCGAACTGGTTCTGGCGGTGGAAACTCCGCGCCTTCGACAACAAGGCGCAGTTCGATCCGGCGAAGTTCGGATGGGGCTGGATCCCCGACACCGTGAGTTGGGTGATTCCGACCGCGTTTGCGCTCATTGCCCTGCAGCAGCTCGCATCCTGGCTCGACCGCGACCGTCGCCAGGTCGATGCGCGCATCTCACTTGGAACCGCAATGCTGCTTGATCGGGCCTGCGTGGGCGGCGGATGGAACGCCGGCAACAAAGTCGTGTACCGGGCGCCCCTCCAGCCGCACATAGAGGCAACCGCGATCGCCTTGCTTGCGATGCGGCGCTACCTTGGAGAACGGCAAGCTCGGCAAGCGCTTCAGTGGCTGGCCGTTGTCGCCCCCAGGTGCG
>Ga0326728_10019736_pt1 | contig 13017 bp, 8 predicted proteins | sample MB3enrmetagenome_FD_207602 | JGI IMG/M metagenome (GOLD analysis project Ga0326728, IMG submission 207602) | Lab enriched peat soil microbial communities from McLean, Ithaca, NY, United States - MB31MN | ecosystem: Environmental > Terrestrial > Soil > Wetlands > Peat | place: USA: New York...
TGCAAAGTTTCCGGTTCCCTGGCGGAGTGGGCGGACCGCACTCGCGAGCTTGCGGCGCTCTTCGTGCCGGAAATTGCGCGGGAGGAACTGACCCGGCTCTATGAGGAGATCGAGTTCCCGCTTGCTGAAGTCCTGGCGGATGTCGAGGCCTTTGGCATCCGTTTAGATGCCGAGGTCCTGGCGCGAATGTCCGGTGAATTCGACAAGGACCTCACTGACCTTACGCGTGAGATCTATGACCTCGCGGGCCAGCGGTTTGACATTGATTCTCCGAAACAGCTCGGCGACATCCTGTTTGAGAAGCTGAACCTGCCGGGAGGCAAGCGGCTCAAGAAGAGCGGGCAATATTCCACCGATGCGTCGGTGCTGGAGTCGCTTGCCGAGCGGCACGAATTGCCGCGAAAAATCATCGACTATAGAACGCGCACCAAGCTCAAATCCACTTACATTGACGCGCTGCCCAGGTTTATTAACCGCGAAACGGGCCGTCTCCATACGACTTTCAATCAAACTGTCGCGCGCACCGGACGGCTCTCTTCATCGAACCCCAACCTGCAGAACATTCCCATCGGTGATGAATTCGGGCTGCGCATCCGCGCCGCATTTGTGGCCAGCCCTGGTTGCCGGCTGCTTTCTGCGGACTATTCGCAAGTGGAGCTGAGGGTGCTTGCCCACCTTTCCGGCGACCCTGTGTTGATTGAGGCGTTCACACGCGGCGAAGATATTCACGCTCGCACGGCGTGGGAAGTCTTTGGCGTGCCCGCAGCGCTCCAGAACCATGAGCACCGCAGGATGGCGAAAGCGATCAATTACGGCGTGGTCTACGGGCTCAGCTCCTTCGGTCTGGCCGGTCGGACCGGCACCAGCAAAGGTGAGGCGCAGCAATACATCGAAGCCTATTTCCGCCGCTACAGCAAGGTGAAAGAGTATCTTGACCGCCTGGTGGAGGAAGCGCGGACGTCCGGCCGGGTGCGGACCCTTTTCGGCCGCCTGCGTCCGATTCCTGAGATCAACAGCCGGGATGTGCACGCCCGCAACCGCGCGGAGCGCGAAGCCATGAATACCCCCTTGCAGGGAACCGCCGCGGACCTGATGAAGCTTGCTATGATCAACGTTCACGCACGCCTGCGGCGGGAAGGGATGAGGACGCGGATGATCCTCACCGTCCATGATGAACTGGTGTTTGAGGCGCCGGAGGCGGAGCTCGACCAGGCCCGCGAGATTGTGAGAGCCGAAATGGAAGGAGCCTACGCGCTCCGGGTTCCATTGCGGGTTGACATCGGAGCCGGCCGAAACTGGCGGGAGGCCAAGTAAAGCATGGGGCTGTGGGCATACGCCGCCGGAAAATTCTTTAACAACAGGCCAAGGCCCTCAGGGCAGCTATAAACGGAGGCAATCGATGAACGATTTCACTGCCCGGCAGGCGCTGCGCATCATCAACTGCGTGGCGCCCATCCGGATTTGCGACAACGGTGGATGGACGGACACTTGGTTTGCCAAGACAGGGAAGATCTTTAATATCGGGGTCTACCCCTACATCGAAGTTCAGGTCGAGGTCTTCGAGAAGGACAGTCAGGCTCAGCAGGTCGTGGTCTTCGCTGAGAATTACGGGGAGCGGTTTGCTGTTACGAATGCGCAGTCCGGCTGGGACCAGCATCCGCTGCTCCAGGCGGCCATCGCCCGCATGAAGGTTCCGTCGGATCTGGCCTTGCAGGTCACGATTTTTTCCGAGGTCCCGAGTGGAGCTTCCACCGGCACGTCGGCGGCGGTTGCTGTGGCGCTGGTGGGCGCGCTCGACCGCCTCACCCCTGGGCACCTGACGGCTCACGAAGTGGCATACGCCGCGCAGGCGATCGAAACCGAGATGCTGAACTTGCAATGCGGCATCCAGGATCAGTTGTGTTCGGCTTACGGCGGCATCAACTATATTGAAATGTTCGATTATCCTCGCGCCACGGTTTCTCAGATTCAGGTTCCCAACCCAACCTGGTGGGAGCTGGAACGGCGACTTGTGTTGATCTACCTTGGAAAATCCCACAGCTCATCGGCGGTCCACGAAAAGGTCATCCGGGAACTCGAGGGGGCCGGGCCGGACTGCCGCAAGCTTCAGGACTTGCGCCTGACGGCGGAGAAGTCCCGGGACGCCGTCCACGCCGGGGATTTTGTAGCGCTTGGAAAGGCCATGATCGCGAACACAGAAGCCCAAGAGCGGCTTCATCCCGGTCTGGTGGGCAGCGATGCGCGGCAGATTATCGAAGTCGCGAAGGCGCATGGGGCTCTGGGGTGGAAGGTGAATGGCGCGGGAGGGGACGGCGGCTCTCTCACCCTACTCACCGGACCGCTCTCGCATGTGAAGCGGGCCATGATCCGGGATATTGAGACTGTGAATCCCATGTTCAGGAATATCCCGGTTTATCTCAGCCGTTACGGATTACGGACTTGGGAGAGGCAAGAGCAAGGCGGCCGGTGACGCGTGAGGCAGAGGTAACTATGCCGGGCGGCATAAGTGCGCGATGTTTTCTGCTGTAGCGCCGGTGTCCCCACCGGCGTCCTTCGGCGCTGTGGACAGCGCCGCTACAAGAAAACAGCTTTCTTACGGTAGCCTTGTGAGGATCACGTCGCGCAGGTCGTTGCCGGCGTGGTCGAAAGAGATGATGCCGGAGGCGCCGCTGTAATCTGAGACTTCCGCCAAAGCGTCGCGCAGGCGCGTGCGATTGGGGCCGGACCGCCGCAGAGCGGCGGCGAGAAGCCGGACGGCGTCGTAGGCTTGGGCGGCAGCCAGATCGGGAGCCGCCCCGGTCCGCTCCCGGTAGCGCTTTTCAAAGCCCTCGCGCTGGCGGCTTTCCGCGAGGCGAAAGGTAGCGACCCACAGGTTCTTCTCTGCTGAGTTGCCGGCCGCTGTCAAAGCCCGTCTCACGCATTGGCAGCCCGCTGATTCTTCAAACGATCCCCGAGTCGCTTTCTGGCAAAGGTAGACGGGCACGGCCAGGCCTTCCTCAAGGAGTCTCGACACCATGCTTGCCGCCGTCCGATGACCAGTCCACAGGACCACGGCTTCAGCCTTCTCGGCCACAATTCTCTTGATGATGGAATCCGGCTTGAAGTCCGCCGGGTCGACCGTGATCCCGGCAGGAGGGGTTGCGTTCAGTTGGCGCGCCGCCTTCAGAAACTCATCGCCGCCGATGCGTCCGTCGTGATCGTTCTCCGTAACCAGGATGACCTGTTTCAGCCTGCGTTCAATGTAAATATCTCGCGCAAATGAGCGTGCCTGTTGGGAGTCTGCCGGCCCCAGCCGGAAAATCCAGGGGAGGTTTGTTTCGGTGGTGGTGGGGTCGGTCGAGAGGGTCAGAATTGGGATTCCAACCTTGTTCCCGATTTGTTCAGCCAGGTGCGCGTTCCCTCCGTCGCGCGCGGTGACGATCGCCACCGCCTGGTCATCAAAGGTGAGGTGAACGACTTCTTTGGAGGCCTTTCCCCATTGCCCGTTCTGGTCGCGGGGAACAACCACGAGCCGGCGTCCGCCGGGCAGAGGCGTCGCGGCTTCATCTTCCGCGGCAAGTTGCGCGGCCTGGACCAGCGCCGCATCTTCTTCCTTTTCGTTGCCTGTCAACGATGCAAGGAGGCCAATTCTGATTTCCGAACCCTGCAGGTCATGACCCTGGTCGCGTCCGGGCCCGGAATAATTTACGGCATCCCGTGGGATCACGGCGTAGGGCTGGGGTGGGGCCTGCCCGGAACAGGGCAAGACTGAAAGAAGCAAGGCCGCAAGGGACAAGCCCTTCGGCGGGATAGGGTGGGAATTTCGCATCTTGGGCAATCAGCGGGGCCGGCGAACGCGCCTCAGTTACCGCCCGCCGCGTCCGCCCGCTGTGCTGCCGAGGCCTTCGTGGCCGCCCTGACGCGGAGCAAGCCAGTATTCGAACTTGCCGTCCTTCACGCGCGCCATATGGAGCGGCGAAATGTTGTTAAGCGTGTGGTCGAAGAAGGCCTTCCCGGTCACTCCTTCATAGGTCTTCATCTGGTAATCGCGGAGAGCGGCCATGATGCGCCCGCGGTTGAGCCCGACCTTTTCAATGGTCGAGGTGAGAATGTTCATGCCGTCATACGCGTATGCGGCATAGTCAATCGGCACCTCGTTGAACCGTTTCCGGTAGGCTTCGCGGAAAGCCAGCCATTTGGGGTCCTGGCGTGTGGGATCGAGCGCAGTAGTCATCACCATTCCCTCGGCGGCAGGTCCGGCGATCTCAATTAATTGGGGGTAGGCCATGCGGCTGCCGCCAAAGACTTGCTGCTTCATCCCCATGGCGCGCATCTGTTTCAGGATCAACCCCGCTTCGGCAGCCTCGCCCCAGATCACGACACCCTCGATCCTGGCGCCGTTCAGCATGCGCAACTGCCGCGTGAAATCTTTGTCGCCGCGCTCGAACTTCACTTCCAGAACCGGCTGGCGTCCCATGCGCCGGGCCTGGTCGCTGAATTTTTCGACCCCGATCCGCGCATAGCGCGTCTGGGTGCGAATTATGCCGATGCGTTTCAGTTTGAGATTCTTGAAGACGTAGTCCGCCAGCGTATAACCCTGTTGCCGGTCGTCGATGAAGTCATGCATCAGCCACTGAATACGCGTCTCGGTGACGGTGGGGTCCGTGGTGCCGACGTCCACCATGGGCACTTCCAGTTTCAGCGATGTGCGCAGCAGGATATGACAGTTCTGGCCATCGACGCACCCCACCATGCCCCAGCAGTTTTCGTCGAAGAGCATCTTGACGAGTTCGGCCGAGGAAGCGCCCCAACGGGCTGACTCGTTGTGGAGTTTGAGCGCGTAGGGCTTGCCGTGATATCCCCCTCGCGCGTTGGCTTCATCAATGGCCAATCGTGCGCCATGGAGGGCCGGGATGCCGAAAATCATTTCAGGATTGTTCTCCACCGGGGAAAAGAAACCGATGGCGATTTCTTTCAGTTGGGAAACATCGCCATCGGGACGCTTCTCTGCCGCGCCGTTATATTCAAGCGTATCGGTCCTGATAAACCAGTCGTAATAAGGCTTCGTAAAACGCCGGTAGGGGACTGCTTCGTCCGGCATGTTCGCGTAGCGCTGCGCGGGCTTGTCGTCGTCCGGCTCCTTATAGCCTCCGTACTGCGGCCAAGCCGTGCTAGCGAGCAGGAGCATCGCGCAAACGAAGATTGGTTTTCGCATCATCGCCTCTTCAGGCCTCCCTCTGACGAGCGGAAGTCAGGAGCCACAACACAACTCGAATTTCCGGCTTCTTTGCCCGTTCACGTCGCGTACTCGTGTTTCCGGGTGCGGTCGCCGCGCGCGCGGGCAAACTGGACCACTCTCGCAAATGTGGCGGCGTCGATTGCCTGCATTCCGTCGCACTTCGGCACGCCCAACGAGAAATCTGCGACTTCGATCAGCAGGCCGTGGCTCCCCATTTCCAGCGCGGCCCGGCTTGCCGGTTCGACCATTGCCGAAACCCCTGTAGCATGGCTGGGATCCACGATGATCGGCAGGAAGGTGAGCATCCTGGCGGCTGGAATCACGTTCAGGTCCAGCACGTACCGCGAGTACTCACCGGAAGGGAATCCCCTGATTCCGCGCTCGCACAGGACGATGTCCAGGTTGCCGTGGCTGGCGATATACTCCGCTGCGCCCAGCCATTCACACAGGCTTGCGGACATGCCGCGTTTCAGCAAAACGGGCTTGTGGGTCCGCCCCACTTCGCTGAGGAGCGAGTAGTTCTGCATGTTGCGAGAGCCAATCTGCAGCATGTCCGCTACCTTGGCTACTTCTCCCACCATGCGTGGGTCCATTACTTCGGTAACGATCGGCAGGCCGGTTTCCTCACGGGCGACGCTCAGAATGCACAGCCCTTCGAGCCCGGAACCCTGGTAGTCATGCGGAGAGGTGCGGGGCTTGTAGGCGCCGCCCCTCAGCATGTCGCCGCCGGCGCGCTTCACGGCGTGAGCCAGCCCCACGGTCTGCTGGTGGCTTTCGACGGCGCAGGGTCCGCCGATCACCACGGAACGCTCACCGCCAAAACGCACCCCCGCGACTTCCACCACACGGGTTCCATCCTCTCCGTATTGAGGGTTTGCCACCCTGCTCAGGAGCGGGCAAATCCTCGGGATGTCATCAATACTGAGTTGCCCAGCAATTTTCATGGCTGACCTTCTTCGACCGGACCCGGCACAAACACTCATAGCCCGAAGCCGGGGTTCGAGAAAGCTCGAGGATTACTTTCCCGGCGCTACCGGACCGGGCCATCGTGAATGCAGTCCACAATATGCCCATGAGGGTCGAAACCTCAGCTACTTGCCGTTGTTCCCGGCGCCACGATCCGACTCGAAGATCGCGATCGCCTCAATTTCGATCAGCAAATCCGGCCTGCACAGAATGGCCTGGATGCCCGTGGACGCAGGTAGAGGATTCAGCCCCTGCTCCTTGAAGAACTGCGTGCGAATGTCATTAAAAGCGTCGTAATCCCGCTCGATGTCGCGCAGATAGCACGAGGTTCGCACAATGTCCTTCCACGTTGCCCCCTCGGCTTCCAGCAGTCCCGTGATGTTCTCGTACGTCCGCCGGCATTGAGCACGGAAATCGCCCACGTGGACGGTCTTGCCGTTCTCATCCACGCTGGCCGTGCCCGAGATGAGCAGAATGGTGACCCCCTTGATGTCCAGCCGTAGCGCGCGAGAGAAGGATGAAGGCAGGGGATAGTCGTAGGCTTCGTTCAGAGTTCTTGGCGCGCTAACGGCCTTCCTTGGAATGTGCTTGTGAGATTTCACCGCTGTCGCGGTGGGTTCTGACGGATGCATAAAATTGAGCCTCCTTTTGAGGTTCGCGTATTCCGTGGCTCAGTCCCTGGGCGGTTGCCACCCAAATGTCTTCGCCTTGGAAATCCATATTCAGGATGTAGTTATGTGCAAGCGCTGTTGAGGTTTCGAACTTGGTCTTTTTCATGTCGGTCCAGGTAATTTCGATTTCTCCGTGGCCGGTCTGCTTTGCGGGACGATAGGTAACCCAATTGCCCGTGCTGTAATCAAGGTAGCTCAGGCCCTTATCCGTGCAGGCCCAGACTTCGTTCCGGCGGGATTTCGGAGCATTGATGAAGTCCGAGGCAAGGCCGCTGTCCTTGGTGAGGTAGTTGTGCCAGTCGCGGCCATCGTAGCCACTGAGGCCGAAATAGGTCGAAGCCCAGACCATTTTGGTGTCGGGATTGTAGGCGACGTTGGAGACGATGATGTGGATAAGTCCCTGGTTTCGGAAAAGAACGATCTCCATTTCCTCGTCGGGGTCGGTGTAGGGTTTCCAGTAGTTTCCCGCAACGTCGTACTCAAGCAATCCCCCCCCCCAGATGGCGAAGTACATCTTGTTACCCGCCGGAGCGATTCCGTAAGCCCAAGGCTCGTGAAAAGGGGCATTCTTCTCGCTCCAGCTCGACCATTCACGCGTATAAGTGTTCAGGCGGCTGACTCCGGCTGTCGTCGCAATCCAAACGTACTGGTCCACGACGGCGATTGCGTAACAGATGTCGTTCAGCAGGCCGCTGGTGAGGTTGGTGAAGTTCTCGAACTGTCCGCCGGAAAGATGACTCACCCCACCGAAGGTAGCGATCCAAAGGTCGCCCGTCTTCTTGTCTACGGCAATCCCCATGACGGCCTGTTGCACTAAGCCGTCCACGGGCTTGTAGACCTTCTGAACTTTCCCGTTTTCAATCAGCGCCAGACCGTCTTCGGTCCCGGCCCAAACGCGGGGGCCGTCAACGGCGACGCAAAAGACCTTGGCGTCCGGCATCCCGTTGGCGACCGTAAAGTTCTCCCACCGGGTGATCAAACGCGGGTTCGCCGCCTGCGCCAGCGACGACGCTGACAGCAGAATTGCTATGCCGAGGAGTATCTGCTTCGTGGTGTTCTTCATATCTGCCTCACGACGTTTGCAAGCGCGAGATTGCCGCATCCGAACTCGCTACAGACTCTTCAAGTACTCAATCAAGTCGTTCAATTGCTCCTTGTTCATATCTGACGTCACACCATGTGTGTCGTCGTTGTTAAACACCGTCCAGATTTCCTCGAGCGTCAGAGCCTCGCCGTTGTGCAGGTACGGACCGTCCTCGTAGACGCCATCCAGTTTAGGAGTATCGAAGGCGGAAATCGTGTCGTACTTGGTTGCCGACCCGACATCGAAGCTTGTCCGGCTGGTGTAATGCGTTTCCGCCGGATGACAGGTGGCGCACTGGTTATAGACAGGGATCGGCGAGCCATCATTCTTGTTCGTCCGGTAGTAGATGGCCTTGCCGCGCTCCTGCGCTTCGGTGAGCTGGCCGTCGGCGGCGCGATGCCGATTGGGCGGGAGGGCGAGCTGATTGATATAGGTTACGAGGTCTTTGAGTTGCTGCGTCGAGAAGCCTTCGGAACGGAAGAGGAATTTCGCGGTCCGGGGCCCGCACTGGGTCGCCAAATCCGGGTTGTGGCCATTCCACTTGAATGGCGCAGTATCACGAATTCCCCGCAGAGTCCGGTTGGCAACGCGATCCCTCCCGAGCTGCGGAGTCTCGAGATTCCAGGCAAGTCCATCGAGATGGGTGTTCGGGTGACACGTGGCGCAGGCGAACTGACCCTGGAAGCAATAGCTGGCGGCGTTGTAAACCCGTTCGCCCCGGCGCAGGGCCGTCAATTCCTTGGGCCCCCCAAGATCGAGTGTGGAGGCGATCCGCAATCTGGTGAGATCAACAACGGTCAGCGTGTCTTCCAGCCGGTTGGCGACGCAGGCCGTCCGGCCATCGGGTGAAACCACGACGGCCTGCGGGTTGTATCCAGTCCTGAGGCGCTGCACCACGAACGTTCGCGCGGAGTCGAGCCGGTTGGCAATCTCGTCGCTCGGAACCTGGCGAAGCCGCCGGGCCATCTTTGAGGTATCGATGATTGCCAGTGTATCGGCTTCGGACGCGGTTACGAGTGCATAACGGCCGTCGGGCGTGAATGCGGCGCCGTTGTTCCCGGCATAATAGTAGTCAATATCATCGAGGACCACCTGGGTGACCTTCGCCTGAGCCGTTCCGGCTCGCGTTGTGCGGCCAGGCTGAATGACCGCCACCCCGTGGGTCATGACCCAACCTTGCGCCACGCCGATCAGCGGGCCGAGGTTCTTGGGCCGCACCTCAGGAACCAGGAGGCAGCCGCCCACCCTCTCGGGCGCCTCGGCAATGTGACGAAGTTCAATCGCGCCGGGAACAAGAATGCGGCTTTCGATGACTTGCCTTGCCGCGTCGATGACCAGCAGTTCCGAGACCGGTGGCTTATCGTAAGAACCGAAATGCGGCAGGAGGTTTGACACGTAGATGCGCCGTCCATTGCGCGACAGGAGCACCTGTTCGGGATAGCGTCCGGTCCCGAAACGCTTGATCTCAGCGCCCTTGTCAAGGTCAAGAAGCGAAACGTCGTTGCCGATACTGTTTGCAACGTACAAGAACTTTCCGGTCCGGTCGGTGGTGAGGCCAACGGGTCCCCATCCGGTTTTCAGGGTGCGGCGGACCAGGAAAGAGCCCGCATCGATCACGCTGACGGTGTCGCTCCAGGAATTCGAGACGTAGAGAGTTTTTCCATCCGGGGAAACCGCGAGTCCTCTTGGTTTGGTCCCGACCTTGACTCGCGCCGTGATCTTCCGCGTGCCTGCATCAATCGCCAGTGCCGAGCCGTTGCCTTCACACACGACGTAAATCCGGCGTCCGTCGGGCGAGAACTTGAGTTCCACGGGCGTCAGGTACTCAGGCTCGGGAGTCCTTGCCGTTTGCCCGGCGGGCGTCGCGGCAATCGGGCGGGGACCCTGGCTCAGTTCGCACAGCGCCAGCGCGCCCAAACCCAGGACAAAGAAGCGTCGGATGGCGCTTCGATACGGGCTGCGGCCTGCCCGAAATCCGGCGCGGCGTTTGGAGCGATCGCTGTTCATCGCCCGTTTCCTCCCGCGTCACCGGATGTTTCTTTGACCGTCAAGATCTGATCGGCCTTGATGTGGGTAATCTCTTGTGTGATTCCGCTTGGCCAGTGGATGATGAGCTTGTCCACTTGATCGTGTTTGCCCAGGCCGAAGTGTGGGCGCGGGTCGCCCTGGGAGAGGTAGCCATTCTCCGAAGTCGCCTCGATATATTGGTGAGTATCTCCAGCGATAGCTTCCAGGCGAGCGCCGAATCCGTCCCGGTTGCTCTTTGTTCCAACCAGTTTCAGCGTCAGCCAATGATTGCGTTTTCCAAGGGGCGGGGGATTGTTATGGAGCAGGATTCCTTTGCCGCCCAATACCATGATGAAGCCGTCCATGTACCCGTCGTTGTCATAATCGGCAAAGCAGGCGCCTCGTCCGACTTTCTTGAACTTGAAGTAGTCGCCGAGCTTGGATGAAACATCGCTGAATGTGCCATTCCCGTTGTTGCGCAGGACCGAATCCTCCATGGGAATGAGCCAGTGCAGGCCCCCGTTCACGATGAACAAGTCCTTCCAGCCGTCGTTGTCGAAATCAAAGAAGCCGTCACCCCAGGCCACATACTGGCCGGAGACCCGGGCAACGCCTGTTTCGACGGTGGTGTCAAGCCAGAAGCCTTTGGGGCCGGGGTTGTGGAAAAGGCGGTGGTAACGCATGTCGGAGACGAAGATGTCCTGCCAGCCGTCATTATCGTAATCGCCGAAGATGGGGTTCATGGCGGACGTGGCCTCACCATTGGCGCCAAACGCCACATTCACGTCCTGCGCAACGTTCGTGAACGTGCCGTCGTGGTTGTTGTGGTAGAGGTAGCTGTCCATGGTGTCGTTGGCAATATAAATGTCCGGCCAGCCGTCGTTGTCGTAGTCGCCCACGGTCAGGCCCATGGCCCGCCCGAGCGGGTTGTCGATGCCCGCCTTGTGTGATACGTCGGTAAAGGTTCCATCCCCGTTGTTGTGGAAGAGACGGTCGGCGTCGCCTTCGTAGTCCAGCGGGCCAGGGAATGCGTCGGCGCTGAAATACTCCCGCTTGGCATTGGGATCGAACTTGAGGTAATTTCCCACGAAGAGATCCAGCTTGCCATCGCGGTCGTAATCGATCCAGGCTGCACCGGTTCCGAAGTGGGGGTTGTCGACGCCTGCTTTTGCGGTGACGTCAGTAAACGTTCCATCTCCGTTGTTGTGGTAAAGGATGGAGGAGCCCCAGTTGGTGACGTAGATGTCTTCGTAACCATCGTTATCGTAATCTCCAACCGTTACTCCCATGGCGAAGCCCTTGCCGCCCACGCCCGCCTGCTCGGTGACGTCAGTAAATGTTCCATCACCGTTGTTGCGGTAGAGATGGTTGGTCGCGTCCTTCCCGTCCGGCTTGGAGAACTTGGTCACGCCATCGATATAGCGGCCATTTAACACATAAAGATCCAATAAGCCGTCGTTGTTGTAATCAATCCATGCGCAGCCGGAACCCGTGGCCTCCAGCATCGAGCTGAGTTTCGTTTCTCCGAAGGAGTGGCGGAAATTGATGCCTGATTTTTCGGTGACATCCTCGAAGGTGGGCAAGGCTTCCGGAGCGGAAGTCTTCGACGTGGACCCCGGCGCCGGGTTCGTGGATGCGGAGACGGTCTGCGGACGCGGACTGCGATGCTGCGCTGCTCCGGCAGGGTTCTGGGCGGCCATTCTCAGCCCTACGGCGAACAAGCCTGCGGCCCCGAGCATGATCGCAACTTGTCGTGTGGAAACTCTCATTCTCGATCCCTCATTCCCGGCTTACAAGGCGATTCGGAACTTGCTCTCCCTCAATTCAGTGCGCCGCGGCGGGCTGCACCTGAACGCCCAGGGACGAAGGCGTGTCAAAGCGCCGCAACGCAAGCGGCCAGCGGTTTGGCGGGGCCACGGCGCGGTCTTCGTGGCAGCCCACGCATCCGTGTTCTTCGCCCGGGCGCGCCCAAATCCAACTTTGCTGAGAATGGATCACCTTGCCCTCTCCATCCAGCAATTCGAAACGTAAGGGACTGTCCGGGGGAACCGCGATGTAGAAGGAACCGTCCTGCTCGACTTGCGCCTCACCCAGGTTCTGCTCCTTGTTGGTTGCAGCGTTCAATACGAGCACGCGGACCCTGGCAGGTTTTCGCTGCAGGCGGCCTTGGGGAGCGTCGGCCGACAACGAGGCATCCAGACAGATGAAGTAACCGGCCTTAGCCTTCGAGTTCAGCGTGCTCCAGTACCACCGGGGAACAGGATGCGCGGCTACAGGGACAGCCTCAACACTGGAAAGCTCAGAGTCCTTGTAGATCGGTCCCTGAAACTTACCTTGGGCAAAGTCATAGGAGTACAGATCGAATCTCCCCCCTGATCCGGGCGCCGGCGCCCGGCGTGCGACAATCAATTTCTCTGCTTCGAGCTGTCTCGGCGACCAGATTATTTCGTTGGCCGGACCCAGGGTTGAATTGTGTGTGGCTCCTCGTTCGATCTCAGCCATCTCGCCGCCCGCTTCGGGGCCATGCACTCCGCTTTTCACGAAAACAACGGACCCATCCTGAAGTTCTTCGGCCTGGCTGCGTATGACTGCTTGCCGGTGGTCGCACCGGAACGACTCAAGCCCGCTGCCATCCGGCCGGATCGTGTAGAGGCTCCGCGAGCCGTCGGATTCCTCCCTCTGCCGCAAGGGGGTGCGCGCGGAAGCCAGAATCAAACCACTCTGAAGCACGGTTTCCAGCTCGTAGTCGCCCGGTCCAAAGGTGATGGGGTGCGCATTGCTTCCGTCCCGGTTGCTCACGTAGATCCGGCAGGTCCGATTGCCCTGGCCGTCCTGGGATTCTCCGGTAAATGTGATTTCGTCACGTGGAAGCCACGCTGGGGAAAGACAATTTCCATCGCAGTGGGACAATTGCCGCAACCCGGTTCCATCCGGGTTCATTTCCCATATCTGCCACGCGGCTGCTTCATCTTTTTTCCCTGCAAAAAGGAACGATGTGCCATCGAAGGAGATGCGTGGGTCCGCCACGGCAAAGAGATTCGGCGTGAGATCGGAGGGAACAGTGCTCCCTT
>Ga0326728_10019738_pt1 | contig 13015 bp, 4 predicted proteins | sample MB3enrmetagenome_FD_207602 | JGI IMG/M metagenome (GOLD analysis project Ga0326728, IMG submission 207602) | Lab enriched peat soil microbial communities from McLean, Ithaca, NY, United States - MB31MN | ecosystem: Environmental > Terrestrial > Soil > Wetlands > Peat | place: USA: New York...
TCCCGGTGTTACCGGCGAGAAGGCGGAAGCGGTTCATATCAGTCTCAATGGCCCGTGGAAGCTCTTCTATTTTCCCCAGGGCAAGTATCAGATTACCAATCCGGACCAATTGAAGGCCCAAGGACTCGCGCCGATTGAAGCCTCCGTGCCGGGCGAGGCGCCTCTGGATTTGTCGCGTCAGGGAGTGTTGCCCGCCGACCTGTTTTTTGCCGAAAACCTCAAGAAGCTGCAACCCTACGAACTATACGAGTGGTGGTACCAGCGCGAGTTCCCCACCCCCGCGGGGATTGCCGGACGCCGGCTGGAACTGCGCTTTCATGCGGTGGACTGCCTTGCCACTTACTGGCTGAATGGCAAGCAACTGGGAGAGACGGCGGACGCCATGATCGAGCAGTCGTTTGACGTGGCGGGAATGCTAAATGCCGCCGGACCGAACCTGCTTACGGTCCGGCTCAGCTCCCCTATTATCGAAGCGGCCGGCAAGACCTACGACCCCGCCTACACTATCAACGCCGGAAAGACGAATCAGGAGGCCATCTGGATTCGCCGTCCGGCCCACTCCTACGGGTGGGACATCATGCCGCGGGCCGTGTCGGCGGGACTCTGGCGGCCGGTGGAACTGATCGTCCACGCGCGGCACGAAATCACCGACCTGTATTTCAGCACGCTCGAGGTCGAGCCGGGCCGGGCGCGCCTCGCGGTCTCGTACGAACTCGCGACCGACCTCTCCCTGCTTCCCCAGCTTCGGCTCAGGGTGGAGGGCCGCTCGGGCGATTCGACGTTTACCTATACCCACAAGGTGGAGTTCACGGCGGGGCGGTTCGAGGTGGAGGTCGAGAACCCCCGGTTGTGGTGGCCGCGGGGTTACGGCGACGCGAATCTGTACCAGGTGACCACCCAACTCTTGCAGAACGATACGGTGATCGCCTCGCGCCAGGACACGGTGGGAATCCGCAAGCTGGAATTGATTCGCACCGAGACCACCAGTCCGGAAAAGCCCGGCCAGTTTCTTTTTAAGGTCAACGGCGTACCGATCCTGATCAAAGGCTCGAACTGGGTGCCGGCGGATGCTTTTCACAGCCGCGACGCGTCGCGCTTCGAAAAAATCCTCGCCTTGTTCATCGACCTGGGGTGCAACTTCCTGCGAAGCTGGGGAGGAAACGTTTACGAAGATGACGCGTTCTTTGCCATCTGCGACCGCAACGGGATCATGGTGTGGCAGGACTTCTCCATGGCCTGCGCGATCCACCCGCAGACGCCGGAGTTTCTGGAAGTGATGAGGACAGAAGCCCTGTCGGTGGTCAGAAAGCTGCGGAACCACCCCTCACTCGCCCTCTGGTCGGGTGACAACGAGGTTGACCAATCCTACTATTTCAACGGCCTGGACCCGGCGCACAACAAGATCACGCGGGAGGTTTTGCCGCAAGTGGTTTTCCAGGCGGACCCTTACCGGCCTTACCTTCCCAGCTCTCCCTACATGGCGCCGGAGGTCGTGGCCACGGGAAACCTTAAACTGATGCCGGAAGACCATTTGTGGGGCCCGCGCGACTATTTCAAAAGTACGTACTACACCGAGCATACGGCGCATTTTGTGAGCGAAATCGGCTATCACGGCTGCCCCAGCCTTTCTTCCATCAAACGCTTCATCGACCCGGAGCACCTGTGGCCGGCCACGGATAATCCGCAGTGGGTTCTGCACTCCACGGATTGGAGCGGCAACCCCTACCGCATCCAGTTGATGCGAAACCAGGTGCAGGAGCTTTTCGGCGCCGTGCCGGACAATATCGAGGACTTCATCCTGGCCTCGCAAATCTCGCAGGCCGAGGCGAAGAAGTTTTTCGTGGAGATGACCCGCCTCAATAAGTGGCGCAGCACCGGCCTCATCTGGTGGAATGTCATGGACGGCTGGCCGCAGTTCTCCGACGCCATCGTGGACTACTACTTCAATAAGAAGCTTGCTTACTATTACATCCGGCGGGTGCAGGAGCCGGTCTGCGTCATGGTGGATGAACCGCGCGACTGGCACTGCCGCGTGGTGGTGGGAGATGATTCGCGCCAGGATGCGGCCGGGCATTACCGCGTCTGGGACGCCGATTCCGGCCAGACTCTGCTGGAAGGGGATTATGCCGTGAAGGCCAATGAAAACCTGGAACTCGGCCAAATCCCGGTCTTCCATTCCGGCAAACGGCTCTTTCTAATGGAATGGACAGCGAACGGCAAGAAGTTCGCGAACCATTACCTGCAAGGCATGCCGCCTTACTCTCTCGCTCAGTATAAAACCTGGCTCAGCCGGATCGCAGCGCTGGAGGAAGGGTTTGACGCGGCGAGCATTGGGAAGTAAGCCTGCGGAACATGACAGAAAGTCACTAACCGCGTTTCCCATTGACATCCCGCCGGCTCCGGTTTATGCTATGTCTCGTCCTTATCACGAGTTAGAATCTTGTCAATAGCCAGGCGAGGTTGACGGGGGACTCTATCTGTCAGATGGGACATTTCTACTGACTTTCACCATTAGATCTCACCATCCAGCGGGTTCTCGGTTCGAGTCAAAAAGCAGCACATGGGGGCATGGGGCTTCTGCATTGTTGACTATCATTATGCAGTAATACCGTATGATCCTTTGTCAAGGGTGTGGGGTCTTCGCGGGCCCCAGCCGGCAAAATTTTGCGGAGTAATTCTTTAAGGCAATATTATAGGGGCTGAGAATTCTGGATCGCAGGGGGATTTACCGGGATGGGCCAAACTGAAGAGATGCTGGATGCCAAGCATGTATTGACTCCTGACGAGGTATCTAATCTCGCGCAGGACGGGGGCAAGCCTGCGGAGACCCTCATGAACGTCGTGGGCTTGATCGCCCGGCGTTTCCGCACCGATGTTTGTTCCGTATATTTATTGGAGCCGGACCGTATCAGCTTGGTGCTGGCGGCGACCGTCGGTCTTCGGCCGCAGTGTATCGGCACTCTTCGCATGGCCACTCATGAAGGCGTGGTGGGCCTGGTGGCGGAGCAGGTGCGTCCCGTGGCGGTGGAAGAGGTAAAGAATCATCCCCGCTTCAAGTACTTCAAAGAAGCAGGAGAAGACGCCTACCGATCGTTTCTCGGGGTTCCATTGATTGATCAGGGCCTGTTGCAAGGCGTTCTCACGGTTCAAACGAAAGCGCCCCGCGTCTATAGCGAGGAAGAGATTCGCATGCTCTCCGAGGCCGCCGCGCAGGTCGCCCCGGTGGTCAGCGAAGCTCGCACCCTTGATCGCTTCGTGGCTCCCTCTCAGGAGCGGCTATGGTCGCTGGCGCGCAATCTCTGGTGGAGTTGGGACCATGACTCCGGCAGTCTGTTTCTGGACCTCGATCCGGTGCGTTGGCGGCAGTTCAACCACAACCCCATTGCGGTGCTTGCTACACTCCCGCTCGCAGGGATTGAGCGCCGCGCCCAGGAACTGGTGCTGCATGGGCGGATCAACTACGCCTACCGCCGGCAGCGCGAATATCTGCACAAGGATCGGACTTGGGGCGCCAAGAATGCAGGGGTGCTGAGGCCGCGCCCGGTTGCCTATTTTTCCGCAGAATTCGGCCTGCATGAGTCGATTCCTATCTATTCGGGCGGCTTGGGCGTTCTGGCCGGGGACCACATCAAGAGCGCTTCCGACCTCGACATTCCGCTGGTAGGTGTGGGACTTTTCTATAGCCAGGGATATTTCCGCCAGCGGCTGGACTATGACGGCTGGCAGCAGGAAGAGTATTTCGAGACCGATGTGAACCAGTTGCCCATGGAACCGGCCATCGGGAAGACCGGTGAACCCGTCATGGTGCAAATCGATACTCGTAGTGGTTCGCTGCGCGCCAAGGTGTGGCGGATAAAAGTCGGCCGGTGCGACTTGCTCCTGCTGGATTCCAACGTCTCAGGAAACGCTCCAGAGGACAGGGAATTAACTTCCCGCTTGTACGGTGGAGATGGGCGGGTGCGCATCCGCCAGGAGCTGCTGCTGGGGGTGGGTGGCATCCGCGCCTTGAAAGCCATGGGGATCACTCCCGGGGTTTTTCACCTTAATGAGGGGCACAGCGCCTTTGCCTTGCTGGAGGCGATCCGAGCCCGCATGGAGGACGAGGGCCTGACATTTGAACAAGCTCTGCCGCTGGTTTGCCGGGAAGTAGTTTTTACCACCCATACTCCCGTGCCGGCGGGTCACGATAGGTTTAACGCCGGACTGGTAGAAGAGCACCTCGGCCCGTTGCGAGATCGTCTGGGCTTGTCGCTTGATCGCCTGATGCAAATTGGCCGGGAAAATCCCGCCGATCCGAATGAGGATTTCTGTTTGACCGTGCTGGGCCTGAAGGTCTCGCGCCGCGCCAATGCCGTTTCGTCGCTGCACGGCCGCGTGACCCGCGCCATGTGGAAAGGGCTTTTCCCGGGCGAGGCCGAAGACACGGTTCCGATTGGACACATCACCAACGGCGTGCACGTCCCCACTTGGCTGGCGCCGCAAATGTTCCGTCTCTATGACCGCCACCTGGGGACGGGTTGGCACGAGCACAGCAGCGAACCGCGCATCTGGGAAGGAATTGAAAATGTCGATGCGGGGGAGCTTTGGGAAACACACCTCAGTTTGAAGCAGCGCCTTTTGGAATTTGTCCGCGGCCGCGCCATCGAGCAAGCGGAGCGCCGCGGCGAACCGTTGGAACTCCGGCAACGCCTCGGCCGTATTCTGAGTCCTGACGCCCTGACCATCGGATTTGCCCGCCGCTTTGCCACTTACAAGCGCGCCAACCTGATTCTGACGGATATCGGGATGCTCGCCTCCTTGGCCAACGATCCCAAACGCCCCGTGCAGTTTGTTTTCGCCGGAAAGGCTCATCCGCGGGATGAACCCGGCAAGCGCATTCTGCAACAGGTGGCCCAACTCATGCGTGATCGTAAGTTTTCTGACCGCTTCGTCTTCGTCGAGGATTACGACATCAATGTGGGACGACACTTGGTGCAAGGCGTTGACGTGTGGCTGAACAATCCGCGGCGGCCGCTGGAGGCGTCGGGAACCAGCGGCCAGAAGGTTGTGTTGAACGGCGGCCTCAATCTCTCGGTTTTGGACGGCTGGTGGGCGGAGGCTTATGACGGTTTGAATGGCTTTGCCATCGGCACGGGCCGGACTCATTCCAACATGAGTCTGCACGACACGCGCGACAGCGAAGACTTGTATCGGGTGCTTCGCGAAGAGGTTATTCCCCTTTACTACCAGCGGGACCGCGACGGCTTGCCGCACGGATGGATCAAGCGCATGAAGCGCACTATCCGCACTCTGGGATGGAGATTCAATGCCGACCGGATGGTGATGGATTACACGCTCAAGTGTTACGTGCCGGCGGCGGGTGGAACTTCCGGCGACATGAGCACAACGCATTGAGGGCTGAGCGCGGCTGAGCCGCAAGAGCAAATCAAAACGCAAAGCCCACATGCAAACATCAAAGCTGGGCGTGCGGTGGGGTTGGCCAAGGGGGCAGACAGCAATCGAGCCATTAACTGACTTGTGATTTTCCAATTCCACCCTATGGATTCACCTTCTCACCCGACGCTGCCGATAACCGATACGGGGAAGTGTCACCCAGAGGTTTTAGCCGTCGGCGCCGATTGCTTTTGTACCCTGGTCCTTAGCTCGACCCGCGTCACTGGTCATTTGCCACTCGCCCTCTCAGTGTTTTCTGTTTCCTAAAGCCTTCAAGATCGTATCCTGTAGCGCATGAAGCTGCGAAAAAATAAGCAACCGGAAGACCCCGAAGAGCTTATGATATCGGAAGCAAGAACAGCCTGAGCAGGCTGCCGAATTACATTGAAGTTCGAGGGATTTTTCGATCAGAAGCTCCTCGATTTTTCCCGCCGCGGTCTGGGCGACTCCTCCGGTGGAATCGAGCGAGGGGCGGAAATTCTGCCGCTGATGAGGGTTTTATGCAACTGAGAAGAGACCCAATTACGCAGAGCTGGGTCATCCAACAGACCTCCGAGGATACTTGGGCCAAAAGCGGAATCTGTCCGCTTTGTCCCGGCCATGAAGCGCTGTGCCCTCCGAACCTTTATGTGTATCCGCATGCCCCCGCGAACTGGCAAGTTCGCGTCATTCCGCACCGGAATCCCGTTTACCAAATCGAAGGCGACGCCGCTCGGCAAGCTGAGGGTCTTTACGACAAGATGCGCAACCTGGGCGCTCACGAGGTGGTGATCGAACATCCCGATCACACGCGGCAATTTGCCGATCTCAGCGATGATGAGGTCACCCAGGCCCTGCGCGCCTACGTGGCGAGAATCACGGATTTGAAGAAGGACCTCAGGTTTCGTTATGTAACACTCTTCCGGAATGTCGGGCCGGAGGCCGGGCAAGCCCTGGATCATCCTCACTCGGAGATTACCGCCACCCCTTTCATTCCGCGGCGCAGCGCCTACGAGCTGCGCGCGGCACTTGCCCATTACGAAAACAAAGAGCGCTGCCTTTTCTGCGACATCGTCAAACAGGAGTTGGACCAACAGGTGAGAGCCGTGGAGTGGAATGAACTTTTCCTGGCCTTCTGCCCGTTTGCCTCCCGTGTCCCGTATGAGACCTGGGTCCTGCCGATCTATCACCATGCCGCCTTTGAGGAGGATGTGATTTCGGCGGATAAAGAGTTGCTGCTGGGGCGTTTGTTGAAGTCCGCCCTCCACCGCTTATCCTTTGTCGCCAAGGCCTCTCACCTGGTCCTTCACACTTCGCCCAACGTCAACGCTAAACCTCACCGGCCGGGCGCCTGGCGAACTCTTGCCGAGGACTACCACTGGCACATTGAAATCCTGCCGATCATTCCCGGGAAGTCCCGCTCTTACTCTTTTAAGGAAGTTTACTTTAATTCGCTCCCCCCGCCTGAGGTCGCAGCGAAAGAACTGCGTGAGGCGGGAAGCAGCGCGTAGTACTTACGGAGGTTTCCGTCCATGGGGAAAATCTCTCGCAGGACATTTCTCAGCGTCTCTGCCAATCGGCTGAGGCCTTCGTTCGAGTCCACACCGTTGCCACCATGCCGGAACGAAACCTCTACCCTAATTGGTGGTATTGGGGAGGATTGAAAATAGTGCATGGTTGACAAAGCATTAATGGTTGACAAAGGATACAGAACCCTACGGGGCGTTAAGGAGGACAACTCCATGAGTGGGATAAACCGGCGTGACATGCTGAAGATGGCCGCCAGCGCGCTGGGGTTGGGATTAGCTCCGCCAATTCCAGTTTCGGCGAGCCTGTTGGATCAAGTCCCTCCCCGGCAGCGGCAAAAAGCCCGAAATCCTCGAAAGGCCATTGTGGGTGGAGGCGGCATTGCTGGTCTATGTTGTGCCTATGAACTCATGATGCACGGACATAATGTCGTGTTGCTCGAGGCCTCCGGCCACACGGGCGGCCATGTTAAGACCCTGCACGAGCCTTTTGCTGACAACCTTTACGCCGACGTCGGCGCCGAGCACTTCACCAAGCCGGGGTATGACCTCTACTGGGGGTACCTGCGTGAGTTCAACTTGACGCCGCTCTATTATCCGCACCGCGAGCACGAGATCCACTTCATCAAAGGGAACCGCTACACCAACGAGGATCTTGCCGACCCCAAAATCCTCGCCGGCTTCGGTTTCAACCCACGAGAGGTCGCTTTCCTTCGCCAACATCCCTGGTGGGACTTTCCGTCTCTTTATTTGCGTCCGTATCTTGACAGTTTCCCCGACGAGTACAGACCTTTCGAAGCGGGGCTCAACCACCTGGATGATGTCTCGTTTAATGAGGTATTAAAGAAGGATGGCGCCTCGGCGGCGGCGATTGAGTTCATCGGCAGTGGAGGCTCGGCGCTGCACGAGATCTGGCACGCCGCCATCCTGAAGAGGCGCGGGGTTCCCCTTGTTCCTCCGGAAGTCTACCGGCTGAAAGGTGGCAACCAGGTTTTGCCCGACACTTTTGCCCAGAAACTCGGAGACCGCATCCACCTGAACGCTCCGGTCACGGGGATCGAGCATGGAGCCAGCGGCGTCCGGGTGAGCTATCGCGAATCCGGCCAAACCAAAAAGATGGAAGCTGACTTCCTGGTTTGCTGCATGAATGCCATAATCCTGCGCCGGATTCCCGCGACGCCGGCCTGGCCGGAATCCAAAGCCTATGCCGTGAACAACGTCGCCTACGATATGTATTCGCGCGTCGCGTTCCAGTCGCGGTCGGCTTTTTGGGAGCGTGACAAGATCAGTCCAAATTGGTCGGGCGCCGACCCCAACCTGTCGATCCTTTGGCGCATGGCGGAGGAAGTGAACACCCCCCGCGCCATCCTGGTCGCGACCGCCACGAACAGCGCCACGGCCCAGGATTCGCTCGACGCCTTCCGTCGAATCTATTGGGGTAAATCCGAAGATGTCGAAAAGGCGGTGATTCAGACCTGGGCCAAGGACCCCTGGTCGATGGCGTGTGAGACCGTGACCTATCGGGTGGGCGACCTCAAAAGAATGTGGCCGTTTCTCTCGGAACCGGTCGGACGCGTCCACTTCGCCGGCGCCTACACGGATAACCTCAACTGGGGACAGGAAGCCGCCACGCGTTCCGCCAATCGTGTGGCCGACGCCATCGACGCCGCCTGACCGACCGCCCGGCCACCGCATTGCAAGCTCGTGAATTCTTGTTTTTTCAGCAAGAATTTTCGCGCGCATTGTAGGGCCGAACGGCGCTCGGCCGGGGCCAGCGCCGCTGGCCCCTACACGCGACGTGGCACGGGCATCCTGCCCGTGATGTACATGGCCAGGATGGCCATGCCACGCGTCTGGTTGCGGCTCCGCCGCGCTGCGCCGCAACACCAGCGGGCGTAGCGCCGACCCCCGCTTTTGGGGTCCGCGGTTCTTACTTTGCCAAAACCACAAATCTGCAAAAGGGACGCCTGCCCACAGATTCGAAAGCGCGAGGCTCAGTAAGTGCCGCAGACCTCAAAAGGCGGAGGTCTGATGCGCTACGCTTGCTTTTCCCATCGGGCGTGGATGCGAAGCTTTGGAGTGCGTCAGCTTGCTGCCGCTTTCCTTCCCGCGAGCTTGCTCGCGGGAATTTCGGTGGTAGGTCAATTTGTTGTGGTAGCGGCGAGTTTACCTCGCCAAATGGCGGCGTAAAGCCGCCTCTACATCTTGGCCCACGACCCACCATTGCCCGCCAGCAAGCTGGCTCGATCCGAAGCGGCGCCACGCTGCCGCACGCCAAAGTTTCGCATGACCACGCAAGCTGCGGTTTTCCGTAACATTTTAGCCTTCTCCTTCCAACCGCCCACCCGCGATCCTGGCCCGGGAAATAGCACTTTGGGATAGCAGACATACTAGCTGATCGTGCCATGTCGATTAGACCATCGGGCCATTGTCATAGCCCGTGGAGCAGGTAAACTGGGTTTTCAAGCATTCAAACTTGGAGAGGCCACCGATTGCGATCAAGGCGGCGTTCGGGGCTGCGGAAGTGGGGAATTTGTGCCGCGAGCGTAGCGCGGACCTGTCCCTCCGTCCCGCGGTTCCTCCCCTACCGAGCGCAAAAAGCCGCGGACCTACAGAGCAGGTCCACGCTACCCTGCTTTTTTGGTGAACGTCCGCCCATAATCGTCTAACCATGATCAATATGATATGAAGTTGCAAACTACCTGCGAAGGGCATAGGCGTTAACGTAAGGGTCCGAGGCGCCCGAGACCCCGGGTAGCGAGTCCAACCCTTAGGCTAACGCTAATGCCAACCAAGGGCATTTAAAGGGTTTGCGGGCTGAACACCATACAGAGCGACATAGATTGTAGCGTCGATCTCCGATCGACGGCGGCGGTCGGAGACCGCCGCTACAACCGAATGCGCGATCATTATGTCTCTCTGCATAACTGGGGACAAAAAGTCAGAGGGACTGAATAAAAAGGGAAACAATTTGGTCTTTTGTGCCAAAGTTTTGGACAAACCTCGTGAATGTAGCGCTAACCATATCATTTTAATTAAATTTTTTTAAGCAAGATATGGAAACCAACGTGCGTATATCGAGATCATCAGTGCTCAGTAAAAAACTAAACTGATAAAGACGGCACAGGCAGGGGTGTTTGTGCCCGCAAAGGAGAACCAGGGTGAGAGACGAGCGACCAGTAGGCCAGGATTCTGTTCATACCATGGAATTGTGCGCATTTCGCGCGACGCATCAGCAAGAGAAAGCAGCGGTCCACAGTTCCTCTGCAAGGCCCGCGAAGTATAGAAAAGGAGTATTTGGGGGCGGGACTGCCCTCTTGCTCTTTCTTCTTGTTGTCGGCGGGTCGGCGTATGCACAGACCACGTTGACTCCGGCCACGTTGTCATTCGGGAACCAGGTTGAAAACGAGTTGAGCACCGCGAAGACTGCTACGTTCAAGAATACCCAGACCGTCGCACTCACCATCAGCAGCATCGCCATCAGTGGCGGGACCGCTCCGGGCGATTACGCTTGGAGCGGGAAGTGTCCTCTGAGCCCGAGTACCCTCGGCGCGGGAAAGAGTTGCACCATTAAGGTGACACTCACGCCCTCGGCGCTGGGGAGTCGAACCGCCACGCTTACGGTTAAAGACAGCGCAAGTAACAGCCCGCAGACCGTCTCCTTGACGGGAACGGGTGTGGCGCCCGTTACCCTCACTCCCGCCACCATGGCTTTCGGGGATCAACTCGAGGCTACGACGGGCACGGCGAAAACCGCCACGCTGAAGAACAACCAGACCGTACCCCTCACGATCAACAGTATTTCCGTCAGCGGAGCATTTGAGCGGACAGGGGGAACGTGCCCTACCAGTGGGGGGACGTTAGCCGGGAGTAAGAGTTGCACGATCCTGGTGGCGTTTAAACCCACCGCGGCGGGATCCGCGTCGGGAGCCCTGAGTGTTGTCGACAACGCAACCAACAGCCCGCATACCGCCTCGCTCACGGGAACGGGCACCGCCCCGGTCACCCTTTCGGTCAGTAGCTTGAGTTTCGGAACCGAGGTTGCCGGCAACACCAGCACGGCGAAGACGGTCACGCTCACCAACAAGCAAAAGGTCGCACTCACATTTACGAGCATCGTGCCCAGCGGAGACTTCGCGATTTCCAGCAAAACCTGCGGCACGAAGCTCAACGCCGGACTCAAGTGTACGGTGGACGTGACGTTTACTCCAACGGCCACGGGCGCGCGCACCGGGACGCTGACTTTCAGCGATAAGGCCGCCAATGGTCCCCAGACCGTCAGCCTGACGGGAAGCGGCTCCGCGCCCGTCACGTTTTCCCCCGCCAGCCTGACCTTCGCCAGCGCCACCCTGGGCACGACGAGCGTCGCGAAGTACATCACGCTGACGAATCATCTGAAAACCTCCCTGACGGTCTCCACGCCCGTGGCCACCGGAGATTTCGCGCTGGCCAGCAACACCTGTGTGGCAGCCGTGGGCGCCGGACTGACTTGCAAGATGGGAGTAGATTTTTCGCCGACGGTGGTGGGGAGCCGGACGGGCACCCTGACCATTCCCTACACGGCCATCGGCGGCTCCAGCGCGCTCACCCTGAGCGGCACGGGCAATGTCACTGGACTACTTTCCCTTGCCGTGACCCCGGCCAATCCCTCGATCTTATTGGGCCAAACGCAGCAATTTACCGCCACCGGTTATTTCAAGAGCGTCGGCCCACAAAATCTGACAGCCTCGGTTACTTGGAGTTCCGCGGCGCCCGGCGTGGCCACCATCAATACGGCGGGGCTCGCCAGTGCCATCACGGGAGGACAAGCAACCATTGAGGCGGCCTTGGGCGCGATCAAGGGCTTCACGACCTTGAGCGCCGCAGGTTTTGGTGCGACCGGCAGCTTGAACACCGCGCGCGACTACCATACCGCCACGCTGCTGAACAACGGCATGGTGCTCATGGTGGGTGGACAAGACGAGCCCACCCCTTACCTGGCGAGCGCGGAGCTTTACAATCCTTCCACCGGGACCTTCTCGTCCACTACCGGCAGCCTGAAAACCGCGCGCGCACAGCACACGGCCACGCTGCTGAACAATGGACTGGTGCTGATTGTGGGCGGGTATGGCGCCACCGGTTACTTGGCCAGTGCGGAGCTGTACAATCCTGCCACGGAAACCTTTAGCCCGACCGGGAGCCTGAAAAACGCGCGCGAGTACCACACGTCGACGCTGCTCAGCGACGGCACGGTGCTGATTGCGGGGGGGTATGGCCCGAGCGGTCTCGTCGGCAGTGCCGAACTGTACAATCCCGCCACCGGGGTCTTCACCCTTACTACCGGCAGCCTGAACACTCCGCGCCAAGTCCACACGGCGACGCTGCTGACGAGCGGCATGGTGCTGCTGGCGGGCGGCGAGAACACCGGTGCTCCCTTAACCAGTGCGGAGCTGTACAATCCCGCCACCGAGACCTTCTCCAACACTACCGGCAGCCTGAATTCCGCGCGCGCCTCGCATACGGCGACGCTGCTGAATAACGGCATGGTGCTGCTGGCGGGGGGCGCGGACGAAGGCGGTATTTTAGCCAGCGCGGAGCTGTACAATCCCGCCAGCGAGACCTTCACGTCCACTACCGGCAGCTTGAACACGGCGCGCGACCTGCACACCGCGACGCTGCTGAACAATGGCATGGTGCTGATGGCGGGTGGCTGGTCCCCCGTCCTCGCCAGTGCGGAGCTGTACGATCCTGCGAGCGCGACCTTCACCGTCACCGGCAGCCTGAATACCGCGCGGATTTATGACACGGCGACGCTGCTGACGAGCGGCATGGTGCTGATGGCGGGCGGCTCGGACTCGGACTCGTCCCCCTTCCTTGCCTTAACCAGCGCGGAGCTCTTCGAACCCGCCACGTTGACGCCGGTGAACCTGGTGTCGATTGCCATCACGCCCGGAACGTCTACCCTGTCCCCGGGAGGCCGTTTCAAAACTGGCGGCGAGAGTTGGAGAGGACCCCGCAGCGGGGCGAGGGGCGCGCGAATCTCAAGTTCCGGGTGTAGAGACGCACGCCGTATGGGATGGCCGCTTGTGCCGCGGATC
>Ga0326728_10019740_pt1 | contig 13014 bp, 11 predicted proteins | sample MB3enrmetagenome_FD_207602 | JGI IMG/M metagenome (GOLD analysis project Ga0326728, IMG submission 207602) | Lab enriched peat soil microbial communities from McLean, Ithaca, NY, United States - MB31MN | ecosystem: Environmental > Terrestrial > Soil > Wetlands > Peat | place: USA: New York...
CGTTGAGCGCGTCGAAACCGGCCGCCTCGAGAATCTTCGCCGCCTCGACGCCTTCGGGAATGTCGCGGCCCTTTTCCTCGAATTCTTCGCCCGGCAGGCCGCCCTTCAACCAATCCTTGATGAAGCTCTTGAGGCTGTAGCGCAGCGAGACGGGATAGTCGGCGCCGCAGCGCGCCTTGATCGCCTGGACGATTTCCGTCGCGAAGCGCAAGCGGTTCTCCAGGCTGCCGCCATATTCGTCGGTGCGCTGGTTGAACATCGCGATGGCGAACTGGTCGAGCAGGTAACCTTCGTGCACCGCGTGAATTTCAATGCCGTCGAAGCCGGCTTTCTTCGCGATCTCTGCGGAATCGGCGAATTTGCGGATATAGGTGTGAATTTCGTCGATGGTCAGCGCCCGGCAGGTGACGCCCGGCAGCCAGCGATGGGGGATCGGGGAGGGCGCGACCGCCGTCGCGCCGACGATCGAGGGAACGCTGACCCGGCCGAAGCCGGCGGAGAGCTGGAGAAAGATGCGCGCGTCGTAGGCGTGGACCCGTTCGGTCAGGATCTTGCCTGTCTTGATGAAATTGATCGGATTGAGGGTCGGGCACGGCATCGACGGCAGCGCGCATTTCTCGATCTCGTTTTCGACCATCGTCACGCCGGTCATGATCAGGCCAGTCCCGCCCTTCGCGCGCGCGACGTAGTATTCGACGCCGCGCGCATTGTACGTGCCGTCGGCGTCGCACAAACCGCCGGGGCCCATCGGCGCCATGACGTAGCGGTTCTTGATCTCGAGCCTGCCGATCTTGATCGGCGTAAAGAGAATTTCGTGCTTCTTGTCCACCAGGCGCCTCGGTTCCGGATCGTCGCTTTTGCTGACGCTGAGCTTTTGCAATAACGGACCGGCCCGATAGCGCAGGCGGCGCGAAAGCGGGTTGATTTGCAGCAACGGCGGCGCCACCGGGGCTCGGCTCGCCGCTCGGCGAAGCTTGCGGCGCTGGGCCAGGTCGGCATGATGCGCGCCGAGTCGCAATCAAGAGGGCAGGCGATGAACGAGAAGGCGTCCGAACGCGCAGCGATGTGGGACGCGCGCTATGCGCCCGCGCCATACGCCTACGGCGAGGCCGCCAACGCCTTTCTCGTGGCGCAATCGCATCGCTTCGAGCCCGGCATGCGCGCGCTCGTTCCCGGCGACGGCGAGGGGCGCAACGGCGTCTGGCTCGCCGAGCAGGGCCTCGCCGTCGATACGCTCGACCTTTCCGCTCAAGGCGTCGCCAAGGCGCGCCGGCTCGCCGCGGCGCGCAGGGTCGGCCTCAACGCGATGCAGGCCGACGCGCTCGCCTGGGTCTGGCCGCGCGAAACCTACGACGTCGTCGCGCTGATCTACCTCCACCTCGCCGCCGACGAGCGGCGCTTCCTGCACACGAAGGCGTTGTCGGCGCTGAAGCCCGGCGGGTTGCTGATCCTCGAAGCGTTCCGCCCGGAGCAGCTCGCCGCGCAGGCGGCCGGCGCGCGCGGCGGACCACGTGACGCGCGATTGCTCTACACGCGCGCCGACCTCGCCGCGGACTTCGCCGGGCAGGATATCCTGGAGCTCGCCGACGCCAGCGCCGTCCTCGAGGAAGGCGCCCTGCACGTCGGCGCGAGCGAGGTCGTCCGCGCCATCGTCAGAAGGGTCTAGGCGTCGCGCAGCGTGACCCTCACCGGCGCGTGGTCGGAGGCCTTGTCGCGGCCGCGCATGTCCTTGTCGACGACGGCGGTCTCGAATGTGTCGGCCGCCTGCGGCGACAGCAGGACGTGGTCGATGCGGATGCCGTTGTTCTTCTGCCAGGCGCCGGCCTGATAGTCCCAGAAGGTGTAGACGCCCTTTTCGTCGCTGACGGCGCGCAGCGCGTCGGTGAAGCCGAGCGCGGCAAGCTCGCGGAACTTGGCGCGCGTCTCGGGCAGGAACAACGCGTCCTTGGTCCACGCTTCCGGCTGGGCGGCGTCGCGCGGCTCGGGGATGACGTTGAAGTCGCCGGCCAGCGCCAGCGGCTCCTCATAGGCGAGCAGGCTGCGCGCGTGGCGGATCAGCCGGTCCATGAAGGCGAGCTTGTAGGCGTATTTGTCGCCCGGCGCCGGATTGCCGTTGGGCAGGTAGATGGAGGCGAGCCGCAGCACGCCCTGCGCGGCGGGGATCACCGCCTCGATGTAGCGCGCCTGCGCGTCGTCGGGATCGCCCGGCAGGCCTCGCTGAACCTCGAACGGCCGCTTGGCGAGGATCGCGACGCCGTTGAAGCCCTTCTGTCCGTGGACGGCGACGTTGTAGCCGAGGTCCTCGATCTCAGCGCGCGGGAACGCCTCGTCGACGCACTTGGTCTCCTGCAGACACAAGGCGTCGGGCTCGCGCTCCTTGAGATAGTCGAGGAGATGGGGCAGCCGCTGGCGGACCGAGTTGACGTTCCAGGTGGCGACGATCAGGGCAGGGGCTCCGGAAGGCAGTGGGCAATAGGCAATAGGCAGTGGGCAGTGGGAGACTTTCCCCGCCTACTGCCTACTGCCTATTGCCCCCTCCCTCAATCCCAGCGCCGGTTCGCCCACATCCATTGTTCCGGATTGTCGCGGATGAATTGCTCGAAGCGCGCCTGCAACGCCGCGGTCGCGGCGAGCACGTCGGCGTCGCGGTCGTCGCTGCGCGGCGCCTCGACCTTTTCGATGCGCATGACGAAATGCGCGCCGCGCCGGCGCACGACGGCGGCGGCGTAAATCGGGATTCCGGCCGCACGGGCGATGAGGGCGGGAAAGTGGTTGGACCAGACGGGACGGCCGAAGAACGGCACTTCGACGCCGCGCCCCTCGCGCAGGTCGGCGACGAACGCCGGGTAGCCGCCGGTGCGCGCAAGCTTGAGCAGCGCACGCGAGGTCGCCGTGGACTTGTCGAACAGGCCGCCGGGATAGAGCGGACGGCGCTTCTCGTAGAGCCAGCGGTCGACCAGCGGGTTGTTGAGCTTTCGGTAGACGCCGGCGATCGGCACGCCGAAACGGAGGCCCGCCTGCGAGGCGAGCTCCCAGTTGCCGAGATGCAGCGTGCAGACGACGAATGGCCCGCCCTTGGCGATCGCCTCGAATTTCTCAAACGGCTCGAGCGCGACCCGTCCCTCCGCCACGATCTGCTCGACATGGAAGAACTCGGCGAACGAGCGGCCGAGATTGTCCCACATCGCCAATGTGACGCGCCGGCGTTCTGCCTCGCTGAGTTCGGGCAGGACGAGCGCCAGGTTGTCGAGCGCGCGCTTTTGGCGCGGGCGCCGGGGCGCGATCAGGCGCCACAGAAACCCCGAGGTCGCCGACGCCCAGTCGAGCGGCAGAGCGGTCGCGACCGCGGCCAGCCCGCGGAATGCGACGTATTCGAGACGGTGGCGCAAGCGCGTAAAACGACCCACGGGCCCAGCGTTCCTCGGCGACCCACGGCTGGGCCGGGCGGCTGCGGCTATGGCGCGGCGGCGGCGGGCGCGTCAAGGCTGGCCGAGCGACATTTTGCCTTGGCGGGCGGCCGGTGAAACATGATAGTCGTCGCCAATTGGCTGTTAACCTGCGGGAGGACCGGAGTATGGACGAGCGCGTGAAGTATCAATTGGGCGAGGATCGGATCCCGCGCGTCTGGTACAACATCGCCGCCGATCTGCCGCCGGCGCCGCCCGTCCTCCATCCCGGCACCGGCAAGCCGATCGGTCCCGACGACCTCGCGCCGCTGTTCCCGATGGCGCTGATCGGCCAGGAAGTCAGCACCCAGCGCGAGATCGAGATCCCCGGTCCGGTGCGCGAGATCTATCGCATGTGGCGGCCGACGCCGCTCTATCGCGCTCGCGGGCTCGAGAAGCAGCTCGGCACGACCGCGCGCATCTTCTACAAATACGAGGGCGTCAGCCCGGCCGGCAGCCACAAGCCGAACACCGCGGTGGCGCAGGCCTTCTACAACAAGCAGGAGGGGGTGAAGAAGCTCACCACCGAGACCGGCGCCGGCCAATGGGGCTCGTCGCTCGCCTTCGCCGGCGCGCTGTTCGGCATCGAGGTCAAGGTCTACATGGTCAGGGTCTCTTACAACCAGAAGCCCTATCGGCGGGCGCTGATGGAGACCTATGGGGCGACCTGCGTCGCCAGCCCGAGCAACGAGACCGCCTGCGGCCGCGCCATCCTCGCCGCCAGCCCGGATTCGCCAGGCAGCCTCGGCATCGCCATCTCCGAGGCGGTCGAGGTCGCCGCCCAGGACGCGAACGTCAAATATTCGCTCGGAAGCGTGCTCAATCACGTGCTGTTGCACCAGACCGTCATCGGCCAGGAGGCGATCGAGCAGATGGAGGCGGCCGACGCCTATCCCGACGTGGTGATCGGCTGCGCCGGCGGCGGGTCGAATTTCGGCGGCATCGCCTTCCCGTTCCTCGGCAAGAAGCTGCGCGACAAGCGCGACGTGCGGGTCATCGCGGTCGAGCCGTCGGCCTGTCCGACGCTGACGCGCGGCCGCTACGCCTTCGACTTCGGCGACACCGGCCATCTGACGCCGCTGATGAAGATGCACACCCTCGGCTCGACCTTCATCCCGCCCGGCTTCCACGCCGGCGGCCTGCGCTACCACGGCATGTCGGCGCTGGTCAGCCATTGCAAGGAGCTCGGGTTGATCGAGGCGCGCGCCTACCACCAGAACCCGTGCTTCGAGGCGGGCGTGATGTTCGCGCGCGCCGAAGGCATCGTGCCGGCGCCGGAATCGAACCATGCGGTCAGGGCGGCGATCGACGAGGCGCTGAAGGCCCGCGAGGAGGGCAAGTCGCCGACGATCCTGTTCAGTCTGTCGGGGCACGGCCATTTCGACATGCAGGCCTATCTCGACTACTTCTCCGGCAAGCTGCTCGACCAGGACTACGACGCGGCGGCCCTCGAAGCCTCGCTCGCGCAATTGCCGAAGGTGGCGGCGGAGTAAGCGCGCCACAACGATGAACGGTCGCGGGCGCGTCGCGGCGCCCGCGACCGCTTCGTGAAGCGACCCAGGCTCGCGAGACGGCGCGCCCGCACGCTTGCGACTGATTCGTCGGCTTGCGCGGGTCGATCGCGCAGAATGATCGAATTGCGCGCCGTCGAGCCGGGCCGCGACCTTGCCTTGGCGGGCGCGCGTGCTATCAAGCCGCGCCGCGGCGAGGACGCCGCTTCCACGAGGCCCGCATGTCGTACATCAGCCGCCGCGTTTTTCTTGCCGCTTCGCTCGCCGCGCTCGCCGCGCCCGCGCTCGCCGACGACGACGATAAGGACAACACCCTGATCCTCACCACCAAGCACGGCAAGGTGGTCATCCGCCTGCGGCCCGACCTTGCGCCGAAGACCGTCGCCCAGATCAAGACGCTGGTGAAGCGCAAGTTTTACGACGGGATCGTCTTCCACCGGGTCATCCCCGGCTTCATGGCCCAGACCGGCGATCCGACCGGAACCGGCACGGGCGGCTCCGACCTGCCGGACATCCCCGCCGAGTTCACGCCGACCCACTTCAAGCGCGGCACGGTCGGCATGGCGCGCTCGAGCGACCCGAACTCGGCCAACTCGCAATTCTTCATCTGCTTCGACGACGTGGGCTCCCTCGACGGCAAGTACACGGTGTTCGGCGAAGTCACCTCCGGCATGGACGTGGTCGACAAGATCAAGGCCGGCGCGGCGGAGAACAACGGCCAAGTCGATCACCCCGACAAGATCGTCACGCTGCGCCTCGCCTCGGACGTCAAAGCGAAAGCGGACGACAAGGCGAAGTCGGACGACGCGGCGGCGTCGGACGACAAGCCGAAGAAGGCCAAATCGAAGCCGAAGCCGAAGAAGACGCCCGATTCTGACGAGACGGCCGCGCCCGACGCGCCGGCCGCCGCGCCGACCGACGCCCCGGCCGGCCAAGACTGACGTCCCGATCCCTTAAGCGCAGAGGAGCGCCAATTTGACCACCCCAGGAAACACGCTCACGCTCGAAACCACCAAAGGGCCGGTCGTGATCGAAATGCGTCCGGAGCTCGCGCCCGGCCATGTCGCCCATATCAAGCGGCTGGTCGGCGAGGGCTTCTACGACGGCGTCGTCTTCCACCGCGTCATCGACGGCTTCATGGCGCAGACCGGCTGCCCGCACGGCACCGGAACCGGCGGCTCGAGCTATCCCGACCTCAAGGCCGAGTTCAACGACGCGCCGCATGTGCGCGGCGTGGTGTCGATGGCGCGCGCCGCGAGCCCGGATTCGGCCAATTCGCAATTCTTCATCTGCTTCGACGACGCCCGCTTCCTCGACCGCAAGTACACGGTCTGGGGCCGCGTCGTTTCCGGCATGGAGAACGTCGACAAGATCAAGCGCGGCGAGCCGGTGCGCGATCCCGATAAGATCGTCAAAGCGACGCTGAGCTGAGAGGCGCCCCTTCTCCCCTTGCGGGAGAAGGTGTCGGCCGAAGGCCGACAGATGAGGGGTCTCGCCGCCAACGGCGGCGAGGCGAGATGGAACGGCGCCCGTGACGGGTTGGGTTTGCGACTTGGCTGCAATGCGCGCGCCTCGCGGCGCGACGCCTCATCCGGCCGACTGCGTCGGCCACCTTCTCCCGCAAGGGGAGAAGGGGACGGCGCCGCGAACGGGTCACTAGAGGCCCTATGCGCGTCGATCTGTTCGACTTCGATCTGCCGCCCGAGCGCATTGCGCTGAAGCCGGCGAGCCCGCGCGACGCGGCGCGGATGCTGGTCGTCGCGCCCGACGGCGGGCTCGCGGACGCGCATGTGTTCGACCTGCCGCGGCTGTTGAGGCCGGGCGACGCGGTGGTCGTCAACGACACGCGCGTCATCGCCGCGCGGCTCGACGGCGTTCGCGTGCGCGGCGACGCGGTCGCCGCCATCGAAGCGACGCTGATCAAACGGCTCGACGCCTGTCGCTGGCGGGCGCTGGTCAAACCGGCGAAGAAGCTGAAGGTCGGCGAGCGCATCCGCTTCGGCGAGACGCGCGAGAGCACGGCCTGCCTGCTGGGCGCGCTCGACGCCGAAGTCGAGGCGAAAGGCGAGGGGGGCGAGGTCACGCTGCGCTTCGCCTTCGCCGGCGCGGCGCTCGACGAGGCGATCGACCGCCTCGGCTCAGCCCCGCTGCCGCCCTATATCGCGGCGCGCCGGCCGGTCGCGCCGTCCGACCGCTCCGACTACCAGACGATGTTCGCGCACGAGGAGGGGGCGGTCGCCGCGCCGACCGCCGGGCTGCATTTCACCCCGGAGCTGATCGCGCGCGTCGAAGCGGCTGGCGCGCGGCTGTTCCGCCTGACGCTGCATGTCGGCGCCGGCACCTTTCTGCCGGTGAAGTCCGACGACACCGGCGGCCACGCCATGCACGCCGAATGGGGCCGGCTCGACGCGGCGACCGCAGCGACGCTCAACGAAACGCGGGCGCGCGGGGGCCGCGTCGTCGCCGTCGGCACGACCTCGGCGCGGCTCCTTGAAAGCGCCGCCGGCGAGGACGGCGAGCTTCGCGCCTTCGAGGGCGAGACGGCGATCTTCATCACTCCCGGCTATCGCTTCCGCGCCGTCGACGCGCTCCTGACCAATTTCCATCTGCCGCGCTCGACCCTGTTCATGCTGGTCTCCGCCTTCAGCGGCCTAGAGACGATGAAGCGCGCCTACGCCCACGCGATCGCCGCGGGCTATCGCTTCTATTCCTACGGCGACGCCTGCCTGCTGATCGGGCCGGGCCGCTGATTTGCTTCCCGCCCGCCGCCGTGCTTAGAGCGCGGCGCTTCTCGCGCCCCCCTTCTCCCGCGAGCGGGGAGAAGGGCGCAGTCTTCTTGAACCCCTCAGCGATGACCGACGCCTTCGCCTTCTCCGTTCACGCCGTCGACGGCGCCGCGCGCGTCGGGACGATCTCGACGCCGCGCGGCGAAATCCGCACGCCCGCCTTCATGCCGGTCGGCACCGCGGCGACGGTCAAGGCGATGTATCCGGGCGAAGTGCGCGCTCTGGGCGCGGACGTCGTGCTCGCCAACACCTATCACCTGATGCTGGCGCCGGGCGCCGAACGCATCGCCGAGCTCGGCGGCCTGCACAGGTTCATGAACTGGCCCCATCCGATCCTCACCGATTCCGGCGGCTTCCAGGTGATGAGCCTCGCCAAGCTGCGCAAGCTCGACGAGCGCGGCGTCGTCTTCCAGTCGCACGTCGACGGTTCGCGCCACGAGCTGACGCCGGAGCGCGCGATGGAGATCCAGCGCCTGCTCGGTTCCGACATTCAGATGCAGTTCGACGAGTGCGTCCGTCTGCCGTGTTCGCGCGCCGAAGCCGATCGCGCGATGCGCCTGTCGCTGCGCTGGGCGGAGCGCTCGAAAGCGGCCTTCGGCGCCGAGCCGGGGCGGGCGATCTTCGGCATCGTCCAGGGCGGCGTCGAGACCGACCTCAGGGTCGAAAGCGCGCGCGCGCTGACCGCGATCGGCTTCGACGGCTATGCGATCGGCGGCCTGGCGGTCGGCGAGCCGCAGGCGGACATGCTGGCGACGATCGAGGCGGTCGCGCCGCATCTGCCGGCCGACAAGCCGCGCTATCTGATGGGCGTCGGCACGCCCGACGATCTGTTGCGAAGCCTGTCGCGCGGCGTCGACATGTTCGACTGCGTGATGCCGACGCGCGCCGGCCGCCACGGCATGGTCTTCACCCGCCGCGGCCGCCTCAACCTGCGCAACGCGCGATTCGCCGACGATCCGCGGCCGATCGACGAACGCTCGAGCGCGCCGGCGGCGCGCGACTATTCGCGCGCCTACTGGCGCCATCTGGTCAAGTCGGGCGAGATCCTCGCGATGATGGGGCTGACGGCGATCAACATCGCCTATTACCAGGACCTCATGGCTGGCGCGCGGCGGGCGATCGGCGAAGGGCGGCTCGCCGATTATGTCGCCGAGGTCGAGGCCGGCTGGGAGGAAGGGGAGAGGTTGGGCGCCTGAAAAAGCGGCGATCAACGAAAAGGCAAGGCGGGGATTTTTCCCACGCCTTGCCCTTGTTTTATGACCCTGTCCCTGAATTGCGAACCGATCCGCCGCGTGTCCGCCGCCGCCTAGGCGGCGCGCCGCTCAGTCAACCGGTCAAACGCCCCGTCCTCCCACAGACTCGGCATTTCCGCCGCCATCGACTGGCGTCGGCCTCCTTTTCGCGAGAAGGAAACTCTAATGGAAAAATCGGGCACTGTCATCACTGTCGGCAGGGCTGCCATGCAAATAAATCGCAGCAGGACGGGAATCTGTCATTCGGGCGACCGCTGCGACAAAAGTTCCGCCGGCCGCCGCCAAAAAAGCCGCCCTCTACGACTTTCGTCCGTCACGGCCATGGCGTAAGAGCGCCGGCAGGATCGCGCGCGCCGGAAGCGCCGCGCCGCCGAGCATCCGGAGGAGTAGTATGACCGCCATCGTAGATATTGTCGCGCGCGAAATTCTCGACAGTCGCGGCAACCCGACCGTCGAGGTCGACGTCGTGCTCGAGGACGGCTCGATGGGCCGCGCCGCCGTGCCGTCGGGCGCCTCGACCGGCGCGCACGAGGCGGTCGAGCTGCGCGACGGCGACAAGAGCCGCTACGGCGGCAAGGGCGTCACCAAGGCGGTCGAGTCGGTCACTCGCGACATTTTCGACGCCGTCAGCGGCTTCGAGGCCGAGGAGCAGGTCAAGATCGACGAGGCGATGATCGCCCTCGACGGCACGCCCAACAAGGCGCGGCTCGGCGCCAACGCGATCCTCGGCGTCTCGCTGGCGGTCGCCAAGGCGGCGGCCGAAGCTTCCAACCTGCAGCTCTATCGTTACGTCGGCGGCACGACGGCGCGCGTCCTGCCGGCGCCGATGATGAACATTGTCAATGGCGGCGTGCACGCCGACAATCCGATCGACTTCCAGGAATTCATGATCATGCCGCTCGGCGCGGCGAGCGTGCGCGAGGCGGTGCGCTGGGGCTCGGAAGTGTTCCAGACGCTGAAGGGCCAGCTCAAGAAGGCCGGCCACAACACCAACGTCGGCGACGAAGGCGGTTTCGCTCCCAACCTGCCGTCGGCCGAGGCGGCGCTCGACTTCTGCGTCAAGGCGATCGAGGCGGCCGGCTTCACGCCGGGCGAGGACATCGCGCTCGGCCTCGACTGCGCGGCGACCGAGTTCTTCAAGGATGGCGCCTACGTGTATTCGGGCGAGGGCAAGACCCGCACGATCCAGCAGCAGGTCGACTATCTCGCCAAGCTCGCCGACGCCTATCCGATCGTCTCGATCGAGGACGGCATGGCCGAGGACGACTGGAAGGGCTGGGCGCTGCTGACCGAGAAGCTCGGCAAGCGCAAGCAGCTCGTCGGCGACGACGTGTTCGTCACCAACGTCGCGCGCCTCGCCCGCGGCATCGAGGAGGGCGTCGCCAACTCGATCCTGATCAAGGTCAACCAGATCGGCACGCTGACCGAGACGCTCGCCGCCGTCGACATGGCCCACCGCGCCGGCTACACGGCGGTGATGTCGCACCGCTCCGGCGAGACCGAGGATTCGACCATCGCCGACCTCGCGGTGGCGACGAACTGCGGGCAGATCAAGACCGGCTCGCTCTCCCGCTCGGACCGGCTCGCCAAGTACAACCAGCTCATCCGCATCGAGGAAGAGCTCGGCGAGCAGGCCCGCTACGCCGGCCACGCGGCGATCAAGGCGCGCTGACGAAGAGACGCGCGAGCGAGGGCGGCGGCAACGGGAAATTAACCGCGCCGCCGCCATCGTGCGCCCATGGCCGTCAAGACGCGCGCCCGCGCAATCCTGATTCCGATCGTCTTCTACCTGGTGCTGGGGTCGGCGAGCGCGTGGCTCGTTTGGGGCGCTTCGCAGGGCGACCGCGGCCTCAAGGCGAAGGCTGAAGACGACGCCCAGGCCGCCGCCCTGCGCGTCGAGCTCGCCGACCTTCAGGCCGAGCGCGAGCGCTGGCGCCGGCGCGTCGAGTCGATGCGCTCCGAGGCGGTCGACCGCGACCTGCTCGACGAAGAAGCGCGCGCCAAGCTCGACCGCGTCGGCAAGGACGACGTGGTGATCTTCGTTCCGACACCGAAGGCGGACTGAGCGTCGGGCAGGGGCGCGACAGATCGAGTCGGCGCGCGCGTCTTTTCAACGGGCTAGGCGCCATTTCGCGCGCGTTTCGACAGACGTCGCGAAGCGCGTGGCCGGGCTCGGGACAGCGCGGACCGTGCGCGCGACAACGATCAGTCGGGCATTCTAATATATCACTTTACGAAATCGCTATAGAAGCCTGTACGATCAATGTTATGCCGCTCGACGCCGGCGCCCGTCACGCCCGGACTTGATCCGGGCGCCCAGGCTGCGACGATCGGGGTTAGCCAGCGGCGCCCATCGTGGATGCGCGGGTCAAGCCCGCGCATGACGCAGAGAGGGGCCCATTCCAAGAAAACGCGACGCGCTCTACGACTTGAACAAGCTCTTGAGCTCCCGCGGCTGGCTGCGAAGGTACTGGTTCGGCGCGCGGACCTGGGCGCCGAAATGCGCCGCCGCATGCCAGGGCCAGCGCGGATCGTAGAGAACGGCGCGCGCCAAAGCGATGAAATCGGCGTCGCCGGCGGCGAGGATCGCCTCCGCCTGATCGAATTCGGTGATCAGGCCGACGGCGACGACGGGCATCGTCGCCGCCGCCTTGACCCGCCGGGCCAGCGGAACCTGATAGCCGGGCGCAAGCGGGATATTGGCCGGCGCCAGGCCGCCGCTCGAAACGTGAATCGCGGCGCAGCCGCGCTTTTCCAGCTCTTGCGCGAAGACGCAGGTCTCTTCGATCGTCCATCCGCCGTCGATCCAGTCCGTGCCGGAAACCCGCACGGCGATCGGCCGGTCGGCCGGGAAGGCGGCGCGGACGGCGTCGAAGACTTCGAGCGGGAAGCGCATGCGATTGGCGAGTTCGCCGCCGTATTCGTCGTCGCGCTGGTTGGACAAGGGCGACAGGAACTGGTGCAGCAGATAGCCGTGCGCGTTGTGGATTTGCACGGCGTCGAGGCCGAGGCGCGCCGCGCGGCGCGCGGCGGAGGCGAAGCCGTCGCGGATTCGCGCCAGGTCCCCGCGGCTGAGGGCGGTCGGGGCGGCGTCGGCCGGCGCGAAGGGCAGCGGCGACGGCGCGACGGTGCGCCAGCCGTGCGGCGATTCCGGCGCGACTTGCACGCCGCCCTTCCACGGGACCTCGGTCGACGCCTTGCGGCCGGCGTGAGCGAGCTGGACCGCGACGGGGATCGGCGACCATTGCCGAATGGCGTCGAAAACCCGCGCCATCGCGGTCTCGTTGGCGTCGGAATAGAGCCCGACGTCGCCGTAGGTGATCCGCCCCTCCGGCTCGACCGCCGTCGCCTCGATCGTCAGCAGACCGGCGCCGGAGAGCGAAAGCGATCCGTAGTGCAGCAGGTGCCAATCGGTCATGCAACCGTCGGCCGCCGAATATTGGCACATCGGCGCGATGACGATGCGATTGTCCAGGCTCAGGCCGCCGACCTTGAACGGCGTGAAAAGATGAGACTGCGGCACGGATCGACCTCCAGGTTGCTCCGGCCCGCGGCCGGCGTCTGACGTTCGCCGAGCGATGGCGATGGATTGTGGCGCCTTGTCTACAGCCTGCGGCGTCGCAGCGCACGCCGGCGCGCCAGACAGCGGGCGGCGCGACGACGAGTGACGAGCGAAAAGAGGGCGTCTGCCGCGGCGGGCCGGCGCAGTGATCGCGAAGCGACCGAAGCGCAGCGCAGGAGCCGCTAGCGTCATTCCGCTCTTGCTCCTCGTGGCCGTCCCTGGACTTGATCGAGGGATTGACCCGGCCATCCAACTCCTAGGCGGCGCCGAGTGTTTTCAGCCATTCCGCCAAGGAGGGCGCCCTCGGCGACCAGCCGAGCCGCCGCGCATTCACGGCGCTGACGAAACTGTTGGAGGCTACGCCTAAGCGGCCCGCCTCGCCGTATTGTTGGCTGATGGCTTCGACCGGTAAGCTAACGGTGTTGCCGCTAAAGCCAAGGGTGGCGCTGATCATCA
>Ga0326728_10019743_pt1 | contig 13013 bp, 9 predicted proteins | sample MB3enrmetagenome_FD_207602 | JGI IMG/M metagenome (GOLD analysis project Ga0326728, IMG submission 207602) | Lab enriched peat soil microbial communities from McLean, Ithaca, NY, United States - MB31MN | ecosystem: Environmental > Terrestrial > Soil > Wetlands > Peat | place: USA: New York...
AGCCTTTTGAGTTGAGGGAATAATTTCGTGGTGGTCAGAATTCTCCTTGCAAATGCGTCAACCACCCGGGTTGCCGTCCTCATCGACTTGAGGAGGACTCCCTTCGGCGTCGGACTGAATATACAGACATTCGCCTCCTGCCAATTGCGACTGCAGAGGGCCCCTTTGTATTCGGCGTGCCCGGGGCCAAAATCCAGCTCCCTGACGATGTCCCCATCCGCGTGGTTACAGAATCCTTCGATCACCCGCATAAGGACGAACATTCCCGGAGAATACTTGCGAAGTTCCGGATCATAACCCATGTACTCACTTACGAAAGTCTCGCCATAGAGCATGCCAATCCAAAAAGCACAGGGCCGATCCCCGAGGTAGAGCAGGTAGGCGCGAAGCCAACCCTCGCGAACACCCAGGTCCAAGCGCTTCCGTACAAGGGGATTGTCCGCAAATCCCGCGGCCAGGCCCCGTTGATAGGTTTTCTTGGCGATCTCTTCGGTATCGTGGAACAAACAGTCAAGTTCCGAGGTGGTCCGGTAACAGCCGATCTTGGGTGTTCCCACCGGATTGGCCTGAAGCTTCTTAATGCTCTGTTTCGTGTGTTTTCGGCGCTCACGGGACATGCGGCGATAAACTTCGTCGATGCTTTCGGGCACCACCATGGAGTCGTGCCCCTGCGATGGGGGGCGCCAATCGCGACTCAGAATGCCAGGAACTTGCAAGGATAAGTGATAAAGAGCAGACTCGAGTGGCACAAGCTCCAGCAGCGCCATGTCCGCTTCGTCTCGCTTCAAACTCTTCACGACCTCGCGGAGTAAGATTTCGGTGTTTTGAGGTGAAGCGTCTCCGCGGATTGCCCCGTAGACGAAGGTTAGACATCGAGCCCAGGGGCGAAAGACGGGGAGGTACCCAACTCCGAACCGCACGCGCTTCCTTTCGAGGCGGCCGACGAGGATTGCATCCGGCTTCCCGTTCCGATAGAGAGCAATGACGTGCGGGCGCAGAACCTCAGGGTACGACTGGACGATCATCAAATAAAAATCGATATCAGAGTCCCGATGCCCAGGCCAGCCGGCCCAGGACTCGCGCAGGGCCTCAACTTCGGGCAGGGAGTGCGCGACCCGAATTTCGATTTCTTTGCCCTCGCCAAACTGCGGGGGCGCGATGGTTTCACTGAATGGCATTCGTCACTTATTCCGCGAGAGACTGAAGCCCAGAGGGGGATCCCCTTCGGATCCCCGGTTCGAAGGGCTTTCGGGTTCTGTCACCGGCTTCCCTTCCAGGAGTGGCCCGAATCCCTCCGCTTCGACTTGCCATCTGCTGGGCTCAAGGGGCAATGATTTGGCAATGATGGGAACCGTGGCCGTGGCGGGGGCGGCCGCGGCCGCCACGATCATCGCCAGAAGAACATACCAGACAAACTTCATTTGATCGAAGTAGTCAATCCCGAAAAACGCTACGACATGGGCAAACAGCGTGGCGCCCAGAAGCCAGAAAAACCATTCCCTCTTCTTATCGCCTTTCGCCGACCGTCGCGCTTTCCCGATGTATCTGAAACCGATGCAAATCATCGCAATGAAACAAACCAGGGCGGCCAGACCGCCGTTCGTCCCTTCGAAAACGAACTGATTGCACACATCCCACATGGCCCCATCAGCCCAATTCCGGTTGGCCGTCGTCCCGATGAGCCACCACTGATTGAAGTGTTTTATGAAATTGTCGACCAGGGCGGCGCGATACCAGCCGTTGGAACTTCCCGTCAGGTCGATGTGGGCCACCGCAAACCAGAAGGGCGCCTTCATAACGAGCTGCAACCCGATACAGGCCAAAACGATACCCCAGCGGACGAAGCGCATGCGGTTACGGATGGGCCAAAGGCAGATCGCCCCCAGGCTTGCCGCATACGTCAATACCGGTGAACTGCACATGGTGGTCGAAGCCATCAGCGTGCACCCCACCATGCCCATCACGGCAAGAAACCTGGACTTTCCGTCCTTCCATAGCCAAAGCAATAAAGGGGGCAACGTCGCCCCGAACGTACCGGCAAGCAACGCGTGCGCAAAGGGTCCCTGCGCGCGAGGCGTGCCCAACCTGACTTCCAATACTTGCCGGATACCGCCGAGAAATCCAAACGTGTCGATCCCAGTAAAATGCTCATGCAACATCGCGAGTCCGGAAATAATCGCCACCACCGCAAAGGTCTTAATGACTCGGATGATGTCCTCATCATTTTGAATTAAGCATCTCAAAAGGAAATATCCGCCCAGGGCATCCCACAAGAAACCGGCCTGACTCACTACGGCTCCCATTTCTTTGAAAAACAGGATGGTGGCCGTCGCCTCCAGAGTGGCCCACGCCAGAAACACCTTGTCAAGCGTGGTAAACCCGCCGGGGAAAATCTTCCGCCGCCAAATAGCTTTACTCGCCCCCAGGCGAAGGCAACCGCTCAAAATGAGCAGGCGGGGAATATAGAGATGTGCACCCGCCACCAGTATTTCCTGCCCTTCCGGAATCAAGAGGACGCTGAAGAGAAAGGGGATGACCACATATCGTCGCGGCAGAGTAAAGATTAAAATGATCGCCAAGATCATTACCGCCGCGACCACGGGGTGCAGTACCGTGGCGTGGGCGCCTCCTCCAAAACTCATGCGGTCGACTTGAAAATTCATTCAATTCGTCCTATGGGTGTGGCCCCTCAAATCGGGCAGCGCCGGTTTGAGAGGACCTGCCCCCTGCTCTACGCATTGATTACCGCCGCCGGTTTTCCCCACCTCATCACCAAATTCAGGATCATCCGTTGTTCCGAGGTCGATAGAGACTTGGTGAGGTAGACCGCCGGCCAAAATGCAATCAGGCACGCCAGCGAGACTTCGCCAAGCTTGACGAGGGCAATGGTGCGCTCATGATGACCCCACGGAACCGGCAACAACGCCACCAGCAGGCCTGCGGCAACCGTCAGGGCCGCCGCCGCCGTCACCCGCATGTTGTCAGGGATCAGCATCCGCAGGCTGAATTCCCGCACTTCATTGGTCATGGCAAAGAACATGTAAGCAACCCCAACGAATTCGACCAATGCCAGGCCGGCAAGGATGCCGTAAAATCCCAAAATTCCGCCCAGACAGGCCAGCCCCCCAAGGGCGCCGAGGCGAAAGGCCTGCCGGATGTTGTCGTGCAGCGTTTTTCCCGAGGCGCGGTAAAGAACGAGCTGGAGGCGCGAGATGGATCCAAACAACCCGCCCAGGCAGCAGAGCCACATCGCCATGCGAAATTCCGTACCCACCTGGCCCGTCCAGGCAAAAATGAGCAAGGGGCCGAAAGCCCCAAGAAAAGCCAGGGGAAGCAGGGCAACGGCCAGAGTTACCTTGAAGGATTTCCTTAAGAATTGGCCAATTTTCTGTGCCGAGCCGGAAGCGAACGTCACCGTTCCGCCGGAGAGCAAGGGTAGAATCAAGGCGTCCTGCCCCATCAGCGCGGCTCCCACCAGCCTGATGACCACCGCGTAGGCGCCGGCAATTTCGGCCCCAAAATGCCTTAGGATGGTAACGGGAACCAGCATGGCGTACAACACTTCCAGGATGTTCACCAACTGATAGCTGCCGGCGTAACGAATCAATTCACGGAATACGGAGCTTGTAAAGTTATGCAGGCTGATGCGGATTTCGGGGAGCACGCGACGAGATGCTACGAAACAGCAGGAGATATAGACCATCTCCGATATCGCAATGATAACGGCCATGGCAAACAGGCCATAGCCAAGATAGAGGAAGGCGATGATGGCGACCGCGTCGCCGATGGTGGTCACGATAATGAATTTGCGCGTCAGGTCAATCCGGTGGCCGCCCATCACGATCGCTTCAAACACCGCTCCAAAGTTTGAAATCGCCATGATGACCGCCAGGAGGGTGATCGCGCCCGCTGCCGCCCCCAGAAATTGCGGTGGCACTCCACTGGCCCTTGCCAGTCTCTGCGAGAAAATCGCCAGGGGAATCAAGCCGGCCAGGGAAAGCACCAGCATGCAAATGCTTCCCGTGCTCAGCAGTTTGCTGGCGGACTCGAAGCCGCCATCGCTCGTGGATTCGGCAACGTATTTTTGGAACGCGGATTTGATTCCGGCGCTTCCAAAGCGCATATAACCGGCAGTTGCCATGACGATATTCCAGATCCCATATCCACCCAGTCCGAGGTGGTGAATGACAATGGGAACCATCACCAATCTCGTCCCGGCCTGGGTTAAGTTCGCCAGGGTACCGAATATCGTGCCCTTTCCAATCGTGGCCACCAGATGACGGTCCGAGGAAGGCGGCGGTGCTGTCGTAGCGTATGGCAACTATCTGTACCTCATCTTCCCTTATCGCGAGCCGGGCGATACGACTTCCAAGCCGCAGCCCCTGAAAGTGCTTTTGCTTGTGGGAAGTTCATGGAACCACCCCACCGGACTTGAACCGGCGATCTGCTGATTACAAAACAGCCGCTCCCCGTTGAGCTAGCGTGACCTTAGAATCGATGAGCTCCGCAAAACATGAGGACATCTAGACGTGTCACGATGGGCGGGCTTGGGCGGGTCTTATGCGGATTCGCCACGCGCGCTTGAGTTTCGGCAGCAGCTTGGTTCGTTCCAGAATCGTCCGCGCCAAGCGGTCCGTGACGAGCACTAGCGTCCGAACGGCATTGAGTGCCAACCCTTTGAAAGTTGGTGCGAATATGTGAATTATCGCCTCATGCCAAGTGCAATTTCCGAACTGTTGCTTGTACCGCTCAACGCCATAGCCGAAGTCGATCTCGCGCACCGCATTTTGGCAGAGATCCTCGAGCACCTTCGTGATTAGGAATATGCCCGGCGAAAACCTCTCGTAGGCTGGGTCGTAACCAAGGTAATCAAGGCGAAAGACGCCGCCGAAAAGTGTGCCTATCCAGAACGCCACCGGCGTATCATCAAGGTATAGAATGTACCCGCGAAGCCATCCCTTGGAGGCCGTCAGCGCCAGCGACTGGTGAAACGCGGGATCGTTCTTGAATCCGACTCCCAAGCCCCGTTGGTAGGTTTTCTGCGCAACTCGTTCGACATCAGCAAGGGCATCTTCCATCTCTTCAACCTCTTGGAAGCTGGCAATCCGGGTTCGGTCCGGATACGCGGCCAGCAGATGACGAGCCTTTCTTCGTATTTGGTTTCTGTGATCGGACGATAAGCCCCGATAAAGTGCGTCCGTATCGCTGGGAAGCTTCATGCTGCAGTGCAGGAAACTCCCGGCAAAATGGTCCCGGCACAGAAAAGCTGGCGCCCGAAGGGCGATGCCATGGAGTGAACTGTCTGTTTTCAATTTATTGAACAATGCGAAATCTGCCTCCCCTTGGCTTAATGAGTCCAGGATAGATCTCATTAGGATTTCACAGTTTCGGGGGGACTGATCGCCCAGAAGACCCCCATAAATGAAGGCCAGACCGCGGGCGCGCGGTGAGGGCAGCCGCCACTGGCCGACCTTCAGCCAAATTCCGCAGTTCTCCAGCTTGCCGATCAGCAGGGTCTGCGGTAATCCATCTCGATACAGCACAATAATGTGCGGCCGCAAGCAGGTAGGAGAAGATTGGAGGGTGAGCAGATAGTAGTCGATGTCAGCGTCCGCGATGCGCTGCCAGGCAGTCCAAACGGGGCGCAGGCCTTCCACCTCGTCAAATGCCCGGACTACCCGGACGGCAATCTGATCAGCCATCAAGAGCTGTCTCCTCCACAGTACCCACTCTGTCTCTTGGCTGTAGCCTTGACGCGCGGGGAAGAAAACGTTCCTAGGATGAAAACCCGTTGCTGGGGGGCTCTAAGCGTGTCGAAGATATTTCGGAGAATCTCCCGGGCCCCTCCGCAGTGCCACGGAGGGGCTCGCTGCTTTCGGCGGCGCCCGAACGCGCCGCAGCAGGCCTACTGACCCTTGCATAATACAGTGACGGATGAACCCCCTCACCCCCGACCCCTCTCCCCCAAGGGGGGTGCGGGGGTCTTGTCACTCTAATTTGTAGTCCTCAATAATTCGCCTAATGGGGCGTGGCCGTCAGCCCGGTGGGAGGGGCGACGGTGGCGGTGGAAGGCTGATAGGCCCCCGCGCTCCATGCCCCAGTTGATGGACGCGCATTGCCGCCGGCATCGCTGTCCAGCGCCGTGATTCCCAAAGAGGTCAGATTGGCGCCGACGCCGATCACCTTGGAACCCGTCTGCGGAAGGTAAGACGTGCTCAGCCCGAGGCTTCCGGTAGTGGCTTGTCCATGCGTATCCCCACCGATGGCCGACTGCCAAGCCGCAAACGAAGTGTAGTTAGTTCCACTGATGTCCCAAATTCCCGCCGAAAGGCTGGGGTCTTGGTAAGTGTTATAGTCGATCGACGAGAATGTTGAGGCCGTGTCCGTCCACATGAGCTCGTTGCAGTTCGACATGATGTTGTTTTCCATGCGGACGCCGGTGGTGCTTTCGACCCGGATACAGCCTCCGTCGGCCGTGGTCCCGCCAATGACCGTGTTATTGAGAATCGAATCGCTTGCGTCGATATAGTGAAGAATCCAGCCGTTGTTGACATACTCGCCCGTGTTCGCCACCAGCACGTTGTTGTAATCCCGCATGTTGTTGGCGGTGTTGATGTAAATCATGGCCGTCATGCACGAGCCCGAGGCTGCCGAGGCACAAGTTGTGGGACTGGAAGTCGAGCCGTGGATGTAGTTGTCGTAGATATCAAAATTGGACATCTCGGCGCTGCTGGCGCCTCCTGCTGCAAAAATCCCGTCGTGGTGGTAGGTGTCCGCCGTGGTGTCCCAATTCTCAAAATCGTAAATATTGTTGTTGTAGATCTTCTCGTTGGTATTGCCGTTCGTCGTCGAGGAACTTGCGCCTGTCTCCATGAACCCCCAGTTGATGTTGTAGATGGTGTTCTTGTAATACTGATTGCCGGAGGCTGGCGTTTCGACCTTGATGCCGGCCATGGCGTCATGAATCGTATTGTTGTAAATGAGGTTGTTCGACCCGTCCAGCCAGATGCCGAAGTAACTGTTGGAGGCCCCGTCCGAAGTCGAACTGTGGACGTACATGTTGGCGATGGTGAGATTGCGAATGATACAATCACTGACCTTGGATCGGGCATAGATGGCGACAGAATCTCCACTGCCCATGCCCGTGCCACTGTCGGTTGCCTGGATGACTCCGTTCGTCCCACCGTCAATGGTAATGTAGCTCAGCCCATCCAGGTAGATGCACCCCGTACTGCCGCAGGACGACATGGAAATCATGGCTCCCGTCTCGAAGGAGATGAGGATGGGGCTGGCAGAGGTACCGCTGACCTTCGGGGCAACCTGCGAGGTTATCGTCCCGCAGAGTTTATAAATATTGCCCGCCACCCAGGAGACGGAGCCCATCGCCGTAGTGGCCTGAGTGCCATCCGCACCGCAACTCTCCGATCCGCCGCTCTGTGAGACATAAACTGTGGCGGCGTGCGCGGACCCCGCCAACAGCACAAAAAGCCCGAGAATAAGAAGTTGTCGTTTCATCTTGGAAGGTCCCCCTTCAGCACCGTTGATGGCGGTGTGATTGGGTTTCCACGGCAACCATTTCCATGAGCACGCAATGAGTTGCGATTTCATGCCAATCCCTCCACCCCAACCTCTGCTGGTCCACGTGCAGTATAGCAGAAGGCGGGGAGGACGGCGCGATTAGACCCAAAACCAAAGTAATACCATCAAGCTAGGCTCTTCCCGCCGTGATCAGCCGCCCCAGACCTTGGAGAGATACTGCGGGGCGTGCATCCAGTCATAAGCCCCTTCCAGCTTGGCGCGGAAAAAACCGGGATCATCCCAGGAATTGATGGGCAAGCGCGGCAAAAACCAACGGGGGGCGCCGGAGTGGGCGGTTCCCAGAATGGTGGTGACGCCGTTCTCGTAGCCGCACGCCTCCAGGAGGCCGGCCAGCCCGCGCACAAATCGGCGGTCCGCCTCAGGAAACGCGAACGGGTAGGCGAAGGACTTGACGGGGGCCCCCAGCGCGTCCTCCAGGGCTTTCTTCGACCCGGACAACTCGTTCTCCACGGCGGCCAGCGGCAAGTGCCTGAGTTCGGGGTGGGAAACGCTGTGTGAGCCGATGCCGATGCCGGCGGAGTGTAACTCACGAACCTCCGATAGATTCAGACATTCTATCCCCTTAAAACATTCCCGCTGGGACTTAAGAAGCCCGGTAATCACAAATACCGTCGCCGTAAATTTGAATTCGGTCAGGATGGGAAATGCGTTCTGATAAACATCTGCATATCCGTCGTCAAATGTGATTACCACGGACTTTGGGCTGACGCCCCCATGTTCACCCATTCGCGCTTTATCCACTTTCAGCGCATGGTAACCCTCCTCGCGGAGAAATTTCATGTGCTGGGCAAAAACCCGGGGCGAGGTGTTCGTTTCATAGTAGGTGTGACGACCCTCGGTCCCCTCCCGGATGCTGTGATACATCAAGATAGGGAGACCCCCGGCCGGAATAATCCGGAGGAGCCGGCGAAACAAGTGTACGGTTGCAAAACGGTCAGCGCGAACCCTCATGATTCGTTGATGCGGCTTAATAACCTTATGGAGTCAGAATCTGGTTTGAGACACCCGAGAGACCCGAACATTGACGATGAGACGTAGGTGAGGTCCACCGCAGGTGAAGCCTATACGCCATGGGCAGTCAGGGTTGCACACGAGCCGACGATGATGCCCCCCGAGTGGGTCTCCGCGTAAACGAAGTCCATGATCTGTTGAGCAATTCGATCCTGCTGCTCGTAGGTCAAGCCCGGAAACATGGGCAGGGAGAGTATTTGTGAAGCTGCCTTTTCAGTCACAGGGAAATCACCCTCACGGTACCCAAGGTTCTTATATGCGTTTTGGAGGTGGAGGGGAATGGGATAATGAATTCCCGTCCCGATACCGTCCTCACCCAGGTAACTTTGGAGTTTATCCCGGTTCCGGACCTGGACGACATAGAGGTGGAATACCGCCTTTGACCACGCAGGCTCGAAGGGAAGCTTCATCCCCTCCGCGGCCGCGCCCAGAAGCCTCTGGTATCGCAACGCGCATTCCCGGCGTCGTTCATTCCAGCCCGCAAGAAACGGAAGCTTGACGTGCAGAATGCCGGCTTGAATTGCATCCAATCTGCTGTTGGACCCTTCCATTTCGTGATAGTACTTTTTGGCTTGGCCGTGATCCCGAAGCATCCGGATTCTGCGAGCAGCATCTCCGTCGTTGGTCGTCACCGCGCCAGCTTCGCCGCAGGCCCCTAAGTTCTTGCCTGGATAGAAGCTGAAAGCCGCTGCGCAGCCCATTGACCCTGCCTTCATCCAGCGATTGTGTCGCCTGGAAAAATATTCTGCGCCATGAGCCTGACAGGCATCTTCCACCACTCGCAGGCCGAACCGTTTGGCGAGGTCCAAGAGGGGATCCATATCCGCTGGCTGCCCGTAAAGGTGGACGGGGACGATGGCGGTCACCGGCCTGCCAAGTCGCCTGTTGAACAATCGGCCCGTAGTTCCATCAATGCTGCACTCTACCTCAAGATACTTGCGAAGCTGTTCTGGGTCCATGTTGTACGTCCGCGCGTCGACGTCGACAAAGTCGGGGATGGCCCCAGCCTGAGTGATTGCTTCCGTTGTGGCAATGAAGGTGTTGGGTACGGTTACCACTACCTCACCATGGCCTATACCTGCCGCGACCAGGGCAAAGCGCAGGGCGTCCGTTCCACTGCCCACGCCGACACAGTACTGAGTATCACAGAACTTGGCGAAGGACCGCTCGAAGTCTTCAACCTGAGGGCCGCCAATGAAGCCTGCCGTATCGAGGGCATGAGCAAACACCGCCACCAACTCGTCTCTTAGCTCCCGATGCGGAGAGACGAGGTCAAGAAAGGGAATTCGCTTAGTTTCCATGATAATGTGCCTCCGTTGTTTGCTGGTCAATTCTTCGCAAGAACCTGGCGGGGTTCCCCGCGACGATGGCATTGGCAGGAACGTCTTTTGTAACTACGCTCCCTGCCCCCACGATGGCATTTTCACCGACGGTCACATTGGAAAGGATGGTGCTCCCCGAGCCAATCGAGGCGCCTTTCTTCACCCGTGTGGTTTCCACTTGCCAATTGGCCTCGGACTGTAAGGACCCGTCAAGGTTTGTGGCCCGCGGGTAGGTGTCGTTGATAAAGGTCACGCCGTGCCCGATAAACACATTATCCTCAATGGTTACGCCTTCGCAGATAAACGTGTGACTGGAGATCTTGCATCTTTGTCCTATTTTCGCGTTCTTCTGAACCTCGACAAAGGCGCCCACCTTGGTCTCGTCGCCAATTACGCAACCATAAAGGTTAATGAATTTGGAGAGCTTAACGTTTTGGCCCAGATGGACATCTGGGGAAATGCATTGGTAATCATTCATACCAGAAGTGTTTCCCCTTTCATTTTCAATGATTCTGTTGCTGCTTCCAGCAACTTGATGACCCGCAATCCAGCTACGCCGTCATTAGAGGGCGTTTGGTTGTTCTCGATACAGTCCAAAAAGTACGCCAATTCGACCTTCAGTGCTTCTGTCTGCTCGATCTTGGGGGCCCACATGTCTCCTGAGCGATAGCTGACGAGCAATTCGTAGACCCCTTCCCGGCTGGTCATTTGCACGCCCTTGTCGTAGATCTTAACTTTCTCATCGGCTTCCAGGTCATTCCACACCAGCATCTTTTTTTCTCCACCAATCAAGGTGGTGCGGACCTTCACGGGAGATAGCCAGTTCACGTTGATGTGAGCGATAGTCCTTTCAGGGAAATAAATGGTGAGAAAGGCCACATCGGCATGGCCATTCAAGTGCGCCTGGCCGGTGGCGACGACAGCCTCGGGGTCCTTTCGGATGAGATAATCCATGATGGACAAATCATGAGGGGCAAGATCCCAGATCACGTCAATGTCGTGTTGGAAAAGGCCCAGGTTGACCCTTGTGGAGTCGTAATAGTAGAGATCGCCGAGTTCACCTTGATCGATGAGTTGGCGCATCTTTTTCACTGCCCCGGTAAAAAGAAACGTGTGGTCCACCATGATTTTGAGGCCGCGCTTCTCTGCCAATTCGATCAGAACCTCCGCCTGGGTCGAATTCGAAGTAAAAGGCTTTTCAACGAAAACATGCTTTCCGTTTTCCAGGGCAGCCTTGGCAAGCTCGAAATGCGTCCAGACAGGGGTAACGATGGCCACTGCATCAATGCCTGGAGAATGCAGGACTTCAGTTGTGTCGAAGGTAACATTCACATCCGGAAATGCATGTTTGGCGCGCCTTTGAGCCTCGGTGTTTGTATCGCATACTACCACAACCCGCGCTGAATTAAGGGCGTGCAGGTTTCTGACAATATTTGGACCCCAGTAGCCGTGACCAATAACCCCAATGTTTATCATAATTTCTCCGTGCAGGTTCATGCCCTATTTGGCACCATGGAAGAGGAAATTGAAGGAAGGATTGCTGACGTAATTCTCAATAGGCGCCCAGGCCCCGGAAGACAGCCCAGGGCGTTCGCAAAAGGATCTTGATGTCAAGCCAGGGAGACCATGTCCTCGCGTACTTAATATCCAAACGAACCATGTCATCAAATTTGACTCGGCTACGCCCCTCAACTTGCCACAAGCCTGTAATCCCAGGCCTTATCTCCAAAAAGCGGCGTCGGTGCCATATATCGTAGGCCTCGACTTCATACGGAATTGGGGGCCGCGGCCCCACTAGGGACATCTCGCCGCGGAGAACATTGACCAATTGCGGAAGCTCGTCCAGGCTGGTCTTGCGGAGAAATCTCCCCAAGCGTGTCACGCGGGGATCGTCCTTCATTTTGAATACCCCATTGGAGTCGTCGATCTGCCCGTGGTTTTCATTCGCGGAAATAAGCCGTTGGACGTAATCCCGGTGCATCTTCGCATCACTTTTGAAATACATCGATCTAAACTTCAGGAACGTGAAGCGAACTCCATACTGTCCCAGTCTCTGCTGTTTGAACAGAATCGGTCCTTCGGATGTCAGCTTGATTATGGTGGCAATGACCAAGAGTACGGGAGAAAGCACGAGGAGCGCCAATAGACTGCCCAAGATATCTATCGCTCTCTTGATGACGCGAGATAGCATTTTGGCCTTGTCCCTGGGCTCTAAGTCAGGATAAAGCCTGGTGTCTGCGGGACGACCGCCATTCTCGAGATCCAGATCATCCGGGAACACATGGAACGAAATGTGGATCACGTTCATCTGTTCCAGAGTGAGGTCGTTTCGCAAAGCCGTGGAGACCCTGGAATGCAGAGTGTCGATTATGGAGGTCATACTTCCCGAGCCAATCTCTGTGCAAATGACGCCGACCACCTTGCGCTTTTCGTGCCAGCCCCATAGATCCGTTTCCCGAATAGATATGAAGAGTGCCTTGGTTATCGCGCCCAGCATATCCTTCCCCTGCTTAGCCTGGAGAAGTTTGTCAACATGCACGAGCATGAGCACAAAAGGCCGGCGAGAGCGCTCACTCCTTTTTCTTTCTATGGACAGGAGTTTCCTAAACATTTCCTCCGACGCGAATGTCGGATTGCCATCTTCAACTCGGCCCGCGTATCCCTGGGTGTGGTTCATTTGTAACCTTTAATTCGGGTTGGCTTTTGAGGTTTTCTCAAGGTGACAATCTCCACTATCGCCATCCCGTATTCCCGGTCTGGCAAGGCGTGGCGGCGGGGAATAGGTACCTGGGGCCGCCTGCAAACCGCTGCCATTGAGATGTGCGAGGGTTAGCTGATTGTCAGAACGAAAGCAGATCATTCAAAGGTCCAAAGACCTCAGCAAGCGGAAAATCTCAGACTTGGGGAACTGTTTCTGGCTCCAAAAACCATTGCGAATTCGGCTCTGGGATTACTGCCCCCAGGGGAGGGCCTTGACGCGGAAGTCGAAACCAATTGACACTTGATTGCGGTCATAATCCGAGGAAATCGGCAGCGTGCCCTTGCTCACTTGGTGGGTGGTGTCATAGGAAATGTGCACCA
>Ga0326728_10019744_pt1 | contig 13012 bp, 12 predicted proteins | sample MB3enrmetagenome_FD_207602 | JGI IMG/M metagenome (GOLD analysis project Ga0326728, IMG submission 207602) | Lab enriched peat soil microbial communities from McLean, Ithaca, NY, United States - MB31MN | ecosystem: Environmental > Terrestrial > Soil > Wetlands > Peat | place: USA: New York...
CTTTGGCGCGAATTCATCCCACAATTCCGCGCCGTGCAGGTCCACTTCGACTTCCGCCCGGCCGCCCTGCTCATCCCAAGCCGCTGCCACGCTCCGGCCCCCGGCGTGCAGCGTGCCCCGGCCGGCCTTGCCGCCGGCGTTGCCGATTTTCACGGCGACGCGGGCCGTTTGGCGGTCCACGTCCGGGTAGACCTGCACGCCGTCGATCCACACCGGCGGCGTGGCGGCAAGCTCGATGCGGCCGATGATCCCGTTCAGGTTCCCCGTCGTGCCGCCGAAAAGCGCGGACACGAACACGCCCAGGTCGAGCTTCACGCTGTTGTCCACGCAGATCGTCAGGCGGTGCTTGCCGGGCGCGACGCCCGTGCCGAAATCGTACACGTGCGGAGCGATCAAGCTATCCCGCATCCCGCAGGGCTTGTCGTCCAGCCAGACGCGCGTCACCCAGCGGCAGCGCTCCAGCAAGAGCGTGACGCGTTTTCCCTGCCACGCCGCGGGCACCTCGACCTCGCGCTGGTACCACACCGGCCCGGCGTAGTCGTAGATGCGATAGGGCCCCGCCAGCGTGGGCGGCTTGGTGTTCTTCGGCCCGATCCCCGCGGCGTCGATCGTCCCCGGCAAGCGGATCGTGCCGCCCAGCGCGCGGGCATAGCCGGCGGAATCGATCGGGGCAATCTCACAGCGCCAGTCCCCGGCCAGCGAAAGGGTCTGGGCCCGCGCCATGCCGCAAGACAAGGAGAGTAGAACCAACGGCGTGAGGCGCGCCATTCTCGTCATCGCTTCATCCCCCTGATTGCTCTGCGTCGACCGTTTTCAGCTCGCCGTCAACGCGAACCTGGACGGGTTGCGGATGGGCGGCAGCGATGCGGTAAGACACCACTTTGCCGCCCTTCCACTGGATATCGACCGTGAAGCCGCCGCGGGCACACAGGCCGCGGACTTCGCCGCTGTGCCAGGCCTTCGGCAGTGCGGGCAGTAGCTCGAGCACGGGCCGGCCGTCCGCCGTGGTTTCCTGGCTCTGCAGCAACATTTCCGGCACCGCCGCGCAGCCGCCGAAATTGCCGTCGATCTGAAACGGCGCGTGCAGACAAAACAGGTTCGGCGCGCCGCGGCCGATGAGCATGGAAAGGAGTTTGTTCGCGCGGTCGCCGTCGTGCAGGCGGGCCCAAAAGTTGGCCTTCCAGGCCATGCTCCAGCCGGTGGAAGCGTCGCCGCGACGCTCCAGCGAAAGCCGGGCACCGCGGTACAGCTCGGGCGTGCCGGGGTTGATCTCACTGCCCGGGCACAGGCCCCAGAGATGCGAACAGTGGCGGTGATGAACTTCCGTCTCCTCGAAGTCCTCCTGCCATTCCAGGATGCGGCCCGCGGCGTTCACGCGGGTCGGCGCGAGCCGCTCCCGCGTGGCGTCCAGGCCCTTGGCGAACTCCTCGTCGATCCCCAGGACCCGCGCGGCCGCCGCGGTGTTCTTCAGCAGATCGCGGGTGATCTGCTGGTCGAAGGTGGCGCCGACGCACAGCGCAGTGGTCTGCCGCTTGCCATTCTTGTCGGTGTAGGCGTAGCTGTTCTCCGGCGAGTTGGAAGGCACGACCAGCAACTCGTGGGTCTTGGGATTCTCGACCAGCACGGCCTGGATGAACTGGCTGGCGCCGCGCAGCACGGGGTAGTATTCCCGCAGGAACGCCTCATCCTGCGTAAAGCAGTAGTGCAGCCAGATATGTTGGGCGAGCCACGCGCCGCAGGTCGGCCCGATGCAGGCCGGCAGGAAGCTCGGCGCGGTGTCGTACCACGGGTTCTGCGTGTGGTTGGCCACCCAGCCCGGGGCGTTGAAGTAAGCCTTGGCCGTCTTGCGGCCTTCCTTGGCCACGCACTGGATGAACCGCAACAGCGGCAGGTGACAGTCGGACAGGTTGGCGGCCTCCACCGGCCAGTAATTCATTTGCAAGTTGATGTTGCTGTGGAAGTCGCCGTGCCAGGGCGTGTCGTATTCCTCGGCCCAGATGCCCTGCAAATTGGTGGGCAACTGCGAGTCCGGCCGCGAGCCGGAGACCACCAGGTGGCGGCCGAACTGGAAGTAGAGCGCCGCCAGCGCAGGATCGGGGGCAGCCTCCTGCGCCTTTACGCGATCGGGCGTGGGCAGCTTCGAGTTCGGCCCCTCGGGCAGGGTCAAGCGGCAGCGATCCATGAAGCGGCGATGGTCGGCCACCGCGCCCGCGCGCAAGGCCTCGAACGGCTTGTCCAGGGCGGCCTCCAGCCGCTGAAGGGCCAGTGAGGCAAAATCCTTGCCCTTCCAACTCGTGCCGGCGGAGACCACGAGCATCGCCTCGTCCGCGCCCTGGACAACCAGGCCGTGCTCCGTCGAGGAGAGCTTGCCGCCCCCGATGGCGGCACCCAGCAGGGCCGTGTATCGCATGCCTTCGCCCCCGCCGCCGGGCTTGTGGAACGGTAGCTGGCCTTCAAGGACGTAGTGGCCATTGGCGCGGACGGTCGCGTTCTGCCTGCGGACCAGTGCCGCGGTGAACGAAAGCCCGTGGGGCTTGTCCGTCTTCAAGTTCAGCGCGATCACCTCGTCCGGCTTGGAAACCACCAGTTCGCGGGTGAAGCTTACGCCCTTCCGCTGATACTGCGTGTGCGCCACGCCCTCGATCAGGTTGAGGTCGCGGCGGTAGCCGTCGGCAACCACGGGCGGCGGCTTGGCGGCGCCGGCCAGCGCGATTTCCGCCACCTGGAAGCTTCCTATTCGCGTGGGCGCAAACGTGAAGCGATAGAACCGGAACGCGCCGGGGCGGGCGGCTTCAAAGGTCTTGGTCTGCTGGCGTTTCTCGAACGGCCGCTCGAGGGCGCGGCGATCCACCTCGATCCAGGCTTTGCCGTCCGTCGAGCCTTCCAACAGCCACGAGCGCGGGTCGCGCTCGGGCATGTCGTCGCCGCTGGTGAAAGCGTAGGAGGCGATGGTTTGCGGCACGGGCAATTGCATCTGCCAGATCACCGGCGTGTCGCCGTTGTTCACGCACCACTTCGTGCCCGGATCGCCGTCCACGGTGTTTTCGATGCCCTTTCCGTCGCCCGCCGCGTGCCCGCTGGGGGAAGACAGCTTCGCCTCTGGGCTATTGTCGAAATCGACGAGCAAATCGCCAAGCGTCTGGTAACAGCCGAACTGGTTGACATCTCCCCATCCGCTGACTCCCTTGGCGTAGCCGAAGCGGCTGCTCAGCGCCGCGCCGGCCGCGGAGATGTCACCCGCGAAGAGCTTCTCCCGCACTTCCGGGAGGCAGCGGTAAGCGTCGTAATTGTTGCCGTCGTAAGGACCGCCGGACCAGAGGGACGACTCGTTCAGCACGATCCGCTCCCTGCCTACGCCGCCGAAATCCATGGCGCCCAGACGCCCGTTACCCAGCGGGCAAGATTCATGAAACGACCTGGCGGGACCAGCGAACCACACGCTCATCGGCTCGGCGGGTGCGGATACTTCAGCGGCCCGGCAGGGACCCGCGGCCAGTGCAAGGGCAGCCGCAGCGGCGAGCAGCAGATTCCGGCTCGGCATGGATCTCAGTCCTTTCTAATGGAGGCGGGTCCATTGTGCGCCGGGGGGACACGGGATGCAAGCCGTGCGGGGGCCAAGGGCAGCAGGGTGAAACGGGGTTGCTCGTAACCGAATGTCGGGTGCCATGCCCACGCTTGCGTGGGCATGTGAGGTTCCGCCGCAGACATGCTTGCCGTCTAGCTGCGATCGCTTAGCAAGCACGGTGCTCACGTGTGCTGCCGGTAGCGCAGGATCCTTCCCTCGATCGGGTGGATCAAACACGTTACAGGCTGTAAATCCCCACCTCCCCGGGGGGGCGCCTGGGGAAATGCCGCCGGGGTGGACTTTCGTAAACTAAACTTTAGAGAACCCGCTTTCAATGCGCGAAGGGGCAGCCATGCACCGCCTAACGTCAGACCTCGTGCGCTGGGTCGAGGGGCTGACTCCCCAGCACGCACTGCTGTTGTTGGCCATAGTGATCGTGGTGGGGTTGGTTTGCCTGCGCGGATTTGGCTCCCGGTCAGGATACTAGGTGGTTTTATGGACTTGTGGGCGATTCATCTTCCGATCCCGTTCATTCTGGCTGTGGTGGCTACGCTCGGCTATCTGTTTGGCCGCCGGACGCACGCGGCCGAGGCCGAGATGTCCGGGCGCTCGCGGCGCGAGCTGCGGCGGGCGCAGTTGGTCGCCGCCGAGTTGGAGAAGATCGCCTGGGAGCTCCGCAAGAGCCTGGCCCAACACAACGCCAGCGTGGCCCGCTTTAAGGACCGGGTGGGCAAGCTCAACGAGCAGAACCAGCAGGGGGGCTGGAAGGAACTCTGCCGCGAGGCGGAAGAGATCCTCAAACCCACCCTCCGCCTGGCGGCCCAGATCTCCAATGCCCATGAGGAAATCCGCCAGCAAAGCGCGAATCTCATGACCTTCACCGAGGTGCGGACCGACCCGCTGACCGGCGTGAACAATCGCCGCGGGCTGGACGACGCCCTGGCCGGCCAGTTCGCCATGATGAACCGCTACGACATGCGCTTCTCGCTGGCCATGTTCGACATCGACCATTTCAAGCGGGTCAACGACCAGGAGGGGCATCTCTGCGGCGACCGCATCCTGCAAACGATGGCCCGCATGCTCGACGAGTCCGTCCGCGAAACCGACGTGGTCGCCCGCTATGGGGGCGAGGAATTCGTGGTCGTGATGCCGGAGACGGACCTCGCCGGAGCGGGCTTTTTCGCCGAGCGGCTCCGCAGCAAGATCGAGAAGGAAATGCCGATCACGGTCAGCGGAGGCGTGGCCGAAGCCCTCGACGGCGACACGCAGGACTCGGTCTTGGCCCGCGCGGACGCCGCGTTGTACCAGGCGAAGACGGCCGGGCGGAACTGCGTCTTCCGCCACAACGGCGACGAAACCACGCCGGTGGCCACCGAGGCGCCGGTCGCCGGCGCGTGAGGGCCGACACCCTCGTGTGGCACTGCTTGACCGCTGCCGACCAAAGGCTCTTTTGCTACAGGGAAACCGTGTTCCGGCAGCGGGCAAGCAGTGCCACACCGCACGCGGCGCTTCCTCACAGCACTTCCCGGCCGCGGCGGAGTTTGCGGCGCACGAGGGCGCGGCTCCGCGCGGCGACGGCCCGCCAAACGTCTTTCCAAGCAATCCGGCCCGGGGGAAACTCGGCCGCGTAGGCCCGCAGAAAACGGTACGCGACCGCGCGGGGCACCCAGGGGTGGGCCGTCAGGCCGACGGCCAGGCGGGCCAGGTCGGCCGCGCGCCGCGCGGGGCTCAACCGCCCGGCCAACCGCATGCCGCCTAGATCCACCAGATACGCCGCCACGTCCTGCGGCCCTTCGAGCACCAACAGGTTGGCGGCCTTGAGGTCGCGGTGCGCGATCCCCGCCGCGTGCATCCGCCCCACCAGGTGACCGAGGCTCTCGGCCGCCCGGGCCGCCGATCGCAACCGTTGGCGGGCCGGACAGCGGGCCAACCGCCAGCCCCACAGGTGCAGGTTCTCCGCCCCTTCGATCCATTCGGTCGCCAAGTAGCTGGTCGCCCGCCGCCATCCCCGCGGCCGGCAGGCCAGCAGCGGCCCAGCGGTGCCCACGTTCCGCGCCAGCAGGGCGGCGGCCCGGCGAAAGTCACGAAACGCCCGGCTGGGGCCGATCAGGCCCAGCAGCGCCTTCCACCAGTTCCGGGGACGGTAGCGTTTGTAGGCCGCGCGAACGCTGCCGTCACGCAGCCGCAGCTCCGCCTCGACCATCAGGCTCTCGTGGCTGATCTTGACCGGGCGGTCCGCGTGCCGCCACAAGAGGTCGTCGGGGTCTGCCAGCACCCGGCGGAGTTGGCCCTCGGCCAGCCGCGGGCTGCCGCAGGCGGTGCCGCCGGCCGTTTTCAGATGGATAAAGTCCGCGAACTGGGGGTTCACTTTTGACGGCGTCAACCGGGCACTTCATAGACGATCGAACTCAAGTGCGGAGGGGTCGGAGTAGGGTCGGGCAATGCGCAATCCCCGACTTGCGTTTGCAACGGGCGCGTCAGATCCAGATAGTGGAAGAAGAACGCCCATCGGTCCTCCCCCTTTTCCAAGCGCCGCTCGTCGTAGGGCACCTGCCAATTGCTCCTCGGCTGGCCTTCGACCGGCTGGGTGACAGCACCCCAGTCAATGTCGGCGTCGAGCGGAGCGGCGCGAACCTCGACAAGGTAGAGGCCAGCGAAGTGTTCGCGGACCTGACTTTCGGCTCTGGCCAACTCTTGCCCCGCCAGGTCGTGGCCCCATTGTATCTCAACGGTCTCTCGGAACTGGCCCTCGGTCGGGACGACCCCATGGACTCCGAGGACACAAAGCCATTCAAGGGGCACTCCCATGCCGGGCCACCTCAAAATGTGGGCGAGCAGCTCCGCGCTCGCGGCGCCGGTGCAGCCGGTAGTTAACCAAGTTCTTCCCACTCCCGCCTGACGCAGAATACGTGCCAGCAGCTCCCTGCCGATGTCGCCGTGGTGCGGGTTGGGTATGGCCAGCGTCACATCACCTCGTATCATGAACGGGTGTTTCCCACCCGCATAGGGGCCGTCAAAGCCTGCCGCCCGCAGTCCCCGAATCAAGTCCTTGCGGGAGATAGCGCCGAAGGGAGGCATCAGGCGGATACCTCGTGGCTCACCGTCAGTTCCAGCCCATCGATCTTGGGAAGGGCGAGGTTCTTGTGGATTCTGAAAAGGAGCCAGTCCTCGGGGACTGCGGCCAACTCGTCTCGGCACTCCTCCAAGGTTCGGGCGTTGGCAAATACCCCGCGACACTCGGGGATTTCGCCGTAGTAAGTCCCATCATCCTGGAGGATCTCGTAACGAGCATGTCGCATTGCAGCTTCGAGGTACTTCGTGAGCATCTGAGAACCTCCTTCTTGACCGCACTCGCCTATCCGGCATTATACCAAAGCGGCAGGGAGTTGCGGCGGACCTGCGGCGTTCCAGTCCTAGACACTCCCCACCGCAGCCGGGTATAATAGTGCCTTGCGTTTCCGGCATCTTCCGCACAAGGGGAAAGGCTGTTGTCATGCCGCTGTTCGAGATCGAGACCTCTTCCCATATCATAATCACCTGGGCCGAAGATGAGCAGGCCGCGGTCGCCGTGGTCCAGGAGAGTTATCCCCGCGAGCGGCCCACCCGGGTCACCCGCCGCCCCCGCGATACATGGGTCATCTCGAAGTCGGCCCTGGGCCTGACGGGTGACGGCGACCCCTGCACCACCGCCCGCGATTGCCTGGCCAAGGCGGCGGGCGACAAGATCCATGCCATCCGGCTTTACATGCAGCACACGGGCACGGACCTGGAGCGGGCCCGCAAGGCCATCGAGTCGAACATGGTCATGGGTTGGTGACGGCAGCATGGTCAGCCGGGACTCACTCGAAGCGCTACTCGCGCCGCAGGGCCAGCAGCATCTGCTGGCGTTTTGGGAGCAACTCGACGCGGAGGGGCAGTCAGCCTTGGCCGCCCAGATCGCCCAGCTCGATTTCGCCCTGATCGCGCGGCTTTACGCCCAGCGGGACCAACTGGGCGACTTCCGCCAGTTAGTCGAGCGGGCCGGACCGCCGCCGGCCGTGCGGCTGGACGTGTCCCGCAACCGCTTCGCGCCCCACGAGGCCCGCCGGCGCGGCCGGCAAGCCCTCGAAGCCGGCCAGGTGGGCGCAATCCTGGTGGCGGGAGGGCAGGGGACGCGGCTAGGCTTCCCCCAGCCCAAGGGGATGTACCCGATCGGGCCGGTCTCCGGCCGCACGCTGTTCGAGGTGCATGCCGACAAGCTCGTGGCCACCGCGGCGCGGTACGGGGTGCGGATCCCGCTCTACGTGATGACCAGCCCTGCCACGCACGAGCCGACGGTGGAGTTCTTCGCCCGCCACGGCCGCTTCGGCCTCCTGGAAGAGGATCTGCGGATCTTCTGCCAGGGGACCATGCCGGCGGTGGACGCGGCCAGCGGGCGGGTGCTGTTGGCGGCGCCGGGCCGGCTGGCCACCAGCCCCAACGGCCATGGCGGAATGCTGGCGGCCCTGGTCGCCAGCGGCGCGCTGGAGGATGCCCGGCGGCGCGGCCTGCGGCAGCTCTTCTACTTCCAGGTGGACAATCCCCTGGTCGAGATCTGCTCGGCGGAATTCCTCGGCTATCACCTGCTGGCCGGCTCGGAGATGACCAGCCAGGTCATTGCGAAGCGGCATCCACTGGACCGGCTGGGCAATGTCGTGGAAGTGGACGGGCGGCTGATGGTCATCGAGTACAGCGACCTGCCGGAGGAAGCGGCCCGCCGCCGCAATCCGGACGGCTCGCTGGCCATTTGGGCGGGGAGCATCGCCGTACACGTTTTCGAGGTGGAGTTCCTGCGGCGGATGGCCGCCGCGGCCGAGTCGCTGCCGTTCCACCTGGCCCACAAGAAGGTCGCTTGCGTGGAGGCCGGCGGTCGGCGGATCGAGCCCACCGAGGCCAATGCGATCCAGTTCGAGCGGTTCATCTTCGACTTGTTGCCGTCGGCCCAGCAGGCGCTGGTGGTCGAGGTGGACCCGGCGGCGGCCTTCGCGCCGCTGAAGAATGCTCCCGGGGCCAAAGAGGATACGCCCGAATCGGTGCAGGCGCAAATGGTGGCCCAGCACCGCCAGTGGCTGGTGGCCGCCGGCGTCGCGGTGGACCACGACACCCCGGTCGAGATCAGCCCGCATTGGGCGCTGGATGCCGCAGAGGTGGCCCGCAAGGTCCGGCCGGGGACGCGGCTGACACAGCCGACGTACCTCAAGGCTTCTTCGCTTCTTTGAGCGCCCGCTCCAATTCTTGCACGCGGCGCTCCAACTCTTGAACGCGGGCCTTGAGCGTCTCCACCTCCAACTCCACGGGCTGCCGGACGGGCTCACCCGCCGGGGGACCGATCGTGCCGGGCAGGGGCGGCGGAGGGATTTTGGGCGGGGACGCCGCGGGGGGCATTGTCAAACTCGGCCCCCCCGACACGTCGGGAGCTCGCTGGGCGGCGGGCGGCGGAATCGCCTCGGGGTGGGGCTCAACCGTGGCTGCGGACGGCGGCGCGGCGAGCGTCACCGTGATCTTCCGCGGTACCCCCCCACGCAGCACCTCAACCGCAAGCCGATCGCCCGGAGCAGCCTGGTCCACCACCGCCGTCAGCTCGGAAAGCTGTCGAATACGGGCCCCGGCCACGCCGACGATTAGGTCCTGTGGCCGGAGTCCGGATCGTTCGGCTGGTCCGCCAGCCCGCACCGCGAGGACCCGCACACCCCGCCCGTGGTCGTTCAGATCGTCCACCACAGCTCCGAGGTAGGCCCGTTGGCGGCCTGGGGTGCCGGGGCCGCCGGGCGGCGCCGGCGGGGGGACCGCCTCGGCCGGTGCGGCCAGGCTCACGCCCCGGCCCGCCTGGGCGCGAACGTCCTCTTCCAGCCGTTGGAGGGTGGTCTGGGCCATTGCCCATTGCACCCCTACGAGTCCAGTGACGAGGGCTGCCGCGCCAAGGATCTTGCGGAACATTCTGGCTCTCATGGGTTTCACCGATCTTTCAGGAAGGTTCGCCGCCGCGTAGGATGAAGGAATCACCTGCTGAATTATACAGGCTGAATGCCATGTAATACGAGTGATGGACGCAACTCAACTCCCGCCGCAGATTCTTAGGGTACCGCCCGAGGACCGCGAAGAGGCCCTGCGCCTGGTGTTCCGCCGGCTGGGCGAGTCCGAGCGTCGCGAGCAGTGTGCCCTGCTCGTCGGGGCGAAAGGGGCTTTGCCCGAGGCCGCCAGGGGAGGAGCGGCTTGGGATGGGCTGTTTGCGGCTTACCGCGGTGGGCGGATGGTGGCGGCCATCTTTGGACAGCCCCAACCGGGGAGATTTGCCGTGCTGTGGCCCCCGCAATTGGCCGGCGATGAACCCCCGGCGAGCGCTCTGCCGCTGCTGTTCGCTGTGGACCAGTTCTTCATAGCGCGAGGCGTGCAAATCGCCCAGGCCATGCTGGAGGCCGTGGCCGCACCGGAAGCGGAGGTCTTGCTGCGAGGGGGGTTCGTCCACTTGGTCGACCTCGTTTACCTGGTTTGTACCGACGGCGGCTTCCCGGCTGCCGAGCCCCCGACGGCACTGGAGTTTCAAGCGTGGACCGCCGCCGAGCATCAGCGGCTGGCGGCGATCGTGGAGGCCACCTACGCCGAGACGCTCGACTGCCCGGCCATGAACGGCCTCCGAGAGGTGCAGGACGTGCTGGCCGGCTACCGGGCTACGGGGGTGTTCGATGCGGGGCGATGGTGGATCGTGCGGCACGCAGGCCGGGACGTGGGCTGTTTGATCTTGGCGGATTTCCCGGAGCAGGACACATGGGAGTTGGTCTACATGGGGATTGTGCCCGGGGTCCGCGGGCGGGGCTGGGGGGGGCAGATGGTCCGCCGCGCGCAGTGGCTGGCCCGGCGCTCCGGGCGGTCACGGCTCGTGCTGGCCGTCGACGCCGGGAACGCGCCGGCGCTGCGGATCTACGGGGCTGCCGGGTTCCGGCCGTTTGAACGCCGGTCGGTCTACGTCAAGCGCTACCGGCAGCCCTAGAATTGCCGCATTTCTCCACGGTTTCTCGCTCTCAGCAGTGCCTGGGCACGGAAGCGCTGAACAGTTTTTCCACGGCAGGCTCGGCCCAGCGGAACGGGCGGCCGGCCGGATGAGCAGTCCGTTTGGGCGCGATTTGCCGATGATTACGGAAGGTCGCCGAGGCATCGCGCGGATTCCGCGGCCCGCGCCGCCCGAGTGCCTTTGAAAGCAAAGCTAGCATCGCTACAATCAGGCCCATCGGGTGACACGATTGATCGAGAGGAACCAAGACGACGTCAGTCGTCCAACAGCGAACAGCCTTCCTGAAGCGAGCCCCTTGCGGCGGGTGTGATTGCGCACCCGGCCGTCGGGGTGGAAGCGGACGGGATGTTCGCCGGGGTGGACCGGAAGTGACCACGGACGATATGGAAATCGTGCCGGCCCTGCGCGCGGCGCTGGCCGACAAGGTCGGAAAAGAACGTTTCGAGTTGTGGTTCGGCAGCGGAGCCCGACTCGAGTGGGACGGCGCTGCGCTGCTGCTGGGGATGCCCAACCGCTTGTTTCTCGATTGGATCCGCTTGAACTTCCGCCGCCAGATCGAGGCGGCCTGCCAGGAGACGCTGGGCAAGTGCCCGGCGATCAAATTCCATATCGACGGCGCTGCCGACGGGAGGCCGGAAATGTCGTCCGCCAACCGGGTGCCTCAGAGCGGCGGGGAAACTCCGCGACCCGCGGCCACAGCCGCGGGTGCCCCGGCGGCCACAGCCGCGGGTGCCCCGGCGGCCACAGCCGCGGGTGCCCCGGCGGCCACAGCCGCGGGTGCCCCGGCGGCCACAGCCGCGGGTGCCCCGGCGGCCTCGGGCGCCAACGGCAACGGGTCAATATCCGCACCATTTGGGGCGGGGCCGCGGCGGCGGCAGTTCTCGTCGCTGGGCTCGTTCGTGACCGGGCCGAGCAACCGCTTGGCGATGGTCTCGGCCGAAATGGTCGCCCACAACCCGGGGCAAGTCACGCCGCTGTTGGTCTATGGGCCAACCGCCGTCGGCAAGACGCACCTCCTGGAAGGCATCTGGACGGCCGCCCAGAAGACCTGCCGCGGGGGCACGGTGGTCCTGCTCTCCGCCGAGCAGTTCACCAGCCAGTTCCTCGAAGCGCTCCGCGGCAGCGGCCTGCCCAACTTCCGCCGGAAATACCGGGGCGTGGCGTGCTTGCTCCTGGACGATCTGCACTTCCTGGCCGGCAAGCGGGCCACGCAGGTCGAGCTGCTGCACACGATGGACACGCTGCTCGGCGAGGGGCGGCAACTGGTGTTCTCGGCCGACCGGGCCCCCGTCGAGCTGACCGACTTTGCGCCCGAACTGCTCACGCGGCTCGCCGCAGGCATGGTCTGCCGGATCGACCCGCCCGACTACGCCACCCGGCTGGGCATTGTTGCCCAGCAGGCGCGGCGGCTGGACGTGGAGTTGCCCGGCGACGTGCAGCGATTCATCGCCTCGCGCCTGACCGGCAACGCCCGCGAGCTCTCCGGCGCCATCTGCTGCCTGCGGGCGACCAGCCAGGCCCTGCGGCAGAAGATCACGCTGCCGCTGGCCGAGGAGGCGCTTAGCGAGATGATCCACCACCACCGCCGCGTCGTCCGTTTGGGCGACATTCAGAAAGCAGTGTGCCACGTTTTCGGCCTGGAGGCGGCCAGCCTGCAATCCTGCGGCAAGGGTAAGCGGCTGAGCCACCCGCGGATGTTGGCCATGTGGCTGGCGCGCAAACACACCCGGGCCGCCCTGAGCGAAATCGGCCAGTTCTTCGGCCGGCGGAGCCACAGCACGGTGATCTCCGCCCAGAAGCGCGTGGATCAGTGGATGGCGGCCGGCACCGCGCTGTGCCTGGCCGAGCGGACCTGGGAGATCGACGAGGCCGTCCGCCAGGTCGAGCGGCAACTGCTGGCCGGCTGAGCGCCCGGACAGTGGACGGTGGAAGGGTTTAGCGGGCGGGCTTGCCCGCCGCGTCCGGCGCACCGGTGGGCAGGGCATCATGCGGAGCATGGTCGCCCGCGAAACACCGGCTCATTTGACCCGGGCGATGAACCGCACGAACTCGCCGTCCAGGCGCTTCCAGGGGCCGAAGAACTTCTCAAACTCCTCCAGCCGCCGCTCGGGACCGTCCTGCTTCAGCGGCTGCTTCGAGGCCAACAGCTTCAGGTACTCGATGCACTCCTTGGGGTGCTGGTGCAGCAGGAAATACACCAGCCCCCAGGCCTCGGCGTAGGCATCAGCCGCTTGGCGGGGGTCGCGGAACCGCCCATCGGCCGTCAGCAGGGTCTTCAGCGAATCAGGTCCCCGCACGGGCAGATACTTGTGGAGCTGGTCCAGCCGGAAGCGGTTCACCGCGCCCACGCCCGCCCAGCCCTTGGCGCTGTGCAGATCGGGCGTTTCGAAGTACATGGCAACGCCCTCGCTGAACCAGAG
>Ga0326728_10019745_pt1 | contig 13011 bp, 11 predicted proteins | sample MB3enrmetagenome_FD_207602 | JGI IMG/M metagenome (GOLD analysis project Ga0326728, IMG submission 207602) | Lab enriched peat soil microbial communities from McLean, Ithaca, NY, United States - MB31MN | ecosystem: Environmental > Terrestrial > Soil > Wetlands > Peat | place: USA: New York...
TACATGGCTTTGGTGATCGAAGCCACGCCGGAGCCGGGACCGTGCGGATTGCCTTCTATTTCTGTTGCCCACTACGGCGAACAGAACGGCGACCTGATGCGCGACCCGGAGATGTGTTTCGAGTTGACCAACCCGCTCGGCATGGGCTGGATCATGACCCCCTACTATTTCAGAAACGATTTCATCGGCGTCGAGCAAATCTCGCGCACGCGCGACGAGAAGAATTACATCTTCTATCCTGACCTCTTCCACCAGCACGAGAGCTTCGCCCGCACATGGGACCGCAACTTGCACGCGCAGGGATTCCTTGAGGCATTCCAGCGCAGCCGTTAACCCGCCACTCTCCGGGCGGGCGAACGCGGCCCGCCCATGCCTTCATGCAGCGCAACCCAAAAAGGAGAATCTGAAATGACGAACACCATGCAGTCTGAATATCGCAATCTGCCGCTCGACGCGCTCACTGAGTCGCCGAACAACCCCCGCAAGAATTTTGACGAGGCCGGTCTAAACGAGTTGGCATCGTCAATCAAAGCGCAGGGCATTCTTGCGCCGCTTGTGGTGCGGCCCGTCGATCATCGCTTCGAGATCGTTGCCGGTGCCCGCCGCTATCGCGCCGCGCAGCGGGCCGGACTCGAAACCGCGCCGGTGCGCATCGTCGAGTTGACCGACGCCCAGGCAATCGAAACCTCTATCGTGGAGAACCTGATTCGCGCCGATGTGCACCCTATGGAGGAGGCGAGCGGCTTCAGAATGTTGCTCGCTATGGAAGAGCCAAAGTACACCATCGAGCAAATTTCGGCACGCACGGGAAAGACGCCCGCGTTTATCGCTTCGCGATTGAGATTGACCGAGCTTGTGCCGCCCGTCGTGGAAGCCTTCTACCGCGACGAGATCGGCGTCGGCCATGCGCTCTTGCTTGCAAAGTTGCAACCCGCGCAACAGGAAGAAGCACTCGCCGCTTGCAATCAGGAGCAGTACAGCGGCGGCGCTGGCAAGCCGAAGCGTATCCTGCTTCCGGTTCGTCACCTGCAACAGTGGATCGAGCACAATATATTGTTGGAGCTTGCCGCCGCGCCGTTCTCGAAAGAAGACGCCGCGCTTGTGTCCGATGCCGGTTCCTGTGTCGATTGCGCCAAGCGCACAGGGCATAACAAACTTCTTTTCGGCGACGACTTTGGAAAACGCGCTGACCACTGCTCGGACCCGAAATGTTGGGCGATGAAAGTGGATGCGCACGTCAAGCAGACCATCGCCGCCAAACCGAAACTCGTTCAGATCAGCACGGCCTATGGTGCGGCGAAGAGCGATAGTCCGGTTATGCCGCGCAACAAATACGTTGAGATTCGCACAGACAAACCCGCCAACCAGAAACAGCGCGACTGGCCGGAGTACAAGACCTGCAAGTTCACCGCCGAGGCTATCGTTACCGAGGGCACCGAAAAGGGCGAGAAGAAGCGCATTTGCGCGAATCCCGATTGTCCCATTCACCACGCCCGCAAGCAGCGGCCCGCCAACGATGCAGCATTCAAGGCCGAGCAGGAAAAGCGCCGCCGCGAGGAAGCTATCGCGCAGACGACCGGACTTCGCGTCCTCAAAGCCATCGGCGATGCGGTTCCGATTCGCCTGATGAAACGCGATTTGCTCTTTACAGCCGAACGTCTTGCCGCCGTTCTGGACGAGCGCCGCATTGCAATCCTGCTGCGCCTTCACAGCATCGGCATAGCCAACGGAACCACCGACGCTCCGGCCAAGCTATTCGCGTCCTTTCTTCGCAAAGCCGACGAGGGCACGCTCGGCCGCGTTTTGGTCGAAGTCGCCGTTCTCCAGTCGGCCCACTCTCCGACCGAATCCGCCAAAGCCCTCCACGAAGCCGCCGAGTTCTACAAGGTGGATGTGGCCGCAATCACGTCCAAGGTCAAACAGGAGTTCGCGGCGAAAGACAAGACCAAGGAGACGAAGAAGGCCGCGCCCAAACCGCCAACGAAAACGCCAAGCAAGTTAGTAAGGATGGCAGCGGCTTAACCACCAAATCCAAAATCCGTAGCGGAGCTTGAGCGATCAGGCTCCGCACATTTTGGGCCCCCTTTTCCCGCCCGGCGTGCCAGAGCGCCAACTTGCGTTGCCGCTCTATGGAGAGCATTACGATTGCTGCTGTGGAAGTTGGACATTGGCAAACTTGCGTCCGGCGGCGCGAACAAATTCGCTAATCAATCGCTTTTTGCCGTCTGGCCGCATAGCCAATCTGGTGACGAGTCTCAGTCCCTTCTCCACCAGTGGCCGTACTGCGATTTCATCGCTGGAGATTCGACAAGCCGCGTCGCGTGTCAAAAACGCTGCGCCCTTGTGCGTCAAAATAAGCGCCGATGCCTCTTCGGCTGTTGTAAAGGTATGCGCGTCAGGCGCGACGATTCCATTTGCAGAGGCCGCATCCTGAATCATCTTGGAGATGTATGGATTGAGATGCGGCGCAGGCAGAATCCATTCATGAGCGCGCAGATCGTCAAGGTGAAGCTCGGCGCTTGCGGCAATGGCGTCGCTTTTGGGCAAAGCAATATAACCAGGCTCTTCGGTGATTGGTAGAAAGCTGAGAGACGGAGAATCGGGGATTGCCAGAACCAGCGCCAGATCCAAGTCGCCAGCAGCTACCAAGCGCGCGAGTTCGTGCGAAAAATTGCTCCAAAGCTTGATCTTCAGGTCTGGATAGAGCGGAAGCCGGACCGATTGGATCGTTGCTACCAGACAGGGATCGGCATAGGCTGACCTGCCGATGTGCAGCACATCCTCTGCGCCCCGCAAGGCAGCCCTCGCATCAGCAACTGCGCGCTCCGCGTGTACCACCGCGCTACGCGCTTCTTCCAAGAAATGACGCCCTGCGTCGGTCAGTTCCACTGTCTGATGGTTGCGCACGAAAAGGCGCATATCGATCTGAGATTCAAGCTCGGCGATCCGCTTGCTCAGCGTCGATTGATCGATGCGCAGCCGCGCGGCTGCACGGGAATAATTCAGTTCTTCGGCCAGCGCAATCGCCGCCTGCAAAAGACGCATCTCCGGTAGTGCCATAGCCGTCCTCCTTGTCGAATACCAAGGGCAAGTCATGGGTCGTACCGAGCAAAACATTCGTGATGACTATTGTGTTTATCTCTACTGGACTCCTGAATGGCGCGGTTACCGATCTGGACGCAAGAATTCCCCGCGCCGTTTTCTCCTTTTGACGCGAAAGCGAAAGGAAAGTTGCGGTAATGGATTGAAAACCTGCAAGGGTTGCCCCGGTGTGTTCCGAGAGCGCCGCAGTGGCGCGACATTTCTGGGGCGCGTGTGGCTTTAAAAATCCATTTTGTCGGCCATCATGACTGAGCGTTATTCCTGATTGGAATAACGCTCTCCGTGGAATTCATTAGACATCGGAACCGTCATGGATAAATCTTGCTGAAATGGCGATCTTGTCGCGTTGCTGACGAAAGGAGCAAAGATGCAGGACGAAATGGAACCTTGCGCAAACGAGCGAGACAACGGTCTCAACGCCAAAACGTGCAGAGAACCCTTGCTCGATAGCCACCAGGCTGCGGCACTGCTGAAAGTCCACCCCCGAACACTGCAACGGCTTGTTCATCGCGGAAAGATTCACGCGATTCAGGTCGGAAAACTTTGGCGGTTCAAGGCTTCGGCTCTTGATGCCTGGATGAATCAATAGCGCATTCGCATCCAGTCCATTCGCGTATTTTCTGTGCGCTTCGCGGCGAAATGGCATAACCTTAAAGTAGCCATAAGTGCCGTGAAGTCAAGGGGAGTCAAAGCCTTGATGGATCGCACACGATACCAATTTGGAAGCGTCACGCTCAAGAAGCGGGCGAAGGGAGCCGACGTCTGGGAGTTCCGATACTACGAGACGCAGGCCGATGGAACGCGAAAGCGCAAAGCAACTTTCATCGGAACCACGAATCAGTACAAGAGCAAATCCGAGGCGCGGGTTGCAGTCGAAGCCCTTCTCCTGAAACTCAACGAAGAAAAACCACAGCATCACCTGGGTGCCGTCACCTTCGGCGCGATATGCGACCGGTACATCGAGGAAGAGTTGCCGCAACGCTACTCAACCCGCAAGTCGTATCTGTCGAATATCAAGATTCACATTCGTCCGAGGTGGGGCGAGTACCTGCTGCACCAGATTCGTCCGATGTTGGTTGAAGGCTGGTTGAAGAGTTTGGATATGGCTCCGAAATCGAAAGCCCATATTCGCGGCGTCATGCACGTGATCTTTGAGTGCGCGGCTCGCTGGGAACTCTTTACTGATCGCCGGAACCCAATTCAGATGGTTCGCGTGAAGGGCGGGACAAAACGCCGCCAACGCCCGACGGTGTTGACTGTGCAGGAATACGAAGCCATCCTCGGATTACTGAAAGAACCGTACCGCACGATGGTGATTGTTGCGCAATGCCTCGGTCTTCGCGTGAGCGAAATCGCGGCGCTTCAGTGGGACGACTTCGACTTCGAGAAGAACCAACTGCTCGTTCAACGGAGTTTCGTGAGCGGGCATGTGGACGATGTGAAAACGGAGTATTCCCGCGACTATGTTCCACTTCACGAATCTTTAGTCGAGGTTCTGCTCGAATGGGAGAAGGAAGCCTTGCCAACCGAGGAAGGTTGGGTCTTCGCAAGTCCTCTCTCGAACAAGCCGTATTTTCCGACGGAGATTCAGAAGCGGCACATTCATCCAGCAGGGTGCTGTCTGGTGGAATGTCCGAAGTGCCAAGCTGGCGTCGGCGTCTGGTGCAGCCAGGTGAAACCAACTCCGAACGGCAAGCGGTTGCTCATCCATGAAGAGCGCCAGGCTGCCGCCGGGAAGTTCGCCCGCATTGGCTGGCATACATTCCGCCACACGTACCGTTCGTGGCTGGATGAGACCGGAGCGCCGATGAAGGTGCAGCAAGAACTGATGAGACACGCCTCGATCCAGACGACGATGAACGTCTATGGACAGGCCATGTCGAGCTCGAAGCGGGACGCCAACAGCAAGATCGTGGAAATGGTGCTCAGGTCAGGACGGATGAGCGCCTGAAATCCATGAATTTGGCTATTGGGAGTCAGTGGGAGTGGATTTTGAGGAGCGATCAGTCAAAAATCATCTGTAAGTTATTGATTTGATTGGTTGCGGGGGCTGGATTTGAACCAGCGACCTTTGGGTTATGAGCCCAACGAGCTACCGGGCTGCTCCACCCCGCACTCTTATCTTAGCAAGCGATGAATCAGGGGTCAATGCGAGATGAGCCAAGAAGTGCGGGTTTGGGAAGAATATATGCGCCGGTCGATCAAATAATTGCAATCGGGAGAGAATAGCTACCGAAAGAACGGCTGGCAGGGAGCGCTATTGGTTGTTTTCAGAGGTGGTACCGGCGGCCTCGTCGTGGTCGCCTTCGATGGAAATGCGCAGCGAGCGCAGAAAATGCAGATCGTTTTGCGTGAAGGTGCCTGCCTCGGCCTCGCCTTCGGCGCTGGCTTCGCCGGGTTCAGCGTCTTTGCCTGAAGAAACTTCGTTGAGTCCGATGGTGGCCTCCAACATCAGTAGCACGTCAAAGCCGTGCTTGCGGATGTCCTGCACCACGCCGGCAATCTGCTCGCTCTCGATCACCGATTCGTGAATGGCTTCGCCGAGTTGCTGAATGAGTTCGCGCAGACGGGATGTCACGGTTTCCTCCATGAGCGGCGGCCAACAGGAAAACCGAAGCCGTCGTGGGCGTGGAATCTATCTAACATACTTCGAATCCCGATGAAGAGCAATATGGGATTCCGTGCCAGCGGAGCAGATCGATGCATCCGCTGCTACCATCATAAACGGAATGAGATCTTTCACCATCGGCCGCATCCTGGGGACTGGCATTCGCGCCGTGGGACGAGTGGCCAGCCAGCAAAGCGCCACCGGAACCCAGGCCGCGCCGCCGTCCGCATCCGTCAGCCGCGTGGAGCAGGGCCGCGCCGCCGGACAAACAGCGCGCCGTGTAAGCCACGCCGCCTCGCAGGGCGCAAGTGGTTTTTTCCGCTCTCTGCTCCGTGTCGGCGGCATTCTGTGGCTAGAAATGACCGGCTCCTTCTTTCTGCTCTTCGCCGCGGTCTTTACGCTGCGCCTGTGGCAGGGCTGGAAAGCCATGGGCCAGATGCGCTACGGCGTCGTAGCCCTGACGGCGGTCTTTTGCTATCTGGGACTGAGCTCGTTCTGGCGGGCCCGCCAGCGATAAAACACTGGCTCGCCGCTGCGCCGCAAATGCATAAAATAATGTAAGGCATCATTCCCAATCTTCCCCTTGTCCCGCGAAAGGAAACGCCATGTCGACCACCACTTCCGCCACGCCCGAGCCGCTGAAAAAGACCGCTCTCAACGCCACGCACCGCGCCCTGAAGGCCAAGATGGTCGACTTCGGCGGCTGGGACATGCCGGTGGAGTATCCCGGCGCCGGCGGCGGACTGATCGCCGAGCACATGGCGGTACGCACGGCCGTGGGCCTGTTCGACGTCAGCCACATGGGCGAGATCATGTTCCGCGGCCCCGGCGCGCTGGCCGCTCTGCAAAAGATCACCATGAACGACGCCGCGCGGCTCAGCGACGGCCAGGCGCAGTATTCGGCGCTGCTCACCCCACAGGGAACCTTTGTCGACGACATTCTGGTGCACCGCATGAGCCCCAACGACTACCTGCTGGTGGTCAACGCCGGCACCAAAGACAAGGATTATGCCTGGATTGAAGCACAGTTGACCGGCTGGCCGGGGCTGGATATTCGTGACCTCTCGGCCCATTATGCGCAGTTGGCCGTGCAGGGGCCGCGCGCACTGGAGACGCTGGCCAAGCTGACCCACATCGATCTTGCAGCAATCAAAAATTATTGGTTCACCTGGGGCACGGTAGCAGGCGTGGCTCATACACTGATCGCGCGCACCGGCTACACCGGCGAAGACGGCTTTGAGATTTACATTCCCGCCGATGAACCGGTGGCCGCCGAGGTCTGGAACGCGCTGCTGGCCGCTGGCGCCGAGTTCGGCATCCGGCCCTGCGGGCTGGGCGCGCGCAATACCCTGCGCCTGGAAGCCGGCATGAGCCTCTACGGCCACGAAATCTCCGAAGAAATCAATGTCTTCGAGGCCGGCCTCGCGCGCTGGCTCAAGCTCGACAAGGGCGATTTTATTGGCCGTGACGCCCTGGCCGCGATTCAAGCCGGAGGACCAAAACGGAAACTGATTGGCCTGGAGATGGTCGAGCGGGGCATCGCCCGCGACGGGTACTTCGTACAGTCTTTGGACGGAAGCCGCATCGGCACAATTACCTCGGGCTCGCCGGCGCCGTTTTTGAAGACCAATATCGCGCTGGCGCTGGTCTCGGCCTCCGCCGCCGAGAGCGGCGCCGATGTGCAGGTCGAAGTTCGCGGCAACCATGTCCGTGCGCGGCAAGTTCCGCTACCGTTTTATAAGCGGGCGAAGAAGTAGGATGGCATGAAAGTCATGTTCGAGGAAGAGAAGGCGACTTCGAGGACTGATGTGCAACCTTAGCCTCTTGACAGAGCCGTAAATTGAGAATCACGTGATTCTCAATTTACGGCTAAAGCCGCTTCCAGCCCTTACTGCGTCTTTCCGCATACACCTGCCAATCGACGGGATCTCTCCCTTGGCCTTCGCGACTGAGGATATTCTCGCGGTTCAGGAAGTTGGTTAGGTGCAAGAACCACTCATGCAATATTCCTGCTTGCCCTTCAGGCAGTTGCTTTCCAGATCGACTTCCTGGAGTAATGACACCTCTGTCCAGCACAACAATGCGATCAATTAAGTCGAGGTCGAGCCTCATTTCCTTGGCAATCGATTCGATTCGGGACCATTCATTCGAGAGCCACGTGGAAGAAACCAAATCTGATGAATACGCGAATACGCTATAGAGACACCGATATTCGTGCTTAGCATCTTCATTGCGCGAGGGGACAAAATGCCCCTTCTTGTAAGGCCTCAACCGTCTAATTGACTTCGCAGCAGTAAAACATTTCCGGAGTTCCTCAATATTCAAAGTTGACTTCACTTCAATGACCGCGAGCAGAGATTCCGCCGGCATGAGGAAAGGGTCTTCGGCTAAAGGGCAGTTCCGGATTCTGTCATAAACGATTAAGTCTAGCTGGGTCGTATGGTTATCGAAGCAGTCAACAGCCTCGCCGCTGCATATGCCATAAGCATCAGGAAGGCGTGCGGCTAGAAACTTCCCAAGGGGGTTCTCCCGAGCAGTTCCCTTGAGTACGTTGTGGGAGAAGATTTTTGCTGACTCCCATGCTGACCATAGATCCTTCTCTGCCTTGATCATGATTGCAGAGACGGCCCTGCTTCTTTCACGAACACCTCTGATCATTGCGCATTTACCTCGAAGGGCTGTACCTGACTAGCCAAAAATGTTGACTACGATGGACACTACAATCTCGGACTCGCGAAGGATTCTGCAGGACCAGAGTGGACGATAACACTAGGTGGCCCCGGTCCCTAGCAGTTGGGGACCGGGGAGACACGGAAATTTCAGTCAGGAAGATATTACTCCCCGAAAACGCCGTTACCATCGTTGAATGAATTCTTACTCAGGCCATTGTGATGAAAACTCAAGCTTCGCCCCGCAGGGCACTCGTGCCGAATCAAGTCGAGCGGAATTGTTTTGCAAGGGCATGGATGCATCCGTGTCCTTGCCTTGCAAAGCATCTCTACACCACACCGGCATGCGATTTGCGCTCGAGCATTTTCACCAATAGTGTCGAGCGCGAAAGTGTTTCGTCCACCCCACCCTAGCCAGAAAAACAAGTACCTGGCGAGGATGGGGCACCCGCAGATGTAGAGCTACCCTACCCTAACCGCAACAACAAATACGCGGGAGGATGGGGCACCCGAAGTTCTGTGAACGCTTGAGCTGAAAATGCGGCTAGAGTGCGGTTTCGCCGCGCTCGTCGTTGCGGATGCGGATGGCTTCGTCGACCGAACTGATAAAGACCTTGCCGTCGCCGATGTGGCCGGTGCGGGCGGCGCCGAGGATGGCGTTGATGACCTTGTCGCGGAGCGAGTCGGCGATGACGATCTCCAGCTTGATTTTGGGCAGCAGGTCGATGGTGTACTCGCGGCCGCGATAGAACTCGGTGTGACCCTTTTGGCGGCCGTGGCCGCGGGCTTCCAGAATAGTGATGCCCTCGATGCCGGCTTCGATGAGAGCTTCTTTGACGGCGTCGAGCTTGGCGGGTTGGATGACAGCTTCGATTTTGAGCATATGCGCCTCGTGCTTTGGTTGCCGGCCCCCAGTTGCCTGGGGGCCGCGGGTTGAGAATCAAGCGTTGAGCTCGTAGCCTTCCTCGCCGTGCTGCGACAGATCGAGGCCAGAGGTTTCGTCGGCTGCCGACAGGCGCAGTCCCAGTGTACGGTCGACCAGGAACAATAACACCAGCGTACCCACAATGGCGAGCAGATAGCCGATGCCGGCGCCGGCCGCCTGGTTCACGAACTGGCGCCAGTTGCCGTCGATGGCGCCGACCGGGCGGGGCTGGCCGTTGACACTGCCGAAGACGGCGTTGATGGCGCCGGAGGCGAAGATCCCTGTGAACAGCGCGCCCACCGTGCCGCCGATGCCGTGCACGCCAAAGGCATCGAGCGAATCGTCGTAACCGAAGACCTTTTTGATTTTGAGCACCATGAAGGCGCAGATGAGGCCCGCCATGCCGCCAATTGCCAGCGCCGGCATGGGCTGCACGTAGCCCGAGGCCTGGGTAATGGTGGCCAGGCCGGCGACGGCGCCAGAGATAGCGCCGAGCGCGGTGGGCTTGCCGTTGGTCAGCCACTCCGCCAGGGTCCAGGTAAGGGCGGCGGCAGCGGCGGCAAACTGCGTGTTGATGAAGGCGCTGGTGGCCAACGGGCCGGCCGAGAGCGCTGAGCCGGCATTGAATCCGAACCAGCCGAACCACAGCAGGCAGGCACCGATAAAGCTGAGCACCATGGCGTGAGGCGGCATGTCGTCATGCGGGTAACCGATGCGCTTGCCGAGATAGAGGCAGGTGATGAGCGCGGAGATGCCGCTGGTGATGTGTACAACTGTGCCGCCGGCAAAGTCCATCACCGGCCAGCGCACGCCGGGAGTGCTGACGTTGAGTAGGCCACCCACGCCCCAGATCATGTGCGCCATGGGGCAATAGACGACCAGCGACCAGAGCATGAGGAAGACAGCCATGGAGCCGAACTTTACGCGTTCGGCAAAGGCGCCGGTAATCAATGCCGGGGTGATGATGGCGAACATGAGTTGATAGACCATGAAGGTCTGCTCGGGAATAGTGGCCGCGTAGTCCGGATTGGGTTGGAGCGATACGCCGCGCAGAAAGAGATGCTCGAAGCTGCCGATGAAGGCGTTGCCGTGGCCAAAGGCCAGCGAGTAGCCGCAGACGGCCCAGAGAACAGTGATCAGCCCCATCATGGCGAAGCTCTGCATCATGGTGCCGAGAATGTTTTTGCGCCGTACCAGGCCGCCGTAGAAAAGCGTGAGCCCCGGGCCGGTCATGAGCAGAACCAGCGCGGCGGAGATCAGCATCCAGGCATTGTCGCCGGCCGAGTGAGCATCGCGGATTGCCTGTTGCAGAGAGGCGATCTGCTCCTGCGTGGCGGGAGCGGAGGAGGACTGGGCCAGGACCAGAGCGGGCGATGCAAGCAGGATGGGCAGAATCGATAAAGACAGACAGCGTATTCGCATGAACTGCGGCTCCAAAATAAACCCAGATTGGCGAGAGGACAGCGGAGATGCAGCCGTACGCGAGGCCGCGCGATGGAGCTAGATCAGCTGCATATAGGAACACGCGCGCGGAATTTACCTTTTGCCGCTCCCAACTGAGTGGATTTTTCTTTTCAGCCATTCTCATCAAGAAGGCGGCCGAGCGCAAGTATTTTTCTAGTTTTTTATGAGTTCCTTATTGTCTACGTGGTAAATACTGCGAAAATCGGACAAAACAGATGGGGGAGCGGCCCGGCCACAGGAGCGTATATTGGGAACTATGACGGGTGAAGTCGAGCGCGATCGGTATCTGTTCGGGGCACTGGAGTCGAGCGCCGCGAACCGGCAAAAGGTGCGCGAGGCCGACTACGGCTTTGAGACGCCGGAGGGCGTGCTGCTGACCACGGCGGACTTGGCCATCAACTGGGTGCGCAAGAACTCGATTTGGCCGGTGACCTTTGGGCTGGCCTGCTGCGCCATCGAGATGATGTCGACCGGCGCGGCGCGCTACGACATTGCGCGGCTGGGCGCCGAGGTCTTCCGGCCTTCGCCGCGGCAATCGGACCTGATGATCGTGGCCGGCCGCGTTTCGCAAAAGATGGCACCGGTACTGCGCCGGCTCTACGACCAGATGCCCGAACCCAAATGGGTGATCTCGATGGGCGCTTGCGCCACCTCGGGCGGAGTCTTCAACAACTACGCCATTGTGCAGGGCGTCAATCAGGTGGTCCCCGTCGATATTTACGTGCCCGGCTGCCCGCCGCGGCCCGAGCAACTGCTCTACGCGCTGACGCTGCTGCAGGAAAAGATCCAGAACGAGCGCAACAGCCTGCGCAAGACGCTGAACCTGGAATAAAAACAGGGATTAGGGATCAGGGGTCAGTAGACCAACCCGCCAGTTGCGATCAACCTTTCTGTTCAATCCAATTGCGCCGCGATCCGTAGCGAACTCCAGGGTGTTTGTCTATTCTGAAGGAGAGAGACGAGGGAGTTTTCTTTCCGAATGAACGGTTTGAGGGATTTGCTGTACCGGGCGCGTCAGGGGCATGCGCTGGCAGTTTTGTTGATTGTCTTGGGTGGGCTCGCGGGCGCGGCGAAAGCGCGGGCACAGCAGGATTGGACAGTTGTGGGGCCGGATGGCGGCGATGCGCGCGCCTTTGCGGCCGTGCCGGGCCATCCAGAGCATCTGTATTTAGGCACGACCAATAGCTGGCTCTACGAATCGCTGGACGAAGGCGCGAGCTGGCGCCGGCTGAAGAAGCTCGAACGCGGCGACAGCTTTGTGCTCGACAGCATCGTCGTCGATGCATCCGATCCGCAGACGATTTTTGTGGGGGCCTGGAAGGATTCGACCGACGGCGGGCTGTGGGCGAGCCACGATGGCGGCAAGAACTGGACCGAGTCGGAGGCGCTGAAAGGCCAGGCGGTCTTTGCCCTGGTGCAGGCGCCTTCGAATGCGAAGATTCTGTTTGCGGGCACGATTCAAGGCGTCTACCGCTCGGAAGATGGCGGCGCGAGCTGGACCGGGATCAGCCCGGCCGGCAGCCGCGAGATTCACGAGATCGAGTCGCTGGCCGTCGACCCGAAAAATCCCCAGATCGTTTATGCCGGAACCTGGCACCTGCCGTGGAAGACCGCCGACGGCGGCAAGACCTGGAAGAACATCAAGCAAGGTGTCATTGAAGACTCCGACGTGTTTTCCATCATCGTCGATCCGGTGCGGACCGGCACGGTGTATCTGAGCGCATGCAGCGGCATCTACAAAAGCGAAAACGCGGGCGCGCTCTTCCATAAAATTCAGGGTATTCCCTCGTCGGCGCGGCGCACGCGCGTGCTGATGCAGGACCCGGAGAGCCACGAAACGGTCTATGCGGGAACCACCGAGGGACTTTACAAGACCACCAACGGCGGCAAGAACTTTACGCCGATGACCGAAGACGATGTGGTGGTTAACGATGTGTTCGTGGACCCTGCGGACTCCGATCACGTGCTGCTGGCGACTGACCGCGGCGGCGTGCGGGTGAGCCATGACGGCGGCAAAACGTTTGCGGCCTCGAACCAGGGAATCTCGGAGCGCAAGGTCGCGGCGCTGCTGGTGGACCGCAACGATCCGCGGCAGCTTTACGCCGGGGTAGTCAACGACAAGCGGCTTGGCGGCGTCTTTCACTCGGCCGACAGTGGCGTGCACTGGGAGCAGTTGGCCCAGGGGCTCGACGGTCGCGATGTTTTTGCGCTGGATCAGAGCAAAGACGGCGCGATTGTGGCCG
>Ga0326728_10019746_pt1 | contig 13010 bp, 13 predicted proteins | sample MB3enrmetagenome_FD_207602 | JGI IMG/M metagenome (GOLD analysis project Ga0326728, IMG submission 207602) | Lab enriched peat soil microbial communities from McLean, Ithaca, NY, United States - MB31MN | ecosystem: Environmental > Terrestrial > Soil > Wetlands > Peat | place: USA: New York...
TTGAAAATCGCAAGCGTACTTGTCAACAGATTCGATTTGGATCTCTCCCGCTTTGGCTTTCCGGATGACCCTTTCGGGTCGGCTATCATCTCATCAGTGGGCATGCAAGGTATTGAATCGGCATATGGCCCACTTGTCCCTGTTGCAAGGAGTGGTCTTTTGATGGTTATAACCGAGATAAAAGAGAAGCCCTGGGTGCAAAATGGTAAACTTGTAGTCAGGCCGGTTTTGAAGCTATGCATGACTATGGACCACCGCATTTTTCATGGATATTACGTTTCATTGCTGCAGAAAGAGGTCAAAGATCTGCTGGAGAATCCTGACGCCCTTATGAGAGGATACAGTGGATCTATCGAAGAGAAAGGCAATATCCGTATTCTCAGGGATAATCCGGTGATCTCAGCAGAGAAGAAAGCAAACGTGGGTGGATCCATGAAGTGAGCGAGGTATGAAAAGAGAATAGCGTTTCTTCTTTGAGGTGAGACTCCTCGTTGATTCCTTCGAATTCCTGATGGCCCCGTTCCGAAAATTGGTTGTTAAATTTCCGGTTGCCGGTTTTTCAGACAGCCCTTATTGAAGTGAATGAGGATGAATGCCATAAACGACCCTCTCTGATAACAGGCACAAAGGAGATTGAACGATGGAAGCATTACCCGATACGAAGACGCTGTATAACGCCATGCTGCAGAAAGACAGCACCTTTGAAGGTATCTTCATCGTAGGGGTGAAGACCACGGGCATATTCTGCCGCCCCACCTGCACTGCACGCAAACCCAGGCAGGAAAACGTCGAGTTCTTCCGATCGGCCCGCGAAGCCCTTATGCATGGATACCGGCCCTGCAAGATCTGTAACCCGCTTGTATACAAGGGGGAGACGCCTGACTGGCTGAGGCCCCTTCTTCATGAGATCGATTCCTCCCCGGATATTAGATTGAAAGACCGTGACCTCAAACAACGGGGGATCGACCCGAACCGAGTACGGCGGTGGTTTCAAAGGCATCACGGCATGACCTTCCAGTCCTATCTGCGGACGTTACGGATCGGCCAGGCATTCGGGAGGATCCAGTTCGGGGAGAAGGTCATCGATGCGGCATTCGAATCCGGCTACGAGTCGTTGGGCGGGTTCACCGAGTCATTCAAAAAGACGACAGGGTTCCCGCCGAACACGAGCCGGCATCATCGGCTTATTACCATAACAAGGATCTTGACCCCGTTAGGCCCCATGCTGGCAGGTGCGACCGATGAAGGGATCTGCCTTCTGGAATTCGTTGATAGAAGGATGCTGGAGACGCAGCTATCGAGGTTGAAAAGGGTACTGAGTGCAGAGTTTGTCCCCGGTTCCAACAGACATTTTGAGGCGCTGAGTAAACAGGTGGATGAATATTTTGCCGGGAAACGCAAAGAATTCAGTCTCTCCTTGGTATTGCAGGGCACTCTATTCCAGCAGGAGGTGTGGAAGGCCTTACAGATGATCCCTTACGGCGAGACCCGTTCGTACAGCGAGCAGGCGGAGATTATCGGGAAGCCCAAGGCCCTAAGGGCTGTTGCGAAGGCGAACGGCGATAACAGGATCTCCATCATCATTCCATGCCACAGGGTGATCGGAAAAGACGGAGCCCTGGTGGGGTATGGCGGCGGGTTGTGGCGAAAGAAGTTTCTGCTCGATCATGAAGCCAATCATAAGGGAGAGTAAACAACATTATAATACAAATCATGCGACTCCCCACACCGTGCAGATTCCGTCAATGACGGTACGGATATCGGGGTCGTCTAAGCGGTTCCCGAGGTAGGCAAAGGACAGGTTCACCTGAAAGCGCTCCTTTTCCCATATGGCTATCTTGCCTTCTTTTTGGGCTTCCAGGGCCTCATCCTCGATCATGACGGTCAACCCCACCCCTGATGAGACAAGGGCCCTACAGATGTAGTCTCCATCGGCCAGGGCGACCTTAAAGGGCTTGAGGCCTTTCTTTTCAAACACACTGCCCACGATCTTATAGTATGGGCACATGGGAGGAACCCAGATCCAGGGCATCTCGGCAATCCGTAGCCAGTCGGCGCCTTTGAGGTCATCCTTCCACTGGGCGGGTCCGACGATCCTGAGATTGAAATCGGATAGGGGTATAGTGACGATCTCGGGATGCTCGTTGTTGCCGAATATATACCCCGCATCGAGCTTGCCGGACTTGATCTTGTCGAGTACCTCCCACGACATGTTCTGGAGCAGATGGAATTCCAGCCTTGGATATCGGGACGACATCATGGAAAAGAATTCGCTGATCTTCAGGAACCTGGGGTCGATGTTCAGACCGAGGCGGACCGTGCCTAGGATGTCCCCCTGGAGCGCCTTTGCCTGATGGTGCATCTCCTTTATCGTATCCAAGGCCTTTTCCGCCTGGGCCTTGAGCAATTCGCCTTCTCTGGTGAGCTGCATACCCTTGGGTGTCCGCACGAACAAGGGCACTCCCAATTCCTCTTCAAGGGCCTTGATATGGGCGCTGATGGCGGGTTGACTCGTAAAGAGCCGCCCGGCGGCACGTGTCAGGTGCCCTTCCTCCGCAACCGTCACAAAGGTCCGCAGCTGATAGAGTTCCATGGAAAGGTATATAATCAGGATTTGTGAACCTGTCTATCAGATATGACGATTGGATTCGAACAAGTAAAATACGGTAGGGACACGGTATGGACAGCAAGCTGCAATGCAGGGAGGTATGAAAATGGCCAAGGTATTTGCATATATCACGTATTTGTTTACCCCCGAGTGTTCGATCAGGTATTGCCCGAGAGAGGAGTCTCTTTGCCGGATCCAGGAAGCAGCGACTTTCCCGGAGGTGGTGAAAGCCTTGTTCTGGATAATCATGTCCGTATTGTTTTCCCTATCCGTTGCCTGCCTGCATTAGGTGATAAAAAATATGAAGTGCATCCGATGTCACGGAGGAAAGATCACATGAAAAAGATGACTGCAAAAAGACTCAAGAGTATGGCTGAGAATCTTGGTGCGGATCTGTGCGGGATCGCCCCGGTTGAAAGGTTCAAGGATGCACCGCAAGGCTTTAGGCCAACAGATATTTTCTCCGGCACGAGGTCGGTTGTCGTGCTGGCAAAGCGTTTTCCCGAGGGCGCCTTTTATTCGGCAAGCCCTGTTCCATACACGTTTGCATCCGAGACGATCCTCCATGAGGTATTTCGTCTCACCTGCCGGCTTTCACTTGATCTGCAGGATGCGGGTGTTATCGCGGTTCCGATCCCGAGTGAGCCGTATGAGTACTGGGATGAAGGTGCAAAAGAAGGCAAGGGGATACTGTCGCTGAAGCATGCCGGGTATATGGCCGGATTGGGTGTTATAGGAAAGAACACCCTGCTCACCAATGATGTATTCGGAAACAGGATTACCCTGGGGGCAATGCTCTTGGACCAAGCACTGGATGAAGACCCGGTTGCACGGTATACGTTCTGTTCCGGGAAGTGCAGCCTGTGCATAGATCATTGCCCCGGCAAGGCCCTGGACGGATCACGGGTAATACAGAAAAACTGCAGGGAGAAGTCAATCGTCACCACGGAAAAGGGTTATACCCTGGAAACCTGCCATGCCTGCAGGGGCAATTGTCCCGGTGGAAAGGAAATAGGGGGTATTGCTTAGTGCCGGAGAAAAGGCATTGATCACGACGGCTTGGTATGGGCCGATAATCTCAAGGAAAAAGGACGGGGGTAGCCCGTCCCTTGAGGAAATATCTTGTTTTTATCTTGTGCTAAACCAGGAAGGCGGCCTCGGGTGCCTCCATTATGGAATTGTCGCCTTCCTTGATGACATGCAGTATTGCCCCGACTGTAGGCAGGATGTTATGGGCAAAGAACTTTCCTGAAGCCACTTTCCCCGCATAGTACGGATAATCAAAGTGCCCGGTGCCCAGTTCATCGATCTTTTTCTGTGCGATTATGGCGTGCTCGAGCAGGAGTTTCGCACCATAGAGATAGCCGGTGGCATGGAGGATCCTGGTGGCAAAGAATCCGATCATGCCGAACTTGCCCTGGCCGAGGTATCCGGCCATGGTCGTCTGGATTTCCCTGTAGTTGCTCAGGGCCTCTTCGAGAAGGGCGATCTGAGGGTTGAAAACCGCATGAGACTTGTTTTCGCCCACGAATTTCTCTATCTCTCCCAGCCAGAAGGCAAAGACCTGGCCTCCGCCCATCATCCATTTGCGGCCGATGAGGTCCATGGACTGGATGTAGTTGGTTCCTTCCCAGATGGGGTAGATCCTGCAGTCGCGGAGCTGCTGCGCTATGGGGTATTCTTCGGAGAAGCCGTATCCGCCGTAGCACTGCATGGCCTCAGATATGCTGAGGAAACCCATGTCCGAGCACCAGGCCTTGATGATCGGGGTATTCACCTCGACATAGGCCTTGGCCCACCTGCGCTCGTTGTCGTCTGTGGTGTTCTCGGCAATGTCCATGACGTAGTAGGAGAAGGCGATCATGGCGCGGGAGGCCTCAGTGATGGACTTCTGGAACATGAGCATGCGGCGCACATCTTCATGATTGATTATGGGCACGCGGCCTGCCTTCGGGTTGGTAAGCTGGCGGCCCTGGACGCGGCCGGAGGCATACATGCAGGCATTGTTATAGGACACGGTGGCTGCCGACATGGCGGCCAGACCTGTTACCGCGCGTTCTTCGTTCATCATCTGGAACATCTGGGCCATACCCTGGCCTTTTCCGTCAACCGGGGCATCGCCCAAGAGGTAGCCGCGGCACTTGCCTTCTTCGCCGAAGTTGACGATACAAGTGGCCGAGCCTCTGATACCCATCTTGTGCTCAATGCCCCCGCAGTTCACGTCGTTGAACGCACCCTTCTCGCCGTTCGTATCAGGCCAGAACTTGGGTACCACGAACAGGGATATCCCCTTGGTTCCCGGGACACAGCCCTCGATGCGGGCGAGGGCAAGGTGGATAATATTTTCAGTGATATCCTGCTCGCCGCCGGTGATGAAACACTTGGTTCCGACGATCTTATAAACACCGGGCTCATCGGTGGGGAAGGCCTTGGTTGCGATATCTCCCACGTCTGAACCGCTGTTCGGTTCGGTAAGGTCCATAGTGCCTGCCCACTGACCGGAGAACATCTTGGGCAGGAAGATCTTCTTTATCTTTTCACTGCCGAAATCCCTGATGAGTCCCGACGAACCGGTGGTTGCCATGGCATAGGGACCCAATCCGGCATTTGCAGCCGCCAGGTATTCGTTCGTCGCCCCCATTATGCACAAGGGCAAGGAGCTCGGATCCGAGTGGTCGCCATTGCTTGAACCGAGGCCGTTTTCCTGCACGGCCCAGTAAGCCTTTTTAAAGGATTCAGGCACGGTTACCTTGCCGTCTTTATACACTGCGTGGATGGTGTCGCCGTCGTCGTTTGTCGGTGCCACGACTTCCTTGGCAATCTTCATTGCATTCTCAAGGATTGAGTCGATATCGTCGACACTGTAGCCGCCTTTGAAACGGCCGGTTTCAAAGACCTTAGACATGTCGAGCCATTCTTTCAGGATGAACTTTTGTTCGCGTGTGGAATACAGGAAGTTAGATGCCATCGTTTTAGATTCTCCTTATCGTTGTTTGATGATAGCTTGCCTGAGAACCGGGGCAGTATAGAAAGAACGGCTCAGTATGTCAACAATTTATGATTGAAGGATGGTATCGCCTAGATAGTCGGTTTTTTATTGGCCGTGTAAGGCCTGATATACAAAAGCCGTGTCGTTTTCTGACCCAGCTTCCTCTCCATGAATACCTCCACCCTGGATCGTTGTTGCAAGGCCTTCATGAATGCATCGTTATTCCCGGCCAAGAGATAGAAACCCTCATCCCTGATATCCATTCGAGAAGACACCTCTTTTACGGTCTTGCCGGCAACAAGAGGGAACACCCCCTCCAATGATTCATCTGGGTCGATAAGGGTTATCTCGCTTCTGCCCGCAGTCGCTAGGGCCTGCTGTGCAAAATCAAGATAGTCCTTGTCAGGCTTCATGTAGGGAAAATAGATCATCGTGCATGCGCACATGGCTATGCACACCATCATGACCAGGGATACGGCCTCTTGCTGTTCCATTGTCGATCTTGTGATGAGGACCAGAGAGAAGACTGCGAGCATGCCAAAAGCTATCCCAAGTGCCGGCATACCGAGAAAGGCCCCGGCAAAGGGGGCAAGACAGCCGGCGATGGAGACGGCCCAGGTAATCTTTATGAGCAGTTCTTCCCATTTCATGAGGTGCGCATTCTTGAGCCAGTCTGCAATCATGCATGCAGCAGCGGGGTACAACGGCACCAGGTATAAGCCCCTCTTGGTCGAAGCGATGGAGAGGAGGATAAACGGTGCGATGAACCAGCAGATATAGGGGTCATCCCTGAACTTCCTTATGGATGCAATGAAAGCGGGGATAAAGATCAAGGTCCATGGCAGAAAATTCCCCGGGAAGTGTTCAAGATAATACAAAGGGCCGTTCTGATGCCCGAGTGCCGCACCTTCGGGAGCGCCCGTGAAACGCATGAGGTTGTTCACCACGATTACCTCTCTGATGAAAGACCAGCCTCCGCGGCACCAGAGGGCGACAATCCAGGGCAGCACGGCAATAACTATGAATGCAAGGACCGCAAACGGCCTGATTCGCCTGAATGTAGAGAGATCTCTGCGGCGTATGATGTCTGCTGATATGGCAGCAGCAATGATCGCCGGGCCGACCATGCCTTTCCCCATGAATGCGATCCCCGCAGCAAGACCCAACATGATGGAATAGGCGGCCTTGGCGGAATCCAGCCATTTTTGATATGCATACATGGCCAAGGTCACACCAAGAACAAGGATGACATCCACCTGTATCCATCTGCATAACATGAAGAACTCCCATGAGCTTGCCAGGATGCCCCCTGCAATGATGCCCATGATGGGCCCGCCCTTTCTTGATGCCGTCAAAAAGGTGATGATGATCGTGAGGACCCCGATGAAGAGCGATACAAGGCGGTAAGGGATGTCGCTGTCTTCTCCGAGGAGAGAACCGGCGAGAGCCCCTGCAGCATAGTAAAGGGGAGGCTTTTCGAGAAAGGGCTTGCCGTTCAGATGGGGAATAACAAAATCATGGGTCCGTGCCATCTCGGCGCATATGCCTGCAACCCGTGGTTCATCGGGCCTCCACAACCCGTGGTTGATCCCGGGAATCAGGAAGAAGAGTAAGACAAAGATTGAAATAACGACCCATGACTCAATCTTTATGGAAGACATGACCGGTGATGCTCCCCTTTAATCATTGAATCGGACATCATCTGTAAGGGTTTGCGTTTTCATCAAGACCAGACCCTGTGCCCATTTCTCTTTTGTATCATGAACCCTGTCTATTGCAACAGTCCATCATTTTTCCTGTTAAATTCCCCCCATTTTCTTGATTATTGAAAAAAGATCGATATTGATCTAACATCCTTTAGTCAGAATAAAACATGCGAATACTCCTTATTTCCGCAAATACCGAACAGATCAATATCCTTCCGCTGCCCCTGGGATTGAATTGTGTAGCTGTAGCGACACGAAACGCAGGGCATGAGGTAAGACTGCTCGACCTCATGACCCGGCAGGACAACCGGTTGTCCATCATGGAGGCAGTTGAAACCTTTCATCCCGAGGTAATAGGCATCTCCGTAAGGAATATAGACGACCAGAAGATGGAAAGCCCGAGATTCTTGTTGGATCAGGTCAAGAAAACCGTGACGGACTGTCGAGATCTTTCTCGCGCCATAATCGTCTTGGGCGGGGCAGGTTACAGCATCTTCCCGGAAAGTGTCTTGGATTATCTTCAAGCCGATATGGGGATACAAGGAGAGGGGGAAGGCGTATTCCCCATCCTTCTGGATCGGATCAGCCGTGGCGCAGGCTTTACAGGAACACCCGGGCTCTATCTGCGGGGTCTTGGACTTCAGGGGAAAAGGAAGTTTGTGAAAGACCTGAATACGTTGCCTTTGGCCGATGCCCTCATCTCGTCTCTCAGCGTACCCGGTGACCAGGAGATATGGATGCCGGTTCAGACGAGGCGCGGCTGTCCCATGGACTGCAGTTATTGTTCAACCAGTGTAATCGAAGGCCGCTCCATCAGGAAACGGAGTCCCTCATTCGTCATTGAGGGAATAGCCGGCCACGTTGATGCAGGATTCAAACGGTTCTATTTTGTCGATAATACCTTCAATATCCCTTTGCCCTATGCCAAAGAGATTTGTTCTAAGCTCATCAAAAGCGGATTGAAGATATCATGGAGGTGTATCATTTACCCCGGGAAGGTCGATGAAGAATTTATCGATCTCTTGTCAAGGGCCGGCTGCACAGAGGTAAGTTTGGGATTCGAAAGCGGTTGTGAGCGGATCCTTCGCACCATGAATAAAAAGTATACCCCTGAAACGATCTTCAAGACTTCTGAAATGCTGAAGGACTTCGGGATAAAAAGGATGGGCTTCCTGCTTTTGGGAGGTCCCGGCGAGACGAAAGAGTCGGTCGAAGAAAGCCTTGTCTTTGCTGATTCGCTTCGATTGGATGCCTTGAAGATTACCATCGGCATCCGCATCTATCCTTATACGACCCTGGCGGAAATCGCGGTTGATGAGGGTGTGATCTCTCTTCATGATGATCTCCTTTTACCGAGATTTTATATGGTGAAAGGGCTCTATGATTGGCTGCACGAGACGGTGAGGGTCTGGATGTCCGATCGGCCCCATTGGTTGACTTGATAAAACCTCTATGGTCAGCCGGACCGTTCTTTCGGTGGTCTTGGACCCTTGGGGAGTTTCTTTAATGAGAGATGCCCGAGCTGGTCCATGATCCGTTCTATCTCTGTGGTGAGAATACGCGTATCGATACCCTTTTCTTCAAGAGAGATCAGCACCGAGGCTACAGCCTTTTCATAGTCATTCCTGAACCGCTTGTTGATATCTTTCCAGGGGATGCCTTTGAGGTGCCCTGCGACCACCCTGTCGAAGGTGACATCTCCTCTCATCATGAGCACGGCAACGATGGGGTAGCCCAGGTAACCCTGCCAATAGGAGGCATTGTCATTGGACGTGATCCCGGTGAGGTCCTCGCTCCATGCTACGGTGTAGGTCTTGTCATGCGACGATGAGGTTACTTCGGCGCTTGTCTTGCCCGTGATCTTTATTCTGTTGTCGGCCACCGCACTCATGGCCTCATATATTTTGGCCTTAGGCGGGAGTTTCCAGATCTCCATCTCTCACCTCGCTTGCAGTATCTTCTTTTTATGCCAGAGGGTATCGATGGGCTTACCTCGACATCGCCACCCTGATCTGAGACAAAATGCCTGCCGGCATTATTCGAAGTCCGAAATGCAGCCAGTTTTTGGAAGGCGGCGAATAGTCGCTGTTCTCTCTCATGGAGAGGGCCTTTTTCGGGCATGCCCTGACGCACAGGCCGCACCCGATGCATTTGGCTGAATCGTAGACATGCCGCTTGTCTTTAAGGGTGTGGGCGTATGTGTTGCAGACCTTCGCACACCTGCCGCATGAATTGCAGGCAGGTTCGTCTACAACGGACATGAAGTGGGGTTGGGCCAGGGAGACCCGGCCGCCGAACCGGTTGACGGATTCGATATAGTGGCAGCAGCAGTCGCAGCACGTGCAGATTGCATTTGAGCTCTCCGGCACGAGGTTGGCCGACATGAAGACAAGGTTTTTCTCCCAGCGGTCATGGACGATATGCCGCATCTCTTCCCTGCTTACGAATCTTCCGCTTCTCCTCTCAACGGCGACCGATGCAAAGCTTCCGAAAAGGAGGCATCCATCAGCCGCATCGGACCGTTTGCACTCGTGGCCCGAGAATATGTGTGACTGCCTGCATTGGCATACGTTCAATACCGCCAGTTTATCATGAGCTTCGATCATCTCGCTCATGAGGTCTGAATCCACAACACGGTTTACGCTTTCTATGACGGTCTCTACGGGTATGTTGCGGATGAGCGGAGAGGGCCTTGTGCTGTATTCACTCGTATAGCCGGTGGCGTAGAGGCCGTTGATGAGCTGCGCATATCTCCTGTGCCAGGGAGAATCCCTCCCATCCATGAGCAGATACTCGAACATGCCGGGGATGAGCGGCAGGAGGGCGTATCCCTTATCGGAGCTGAAGATCACCCTCCGCTGTGCCATGATCTCCAGCTTTTGCCTGATCTCATCGGGACTTTTCCTGGCCCGGCGGGCGATCTTTTCAAGGGACTTGGGCAGGTAGAAGGGCAGATGTATCGCAATGCAGGCCTCTTCCGGGCCGAAAAGATGGCAAACGAGCTCCAGAAGATTCTCGCTCATGGGCGGTCCCATGAGGCGGACAGAGGTGAATATCTTCGCAAGCATGCGCTGATGGGGATGGACCTGCGTGTCATAGACTTTTTTGTTCATCTTAAAGACCCCCATGGAAAGTATCATGTGCATTTTATCTCCGCAGAGCTGATCATTACCCTCATTGAGAAAAAGATCATCTAAGATGATCACAGGTATCCGAGTTTCCTCAGGGCGCCGATTGCCATATATCCTCCGAGCACCATAATGAGAACGCCGAAGAGGAGGCGCAGCACCGGTGCTGAGAGCCGGTTTGCATACACTGCCCCGATCCAGCCGCCTATGATGGCGAACGCGGCTATGATCAGAGCGGCCTTCAGATCGACATTGTTATGACGATAGTACTCGATGAAAGCAGCGATGCCTATCGGCGGCAGGAGCACGGCAAGACTGGTACCCGTGGCCTTGTGCTGAGAATATCCCAGAATATATATCAGGGCCGGAATGATGATGATCCCGCCGCCGATACCGAACAGGCCGGAAAGGATCCCGGCGATCAAACCAATTGCCATGAGAATGAACAACATGCTGGTAAACACGCTAAGCCTCCTTCTCTCATCGATCCTCTTGTCTTCTCACCGTGGAGCAGGTCAAGTTTTTTTATCATGCGGATATCCATAATGTGAAGGCCTCATGGTATTGACCCTTTCCATCTTTCGTTAGCAAGGACCACCACTGATGTCTCAACCTGTCTTTCGGGGATGGACCAGTATTTCCGCAGCAGGCGGTTTTTTCTTCCGAGCTCAGCTCATAGGTAATTTCTTTAACATGAGTAATGATCTCTTAAAGAGGCAACCTTTGTAAAGAGGCAACCCCTTTATGGGAGGTCATGCATGCCTGCAGGGGCCGGAGTCAGTCCTCCTTAAGCAGCCATGCACTTTTGTGTGAGTTTATCCGGCTGTGGTCTATTGCAGGCCCGGCGGCGAATCCGGGAGCTTCGGTTTCTTGAGGCTCTGGGCTGGAGGTGGTTGCTTTGTCGATGACTTATTGTCAACCACAATTGAGATACGGCGGTTCTTGGGATCGGCAGGATTGTTTATAATAAAGGGCTTGCTGTCGGCGTACCCCGCCACCATCTCGATCTGGTTTGGCGGTATCCCGTTTTTCTCGAGTTCGACACGTGCCGCTGATGCACGCTGTGTGGATAGTTCCCAGTTGGTAAACGTCATTCCTTTATATCCGAGTGAATCCGTGTGGCCCTCGATGATGATTTTTTTATCCAACCCTTTAAGCGCAGGGGCTATATTCTTGATAAGGGCCTTCCCGCTCTCTGAGAGTTCGACGCCGCCCACATTGAAAAATGAGGTGCCCCCTGTATCGATGATCTCGATACGCAGGTTGCCGTTATCATCGAAGGCAAGCACCCTGTCCTGAAATTCTTTGAGGTTTTCTTGAACCTGCTTCTTGACTTTATCTGCAAGCTGGCTCGCAACCATGGATGATGGGGGAGGGGGCTTTGCACCCTTGCCTACATTAAACACACCTTTGCCAGGGACATCCTGGAGGGTTGCAACTGCAGCACCGCCGCCCTTTTCAAAGATCGAATAATTCAGAAAGTATTGGGATAGTGCAATCTTTTTCTGTTGGGAGGTCATGGTCAACAGCCACAGGAGAAGGAAGAAGGCCATCATTGCAGTGACGAAGTCGGCATACGCCACCTTCCATGACCCGCCGTGCCCATCTTCGCCGCCCTTTTTGTATTTTTTTATGATGACAGGCTGTTCTCTATTTTCAGACATTACTTGCCTTTGCCCTTCATGATCTTTTCGAGCTCATTAAAGCCGGGCCGCACACTCTCCGGGATGGCCCTGCGTGCGAATTCAATAGCGATCTGAGGGATGGAGCGCGCCACATAGGAGACAATTGCTATGCGGACCACTTGGTAATATGACTCCTCCTCCTTGATCTGGTGCTCCATCAGTGTTGCAAGAGGGCCGACGAAACCATAACACGTGAGCACGCCGAGAAAGGTTCCTACGAGTGCCGCCCCGATGCTTTCACCAAGGACCGCAGGCGGCTTGTCGATCTTTTGCATGGTGAGCACAACGCCGAGCACCGCGGCCACGATACCGAGTCCGGGCAAGGAATCGGCTATCTTGGCGATGCGGTGGTAGGGATGGCTTGCCTCTGCGGTATTTGCCTCTATATCCACCTCCAATAGATTATCGAATTCATGAGGCGGTATATCGATGGAGAGCAGGATCTTGAGGCTGTCGCAGATGAAATCAAGCGTGCGATGGTTCTTCAGGATTGCAGGATATTTTTTAAAGATCTCGCTCTTGTTCGGTTCCTCCACGTGAGACTCTATGGCGATGATACCCTCCTTGCGCATCTTGTTGAAGATCTCATAGAGCAGCGAGAGCACCTCTATGTATTTCTTTGAGTCGTAATGTTTCGGCTTCACCACACTGGATACGTTTTTCAGGATCTCCTTAAGGAGCTTGAAAGGAGACATGATGAGGAGTGCCCCTGTGGCGGCGCCGAAGATGATGAGGACTTCCGTCGGCTGCATGATGACACTGAGGTTCCCGTGCTCCAGCAGGTATCCGCCGACCACGCAGGACAATACCACGACTGCACCAATGATTGCGTTCATACTTATTGATCCATCGACCTTTTATGAGAAAATATTTAGCGATTACGAAAGAAAGCGG
>Ga0326728_10019748_pt1 | contig 13008 bp, 8 predicted proteins | sample MB3enrmetagenome_FD_207602 | JGI IMG/M metagenome (GOLD analysis project Ga0326728, IMG submission 207602) | Lab enriched peat soil microbial communities from McLean, Ithaca, NY, United States - MB31MN | ecosystem: Environmental > Terrestrial > Soil > Wetlands > Peat | place: USA: New York...
GCTCCAAAGATCCTCGGTCCCGCGCACCAGCGACTGCCGAACATTCGAGTCGATCTCGCGGGCGACGCGCGCCTGCTCCTCGGCCGACATCTGCACGCGGAAGTCGTTGCCGGTGGGAATGGGCTGGACTTCGAGCTTGACGCCGAACTTGCGCCGCAGCTTCTCGGCCTTCGGGTAGTCCTCCTCGCGGAAAAGCCCATTCAACTCTGGCCGCACCTGCTCGATGTACTGCGGATAGATCGCCAGGAACGCTTCGACGCCCTGCTCGAACTGGGCCTCGAACTCCCGCATCCGCGCGGTCAGATCGAAGTAGAGATTTGCCGGTAGCAGCCGGTAGCCCTCGTCAGTCCAGGGCAGCGTGATCTTGTAGAAGTACTGGCGGACCTGACCGGCAAGGGTGCGCAACTCGTCGAGTTTGTCTGCCCCGCGCAGCAGTTGCTTGTTGTAGCGGCCGGCGCTCACCGGAGCACCGTTTCTTTCGGCCACGTCGCGGCTGACGCTGCGATCGTGTTTTACGGCCGTCCAGATGCTGATGTGGACGGCGGCAAGCATGGCGCGTTCTTGAATCATTGGACAATCTCCGTGCGCCGGTCAAAACCGGCAAGGTGTAAAGAGTGAAAGTCTCATACGTTGAAGGAATAGCGAACCACAACGGCCCCGAGTCATGCGGAGCCGCCCGCGAGGGCGGAGACGAAGCGTTGACAGAGGAACGTACGGGCCGGGTATTGAGCCGCGAAATCAGTGCCCTGACGCGAAAGCGGCAGGATCTTCGGGAGGCCGACGCCGTGGAGGTGGGCGGAAGGCAACACGGGAGGCGACGCCATCGCAAGTCGCACCCTGCTCCCGCGCGGTCACAGACCCCGAGCATGTACGGAAACACCTTGCGCGGGAACCGGGAGATCCCGCTTCTGCCTGCGGAAGAGAGAATCGCAGGCCGCATCGGGAAGTCAATGGACGTAAGCCGATGATGAACAGAAGCGGGAAGTCGGACAGCTCCATAGTACCGGCGAAGTTGCCGAACAAGGCCAAGGAACTGGCTGCGGAGGCAGCGGAGGGAAGGGAGTTGGCCAAGGGGAACTCGCTTGAGCAAAACACGTCCCGGACACAGAGCCGGAAGGACGTGCCCAGCGCGCTCGAACGAGTACGTCAAGCAGCCAAGAAGGATAAGAAACAGCGGTTCACCGCGCTCCTGCACCACATCTACGACGTGGAGCGCCTGCGCCGAGCGTACCTGGAAGTGAAGCGGGGCGCTGCGGCAGGCGTTGACGGAGAGACGTGGCAGCACTACGGAGAGGCGCTTGAGGACAACCTCCGCGATCTCTCCCATAGGCTCAGGCGAGGAGCGTACCGGGCCAGACCTGTACGCAGAGTGTACATCCCGAAGGTGGGCAAACCGGGCGAGCTTCGCCCGCTCGGTGTTCCTACGCTGGAAGACAAGATCGTCCAGCGCGCCACCGTCGAAGTGTTGAACGCGATTTACGAACAGGACTTCCTGGGCTTCTCGTATGGATTCCGGCCGGGGCGCAGCCCGCATCAGGCGCTGGATGCGCTCGCCGTCGGGATCATGACCAAGAAGGTGAATTGGGTGCTCGATGCCGACATCCGAAGGTTCTACGATACTCTCGACCACGGATGGCTGGTGAAGTTCGTCGAGCACCGCATAGCCGACCGGCGCGTCGTGCGATTGATCCAGAAATGGCTCAACGCAGGCGTGCTGGAAGATGGCAAGCGAGTGCAGAGTGAGGTAGGGACGGTTCAGGGCGGGAGTATCAGCCCGCTGCTGTCCAACATCTACCTGCATTATGTGCTCGACCTCTGGGTCCAGCAATGGAGATACACCTTCGAAGACTCTGGTATTGCGATCCAGCCATACAGGCTGCTTCGTTCCGAATTGCACGAAGAGATTTCATGATGGTGCTCCTTGATGTTGTGGACAATATGAGCAAGCTATTCGTTGGCCCGCTAACTAACAAACGGCATCAGCTCGACAGTGAGTGGATTACCGGAGTGCATTGCCTGCAGCTTGGCTTGGCCGGCCTCGCTATCGGGAACCAGATCTCCACAAAACTTCCCAGACGCAGCGAACTGGCTGACGAGACAGTTCCTGCATTCGGAGCGGAGGGCACAGCCGTCGGCTTCACCACTTCCACAGATGACATCCAGATCGCTCGCTCGGCCCGGCCGATAATCCGGGCAGAGTCTGCGAAGCATGCTACGGGTTACGGCCACGGTGTTTGCGGCACCGAATGTGCCATCAGCTGCGGCGTCGCCGGCGATGGTAATTAGCCGGTCGAGGTCAGATCCGCGGCGGGACAGATCGCGTGGCAAACAGGATCTTCGGGCAGGGGTTCTCCCTTCACCAAGACTTGGCATGGCGCTTCTCCTTGAGTTGTGGGTTTGACTGCTGCTTCAGTGGGCATTCCCACTCTGTCTCACGTGGCGATGGTCTCTACGGCTCTACCCCCAAAGGGCTGAGTGTGGATCTCGTCAAGCGAGTGACAGCACGTGCGAATACCCTCATGATGCCCCGGCTCACAAGGGCGAAGCGTAGCGGAGCCAATCTCCCGGACATAGGCCTCGACGTTTCCGTCTTGGCGTACTGTAGCGAGGCAGGCAGTTACAAGCATCCAGACACCCAGGGCGAATTCACTGAGGCCTGTGCTACCGAGAAACTGCTCTATGCCGGGTCCTGAAGAGGCATATTCCCTTTGGCCTCCTCAGTAGTTGAGTGCAGCTTGCGAATCTCACAGACTGCCAGACGCTCGCAATTTACACCGGTGCATCAAAAGTGTCTGACACTGGGTTGAGAAACTCCTCATCGGTTTCACTGATACCTTGCAGGAGTTCCGGTGATGGTTCCTGGATGCTAATCATCCCATCCTTCATGAAGTACTCACCGTCTGGCGGCTCTTCACCGATTACCTCGCCGATCACGAAGCCGTCGCTCGCGCGGATAGCCATCCCGCACTTGACGACGACTTCCACCGTCCCCGTGCCCAGATGACGCGCATGACGGTCGAAGCGGACCGGAACATACAGTCCAGTCAGGCCGGCTTCTTTCAGAGCCTGGATGTAATACAGGCCGACGGTGTTGGTCCACAACAGCCCATCCGGGAAACCACGGCGGTTACCGTGAGCGTCCTTCGCGGCTGTGGGGTAACGGGTCCGATAGGTCTGCCGGGCAATCTCGACTGCCTCGTGCAGCCGGATGTCGGCATCCTCGCAACGGTAGAACAGCTTGCGGACGCCGTCAATTCTGACCTGCTTGCCGGAAGTGAGGATAAGCTCTCCTCCGTCAATAAGGATCTTTCTGGCTTCGTCGGGCTGTATCTGACACTGGCCGGTCAGGATCGGCTCCCACCACTCACGCCACTGAGACCGAAGCTCGAACGCTTCGTCACGGATTCCTCTGTCCCGCGGAAACGTACGGTTCAGAGTCGTCGGGACACGATCCACCATGGTCCACTCAAACTCTTTGAGTGCGTCGAGTAGCAGATCGCGCTCGCTGCGGATCTCGTTCAGGGTTTCGCAGATCAGACTGGGCGCCAGTACATAGTCCTGGGCGTCCGCCCTGGCTGTGGGAATGCGGCCGATGGGATCACCGTTGGCATCCTTGAGCCGGCCGAGCCACGTCCAACACTCGGGATAAACCGGCACGGTTAAAGCCAGATCAGAGAGCTCCGCCACCAGAAGCTGCAGCGCAGCCGCATCGCCCTTGCCCATCTTGATGGCATCGATAAATGCCTCCTCGTTGGACAGTACCTTGCGTTCCGGATGCTCCGGGAAAGCCGTCAGGGCATTGAATGCCTTCTCAAGCTTGGTTTTCTCAGCCGGATCGGTAGCATGCTCGACTCGGTTTGCCAGGTTGCGCAGCATGTTCTGTTTGTGAACGCCGGACAACAGGAACAGCAGCCGGCACATGTTATCGATCGGACCGATGGTAAACTGCTGCTCGGTCGCTTTGGAAGCCGCCTCGTAGTAATCCTCCATGGACCACACGCAGGGATACTTGCGCTTCCTGGTTGTTCCCTCGAAGTGGACAGTCCTGCCGTTCAAGACCGCCGTACCGCCAGTGCGGTAGATATTCTCCCGTTCTGGTGCCTCGACGAACCCAGCCTGATCGATCACGGGTAGCGGTGTTACAGGATATTCCGCTCTGGCGATAACCTCGACCCAGTTGAGATTGCTGGTGCCAATTACGGCATCGTCGAAATCGCCGCCGCCCATCGTTTTCAGCTGTTCATACGCAGATGGCCCGAGAATGACACGATCGCGTCCGCGATAGCGGCGGAAGCGACGATCGTGGATGTTGGTGGTTACGACAGCCTCCTTGGCGTTGCCAAGCGGCTGCCGGTAGATCGCGAATGGACCCATGTCCGTATCCATGCAAACGACAGCGTTTTCAGGGATGACGGAGTTGCGGTAGTCGACGTCGCCAGTCTCCAGATCGAATGCACTGAAGTCAGGCTGCAGGTTATACCTGCGAGCGTCGGGACCAAAGGGAATCCGGCCGCGCTCGCAGTCGAGCACCTGTGTCAACAGCAGTTGAGCAGCGCGCCTGAACAGCCCTGGATTCTTCAGGACCGGCACGCCATGCCTGAGGGCTTCAACCAGGACCCAGGCTTCCGTACCGTTGCCCTCGCCAGGCACCGTAACAGAATCGATGTTGGTCAGCACCATGCGGCGCAGACCTTCCTCGCTTTTCAGCGCTTCCATCACCTCGTGGATGAACAGGCGAGCCTGATCGGTCCAGAGGCGCTTGGACGCGTCTGTGATGAATGCGCCCATGGACTGGATGCAAGTGCGTGCGGGCCCGCCCTTGACGTCACCCAGAGATCCGAAGAACAACTTGTCGAAACGCACCTGCTTCTTCGGTCCGTAAATGATCATCGCGTAGCGGGGCAGTTCCACAACATGGAAGAAACCCTTCGCCATGCCAAGCCTGGCGAACATGGTTCCCTTGAAGGCGTCACCAATCTGCATGTTCTTCAGCTTGGCATTATCGATAAGATCGCCAAGCCGGTGCAGGAGGTTGACGTCCACCAGGTGAATGCCATCTACCAGCGCGCGGTTGCGCTCAGAGAACTGCTCAAGGTCAACGTGGAGAATGTCGAACGCCTGACCGCCGACATGCCCACGAATAACCTCGCCCAGCTCGGCAGCATGGCCTGGACTCACGGTGCCGCCGACGGCCCATTCATGATGCGCGCGGATCCTGCGGAAGTACTTCCGGACCTTCAGCTTGTCAGATTCGGCATTCATTACGAGCGAAACGCCGATGTCCTCCAGCTTGTTGACTCCGCATCCGACCGGAACTAAAACACTGGCGCCATGGTCATCCCAGTCCCCATAGATGACGCGGTGCGCCTGATCGACCGGCAGCTTTGTCGAATAGAAGCCACGCTTGCCAATCTGCTCAAACTCCTCGACAGCATCCAGTAAACTCGGCGCGCCGCTGCTGAGAATGCTGAACTCACCATACGTTGCGTTCGCAGGCAGAAACATGTCCAGAAAGTTGCTGGATTCCCAGATCGGATGGAACATTCTGTCGGGGTAGTACGTTTTGTGCACGGCCGGGTTGAAGGCCACACGGAGACGGCGAAGGCCGTCCTCAGAGACCACATGAAAGGTCTTTCTCGAATGGTAATTTCCTCTGTTCACGGTCATTTCTCCTATTGAGGCATAGCCTCGATGGTTGAACAGCGTGGGAAACCAAGAGGCCAGTTATGTGATTCATAACTGGCAGCGTCGTGCGACTAAGTGGTGGAATTAAAATACCCTCGGCGCACCGAGGACATCATGGAGGTAAGTCCTCCCACTACATGCTGGTCATGATTACTGTTTGAGCATCGGCCCTCGCCGAACGCTCAAACCCCTTGGCGGCGGCCATTTTCATGACCGTCCCCTGCGAAAGCAGCATAGCAACGTTGGGATACTTGTTGAGAAGCTCCACTTCTTTCTGCAGAGCATCATGAGCAAAGCGATCCACCTTGCTGAAGACACGCTCCGCCGTGATCGATGCAACAGGTGCTACTTTGGCAACGACGACCTTAGCTGCTGCTGTTGCCTTTGGTATGACCTGCGAACTTACCTTTGAGCAAACCAGGTTGACCTTATGCTTGAGATTCATGATGTAACTCCTTTGAAGTGAGATTGGTTTGGCAGAGAGATCTGAATTAGAGGGGGGTGGCCTCGAAACATCGACCTACCCCAGCAGATCTCTTTGACAACCTAGGCTCTGATTTTGCAAAGGAGTTTTCTCCGCGCGCAGGGGACAAAGATAGGCGAGGAGTTAAGTCAGAGAAAGGGAGCAGTACAGGTTCCGAGCAGGGTTTCCACCGATTCCGCTCGAACGAGGTGCGGCTTTGGCTGAGCTTGATCGCCTACAACCTGGGCAATCGATGGCGGCGGCTGGTGCTGCCGAAAAAGATCGAGAACTGGTCCTTGACGAGCTTGCGCCAGAGGCTGGTGAAGACTGGCGGACGGTTGGTGAAACATGCCCGTTACTATTGGCTGCTGTTGGCAGAGAGCCATCTGACGCGGCGCCTGTTCGGAAGTATGTTGCACCGCATGGAGGCTTTGCCACTGCCAGCCGGGTAGGCTCGGCAGCCAGGCGAAACTAATCTGGACGACGGGGGGGCAGTTGACTCGGGAGGTGTCCGAAAAAGTGCTTCGAAATGGGGCAAATCATGGATCTTTGGTCCCGGCAAAGGCCATGTCGCACACGGCCGGGTCGTTGGCCTTGGAACCAATGCGAAGAGGATCGCGAGTGAACGCAAGGGGGGTATACTGGTCCGTGCCGTGAACCCAAAATGGAAATTCCGGCTTTAGTCCTTTAAGTGCGGTAACGAGGTCTTATTATGTGCTTCCTATCAATACGCAACGCGCGAGATCTTGCCGCAATCACACGCGGTGGATGCGTTTCCAGAAGGATGAGCGATTGTTCTGTGCGAGCCGGAGCGGTTTGTGTGCTTCTGTTCTTGGTTAGCGCAGTAGCGTTTGCTCAGTTCGAGCTTCCGGCGCCGAAGAGACCGGCCGGGCCCTGGATGAACACGTCGCTGTCGCCCGACGAGCGGGCTCAGCTGATCGTGAAGGAACTTACGTTGGATGAGAAGATCTCGCTGGTGCATGGTGGTCTACACAACCTGGCGGCGATGTTCGATCCCAACGCGGAGCCGGATGCGAAATCTCTAGGCAACGCGGGATATGTCCCGGGGATTCCCCGCATCGGGATTGTGGACATACAGATGGCGGATGCAACCGTCGGGGTCACACATTCATCTGCGTTTGGACGATACTCCACTCCGTTGCCTTCCACGCTGGCGGAGACATCAAGCTGGAACCTCGACATCGCGCGCGAATATGGGTCGCTGATCGGCCGTGAGTTGCGAGACCAGGGCTACACCATGACCTTGGGCGGCGGTGTGAACCTGGCGCGGGAGCCGCGCAACGGCCGCAATTTCGAGTACCACGGCGAAGACCCTCTTTTGGCCGGCAAGATGGTGGGCACCGAGATGAAGGCTGAGCAGGCGCAGCACATCATCGGCGACCTGAAGCACTTCGCTCTGAACGAATCGGAAACCGGGCGCTTCAGCGTGAACGTCAAAATGAGCAAGCGCGCCATGCAGGAGACCTCTTTGCTGGCCTTCGGGATCGCTCTGAAGGAGTCTGACGCCGGAGCCGTGATGTGCTCCTACAACTTGGTGGATGGCGACTATGCCTGTGAGAACGAATATCTTCTCGACCATGTTTTGCGCAAGGAGTTCGGCTTCAAGGGCTTCGTCGTCTCCGATTGGGGAGCGACGCACAGCACCGCGAAATCCGTGAACGCGGGACTCGACATTGAAATGCCGGACCATGACTTTTACGGAAAAGCGCTGAAGGATGCTATCGAGAGCGGACAGATCCCGATGGAAAAGTTGGACGCGATGGTCGAGCGCATTGTGCGAACTGAGATCGCCGTCGGCGTCTTCGACAATCCTTCGGACCGTCGTGTGCCCGATGTCTTCAAAGGTATGGAAGTAGCGAAGGAAGTGGCCGACGAGAGCATCGTGCTCCTGAAGAACCAAAACAACCAATTGCCGTTGTCACGCAGTCTGCGCACAATAGCCATCATCGGCTCACATGCCGATGTGGCCGTGCTTTCCGGCGGCGGTTCCGGACAGGTGGACCCAATCGGCGGAAATGCCGTAGACACTGGGGACAAAGACCCCTTCACGCAACACATCTGGCACCGTTCGTCACCCATGAACGCTGTTGCCGCGAAAGCACCCGGCGCAACGGTGAAATTCGATGAGGGTACGGATGTGAATGCGGCGACGGCATTAGCGAGGTCATCGGATATCGCGATCGTCTTTGTACACCAGTACGTGAGTGAAGGTGTCGACGTGCCCAGCCTTTCTCTTCCTGAGAACCAGGACGCATTGGTGAGCGCCGTGGCGGCCGCGAATTCGAAGACTATCGTCGTCATCGAGTCTGGTGGTCCAGTGAGCATGCCGTGGGTGGATAACGTCAGTGCCGTGATTGAAGCATGGTTCCCGGGCATCAAGGGCGGCGAGGCGCTTGCCGACATTCTGTTCGGCGACGTGAACCCGTCGGCAAAGCTACCCGTTACGTTTGCCAAATCGGACGCGGATTTGGAATTCCCGCAGCTTCCCCAGCAGCCCCCCGCGCGGGGACCGCAGGACGAGATCCAATTCGCTCCTGGATTCAAGGTGAATCTTCGGCATTTCGATTTGGTTCATGAGGATGGACTGTTCATTGGTTACCGCTACTTTGAAGCAAGAATGATACGGCCGCTGTTTCCGTTCGGCTACGGGTTGTCGTACACAACCTACGCATACTCGGGAATAGAGGCAACGCCCCAGCAAGTGACATTCGAGGTGAAGAACACCGGCAAGCGCGCGGGCGCGGAAATTGCGGAGGTTTACGCGATTCTGCCGCAAGCGGCCGGCGAGCCTTTCAAGCGCCTGATTGGATTCACCAAGGTCCTACTGGAGCCGGGCGGGTCGAAGACCGTTACGATTCCTCTCGATGCGAAATTATTTTCCATCTTCGACGAGTCGAAGGACGATTGGGCACTTGTGTCCGGCGATTACACCATTCTTGTCGGCGGATCGTCTGAGAACCTTCCATTGCATGCGACAGTTGCCATGCATGAGTGAAGCTCTCGATTTCGCACAAACGAATACCAATTTGGAACTGAACATTTCCATTGGTGCGTCCGCCGCTGTTTAGCTCTCGGGGTGGACGGCCGCACGTAGGTCTTGCCATCGACCTTGAGCGTCAGGGCTACCGGCATTTCAACCCTGCACGTGCGTTGCTTCCTCAACGCCTCTCTACACACCGCTGTTGCCACAGCTGCTGTTACCCTTGTCTCAATTTCCACCCCGCTCCTCCACCGCCCATTTTCCGGTGCAAAAGCCCACTTTGCAGTAGAATCCATGCAGAATCCTCGGGTTTTCCTCCCCCACCGCGAAACTCATTCGGTTACGTGTCGAAAGGAGGACACAATGCACAATCGATATTTCCTGGCCGCAGCGTTTGCGCTGGCGGTCATTCTTGCGGGTTGCAAGCAGGCTCCGCCGCCACCCGCTCCAGAAACCCATGATGCGGACGTGAAAGCGATTCGCGATCTTGAAGCCACCATGTTGCAGGCGCTCGCCGCCAAGGATTTGGATAAGAGCGTCGCATTTTATGCCGACGATGCATCAGTATTCATACCGGATGCCCCTGTAATCAACGGCATGGCAGCGATCAAGGAGGCCTATATATCATTCTTCGCAGACAAGAACTTTTCTTTCACCTTCGCGTCGGACAAGGTCGATGTGGCAAAGTCAGGAGACCTTGGCTACAGTCAGGGAACCTACACTATGACCTCCACAGACCCCAAGACCAAGAGGGTGCTTACAGTAAAAGGCAAGTACGTCGAGGTCTATAAGAAGCAGGCCGATGGAGGATGGAAGGATGTAGCGGACATCAGTAACGAGGACGCCCCGCCGACAGCGACGAAAAAGTAGCGCAGGCGAATCACCACGCAGCCCGAACGGGTGTTCCATTCATGCCCCTGTTTCCCGAGCCGTGCGCCTCGGGTTCTGAGTGGGCGCCCGTTCTCGTGCTGTTGTGCTGCCCCGGCAAGTCAGGTGAGCCGAGGCCGACGGCGACCTGGAACCAATCTCAACAGGACTACATCACTTCCGAAAATGCCATAGAGGACAGGAGATGGAACCTCTCACGCGGCCGATAGAGGATTGTTCGAACAGAACCCCGCCTGTTCGCCCCGAGGTATATGAGGAATATAATGTTCGCGTCGTCAATTCAGCAATGGACTTCAGAAAGGGATGAGCACAATGCGGATTCCTACGTTCCTGCTTGCAGCAGGATCGCTCTGCCTGGCCGGCGTCATGGCTGCCGGCCAAATGCCCGCCGCCACAGCGAACGCAGATCAACCCGCCAGCGCGAGTTGCGAGCACCTCGCCGCGCTTCAATTGCCGAGTGTCAGCATTACCACGGCAACGCTCGTGCCAGCAGGAACATTCGTTGGACCACCCGCGCTCAACCCGGGCGCCGATTTGTCGGCCTTTTATAAAAAGCTCCCGACCTTCTGCCGGATTGTGGCGCACGACAAGCCCACAACGGACTCCGACATCGTGATTGAAGTCTGGATGCCGCTGGCGGGATGGAACGGCAAATTTCAGGGCCTCGGCAACGGCGGCTTTGCTGGACAAATCGACTACCAAGGACTAGGCGAGGCGGTCGGCAAAGGCTACGCAGCCGCGGACACCGATACCGGGCACGCCGGCTCTGGGTACGACGCGGCCTGGGCTCTCGGTCATCCCGAAAAGGTGATCGATTTCGGCTATCGCGGCATCCACGATATGACCGGTGTGGCCAAACTGGTGGCGCAGCAGTTCTACGGACGCTCACCCAGCCACTCCTATTTCGCAGCCTGCTCGGATGGCGGCCGCGAAGCTTTGATGGAGGCGCAACGCTATCCCGCCGACTACGACGGAATTCTGGCCGGAGCGCCCGCCAACTATTGGACTGCTCTGGCCGCGACTTTTGTCGTCGACACGCAGGCTCTTACCGAAAATCCAGCCAGTTACGTTCCGCAGGCAAAGATACCCGCCATTGCCCACGCGGTGCTGGCAGCCTGCGACAACCTCGACGGCGTGAGCGACGGCATCCTGAACGATCCCCGCCAATGCCACTTCGATCCCTCTTCGATTTCGTGCAAAGACGGAGAAGACTCGGCTGCGTGCTTGACCGCGCCGCAGGCCACGGCGCTCAAGAAAATCTATGCGGGACTGCGAGACGCCGATGGCCGCCAGGTTTTTCCGGGATATCTGCCCGGCGCGGAAGAAGGTGCGAACGGGTGGGGGCTCTGGATTACCGGCCCGGCTCCGGCAAAAAACCTGCTTGTTATTTTTGGCGTTGGCTACTTCTCCAACATGGTGTACGAAAAAGCCGATTGGGATTATAAGACGTTCACGCCGGAGAGCGGGCTGCAGGTGGCGAACGAGAAAACCGCTGCCGCGCTGAATGCGGTGAATCCCGATCTGAGCGCTTTCCGCGCGCACGGCGGCAAGCTGATTCTGTACCACGGGTGGGACGATCCAGGCATCCCCGCCCTCAACACCGTCAACTACTACGAAGAAGTCCAGGCGAAGCTGGGCCGCGCTGAGACTGCTTCTTTCGCGCGGCTCTACATGGTTCCGGGTATGCAGCATTGCTTCGGAGGTCCCGGTCCCGACGACTTCGGACAGTGGCTGAGCTGGCCGGCCGACGATCCCGGGCACAATGTTCGGATCGCCCTGGAGGATTGGGTGGAGAAGGGAGTGGCTCCAACCACGGTCATCGCCAGCAAAACTGCGGGCGATAGCGGGCAGGGTGCTGTGACCATGACCCGGCCCCTCTGCCCTTATCCGCAATTCGCCCACTACAATGGCAGCGGCGATCCGAATCGCGCGGAGAACTTTGCGTGCGTGAACTCCAAATAGGCCTTATCATCCACTCGTGCGCCCCCCGCTTGCCATTGACGTCTCGCAGCTCAAGCCTGGCCTGCGTCTCGCGGTCGGTCTCTTGGGCGGGCCGACTCCGTGGCGCTGGTGCGAGTGCCGGCGGCGCGTAGCGGCGAGTTGGTGCTGTTGCTCCATGCACGTCAGGGAAGTATTGGCGATAATACAGGCGTTGCGTCTCCTAAGAACACCGAGGCGCTTCCAGGCCGGCTAAAGCCCTTGCAATGGAAATGGTTACCTCGTAACATTCGGGCAGGGAAATTGGGCATATTCTGTCTCCTGTTCGCTAAGGCTGCATGAAACGGTGGGCCCGTACGAATGGCGCATACAGTATTCATCTGCCACGCATCGGACGATAAGCGGGTTGCGGATGCAGCGTGCGCCGCGCTTGAGGCGCAACGCATCCCTTGCTGGATTGCGCCCCGGGATATCCTCGCCGGCGTGGAGTACCAGGAATCCATCATCGATGCGCTTTCCGACTCCCAGATCGTTCTGCTGATCTTCTCCGCCCAGGCCAATGACTCGCCGCAGGTCCGGCGCGAGATCGAACGAGCCGTCAGCAAGGGGAAGATCGTCGTCCCTTTTCGCATCGAAGACGTCATGCCCTCCCGGGCAATGGAGTTCGCCCTCAGCAATACCCATTGGCTGAATGCAATCACGCCTCCTTTGGAGCACCATCTCACCGAGTTGTGCCATGCGATCTCGCGGCTGCTTCAGAGGCACAAGGAAGCTGAGCCGCCTCTCCGGCAGGCTCCGGCCGTGGCGAACCCTGCTGCGAACGCGCCCTCCATCGCCGTGCTGCCGCTAGCCAACATGAGCCGTGATGCCGACGACGAATACTTCAGCGACGGCTTGGCGGAGGAAATCATCAATGCCCTGGCGAAGGTGCCCGGCCTGAAGGTCATTGCCCGTACTTCCGCCTTCGCCTTCAAGGGACAGAACACCGACATCCGCAAGATTGCCGAGACCCTGGGCGTGGCCAATATTCTCG
>Ga0326728_10019749_pt1 | contig 13004 bp, 15 predicted proteins | sample MB3enrmetagenome_FD_207602 | JGI IMG/M metagenome (GOLD analysis project Ga0326728, IMG submission 207602) | Lab enriched peat soil microbial communities from McLean, Ithaca, NY, United States - MB31MN | ecosystem: Environmental > Terrestrial > Soil > Wetlands > Peat | place: USA: New York...
TGTTGCCGACGGGCGAAATATAGTGGAAGACGTACCAGGTGGGAAGGAGCAGGAGCACGCCCGAAAGGAGGAACAGCTTCCAGTTCATCCTGTTGGGTGGCGGTGTGTCTGGCATGGTCCGGGCTTCCCGAGATTATGGTGAATGCTGGCCGGTTTGTCCGGCGGCGGCGCCGCTCCGGCGCCAGAGGAAGACAAAGAAGGAACCCGCGCCGATCAGGACGGTGACAATGACCCCGAGCAAAGTGAAGATGCCCGCGTTGACGCTTTTGGCCATTTGGGAATCGGATTGGCCAAAGCAGGCCGCGCAGGCCAAAGCCCCGGTGGGCGAGGCCAGCGCCCCCGCCAGGACAGTCAAAACAATTGTCAGGACGCGTTTCATAAATAGCTGATGTGTTTGAGCTTGCGCAGGATGGATTTGCCGTAGCCAATCAATACAATGCCAGCCAGGACGGAAAGAATGCCGGCCACCAATTCCGCCACCTGCCGCGTGGCCAGATAATCATGCATCAACCAGCCGCCGGAGAAAAAGGCGAGCAGGATCGACGCCGCCACGAACACAATATGAAAAGCCTTCAACGACATATCACCGAATATGGACGATGTTGCCATGCGCCATCGAAAACAAGGTAAGATACATCAGCGCAAGGAAAAAGAAAGTGGTAAAGCTGAGGACGGCATAGATCATTTTCTTTTCGGAGATGAGGTGCATGAAAAAGCCGGCGACGAGAAAGCCCTTGGTGGAGGCGATGAAAAGGGCGAGGGCGATGTTGATTTCACGGCTGCCAAAATTGATCAACGACGCCCAAACCGTCATGACCGTGCCGCACATCAGGGCGACGCCGACGATGAGGTAAGTGCGGATGCGCTTGCGCCCCTGCTCGATGGAATGGTCGTCCGCGGCGCCCGCGGCGGCGGAAGGTGAATGCAGATCGCTCATAAGGTTCACAAAAGATAAAGGACCGGAAACAGGAAAATCCAAATCAGATCGACAAAATGCCAGAACAGGCCCGAAACCTCGACGCGGTTGGTGTAACGCTCGGGGTCCTGTTCCCAAACTTTGGCCAGCGGCCCCCAAATGGCGAAAATGACGATGGCCCCCCCGACAACGTGCAGCGCGTGCAAGCCCGTCAAGGTGAAATAAAGCGCGGTGTAGGTGTTGTGCCACGGGCCGTAGTTTTCCATCGAGACGATTTGGTCCCTGGGTATTTCGATCACAGGCTCCCCGCCGTGATGCAGGGACCCTTCCATCAACTCGGCGTGGCTGGCGGCAAACCGGCCCTCCAGAACGAGCGTTTTATCGGTCGTTTCCGCCGGCTGCAAATGGCCGTCGGCGATGCGTCCGTCTTTGAGGTGGACCTCGTAATGCATGAACTTGTCGCGGTATTCGACGGATTTGATGCCCAGGAAGGTCAGCGCGCAAAGCAGGGTGATGCCCTGGAAGAATTTGTAGCGTTTGAACTGGCCCATTTTCAGCGAGGCCCAGCCCAGGACAACGGTCACGCTGGAAAAGATCAGGACGAAGGTGTTGGTCATGCCCAGCCAGATGTTCAGCCAGTGATGCGGCCAGGCGCCTTCCTCGGCGTTGACCCGGAGCAGGATGTAGGACGAAAAAAGCCCGCCGAAAAGCATGACTTCCGAGGCCAGGAAGAGCCAGATGCCCAGCTTGGCGTTGTAAAGACCGGTGTCCGGCCGGGGTTTAACTGCGTAGGGGATTTCCATGGGGCAGGGGTTCGGGTTGATCCGGCTCGTTTTGCGGGGTGAAATCGCGGGCGTGGCCGGGCACGCTGTATTCGTAAGGGCCGCGGAACACTTCCACCGGCTCGCTGAAATTGCCGTGCGGCGGAGGCGTCGGCGTTTGCCAGTCCAGGGTGGTGGCTTCCCACGGATTGTCCGACGCGGCCTTCCTGCCGCGCTTGATGCTGTAAAAGAAGTTGATGATGAAAGGAATTTGCGCCAGACCCAGGGCGAAGGCGGCGTGGGAAATGGGGACGTTCAAGCCGACGATGTGCCGGCTCAAACCCACCACCCCGCCGCTTTCCGCGTAAGTGGCGCCGCCGTCATACATGCGGCGCGACATGCCTTCCAGGCCCTGGACGAACATCGGCATGAAAATCAGGTTCATGAAAAGGAACGAAAGCGCAAAATGGACCCGGCCCCAGAATTCGTTCATGAACCGCCCGGTCATTTTCGGATACCAATAATAGATGCCGCCAAACAAGGCGAAGATCGTCCCCGGCGCGACAATGTAATGGAAATGGGCGATGACATAATAGGTGTCGTGCAGTTGAATGTCGCTGACGTTGAAGCCCAGCGGCAATCCGGTCAAACCGCCTATGCCAAACATCGGCAGAAAGCCCAGGGCGAAGAGCATCGGCGTGTTGATGCGGATCGACGCGCCCCAGAGCGAGATGAAGAGCGCGGTCAGAATGATGACCGACGGAATGGAAATCATCATGGTGGTCGTTTGGAAGAAGGTGGCAATGTGCGTGCCCATGCCGGTCAGATACATGTGGTGCGCCCAAACGATGAAGGAAAGAAACCCGATGACCATGACCGAATAGACCATCGAGCGATAGCCCCAGATCGGCTTGCGCGTATTGTTGGCGATGATCTCGGTGACGATGCCCATGGCGGGCAAAATCAAGACATAGACTTCAGGATGCCCCAGGAACCAGAACAGATGCTGCCAGAGCAACGGACTGCCGCCGCCGCTGACGTGCAGCGCCTGCCCGGAAACCATCAGTCCGGTCGGCAGGAAAAAGCTGGTGTGCAGCAGATTGTCCATCAGTTGCAGAATGGCGGCCGCTTCCAGCGGCGGGAAGGCCAGGAGCAGGAGAAAGGCGGTCACGAATTGCGCCCAGACAAAGAAGGGCAGCCGCATCCAATTCAATCCTTTGGCGCGCAGTTGAATAATGGTCGTGATGAAATTGACCGCCCCGAGCAAAGACGAGTTGATCAGGCACACCATCCCCAGTATCCAGAAGGTCTGCCCGTTGGGATGCTGGCTTCCCGCCGTCACCGTCGCCAGCGGCGAATAGGAGGTCCAGCCCGACTGCGCCGCCCCGCCCGGAATGAAGAAACTGGCGAACATGATGACACCGCCCAGGAAATAAAACTGGTAGCTGGCCATGTTGACGCGCGGGAAAGCCATGTCCGGCGCCCCGATTTGCAGGGGGGTGACGAAATTGCCAAAAGCGCCGAAGGCCAGCGGCACAACGGCCAGGAAGACCATGATCGTGCCATGCATCGCTCCGAAGGAATTATACAAATCCGGCATGATGACACCGACGTTGCCGGCGGCATCCTTGCCCACCACCTCCGCCCCCAGCACATGAAAAAGCAATTTCCCCACAACGGGAACGGCCTTGCCCGGATAAGCCAGTTGCCAGCGCATCACCAGCATCAGGCAAAAGCCAAAAAACATGAACAACAGCGCGGTCACGCCATATTGCAACCCGATGATCTTGTGGTCGGTGGAAAAGATGTATTTCCGCCAAAAACCCGGCTCCTCGTGGTGCGGGCCGCGGGCGCGCGATTCCGTATGGGCTGCTGGCTGCATGGCTGTTTATTGCGTTGGCAAAACCAATTTAAGTTGCAAATTAATTTCAAAGGCTCGCCGTGTCAATCGAAATCATCCTTTCTTATCCGTTCCCCGTTTTATCCAAAACCATTAATCCGAATAATACCGGCAGGTAGAGGATCGACGCATAGAACAGCGCCCTGGCCCGATGGAGGGTGCGCTGGCGCGCAAATTGGAAGGCGCGCCAGACAAAGGCCGCCCCCAGGACCAATGCGCCGCACAGATACACCGGACCGGCCAGGTGATACAAAAACGGCGCCAGACTCACCGGCAGAAGTCCCAGTGTATGGCACAAAGCCTGCCGTCCGGTCCGTTCTCCGCCGGCATCAACGACCGGCAGCATGATGAAGCCGGCTTTGGCATACTCGTCCCGGTACATCCAGGCAATGGCCAGAAAATGCGGCAATTGCCAGAAACAAATAATGGCAAAGAGCGACCAGCCTTCCGCCGAGATTTCACCCCGGGCCGCCGTCCAGCCCATCAGCGGTGGAATCGCCCCGGGGATGGCCCCAATGGCTGTGTTGAGGGTGGTCACCCGCTTGAGCGGCGTGTAAATAAAGACGTAGCTCCCCAGGGTGATGGCGCCCAGCAGCGCCGTCAGCAGATTCACCGCCAGCGCCAGCCAGACCAGCCCGGCCCCCGCGCAGACGCCGCCAATCATCAGCACGGCTTCAGGTGTCAGCCGTCCCGAGGGCAGGGGGCGGTCTTGGGTCCGGCGCATTCTGGCGTCGTGCTCGCGTTCGAGAAGCTGATTGAGCGCCGAGGCGCCCCCGGCCAGGAGAGCGGCCCCCAAAACGGTGCTGAACATCAACCCGCGGGAAACCGGCCCGCGCGAGCCGAGGTAAAAGCCGGCCAGCGTCGTCAACAAAACCAGGGTTGTCAGCCGCACCTTGAACAGCTCGCTCAAAACGACCGCCAGCGATTTCTCCGCCACTGGCGCGCAGGCAATGGCGGGCGGCGCATTCAATGTTGGTGCGGTGGCTTTCATAAACGGCTCAATCGGTGACGCTGGATGATGTCAACAAGGACGTCAGTTCTGTTTTTTGGGCGGCGCCGCATCGCGCCGTCGGCGCCGCCAGCATTCGAAAAGAAACCATGGAGGCCAGGCCGCCCGTGAGCAGGCATAATGCGCCACAGGCCACATGCGCCGTGGCCACATCGGCCGATTTGCCGGTCCAAATGGTGGCCGCGCCCAGCAAAGCCTGCGTCAGGACAAGCCCAAACCAAAGCAGGGCCAAACGGGCCAGGGGATGGCGGCGTCCGAGAGCATGGCCGGCGCGCCAGGCGCCCAAACCCACCGCCATGAGAATGGCCAGCGCCGCGATGCGATGCGCCATTTGCAGTTCGATTTGGAAGGCGGTGATCGGATTGTCGCCGGAGTCCTCCATCCGGTTTTGATTATAGCTCAGAACGGCGGCCGGGCTGGTATCGGGCCAGATCCTGCCGCAGGCGGCCGGGAAATCCCGGATGGCAAGTCCGGCGTGTTGGTGGCGCATGGTGGCGCCCAGCACAAGCTGGCCCAGCACCAGGCAGGTGGCGGCAACAAAGAAAAACCGGAGGCGGCGGCGGTCTGTTTCGGCCTGCACAGGCAAACGACGCCAAAATTCGGTTTGGCAGAGGGCAATGGAGGAAACCAGCAGGAAAAATAATTGCGCCAGGGTGGCGTGGAAAATCCCAATGCGGGCGTCCAATTGGGTCACCCGCAGCCCCCCCAACACTCCCTGCACCACCACGGTTGCAAAGGCGCTGACGCCCAGCATCCGGAGCCAGGGCGGCGACGGCGCGCAGGCGGGCCAGACGAAACTGGCCGCCACAGCGCCCAGGCCCAGGAGGGTCAAGCAGATGTTTTCCCTGTCATGCGCGGGAAACTTCAGGCAAAGGGAGAGGCCGGCCAGAATAAAGAGAACTCCGCCCCAGCGCAAAACCGGGCGCGATTTGCGGCCGAACAACCACAGGGCAAGAATCAGTGTGAGCAAACCGACCGCCGAGGCGACCAACCGGTGGCTGTGCTCGAAAAATACTCCGCCGATCCACTTGGAGGGGGGAAAGAAGAACATGTTATAGCCGTAAGTGTTGGGCCAGTCCGGCACGGCCAAACCAGCGCGGTTGCTGGTGACCAAGCCCCCCATCCAGACGAGCACAAAGGTCATGCACGCGGTCAATACCGCGTAACGCTTCAACCCAACATTATCAACAGGCTTCGAATTCACGACAGACAACAGACAACGACATACAACACAAACGACGATAAATCAAACAACGCCGCGGCAAAGGGCGGGGCGTTGGTTGAAGGAGTTTTGAGGCCGCCTTGGGCCGCTACTCACTTCGGAGCAGGCACTTCGAGCGTAAAATCGGCGGTGACCGGACCGGTTCCCACGGTGATTTGCCTGGAAACGCCCGGCTTGGCGGTCGCTTTCAAGTGGTAAGCGGTCAGGGTATAGTCTCCTGCGGGCAAATCGCGAATTCTGAATTGGCCGTCCTTGTCCGTCACGGCAAAATACGGGTGGTCCTGCACGCCCACGTAGCAGAACATCCAGTTATGCACCTCGCATTTGATTTTGACCATCACTTCCGGCTTGGTGATGCTGGCCGTCCACTTCGTATCGTTGAAATCGCCCTGGCTCGGCTGGGCGAAATTAAATTCCTGGTTGCCATCGGCCATCGGCAAGGCGTGGATGTTGTGCATCAGCGGATCCGAGTTCTTGAACTTCACCACCTGCCCGACCATGACGCCCGCCACGTAGGGATTAAACATGCAGCCGTCCTGGTCGATTTCCACCACCGTGGACGGCGGCGTGAATTTTTTCCCTTCAAGCCCCTTGGAAACATAGACAAAAACATTGGCCAGGCCGTTATCCTTTCCGACCACATAATGCCGGGTGGTGGTGACGGTGGGATGCAACGAGCTGCAAGTATCATCGAAAGCGATGGTTTTTTCCGGCGGGGGCGTTCCTTTCAGGGTCACCTTTCCAACGACATCGCCGGCGGAGGCGATTTGCCAGCAACCCGTCATTACAACAACCATCGCCGAGAGGACAAATCTGTTCATAGTTAATTTGGCGCAATGCAAAACAAATCAGCGCAAAAAGTAGCATGGTCGGGAAGCGGCGCAAGTCATTTTCAGAGAAATGTTTTAGCGCGCACGAGTTGCGCAGCGTAAAAAGTGAGGACGCTTGCCTGTCCACATTTTGTCTGCCGCGGCCCGCCCGCTTTGACCACCAACAAATACGGAATCCGCCTACGCCGCAGCGGCTATGGCGCGGCAGGTCCGCCGCCAGGGTCTGAGAAGACGAAACGCAAAGGGCATAAGGCGCAAAGCCGCAATGAAATTACGTGCTGATGTGCTGGTCCGGGACCAAAAACTGCAATCCCTGTGCGCCTTCGCGTCTTGTGCCCTTTGTGTTGCTTTCGAGCAGGTCAGGGTCAGGGAAACCCGGCTTGCTTTCGTTTCTTCAACGAGCCTGGCCGGCGGCCAGGGGCGCCGGGGCGAGGCGCGCGCCGCATTGACCGCAGAAGTTGGCCGCCGGCGGGGCTTTCAGGCCGCAGTCCGGACAGGTCTGGCGCAATCTTTCATGACGGTGATGTATAATCAGGTTGCGACAGTAGGGAAGCCAGTTGAGAGCGTAGGCCAATATGAAGACCGAATCCTTTTCGTAAAAAACGGCGTAGGCAAGGAACAGAAGCGAACCGGCCAGGCTCAGCCACCAGAATAACGGCGGCACGATGACTTGCTTGCGCTTCTCCGTCGCATACCACTGCACCAGGAAACGGGTCGAGAAAACGCCGTTGGCGCTCCAGCCGATGATTTTCCACGCGCTCCAGGCGACGCCCAGGAATTTCCCGTGATACCAAAGGCAGTGGTGCAGCCAATCCATGGGTCATTCGGCCAGCAGCTTTTGCACTTGGCCGCTCAGATCAGGCCGGGCGTCCAGGACGCGCAGGAGGCCCTTTTTGTCGATCAGCCACATGGCGGGGATGCTTTCGATGCCGAATTGCCGGGCGTATTTGTTCTGCCAATACAGCCCGTCGAAAAACTGCGGCCATTCCATTTTGTGGTCCGCGACGAATTGCGTCAGTTTGTCTTTGTCCTTGTCGAGGCTGATGCCGACGATTTCAAAGCCTTTGGCATGGAACTGGTCATAAGTCTTTTTGACCACGGGGAGTTCGCCGACGCAAGGCCCGCACCAGGTGGCCCAAAAATCGATCAGCACGACTTTGCCCTTGAGCGCGGCCAGATTCACGTCGCGGCCGTCCACGGCGGTGAATTGCAGCACGACCGGTTTGCCGATGGCTTCCAGTTGTTTGAGCTGATCGGCGGCGGCGGCTTTCATGTTGTCGGGCGCGGCGCCTTTGGCAATCTCCCGCAGCAGCGGGCGCGACTTTTCGGGCGGGCTGTTCTGGGCGATGATCCACAGCACCCCGAAGTGGTCCTGGCCGGTGATGGCGGGGTCGCTGAGGAGCGATTTTTCCACGGCATTGAGGCGGGTCTGCCAGCCGGTATCGCCCCATTGCACTGCCGCAAACAAGAGTTGCAACTCCATCAATTTGGCTTTGGTGGCATGGGCATCCTTGGGAAACCGGGTGTAGAAATCCTTCGTTTTGCCCGCCAAAGCCTCGATGTAAGGCAGGTAGAACTTCTGCCTTTCCGCCGGGGTCGGCGGAGTGGTCAGCCATTGCACGGGGCTGGGCGGCGGGTGGCTGTTGGCATTGTCAAGCGCGGTCCAGGCGACGTCAGCGGCGTTCCCCTGGAGGGCGAGCCAATCGGATGGGGACACCGTGCCGGCGGATGGCGCCGGGGCCGCTGCCGCTGAAAAGAAGCCGGCCCACACCGCCGCGATGACGAGTGCCGCCGGGCGAAGAATGAAAGTATTAATGCGCATAGGATTTCCAATTTACCGATAGTGGTGTAACCGGGGCGGGGCGCTTTTCCAAGACAAATTAAATCAGGAGTCGGCGGGGCCGGGCGGCGGTTGCGCTTTTTGGCGCTGGCCGATGCGGGCTGCTTTCCGGGCGGACTCCAGCAGGATGGCGCACGGTTCCAGGCACGGCAGGGCGCTTTTTGCCGCGGGGGGATCGGGCGGCAGGCCGTCCACGGTCCAAAGCCGGCGTTTCAAGCAAAAATCCATGTGACAGCACGCCCGAATGACCGCGCCCGCCGCCGCGTCGTCCAGCCGCGTTGTGATGCGGTACATTCCCGTCTGCCGTCCGGTGAACTCGCGGTAGGAAGTGACGGGCGGCAGCGGCGCCCGGGCGGCAAACCAGTCGGCCACCGCGCCCGGATACAACTGGTTGAGGGCCGCGCCCAAGGCTTCTTCATCATGGGCCGTTGCCCACCATCCGCGTTGCAGGTCCGGGGCGGATTTTAGCGGACGAAACGCGCCGCGGCCGGTGAATTGGGCCAGCGGACGGATATCATTCTCTCCGAGCAAGCGCAGTGCGGCGGGGTCGGAATCCTTGTCCGCGACGTGGCGCAATTCAAACCTGGGCTGGAGCCGCCTAATCCAGACCTGACCGAAAGTGAATTCGGTTTCAAAGGAGGCGACGAAGGCCGACAGAGCGGGGTTTTTATCCATCAGCCTCCGGCGACGATGCGGACGATCTCCAGCCGGTCGCCCGCAGCCAACTGCCGCCGGGCAAATTCCGACGGGGCCACCGCCTGGCCGTTGTGTTCCACCACAACACTGCGCGGCGGCAGTTTTTGCGCCAGAAGGAACTGTTCGATCGAACAGGGGATCGCGGCGGCGACCCGCTGGCCGTTGGCGATGATGCAGGCGTCGTCCATTCAAATGCGCGCCTTCATGCTGTGAGCGCCGCGTCCCAATCCTTCCAGACCGGCTCGTAACCCAGGCGGCGCAGCAGGGCCTCGACTTCGCGGGGCGAGCGGTCATCGGCGATTTCAAACTGGCCGGTGGCATTGGTCGTGCCATCCGCGCCGGCCCATTCGCTGGCCGCCGCGGCCGTGTCAACAATGCGCCCGCGCCGGGTCTGATGCGTCTTTTCGCGTCCGGCCCCCGTGTAACCGCCCGGCTCGGTGTGGCTGCCGGCGCTGATCAGGGTGATGCCGAGGGGAATGAGGCCGTCGCGCAGCCGGGGCGATTCGCGGGTTGACAAAACCAGGCCGGCGTCGGGAAAGACCAGGCGCAACGCGCAAACAAGCTGGGTCAATTCGCGCTCGCTCATTTGGGTCAGCGGCTCGAATTGGCCGGCGCAGGGGCGCAGGCGGGGGAGCGAAATGGCCAATTGCGCCTTCCAACAATGCCGCAACAAATAATCGGCGTGGGCGGCCAGACACAAGGCTTCGCGCCGCCAGTCGCCCAGACCGTGGAGCGCGCCGATGCCCAGCCGCCGGAAACCCGCGGCGTAAGCGCGCTCGGGAGTTTCCAGCCGCCAATCGAAATCGCGTTTCGGGCCGGAAGTATGCATGGCGGCGTAAATCGCGCGGTCGTAAGTTTCCTGGTACACCACCAGGCCTTCGGCCCCGGCCTGGACGATCGGCCGGTATTGCGCGGTGTCCAGCGGCCCCACTTCGAGGGAGACGGCCGGAATATCCGCGCGCAGGGCCTGAACGCAATCGGCCAGGTATTGTTGGGAGACAAATTTGGGATGCTCACCCGCGACGAGCAAAACATTGCGAAAGCCCTGCTCTTGCAGCGCCCGGGCCTCGCGCATGACTTCAGCGACACTGAGGGTCACGCGCAAAATGGGGTTGTCGCGGGAGAAGCCGCAATACCGGCAGTTGTTGATGCACTCGTTGGAAAGATAGAGCGGGGCAAAAAGGCGGATGACATTGCCAAAACGCCGGCGGGTCAGCGCGCGCGAGTGCCGGCAGAGTTCCTCCAGATACGGGCCGGCCGCCGGTGAAATCAACGATGCAAAATCGGCCAGCGACCATTTCCCCGCGCGCGCGCAACGGCGCGCCTCCGCGTCCGAAGCCGAGAGCGAACGTTGCAGCAAATCTTCCACAGGCAGCCCGTTAAACTGGTGAACAAAGCTCACAAAAAGCAGATTAGCAGAAGCGGGGTGAAATAACAAATCAAGGCGGGTGAAAAATCGGGATCGGGGGGTGCAATTTTTTGGGTTCCGGTTCCTAATCCCAATCGTGATCTTAATCTTCAGAGATTAGGATTAAGATCACGATTGGGATTAGGAGGAGCCGGAAGCCGCCGCAAAGCGCCGGTGCATCGTGAAGACGGGACGCAAGGCCGACGACAATTCGTCCTGGACGGCCTGCCATTCGCGATAGAGTTTCACGTTGGCCTTGTTCGGGCGGGCGGTTTCGGCGGGGTTCAATTGCACGAATGTCCCGGTGAGGTCATTGATGCCAACCCGTTCGCCGCGCCGCAAATGCCAGCACCACATCGCCTGCAGGGCCGCCCCGTAGGCCGCGCCTTCGCTTACTTTGATGGTGACCACTTCCGCGTCAAAAATGTCCGCCATGATTTGCCGCCAGAAGCGCGATTTGGCCCCGCCGCCGGTCACGCGAATTTGGGCCGGCTTGACGCCCAACTGGCGCAACCGTTGCAAGCCGTAATTCATTCCCATCGTGACGCCCTCCATCGCGGCCCGCGCAAAACAGGGGGCGGTGAATGTTTTCTGATTGGCCCCAAACCACACGCCGGTGCCGTCCGGAACATTGGGCGTCCGTTCCCCTTCCAGATAGGGCAGGAGCATCAAGCCGCCCGAACCCGGGGGGGCGGCGGAGGCCTCGGAGGCAAATTTATCGTGAGTCCAGCCAAAATCCTTCCGCACCATTTCGGTGGCGGTGGTGACGTTCATGGTGCAGAGCAGGGGCAGCCAGCGATTGGTCGAATCGCAAAAGGCGGCGATTTCCCCCCGGGGATCGATCACCGGTTTTTCCGCGCACGCGTAAATGGTGCCGCTGGTGCCGAAACTGGCCGTGACCACGCCCGCCCGCGTATTGCCCGTGCCGATGGCCCCCATCATGTTGTCGCCTCCGCCCGCGCTGACCAGGGTGGCGGTTTTCAAGCCCAAAGCTTTGGCGGTGGCGGCGTTCAGGAAGCCCGCCGGCTCATCGCTGCCGATCAACGGCGGCAGCGCGCGGGACAGTTCCGGATCGATCGCGGCGGCCGCCGCCGGCGACCAGCGGCGCTTGCGGACATCGAGCAAGGCCGTTCCGCTGGCGTCCCCGCATTCCATGACCTTGTTTCCAGTCAACCAGAAATTCAAATAGTCGTGCGGCAGGAGCACCGTCCGCAGGCGCGCGAAATTTTTCGGTTCCCTGCGCTTGAGCCAGAGAATTTTCGGGGCTGTGTAACCGGGAAGGATCGCGTTGCCGAGCCGGCGGATCGCCGCCTGGACGCCGCCCAGTTTGGCCGTGATCAGATCGCATTCTTCCGCCGTCGTGGTGTCGCACCACAGTTTGGCCGGACGAATGACGCCGCCCTGCTTGTCCAGCGCCACAAACCCGTGCTGCTGGCCGCTGACGCCGATGGCGGCGACTTCATCCGCCGAGGCTTTGGCCTGCTTGAGCGCGGCTTGGATCGCCTGGGCGGCGGCATCGCGCCAGAGGCGGGGATGCTGTTCCTTGGCGCCGGGCGGCAGGCGCGGAATCAGGCCGTAAGCCCGCGCCGCCTGGCCGACCACCCGGCCGCGACGGGCCTCGACGACCAGGACCTTGGTCGATTGCGTTCCGCTGTCAATACCCAGGAAAAGTGTTCGCATCTGGCACGGTCCGCGCGGGCGGACTATTCACGGTCGCGCAAGGCAAACAGGATCAACGCGGCCAAGGTGATCAACGCCGACACCACGCCGAGCGCGGCGCTGACCAGGATGACCGCCCAAATGAAGAGCCAGATGCCAAAAATCGCCGCGGCGAACAGGATGATTTCCGCGCGGGACCGTTCTTTAGTCAAATTCATGGGGCCGAAATTATGATGATTCAAGAAAACGCGCAAGGCTGAAAAAAACGGCCCATGCCGGGGCGCGAATGACGAACATCACAGGGGGACGCCGGGAGGATAGGCATACGGGTCAATCGGAATCTGCCGCATGGCACTGCCGATGCGGATGTAATCGGGCCATTGGGCGGGCAGCACCCGCATAGTAGGCCCGGAATTATTGGTTTCCGGCGCCTTCCAGTGCCAATACTCAACGTGCCCATCGGCGAAGGACAGATTGGCGCCTTGATTGTGGCGGTTGGACGGCATGTCAAACCACCAACCGTAGTAGCCATAAAAATTGACCATTGGGTATCCAAACTGATCGTCCTCCAGGGTGCCTTCATTTTCATCGATGAACACAAAGAGTTGAGACGGCTTGGGATTTGTGATGGACGAGAATTTTGCAAAACAAGGCTGGAACGCGTCCACGTAATATCCCGTCACGGGATCTATGAGCAAAGGGTAACCGTTTACAGACTGGCTCATATTATAGCTCCGGGTGCGCGGCTGGGAAAGCGGGTTCC
>Ga0326728_10019750_pt1 | contig 13004 bp, 8 predicted proteins | sample MB3enrmetagenome_FD_207602 | JGI IMG/M metagenome (GOLD analysis project Ga0326728, IMG submission 207602) | Lab enriched peat soil microbial communities from McLean, Ithaca, NY, United States - MB31MN | ecosystem: Environmental > Terrestrial > Soil > Wetlands > Peat | place: USA: New York...
GTCGGCGTGGGGGAGTTTGAAGGCGTTGAAGAAGGGGAGGACGTGGGGGTGCTGGAGGGGGTCGCGCAGGAGGAAGGCGTCGGCGTGGGGGAGTTTGAAGGCGTTGAAGAAGGGGAGGCCGAGGGGGTGCTGGAAGGGGTCGCGCAGGAGGAAGCTGTGGCAGTCGCGGTGGGCGAGGGGGTTGGGCTTGCGGTCGACGATTCCGTGGACGTGACCGAATCGGAGAACGTGGGGCTGACCGTGGGCGATGCGCTCCAGGTGGGCGAAATCGTCCACGTGGGAGAGCAACCGAGGACCGGATTGGTCACGGTGTTGGATTGGAGTCCCACGGTCAAGGCGTCGAATTCATAGGCGCTGTTGGAGATCAGGCCGGTGCAGGCTCCTCCGGGAGGCGCCTGCACGACGGCCCAAAAACCCACGGTGCCGGAGACGCCCGCGGGGATGGCGTCCAAACTGAAGCAGACACTGCTCCCAGCTTGGGTGCCGTTGACCGTCGCGTATTCGCCCGCGTTGGCAAAGACGCAGTTGGTCAACGGAAGGCTCACTCCGGCCGGGACGGTGTCGCAGAGGGTTACGGCCGCCACAGGAACGTTCCCGGTATTGGCGTACGAGAGGGAATAGGTGAGCGTCGATCCAACGGGGACCTGACCCTCCGGCTGGACGGATTTGTTCAGGGTGAGCGTGGCGCTGGGGGGAGGGAGCCATTTGAGCTGGTCGATATAGCCGTAGGAAGCGTGGTAAGCCTGGAAACAATTGTAGGCGTAGTATCGGACGGTCACGGTTTGGCCGACCGAAGCGGATAGATTGAAAAGCTCGGTGGTCCAGGGGAGGAATTTCCAGGGTCCCCCCAGGCACGAACAGAGCGTCGGCGGCGGAAAGGTGCTGCAGGTGAAGCTGGTCATGCCCGGCGGCGCCAATAGATTGAAGGCGTTCCACCAGCTGTAGAGCAAATCATACAGTTGGGAGCCGTCGACCCAGATTTGCAGTTCAGTGTAGGCGTCCGATTCATAGGCTTGGTTGTACATGAAATGATCCCCCTCCAGCACCGCGGCCACATCCACGCTGAGGCAGGAAGTCGCGGAGGGAACGGTGTCGCTTTGTTCGATCTCCGAAAAGTTCCCGTGGTTTCCGATGCCGGTTCCGCTATAGATCAGGGCGCTGAAGGTTCCGGCGTCCGGCAGGTTCAAGGGGGGCGTGACGGTGTTGATGGCAGGGCTGTCGGCGGCGGATACGGTGACGGCATAAGGTTGGGTAAGCGTGGTCGAGCCCGCCGCTTGGTTGGTTTGCCAAGCGCTGAGATCGCCGTTTTCGAAGTCGCCGTTGGTCCAAGCGGGCAGCCGGGCGGAGAAAAAAACGCCGACGAAAGCGAGCCCGATGCCGAAAGACTTGCGGCCGAAAACGGCCATGGCGTCCTGGAAAGTGTGTGGGCCACGAACGATGCGTATTTTGCAAAAAGCGATTATATAAAAGATATTACAAATTAATCATACAAAAATTGCATTTTTGAAACAGACGTGTTTGGGGACGGATGCTGCGCCGGGTTCGGGTTGGGAGGCGGTTAAAAGGGCCGAACGAAACAGGGCGTTTGGGCCCCCTTGCGAAGCGGACCATCGATCAAAGGGGGCCGAGCGGAGGATTCAATCCGGTGAGTTCCCGGGGAGGAAGGACGGGAACCCACCGGCCTGCCCGGGTCGCGGCTATTTGACGCTTTCGGTAACACCCTGGAGGGGCGAGCCTCAGGCTTCAGCGCGTCCGGGAAAGTTTGGCGTACAAGGCTTTCCGGGAAATACCCAACATTTCGGCTGCTTTTGATTTGTTTCCCGCGCAATAGGCCAAGGTCGCCGTGAGGTAACGGTGTTCGACTTGCGCCAAAGACAATCCGGTTTCGAGATGGAGTTCGGTTTCGGGGAGGTCCTTTCCGGTGCCGAAGCGTTCCGGGAGGTGTTCCGGAGCGATTCATCCGGAACGGGCGATCAGCACCGCCCTTTGGACCACGTTTTTCAATTCCCGGACGTTTCCGGGCCAAGCGTAGCGCTCCATCAGGCGCAAGGCGTCCCGGTCGAATCCGGAAATCTTCAGCCCGCCTCCTGCCTGACCCTCGGGACGGGCGGCTCAGGCGGCGCCGAAGGGCCGATCGCGTTGATGGGCGCGGCGGCGGCGACTTCGACGGCCCTGCCGCTGACTTTGGGCTTGGTCGCCTTCGGTAAAATTCTCACATCAGGACTGTCCGTGGGATCGGGGGGCTCGGTGGGCGTTTTCGGGTACCGGGACCTGGTGTGAAGAAGGTGGGATTGGGCGCGGACTTGACGCGGTCCGGACGGGGAAGGAAGATTTCGGCATGCGATCCGCGGGCTTGAAAGCATTCGGAGCAAAACTCGCCCTGACCAGTCTTCTGGTCCTGAATCTGCATGTTTTGGCCCATGCCTTGGGCCGGGACGGCGACGACGAGTCGACCCAGCGTCCCCACGAAGCCAAAGCGCCGTGCGCCCTTTGCCAAACGGTGCTTTCCCAGAGCTGCCTCGAAGCGGCTCCGGCGGTCCACGCACCTTCCGCACCGTGGACTATTCTTGCGTTTCAGGAAACAAGCGAGCCGCAAAACGGACGGATTTTCGCCTTAACGCCGGCGACTCGAGGACCACCCTTATTTTTGGACCGATTTTTCAGGGCGTAGCTTCGGAGCCTTGGACGCTTTAGGCGGCCGCTGCGGCGGAGTCTGGACGTCAGGTGCGAGGCCATTCCGTGGATTTCCCTTGGGACCCGGCGTTCTCGCTTTTCAGGGGCCGGGCTTTCGGGAAGGACGAGTGTTGTCACGGATGCGCCCAGGGCGCCACCACAGTGCGGGGCCAACGGGTCCCCCTGGACTTTTCTATTCCTGATAAAAATGGGGTAAAGACATGCGCTTACCAGGGCGTTACGGGTTTATTTTGTGCGCTGCGTTCCTGCTGAATCCGGCATTTGCCTCCGCCGAGGACCCTTTAGCGGTGCCATCGCCGACCACGCCGGGACAAACGACCTTCGCCGTCCAGGGCGCTTCCTCGGCGGGCCTAAGCGCCGGAAGCGCTGTCCCCCTGTCCGGGGGAGGCGCGGCGAACGTTTCCTTTAGCTCGCCACGAGCGGCGCTGACGGGGAGCGCCGAGGCGGATGAGGATATCGGGACGGTCGAGGTTCGCGGGACCCGGCTACGGCTCGACCCGTCGGCTTCGGTCTCCAGTCAGCAGACCGATCAGACCCAAATCAGCGCGCTTCCCGGCGGGTCGACGCAATCCCTTCCCAAAGTCATCTATTCCACGGAGCCGGGTTTTGTCGAGGGCGCCTTCGGCCAGGTGTTCGCCCGGGGCAACCACGCCAATATCCAATATGACATCGACGGAGTCCAACTTCCGGATTCCCCGGCGGGGACCTTTGGCGACGCGTTCAGCGTGTTGAACATCGACAAAATGGAGGTGATCACGGGAGGGCTTCCGGCGGAGTTCGGCAACCGCCTGTCCGCAGTGGTCGATATCCAGACCAAGACCGGGACCCAGAAACCGGGAGGGTTTTTGGACCTGAATTACGGTTCCTACGACACCTTTAGCCCCCAGCTCGCCTACGGGGGATCGACCGGCGGGGGGAGGTTCCGCTATTTCGTTTCCGGGAACTACACCAGCACCCAACGGGGCCTGGACACGCCGGAACCGGCCTCGGAAACAAACCAGGACCAGGGCGGGACCGCGGCGGTCCACGATGCGAGCACCAGCAATAACCAGTTTTTGAAACTGGATTGGGATTTGGATGTCGACGACACGTTGATGGTGACGGCCTTCAACGCCCAAAGGGAATTCCAGATTCCCAACTATCCCTCCAGCTTCGCCCCCACCGACGCTTTTTTCGGGCCGAATCAATCGGACGCGTTCGGCAATGTGGGCGGTGCCGTTTGGACGCCCAGCACCACCAACGACCAGCAGCTCGAAGGCACCGATTACCTGGAACTCATGTGGAAACACCGGTTTGGGGACGGTTCTTTGATGCAGTGGGCCCCCTACGCCAAGTTTTCCTCGGTGATTTTCAACGGAGATCCGGCGGACGATTTGCAGGCCACCGCGGCGGGCACTTCCGACGATCCGGTGACGGCGGATTCCTTTTATGAGGACCGCAAAACCACGGATTTCGGTCTCCAGGGAGACTATGCGCTCAAGGCGGACGGCGTCAACGCGGTCAAGGCGGGCTTCCAACTGCAGACCGCGGAGGCGCACGGCCCGGTGAGTGTCCTCTATCAAAGCACCGGATTATCGGTCTCGACGACGTCGCAGTCGGGTTCGGACCACGATGACCAGGAAAGCGTCTACGTCCAGGACGACATCACCTTGTTCCCGAAGGTGGTCCTGAACGTGGGACTGCGCTACGACGCCATCCAATACCTGTTTTCGGACGCCACGTCGCTGGACGGTATGCTCCAGCCGCGCCTGGGCTTGAATTACACGCCTTGGGCGCAAACCAAATTCCACGTCTATTACGGGGCGCTTTTCCAGCCCGCGCCGGCCGAGGATTTGCGCGCGACCTTTTCGCAGGTGAACGGGAACCTCGAACCTTACGACATCAAGTCGGAAAAGGACCAATATTACGAGGCGGGGGTCTCCCAGCAATGGGGCGGCCAATTGGTCAGCCTCAACACCTACTATAAGGACGCGGTCAACCTGCTCGACGACACCCAATTGCTGAACACGGCGATCGACGAGCCCTACAATTACTCCCAAGGCTACGTCTACGGGACCGAAATTTCCGCCAACGGCAAGTTCGGGGACGGGTTTTCCGATTTCGTTTCTTACACGTACGAAATCGCCCAGGGCTACGGCGCCAGCGGCGGATTGTTCGCGCTTTCCAGCGACGATCTTCAGTCGGCGGAAAGCGGGGGCGACGATTTTTGGCAATACCTGGACCATTGCCAGATCAACACCGCCAACGTGGGCCTGGCGTGGGCCCACGATGGATTTGCGCTTGGTTTTACGGGCCTGTACGGAAGCGGTTTGCGCACGGGGTATGACAACGAAGTCAGCCTGCCGGCCCACTGCACCTTGGACGGCACCGTCAGCTATGCGCTTAAGGGAAGCCGTTGGTTCGAGGACGTCAAGCTGGCGCTGGACGTGACCAACATTTTCGACGACGTCTATCCGATCTTCGTGGACAACGGTTTCAACGGTTCCCATTACGTCGAGCCGAGGGCGTTCACGATCCATCTGATCAAGACGCTCTGAGCGCGGGACTGTCTGATCCTCGAACGCGGTTTGGGGTTCAGGGAAATGGCTTTGGGAATGTCGAGCGGCCGGTTTCGGCCGGGAGGGAAGGGCATGGCTCCTTTAGCGGCACCTTTTTCGTTCCAGGAATTGGCGGAAGCGGGCGGTGAGGGCTTGGCGCCCTTGGAATATTTTTCCACTTCGGACGGGGCGGGGATCGCGTTTCGGCGCTACGTCCCGGAGCGGCCCCGGGTCGTGCTGGTGTTTTTGCACGGGGGCGGGGCCCATAGCGGGTTGGGGTATCAGTTTTTGGGGAACGGACTTAAGGAAAGGCATGCCGCCGCCGTGTATACGCCGGATATGCGGGGGCATGGGGCTTCCGCGGGGCCCCGGGGCGATGCGCCTTCGGTGGAGCGCCTGTGGCAGGACTGCGCGGATTTTTTGAAGCGTATTCGGCAATGGCATCCGGGGCTTCCGCTGGTGCTGGGAGGCCATTCGGCGGGGGCGGGCTTGGCGTTGAATGTGAGCGCTTGGAAACGGCGGCCTCCGGTGGACGGCTTCGCATTTTTGTCGCCGGAATTCGGGTTCCGCTCGCGGACCGCGCGCGCGGGGAGGGTGGAATTCGCCGAGGTACGTCTGCCGGCCTTTGTCGTGAACGCGATGAGCGGCGGGCTTCTTTGGGGACACTTTCCGGCCGTCCGTTTTCAGTTGCCTTCGGAGATACTGGAAGCCTATCCGGAGTTGGTCACCGCCTATTCGGTGCATTGCGCCAATGCAGTGACGCCCAGCGCACCCCAAAAGCAATGGGCGGCGCTGACCGGGAAAATCGGGGTGTGGATCGGAGCCGAGGACGAACTGCTGAACGCTTCCGCCGTAGCCAGGTTCGCGCAAACGCCTCCAGCCCGCGAGGCACAGGTGCAGATCGTGGAGGGCCACAAACATCTTTCGATTTTAGTTGAAGCGGCCTCCCTTATCGGGCCTTGGTTGGACGAACTGCGTTAAGCCAAGGGGCTTCTATTTTTGGGGCCCGAAGCTTCGGAGTATTTTGGGGAACTGATAAAACCGCGGGGAGGGAACGCGGGCTTTCGGGCGCGGAGCTTTGCACCGGGGAATGGGCTTTGGAGGAGCAGGCTGAGAGCGGTTATTGAGAAAAGTTTAATTTTAAAATTGTACATTATTGTATTTTGGGTATAATAACCTTCGGGTGGGGTTTTTCCTCGACGGATTGGAAGTAAAAAATTTAAAAGCCTTATTTTTCAATGCGTTTTGGGGAAGCGTCGGCTGCTGGGGGCAGCCTTGTCCTTAGGGGATCATGGGCCCGCTTATCCGATTTTCTACTGAAATAGCTCGCCTTTTGGAAAATGATCGAAATCCCCCAGAGAACGCCGCGGTTGGCGAGGGGACGGTCCTAAATTTTGCAGGCAGGCCTTTTCCGAATCCTGGGCAAGAAAAAGTAGGGCGCGGGGTTCAGGCGGGCAAAGGCTCGCATTTTCGAATCCACCCGATTCTGGAAACCTTCAAAGCAAGCCGAAAGGGGCTCTGGCGTCGCGGGCGGGCATGGGCGTTTGGGGGGGCAGGTCTCGCCTTGCTGGCGGGGTGCCGGGGCGCTACCGGAGCCACGGGCCCGATGGGACCAAGCGGCAGTGGGCCGACCCCAGTGACGGTGTTCAGCCAAAATTTTGACGCGGCGGGATACGTTCCCACCAGTCAGTTTACGACCTATCCCGCGAGCAACGCTCCGACCCTTAGTTTGGATGGAAGCCATTTTTTGTCGGCTCCGGAAAGTTTAATGGTGTCGGGGGGCACAAGCGGGACAACGGATTTTTGCGGTGTTTACGTGCCGTTTTCTTATTCCGGGGGCGACTACTATTTCTCCGCAACGCTGTACTATGCCAAGTTCACGGATTTGGGTGGGGCTTTAGCGGAATTTATTTTTGCCTATCAGGAAAAAATTTTAGCCGATGTGGGGTATGACCCGTCCTCGGGGAGTTTGTATACGTGTAACAGTCCGACGAGGGTGAGCATAGCAAATGGGATTAATATCAATAATTTTCACACATTGCTTTTGGCCTACCACGGGAGTACCGGACTTTCCGACGTCACTGTGGACGGGCTATTGTTGGCCCAAAATGTGAATGCCCTGGAAACTGCGGCTCCCGGCATCGGGGGAGCTTATGCGGGAATCTATTTTCCGTTGGGTGTAGCTGCAGGGAACTACGTGGACATTGATAACTTCGAAATTTATCACTATTAGTGGCGACGATGAAAAAGCTTTTAGGTTCTGTACTAGTATGTTGGGGACTCTTTCTAGGGGCTTGTACCAGCCGCACGCCCTTGGACGCAATTGTGGGGTCCACCCCGATTAATGGGCACATTCAAGTGGGGGTCAGCAATGGCGTCACAACGACGGGTAATGTTACCTCGCCCTTGATGGTTCCCAATCAATGGGTCGAAGAAATCGAACCCAATGGAGTAAGTCAATTTGCGCAAACTGGAACCGCAGCGCCCAATTTAGGGACACTAATGTTTTCTGCCCCGATCGCCGGTACCTATAAAATCGTTCTGGCCGGGCCCAGTGTGGCCCCGAATGCGCAAATGGTCACGTTGAGCCCTTCGGATCAGTACGCTGCGGTGACTTTGCCATTAATGTCGCCTGGGGCGCTCCTGTCGGTGACTGCGGCCGACGGCAAAGGATTCACGTTTGACGAGACCTTGAGCTACCGCGTCTTTAACGTCACCTACTCCAATCCCTTGACCAACACCGGAGAGCTATTTTTGCTTTCCACCCCTTTACCGAGCAATTTCACGCAAACTTTTTCGGCCAATACGCTCTCCAATGGCGCGACGACGCAGATGATGATTGGAATCCCCCAATGGTGTCTCACCGCCACGGCATCGGTGACCATCGAGGGGGTCGTCAATGGGGCGTTGGTCGCCTCGCGCACACTTACGTTTACGCGGGCCTGGAGTCTGGAGCTGGATTTTAACTATGGCGTGAACCCTGCCTGCCAAAACAACGGAAACAGCTTCACCTTGGGAACGACTTTGCATTGCAAGGGCTGTTCCGGAGGGCCTTATCCCTTGACCCTCACCCTGGACAACGATTTGGCGGAATATTTCGGGTACTGGTTCAACAGCAACGGGAACTATTTCGACCGCGTGTTCACGTGGACGCAGGAAACGGACGGAACTTCCATGACGCCGGTTTTGGTGAAAGCCGGCAACGGAGGAAGTTGCGAAACCCAAAACGACACCATGAGCTTTCAATGGGCCTCCGGGTCGACGCTTTCCCCCGCGATCACGGAACCCGAGAACGCGACGGGCTATTCCGGCGCGGCAGTTTGGTGAGGGAAGCCGTACGTTCCCTGTCCGGGGAACATGCGGACGCGGCCAGGGCTGCCCCTTCATGCCCTTCCAAGGGGACGCCATTGCAGTTCGGACACGCGCAGGCGGCGAAGTCCTTGTTTGGAGGGGTTCAATAGAGGTCGTCGTATCCGTAGGAGCCGAAGTGCAGCGTCGCCGAAAAATTCAAAATGGGCGCATAGGTGTCAGAGGAGGTTTCTTCGCCGTTGGTGGTATAGGGCTGATCCACGAGAAAACGGGCGGTCGCGCCTAATTCCACCGCGCCGATGGCGGTGCCGAGAAAGGCGTCCACATAGGTGTAAGGGCCGGGAAACGGATCGGTGCATTCCATGTCGGGCCCATTTTCGGGGCCGTTGGCGGGCACGGTTTGTCCGGAAAAGTTTTTACCGATACGGAAGCCGGTGTTCAAGTCCCAGTATTTGGCCAAGGGAAAGGTCAGGACTTCCGCGGCGTTGACGTCCAAGGTTCCGCCGAAAGCCAGTCCTGGCGCGATTTGGACGTCGATCGCCGACAACCAGTCGTCGGCGTTTTTAGGGGATTTCCATTGGTATTTCACTTCGGGGATCAAGGGAGCGGCGGACCAAAGGTCCGCCCCTAATCCGATATTCCAGCGTGGGGAGGCCGTCGAAAATTGGAAGCTTCCGCCGACGAGGGGGAGGTCCGTGTATCGGTTATTGGACGCATAAGTGGACGCGGGAATGTTTTGGGTTGTGTCGCCATCGGATAGGGAGAATCCCGGATAGGTTGTCGAATCTTGAACGGTAAAAGTGGATATTCCGAAGGTGGCGGTGCCGCCGAAATGCCCCGGTTGATAGGTGCGCGCAGTGGGAACCCCCGGAAAGTACATGCATCCCGGCAGGAACATGAGAGCCAGGAATCCAAATGTAAAAGTTCTTAAAAGAAACTTTGGCATCGCGGGCCCTGGGGGAAGGGAGGAATCTGAACGTTGATTAATATTATACTAATCAAAGTTCAGTTTATTGTCGAGCGAATTCGCTCGGGGGAATATAAATTCTGATTTCTGAAGGATCGAGGAAAATCGGTGAAGCTTTGGGCGGCTCTTTGGCCTAAAAAGCGGATTCCGCTTCGGTGGTGGACGTTACGCCGATGCGGAGTTTAATTCCGACGAATCGACCACCAGGGAAAGGATGGGTGCGGTGCCGCCGTGCGGTCTCCCGCTTTCAAATCGGGTAGGATGGATTACAAAAGCACAAAGATTTTTCCGGGGACTCGCTTGTGAAAACGTATCGAGCGGCGCGGAGTTTTGCATTTTTTTGCATTCAGCGCGCCGCACTGGTGGCGAGAAGTCGCTGGCGGGCGTATCCGCTTTAGGAATAGAATCATGGGAATTCCCTGGGTCGCTGATGATCCGCTGAACGTCCGTGGATGGAGGACCCATGCGTACCGAAGTCCCTGAGTCTGGCTTGGGGTTCTCCCGGCCGATCCTGGAACCTGCTTTGAACGCGACGCTGGCCCACTGCTATCAGTGCGGAAAGTGCGCGGCCGGGTGCCCCCTCGGCGGGGAGATGGATTTTGCGCCGTACCAAATTTTCCATATGCTGCGTTTAGGTTTTCCGGATTTGGAAGAAAAAGTTCTCCAAAGTGAAAGTATTTGGCTGTGCCTTTCGTGTTCCATGTGCAGCACGCGTTGCCCGCAGGAAGTGGACATCCCAAAAATCATGGACGCGTTGCGGTCCGAATCCCTCCGCAGAAACCGGGTGAACCCGAAATGCCGGGACATCGTGTCTTTCCATCGGGCGTTTCTGGATGCCGTGCGGCATGCCGGCCGCCAGAACGAGGTCGACCTCGTGGCGGGGTATAAAATGCGCAGCGGCCACTTTTTGAAGGACCTTTTGCTGGCGCCCAGGATGTTCCTCAAGGGGAAATTGGGGCTCAAGCTGCACAGGGTGCATGACCGGACCGGCGTGCGGGCCCTTTTTCGGCGCAAGCCGGGGAAGGGGTGAATTCCATGCGCCTCGGCTATTATCCCGGCTGTTCCTTGGAGGGGTCCTCCCGGGAATTCGACGAGTCGACCCGGGCCCTGTTGAAAGCGTTGAAGGTCGACCTTGTCGAGGTTCCGGACTGGAACTGCTGCGGGGCCAGCAGCGCCCATGCCCTGGACCCTCAGTTGGCGATCGCCCTGCCCTTGCGCATTCTGGCCTTGGCGGAACGGGCAGGTTTGGAGGAGGTGTTGGCGCCCTGCGCCGCCTGTTCCAACCGCCTGTTGAGCGCCCAGAAGCACTTGCGGGACCATCCGGAAAGCAAGGCCGAAATCGAGCGCGCGATGGGTCTGGGCTACGAGGGCACGGTCCGCGTGGTGAACGTCTTGGAGGTGTTGGGCCGCCTGCAAGGGGAGATCGTCGCCGGACTCAGGACGCCTTTCGCCCATCGGGTGGCCGCCTATTACGGCTGCCTTTTGGTCCGTCCGCCGGACGTGGTCCGCTTTGACCGTCCCGAAGATCCGCGAAGTATGGACGCCCTGGTGAAGCTCGTCGGAGGCGTCCCCGTCGAATGGCCCTTCAAGACCGAATGTTGCGGGGCGGCCTTAAGCCTGACGCGCACCGATTTGGTCGGCAAGCTTGGGGCCCGTTTGGTCCGGGACGCGGTCCAACGCGGGGCCGAAGCCCTGGTCGTGGCCTGTCCCCTCTGCCACTCGAATCTCGATCTCCGCCGTCCGGCCATCAACGCCTGCCTGGAAGCGCCCAGCGCGATCCCGGTCCTGTTTATCACCCAAGTGATCGGTTTGGCCATGGGCCTGGAACCCGAAGCCCTGGGTCTGCACCGCCACCTCGTGCCCGTCGCGTTCGCCCCGTCCGGGGCCGCGGCCGGACGCGCGTAGGGAGCCGCCATGCCACGTATCGGCGTTTTCATCTGCCACTGCGGCGAAAACATCGGGGCGACGGTCGATTGCGCCAAGGTCGCCGAGATCAGCCGGGCGCTTCCCGGCGTGGCCCACAGCGTCGATTACAAGTATATGTGCTCGAATCCGGGCCAGTTGCTGATCCAGGACGCCGTCAAGCTTCACCGCCTCGACGGCATCGTGGTGGCGGCCTGTTCGCCGCGCATGCATGAGGCCACTTTCCGCAGGGCCGCGGCGGAAGCGGGTTTGAATCCCTACCTCTGCGAGATCGCCAATCTGCGGGAGCATTGCTCCTGGGTCCACGCCAAGGGCGAGGACACCACGGCGAAAGCCGCGGACCTGGTCCGCGTGCTGGTCGAAAAAGTCAAACGCAACAAGCCCCTGAACCCCATCAAGGTGCCGGTGACGAAAACGGCCGTCGTCGTGGGCGGCGGCGTGGCCGGCATCCAGGCGGCCTTGGATATCGCCGGTGGCGGCCACAAGGTGGTGCTCGTGGAAAAATCCCCGAGTCTGGGCGGCCACATGAGCCAGCTGTCGGAGACCTTTCCAACGCTGGATTGTTCCCAATGCATCCTCACGCCCCGGATGGTGGAAGCCGCCCAGCACCCCAACATCACGCTGATGACCTACAGCGAAGTCGAAAAGGTGGAAGGCTTCATCGGCAACTTCAAGGTCGTCGTCCGTAAAAAAGCCCGCAAGATCGACGAGGCCCTTTGCACGGGTTGCGGCGTGTGCGCGCAAAAGTGCCCCACCAAGAAAATCCCGGACGAATTCAACGAAGGTCTCGGCACCCGAACCGCCGTCTACGTGCCGTTCCCCCAGGCCGTGCCCAACAAGCCGGTCATCGACACGGGCCATTGCCTGTACTTCAAGACCGGCAAGTGCAAAGTTTGCGAAAAGTTCTGTCCCACGGGGGCGATCCGATTCGGGCAGGAGGACGAACGCGTCGAGATCGACGCGGGCGCCGTCGTGCTGGCGACCGGATTTAGCCTGATGAAGACGGCCGCTTTCCCGGAATACGGCTACGGACAGCATCGGGACGTCCTGGACGGGATGCAATTCGAGCGTCTGGCCTCCGCCAGCGGTCCGACCCAGGGCGCGATCCGGCGCCCTTCCGACGGCAAGGCGCCGGAAACCGTGGTCTTTGTCGCCTGCGCCGGAAGCCGGGACCGGAGCAAGGGCGTCCCGTATTGCTCCAAGATTTGCTGCATGTACACCGCCAAACACGCGATGCTTTACCGGCACAAGGTGCACGGCGGCAAGGCCTACGTGTTCTACATGGACGTCCGTTCCTCCGGCAAGGACTACGACGAATTCGTGCGCCGCGCCGTCGAGGAGGACGGGGTAGAGTACATCCGCGGCCGCGTCTCCAAAATCCACGAGGAAGGCGGAAAGCTCGTCGTCCGCGGGGTCGACACGCTTCTGGGGGGGGGCCCGGTGGAGATCAAGGCGGACATGGTGGTGCTGGCGACCGCAGTGCAGAGCGGGGAGGGAAGCGAAGCGCTGGCCCAGACCCTGCACGTCAGCTATGACCGCTACGGTTTTTTCGCCGAGGCCCATCCCAAATTGAA
>Ga0326728_10019753_pt1 | contig 13002 bp, 6 predicted proteins | sample MB3enrmetagenome_FD_207602 | JGI IMG/M metagenome (GOLD analysis project Ga0326728, IMG submission 207602) | Lab enriched peat soil microbial communities from McLean, Ithaca, NY, United States - MB31MN | ecosystem: Environmental > Terrestrial > Soil > Wetlands > Peat | place: USA: New York...
CATCGGCAAGAACGGCGAATACCATTTCGATTGCCCCCTGGACCAGCGCATCCTCAGCTTTTTGGGCATTGACGCCCCGGCGTTGAAGGAGCAATTGGCCGCCGGCAAGGGCGACGGGGAGATTCTGGAATGGATCAACGCCAACGCCAGAAACAAGCGCACCGAATGGGAAATCGAGCAATGGTCCTCCTACATGGATCGGCGCGCCCCTGACAGCGACGCCGAAACGCTGGGTTTCTTCATGGAGATGATCGGCAAAATCTCCAAGACCCGCGCGGACATCCACGCCTGGGCCGATCTGCTGGATTTGGACGACTACGTCAGTTTTGGCGGCAAAGCCTGATTGGCCTGGGACGGCGTTGTCAGCGCAGGAAGATTTGCCGGGTTTCCTCCGTAGCGGAGTCGAGGTCGCGCAGCAATTGGTCCCAATCCACCTTCAGGCCGGTGGCGGCGCGCCCGGCGTCGAGCGTGGCGCCTTCCAGCGCGCGCAATTCTACCAGTTTTTGCGGGACCTTGGGATCGGCCAGAAACTCGAAGAGCCGCTGGGCCTCGGCGGCGTGCGGGGCGTTGCGGATCACCCCCACGGTATTGGGCACGAAGAGCGTCTCCCCGGTGACGGGCAGCGCCGCAACCGGGAACCCCTCCCGTTGCGCCCCGGCAATATCATCCGAATCGGTGAAGCCAAACCAGGCCTCCCCGCGCGAAACCTGCTTGACAACGACTGAATTGCCGTCCACGAGAAAGGGTTGGTTGGCCGCCAGGGCGCGGCACCAGGCCTGCCAGCGCGCGTCGCCCCAAAGTTGCCGCAGGGCCAGGAAATGCGTGGCCGTCGTGCCAAAGAGCGGATAGGCCACGGCGACCTTGCCGCGCCAGCGGGCATTGGTGGCCTCGCTGAAGGCGCGCGGCGCGGTGGCGGCGGAGAGGAGATTGGTGTTGATGACCAGGCGGCGCGTGCGATAGCCCAGGCGCGTCCAGCCGTTGGTGGGGCGGAACACGCCGCGCGCCGCCAACTGGCGGGTGCGGAATTCCTCATTGTTCCAGAACACGTCGCATTGCGGATGGGTGCTCTCTGTCAACAAACGGTTGACCAGGCCGACGGTCTTGACCGCCTCGCTGTCATAAACCGGCCGGACATGGATGCCCGTCTCCGCCTCAAACTCCCGGAAGATCGGCTCCGCGAAGACTTCGTCCTGCGACGTGTAAACGACCACCGTTGGCGTCCCGCTCTTTCCGCAGCCCGCCCCGAAAAAAGCGGCGCAAGCCAGCCAGCACAACAAGGCGGCGGCGGCGCGGCATTTGGGAAATCCTGAACTCATTTTCAAGAAGTACTATTTTACACGGTTCGCGTCAAATTTTCCTCGTCATTGGCGCGGAAAAGGCTTTCCAACCGGGGGCCGGCCCGCTATTGCTCTGTGCTTTCCATCATGTGGCAGGCATTGAAGATTTTGCGGAACAGGAGGCAACAGGGAAAACAGAGGTCTAGAATCTCCGGTTTTATGGCCTGGTTCCCGTGGCTGTGCGCTCTGGCAGGCGGCGCCGCCCCGGCTTTTGCGACCGGCGACGAATCGCCTCCCCCCGTCCAGCGGGAATTCCGCGGATTGTGGGTCGCCACCGTCGCCAACATTGACTGGCCTTCCCAAAAGGGGCTGGACTCCGCCCGCCAAAAGCAGGAGCTGCTGACCATCCTGGACCGCGCCGCGGCCTTGCGCTTCAATGTGGTGGTGTTGCAGATTCGCCCCGCGTGCGACGCCCTCTACGACTCCAGGATCGAGCCTTGGTCCGAATACTTGACTGGACGCATGGGCCAGGCCCCGGCCCCGTATTACGATCCCCTCGCCTTCGCCGTGGAAGAGGCGCACAAGCGGGGCCTGCAATTGCACGCCTGGTTTAATCCCTATCGGGCGCGCTTTCGCAATCTCAAAACCCCCGTCGCGGCCAGTCACGTGACCGTCCAACACCGCGATCTGGTCCGCACTTACGGCAAGTTTTTGTGGCTGGATCCATGCGAACAGGGCACGCGGGATTATTCCCTGAGCGTGGTGCTGGACGTCGTGCGGCGCTACGACATAGACGGGGTTCACTTTGACGATTACTTTTTTCCGTACCCCGAAACGGTGGACGGGCAGGAAATTAACTTTCCCGACGACGCGGCGTGGCGGCGCTACCAGGAACAGGGAGGCCGGATGACGCGGGGGGATTGGCGGCGGGACAACGTGAGCCGGTTTGTGCAGGCCGTTTACCAAGCTGTCAAGAAGGAAAAACCGTGGGTGCAATTTGGCGTCAGCCCCTTTGGGATTTGGCGTCCGTCCCACCCGGCGCAGATCAGCGGCTTCGACGCCTACGACAAGCTCTACTGCGACGCGCGGACATGGCTGGAGGAAGGGTGGCTGGATTATTGCGCGCCGCAACTTTATTGGCCGGTGGATCAGAAGGAGCAAAGCTTTCCAGCGCTGTTGCAATGGTGGGCCGCCGAGAACACGCGCCATCGAACCCTGCTGGCCGGCATGAAAGGCAATGGATGGAAAGACGTCAACGACGACGCCCGGGAAGTGGCGCGAGAAGTCGAATTGACACGCCGGCAGGCGGGCGCGGCGGGGGAAATCCTCTGGCACGCCAAGCCGCTGCTGCTCAGGACCAACAGCGTGGCGGAGGCCTTGCAACGTCAGATTTACGCCGCGCCCGCGCTGCCTCCGGCCGCGCCCTGGCTGGGCGGCAAGGCCCCCGGCAAGCCTTTGTTGCAGGCGGCATGGGCGGGAGGCGAATTGAAATTGGATTGGCGCTCCGGCCGCGGCGAGGTCTGGCAATGGGTTTTGCAAAAAAAGTCCGGCGGCCATTGGTCCACCGAAATCCTGGCCGGCGGCCAAACCAGCGAAACGATCAACCCCGGCCCGGGCGCGCTTCCGCCCGGGGCGGTCGCGCTTTTTGCCGTGGATCGCTTTGGCAACATGAGCAGTGGCGCCATGTCCCATAGAACGTCCGAGGCAAGCGGTCAAAAGCCAAAATAACGTCGAGATTGGTTTTGACAGTTCCCAGGCCGTGCTGAATGGTATGCGTTTTGGCGCATGAAAGAACGGCGCAAATCCAATCCGCCTCCGCCAGGTCCCGCCGCTCCAGCCAGGCCGCCCTTGGCCGGGTGGAAACCGTGGCGGTTTCGATTGCCGGCTCTTGTGGCGCCGCTGCTGATTCTGCTGGCGGCTGAAGCGGCGTTGCGGCTGGCAGGCTCCGGCTATTCAACGGCGTTCCTGCTTCCTTCGGTCCACCGCGGCCAAAAAACACTCGTGCAAAACAACCAGTTCGGAGTGAGGTTTTTTGGGGCGCGCCGCGCGCGCGCGCCGCATCCGATCTCGGTGGCGCGGGACAAACCGCCGGAGGTCATTCGCCTATTTGTTTTTGGCGAGTCCGCCGCCTACGGCGACCCCCAGCCGCGCCTGGGCCTGCCTCGCGTGTTGCAGGCCATGTTGAGCCTGCGGCATCCCGGGTTGAAATTCGAGGTGGTCAACGCCGCCATGACGGCCATCAATTCCCACGTCATTGTCCCCATCGCCCGCGACTGCGCCAAGGCTGACGGGGACATTTGGGTTGTCTATATGGGAAACAACGAAGTCGTGGGGCCGTTCGGCGCCGGGACGGTTTTTGGCCCGCAATCGCCGCCACTGCCGCTGGTTCGCGCAAGTCTGGCCATCAAGACGACGCGCCTTGGCCAATGGCTGGACTCCTGGCGCGCGGCCTGGCACAAAGCGCCGTCCGAGAGCGGAGATTGGGGGGGCATGATGATGTTTCTGGACCACCAAGTCCGCGCCGACGACCCGCGTATGGCCGCCGTCTATCGCAATTTTTCTCGGAATCTGGCCGACATCGTGCGGGCCGGGCATGAGAGCGGCGCCGGAGTGGTGGTTAGCACCGTGGCGGTGAATTTGAAAGACTGCGCGCCCTTCGCCTCGGAGCATCGCGCCGGACTGGCGGAATCCGACAAGGCGCAATGGGAACAACTCCATCAAGCGGGCGTGGCGGCGGAGAATAGCGGGCATCTCTCCGAGGCCGAGGCGCGTTTCCTCGCCGCCGCCCGGATTGATGACACGGTGGCCGAATTGCAATTTCGCCTCGGCCGCTGCGCGCTGGCTCTTGGGCGGCCATCCGAGGCGCAAACGCGCTTCGCCGCCGCCCGCGACTTGGACACGTTGCGGTTCCGCTGCGACGGACGCTTGAACGCGCTGATCCGCCAAGCCGCCGCGGGCCGCGAAGCCGAACACATTCTCCTGGCGGACTCGGAGCGGGCGCTGGCGGCGGCCTGCCCCGATGGATTGCCGGGCGGGAATTTATTTTACGAACATGTCCACCCGACCTTCCAGGGCAACTACCTGCTGGCGCGAACCATGGCCGAACAAATCGAGAAACTGCTGCCGCCACGCGCCGCCGCCACCGGCCCATCCTCATGGCCCACGGAGTCGGACTGCGCCCGGCGCCTGGGGCGAACAGAGCGCGACGCGGCGGCGGCGGTGGGCGAAATCATGGGGCGCCTGACAGAACCGCCCTTCACGACCCAGATCAACCACGACGAGCAGATGGGGCGCGTGGCGGCTCTGGCGCAAGGGCCGATGGAATCCGCGGCACAGGCGCTGAAAGTGGTGGAGAGAGCGCTGGCGGCGGCCCCGGATGACGCGCTGTTGCGGGAACAGGCGTCCGCCCTCAAAGCGGAGGCGGGGGATTTGCCAGGGGCGGCGGCAGAGGCGGAGCGCGCGGTGGATTTGCTGCCAAGCGACGCGCAGGGTTGGTCGCAACTTGGAATGGTTCGCGTTGGCCAAGGGAAGTACGAGGAGGCGGCGGCGTCCTTTGAACGCGCTTTTGACTTGAACGGGCAGGATGTCTGGCCGTTGCAGAATCTGGCCATGGCCCTGGTCAAACTGGACCGGAAGGAGGAGGCGCTGCGGCAATTCCGGCGCGCGCTGGACATTCAGCCGCGCTTCGGACTGGCCTGGCTGGGCCTGGGGCAACTGCTCGAAAGCATGGGCCAAAAAGACCAGGCCAACGCCTGCTTCGAGAAAGGACTGGCCCATCGAATTCATCACGGACCGGAACTGGCGACGCTGGCCCGGTTTTGCCAGGAGCGGGGCTGGCTCCAGGCGGCCTGCACGAATTTCGCCGACGCCATCACGCTGGAGCCGTGCGACGCCGCTGTGCGGTTTGACGCCGGACAGAATCTGGCGGCGATGGGGCGGCACCGCGAGGCGGCGGCGCGGTATGCGGCGGCGGCGCGGTTGTCGCCGGATTGGGGGCAGGCGCATTTCCAGTGCGGGCGCGAACTGGGGCTATGCGATCAACCTGCCGAGGCGGCCCGCGAGTTTGGCGAAGCGGCGCGGCTCATGCCGGAGTTGATCGAACCGCGGCTGAATCTGGGCATTGCGCTGGCGAAAGAAGGGCGGACCTCCGACGCCCTCAAAGAATTTGAGACCGTGGCGGAGCGCAGTCCGACCAACGCGGTGGCGCGGCGCTACATCGAAGTGTTGCGCGCCAGACCGGCCGCGCCGTGATCAAGCCGGCGCCCGGTTATTGGCTAATAATACGTTGAATCCGCGTCCGCCGCTGAATGGCGGGCAAACCAAATCCAATCCACGTTTTCCGATCCGCCCGACACCTGCGGGTTGTGGCTTTTGGCATTGAGCAAAGAGGAGGTCTGCCACTTGTGGATTTGCGCGTGACCGTCGGCAAACGAGAGCGCCAGGGCATTGTTATGGTAAGCGGCGGCGGGAACGTCCGGGAAACTGCCGTCGTGGCTGTCAATTTCGAGATAGCCATCCTGGATAGACCACATGTTTTCTTCACCAAAGACGAAGGCATCCGAAGGCGCCGGGTGGGTAATGTCCGCGTCTTTGGAGTATTGCAGGGCCGGGCTGTCGTCATTGAAATTGGCCTTGGCCATATAGACCGCCCCCATTTGGCCGTTCATCGAATAGGTTCTGAGACGCTGGCCGTTGTCCGACGCGACGTTGTCGGCCGGGCATTTGTAAATGCCGACTTGCGACGCGACATAGGGCGCAAGCAAGCCATCCTTGTAGAGCGCCAGATTGGTGTTTCCGGGCGACGCGGTAGGATAGCTTTCAATGCCGTCGGCGCAGTCAATCCAGGAAGTGTTGGACGCTCCGGCGTCGGAATAGCCGGTATAAGGCGAGTTGGGCACGAGGTAACTGTTATTGTCGTTTTTGTATTCCGCGGCGGCCAGTTGGCATTGCTTCAGGTTGTTGACGCACTGCGAACCCCAGGCCTGCTGCTTGGCTTTCGACAACGCCGGCAGCAGCATGGCGGCCAGGATGGCAATAATCGCGATGACCACCAGCAACTCAATCAAGGTAAATCCGCGCCGCCCGTCAACATTCCCAAGTTCGGTTCGTTTGAACATGATGCTCCCGCGCATAATGGACCTCTTCAATTTCTTCATGGCGGCTTTGAAGTCCGCCGCCTTGGGCCGGGACGGTTTGAGGCCGCCCCGGCCGCGCAAGCGGCATTGGTTGCATCACGGCACTTGGAGCCGATAGAATAGCGCGATTCCGCTGGCGGCGTTGGTGTACGGCGACGTCGCGCTGGCAACATTGGTAAAGACGCCCGACACGTTGGTGGACGCCTGCAGAATGCCGACCGGCCAGGTGAGCGCCACATTGGCGCCTGCCTTGGCAATGCTCAGTCGCGCGCCGTCGGCATAATGACTCGTGATCTGCTGCGGGCTAAGGGCATATTGGTAAACGGCGGTGTCATCCACCGTTCCAGCGAAGGGGAAAAGCCCATCCGTTCGTTCTCCAATGACGAAACTGGCGCCGTCATCGGCGGCGTCTATGGAATTGAGGGCCGCGTTCCCATCCGGGTTGACGCCGTCCCCGTTGGGAATGAACTGATCGCCGGCGACCGGGAAGCTGGCCCTAAGTTCGCCATTGATATACACGGCGAAGTTGGTGGTGTCGTCGGTGATGACCACGTGATACCAGTTTCCGGCCACGATCTGATCGGAATTCGCCGGATCATCCGGGGTGGCAGTGATAAATCCATTGCCCGGTTGGGGCACGAAGACAAAGTCATTGGCGGTAGGCTGCTGGTAGAGATACCAGCCGTTGTAAGCATAAGGGTAACGGTTGTACTCCGAGGATAGGATCGCTTGATAGTTCACGCTTACAGACGAGGGCTGAATCCATGATTCCACCGACCAAGCCGTGTCTGGATTGAGTTCCGGCGCCCACGAAACTTGCATGGTCGCGCCGCCAGAGAACGTGACTGCCGTGTCCGAGCTATGCGGGATGCCGGGAGGCGCGCCGTACACAATCGTTCCCGAAGCGGGCGTATAGGCGCCATCGAAACTGCCGACCGCGTCCTCGGCCACGGTGCCGCCGCTCCAATCAGTGCTGGTTTCGTCCAGCCGCCAGTAGGCCACCGGGTTGTCGGCGGCGACGATCGCGCCATAGCCATGAAGCGGCACGGGAGGATCCTGCCGGGATTGCACATTGAGATTTGCGGACGCGCTCGCATTGGCGAACGGATTGGTCAAAACGACGGAATAGACGTTTCCATTTTGTGAAAGTTGGACGTTGGACAACCATAAGGTCTGGTTGGTGGCGTTGAGAATGTTGGCAAAGGTGTTGCCGCCATCGGTGCTGACGGACCACTGATAACTTATCGGAAGGGCGCCATTGGCCGTGACATGAAAGGCGGCAAAGCTTCCCACGTTGCGTGTAATTGAGCCAGGCGGAGCGAGCAAATTGAGGTTGGTCAGGACTGTCAGGGACGCGACGACGCTGGTTTGCGAGCCGTACGCATTGCTGACGACCACCGTGAATCCAAGGTTGTTGTCTTGAGGGAATAGCGCCTGCAACGAATACGTGGTGGTGGTCGCTCCCGAGATCGCCGTCCCGTTGGTGTACCATTGATACGATAACGGCGCCGTTCCCTGGCCAACGGTGCTGAAGGTCGCGGTCGTGCCCGCGTAGTTCGTGGCCGGGACCGGCTGGGTGGCCACGGTGGCCGGGGTCGGAACGGCCCGGAAAGAATTTGTGCCAATGGTGTAGTCCTGCAGAACCTGCGCCGCCGTCAGGACATTGGTATAAAAGGCGAATTCATCCACGCCGCCCACAAACGGGTTCCAGCCCGCGCCCTGCCCCGATCCAATGTGCCCGTCCGCGCCCGCCGCCGGCACAAAGCCGGAGGCGTTGTACGGCCCATGCGCCACGCCGTTGATGTAAAACATGGCATTGGTTCCGTCAAAGGTGGTGACTAGGTGATACCATTGGAAGAAAGTAATGGGAAAATCGCCAAAGCCTGCAAAGACCGCCGGCCGCATGTCCAAATAAAAATAACTCGTGCTCCCGTTGCCTTCATTGACGCCCGACACGTAGATATTCCAGCCGTTGGGATAGGACGCCACCTCGAAGGGCACCATCCAGCCTCCGTTGCCTGGCGAAGCTTGCGGCTGGACCCACAACTCGGTGGAAAAAGCGCCGCCGGCCGTGCCGCCGGCCGGGGTCAGTCCCGCGCCGTTGGGGACATCCACATAGCCATAGTCGCCAAGGTTATCGTTGTAGATCTGGAAGAGAATGGAGTTGGTGTCAATGCCCGGCAGCCCCAACAGGGGCGAAGTGTTCTCGCCATTGTAGTCGTAGGCGCCGTTGTTGCCGTTGGGGGAGGAGTCCACCGCCTCGCCGGGATAATTGCCGCCGTTGGTCGTTTCCTCGAACCGATAATAGGCGGAAGGATTGTTGGACAAAATGGTGGCGGGATAATTGGCGGCCTGGGCCGACGCGGTCCGGGCCGCGCCCAAGGAAAGAATCAGGCCCGCCGCGGCCGCGGACAGGCGTCGCAGAAGGGAACAAGTCGTCAGTTCACGTGTTTTCATAGTTCATTTTTGATGTTTTCATTTGAGTTTCTCAACCACGCGCCAGTTCGCTTTCTCCTGCTACGCTTTCTGACGCTGTTCAGTTTTTATCATATTCAAAAAATAATGCAATAAAAATTATTACATTTTTTTCTTGCGGTCTTTCGCCCCCTCAAATAGGCTTCCAGCCAAGGTATGAATTGGAATTGCCAACTCCGCAGTCTCGGATGGATTGTCGCCCTGCTGGCCGGTGCGCTCCGGGCCGAAGCCGCGGCGCCCGCCATTATCCCGCTGCCGCAAAAAATGGAGGTTCAGCCGGGCGGCTTTGTTCTCCACGCCGGCGGCCCGGCTGAGGGAACGAAGACAAAAATCCTTGTCAACACTGGCGCCGGGGAGACAGGCCGTTATCTGGCGGCGGAACTGCGCCGGCGCGCTTCGGTGGATCTGGAGGTTGTCCCGGCGGCGGTGGCGCATGGACCGGGGAATATTGAATTGAGATTGGAAGACGCCGGCCCCCCGCCGGGCGGCGAAGGATATACCCTGGATGTGGCGCCCGAGACGATTACGATCCGGGCGCGCTCTTCGGCGGGCTTGTTTTACGGGGTGCAGTCCTTGCTTCAATTGCTGCCAGTGGCGGGCACGGCGGGCGATCCCGCCACAAACGGGTTGATCCCTTGTGTTCGGATCGAAGACCAGCCCCGTTTCGCCTGGCGCGGCCTGATGCTGGACGTGAGCCGTCATTTTTTCAGCAAGGAGGAAGTGGAGCGGTTGTTGGACGAAATGGCGTGGCACAAGCTCAATGTGTTCCACTGGCATTTGGTGGATGACCAGGGCTGGCGCATTGAAATTAAAAAATATCCGCGCCTGACCGAAGCCGGGGCCTGGCGCAAAGCGATTGGTTTCGGTCTGCCCGCCAGCGCCAGCACGGCTTACGGCCCGGACGGACGTTATGGCGGATACTACACGCAGGAAGACATTCGGGAGGTGGTGGCTTACGCGCAGGCGCGCCACATCACCATCGTGCCGGAGATCGAAATGCCGGGACACTCCAGCGCCGCGCTGACGGCTTACCCGCAATTCAGTTGCACGGGAGGGCCGTTCACCACCGACCTGCCCGGCGGGGTCTTCAACGGCGTTTATTGCGCTGGCGATGACGCCACCTTTGCCTTCATCGAGGATGTTCTGACGGAGGTTTGCGCGCTGTTTCCCGGTCCCTTGATTCATATTGGCGGGGACGAGGTGCCGGTGGACAACTGGAAGCAATGCCCGAAGTGCCAGGCGCGAATGCGCCAGCAAGGGTTGACTCATGAAAGCGAACTGGAAGGTTACTTTATCCGCCGCGTGGAGAAGATTCTCGATGCCCACCACCGGCGGCTGGTCGGCTGGAGCGAGATTCGCCAAGGCGGCCTGGCCGCCGACGCCACGGTGATGGATTGGGTCGGCGGAGCCGTCGAGGCCGCCACGGCCGGCCATGACGTGGTAATGTCGCCGCTGGCGGATTGTTACTTCGATCATTACCAATCGCTGGATCATGCCAGGGAGCCGGCGGCCATTGGAGGGTACCTGCCGTTGCAACAAGTCTACGCGCTGGAGCCGGTGCCAACGAATCTTCCGGCGTCCTGTCAGGCGCGCATCCTTGGCGCGCAGGCCAATGTGTGGACCGAATACATGCCGTCCTTCAAGCACGTGGAATACATGGTGTTTCCACGGCTCTGCGCCCTGGCGGAAGTGGATTGGTCCCCCAAAGCCTCGCGCCAGTGGGAGGACTTCTGCCGCCGCGCGCGCGTGGATGGCCTGCGGCTGGATCAACTCGGAGTCAACCATCGCCCCCTCTCCATGCCAGGGGAAGACACGGCGGCGGACCCGCCCCATCCCTGACGAACGGATACTGCTTGAGAAATCCTCGATTCTTGACAGAATGTCTCGAAGCACCTGATGTATGAGACGATGGCGCCATGTTTTCGGAATGGCGGGTCTTTGGCTGGCGGCCGCCTGCGGGGCGCTCGGCCAGCCGTCCGCGACCGGGGAGATCGTCACTCTGTCTCAGCTCAAAAAACTGACGCCGCAGGAGGCGGCGGCCGGGCCGCCGGTCCGCGTGCGGGGCGTGGTGGTTTGCCACGACGCCGGATGGCACCAATTGTATGTCCACGACGAGCGGGAGACGCTTTACTTCAACGCGGACGATTTCGCGGCCCAGCCGAAGAAAGGCGATTTGGTGGAAATCACGGGCAAGGCCCGCGGCACCAACGTACTGGAAAACCCCAAGCTGGCCATTCTCGGCCAGGCCGCCCTGCCCGCGGCCCGGCCCCTGGAATTGTCGGGCCTGGGGGCGGAACATGGCGAATGGGTGGAAGTCCGCGGCCGCGTGCTCTCGGCGGAATCGAGCCGGGGACGGCTGGCTTTGTTGCTCAATGACAAGGGGCAAAACTGCCTGGTGTATCTGCTGGGCGGCGCGGCCACCAACGATTTCAAGCAGTGGCTCAACTGCCGGGTGCAAGTGCGCGGCATCAACGCCAGCCGCATGGCGGGCGACCGGCTGGAATCGGGCCTGTTGTTCGCGCCCGGTCCCGACGAAATTAAGATTGTGGGGCCGGCCGGGGCCAAGCCCTCGCAGATTCCGGTGGTGTCCATTGGCAGTTTGCTCAATCGGGAATTGGGATCGTGGACCAACCAATGGGTGCATATCAATGGGTTGATTATCTCCTACCGCCCCGGCCAGTCCATCACGGTCAAGGACCCCACGGGCGTTATTCGGGCGCGCGTGATTCAATTGACGGAGATTCGCGGCGACGAGCGAGTGGATGTCTGGGGATTTTTGGAGGCGGGACCCGGGGAAACGCTGCTCAACAATTCTTATTTCGAAGTGGCGCGCCCGCCGCCGCAAGACCTTGGCGCGGCCGCGCCGCCCGCGCCGCTTTCCAGGGTGGCGCGGCTGCCGTCCGTGCTGACACAAGTCTCGGACATCCTGCAATTGCGGCCCGAAGAGGCCTCCCAACAACTGGCCGTTCGGTTACGCGGCGTCATCACCTACGCCGATCCGGCGTGGCGCAACGGCTTTTTGCAGGACCGCGGCGAGGCCATTTATGTGGACCTGGACCCGGCCCGCAAAAATATCCAATCCGGCCAATGGGTTGAACTGACGGGCCAAACCAGTCCGGGCGGGTTTGCGCCGGAGGTGCTGAACTCGCGGATCGAAGTGCTGGGCGTGACCAACCTGCCGACGCCCGCGCGCGTGGATCTGGAGGATTTGGCCAACGGGCGTTTTGATTCCCACTGGGTCGAGATGGAAGGCCTGGTGCGGCGGGTGGATGAGTTGTCGGGCCATGCCAGTTTGAGCCTGATGACGCCCAAAGGCCGTTTCACCGTCATCATTCCGGGATTTGAGAACAAACCGCTGCCCACCAATTTGATTGACTCGCTGGTCAGCGCGCGCGGCGCCTGCACCTCGGAACTCAACGTGCGCCGGCAACTCAGCGGCATCACGTTGCACGTGCCGGGTCTGGAGCAGATTAAAATTATCGAGCCGGCGCCGTCCGATCCTTTCGCCATCGGGACCACGCGGATTGACGCGGTGGCGACGTTCGATCCGAATCGGTTCGCGGGCCGGCGCGTCAAGATTCAAGGCGTCGTGACCCTGCGGATGAGCGGGCAAGGGTTCATTGTGCAGGACCCTTCCGGCGGCCTGCGCGTGCTGACCCGCCAAACCAACGAACTTCAATTGGGCGATTTGGCCGAAGTGATTGGATTCCCCGCCATCGGCGATTTTTCCCCCTATCTGGAGGAGGCGGCCTTTCGCATCCTTGGCATCGGGCCGATGCCCGCGCCCAAAACGGTCAAGGCCGAACAAATCCTGCTGCATGGAACCAACGACGCGCAGATCGTCACTTTGGAGGCGCAACTGTTGCAAAACGTGCCGCGCTCGGCCAATCCACAAATGGTGTTGCAGGACGGGCCGATTATTTTCACCGCCCAACTGGAAGCGCAAGCGCGGCGGCGGGAGATTCCCGATTTGGAATCGGGCTGCCGGCTGCGGTTGACGGGCGTCTGTTCCATTCAAGGCGGCGAGGGCCACGAACCGCAAGCCTTCCGCGTGCTGTTGAGGGATGCGCGCGACGTGCAATTCCTGGAATCGCCCCCTTATTGGACGGCCCGGC
>Ga0326728_10019756_pt1 | contig 12998 bp, 10 predicted proteins | sample MB3enrmetagenome_FD_207602 | JGI IMG/M metagenome (GOLD analysis project Ga0326728, IMG submission 207602) | Lab enriched peat soil microbial communities from McLean, Ithaca, NY, United States - MB31MN | ecosystem: Environmental > Terrestrial > Soil > Wetlands > Peat | place: USA: New York...
TGATCGTCTTCAGATATTGCTTGGGGATGATCATGTCGGTGTCGACATTGTCGATCTCGAGCGGCGCGGCGACGCCGGTCAACGTCGTGAATTTGTCCATCGCGAGGATTCCGCTGGGCTGATAAGACTCTCGGCCGAAGCGTCTAGCAAAAGCGCGCCGGCGGGGCAAACGGACCCGCGCGGCGCGCAAGGATCGGTCGATGTCCAAATTCCATGAAGAGCTCGACGACAAGCTGATCGCCTTCATCGAAGCGCAGCCGATGTTCTTCATCGCCAGCGCGACGGCGGAGGGGCGGGTCAACATCTCGCCCAAGGGGCTCGACACGTTTCGCGTGCTCGGGCCGCGCCTCTGCGCCTATCTCGACCTCACCGGCTCGGGCGCCGAGACCGCCGCGCACGCGCTCGCAGGCGGCCGCGCGACTCTGATGTTCTGCTCGTTCGCGCGCGATCCGCTGATTCTGCGCCTGTTCGGCCGCGCGCGCTGCGGCAAGCCGGGCGGGGCGCTGTGGCGCGAGCACGCCGGCCGTTTCGATGCGTTTCCCGGCGCGCGGCAGGTCGTCGTCTTCGACGTCGATTCGGTGCAGACCGCCTGCGGCTTCGGCGTGCCGCTGATGACGCTGCAAGCGCAGCGCTCGACGCTGACCGACGCGTGGCTCGCCAAAGGCGAAGACGGCGTCGCCGAATACCGGCGGCGCAAGAACCGAGTTTCGATCGACGGCTTGCCGACCGGGCTCGGCGAGGCATGAGCGCCTCGTCGTTATCCGCCGCGCCCGGCGTGCTCGCCATCGACCTCGGCGCGCTCGCCGACAATTGGCGCGCTCTCGCCCGCCGCGCCGCGCCGGCGGAGTGCGGGGCCGTCATCAAGGCCGGCGGCTACGGGCTGGGCCTCGAGATCGTCGCGCCGGCGCTTTATCGCGCGGGGTGCCGAACGTTCTTCGTCGCCCAGATCGAAGAGGGACGCCGCGCCCGCGCGGCGCTGCCGCAGAAGAACGCGCGCCTCTATGTGCTCAACGGCTTGCAGAGCGGCGCCGACGCCGGGGCCGACTACGCCGCGCTCCGCCTCGCGCCCGCGATCGGCTCCGCCGAAGAGCTTGGGCGCTGGGCCGCCTTCGCCGCGACGCGAGCCGCGCCGCCTCCGTGCGCGCTGCATCTCGACACCGGCATGAACCGGCTCGGCTTCGATTCTCTCGCCGATTTGCTCGCCGCGACGGCGCGCTGCGGCGGGACGTGCGGCGCCGATCTGCTGATGAGCCATTTCGTTTCCTCCGAAGAGCCGGGCAATCCGCTCAACGCCGTGCAGATCGCGCGTTTCGACGAGGCGCGCGCGGCGTTCCGCTCGCTTCCCGCCTCGCTCGCCAATTCCTCCGGCCTGTTCTTGCCCCAGCGCCCCATGTACGACCTCGCGCGGCCGGGCTACGCGCTCTACGGCGGCAATCCGACGCCGGGCCACGCCAACCCGATGAGAACGGTCGTCAAGCTCGACGTCGCCATTCAGCAGACGCGATGGATCGAGGCGGGCGAGAGCTGCGGCTACAACAGCCAATGGACGGCGCGCCGGCGCACGCGCCTCGCCACGTTGCTCGCCGGCTACGCCGACGGCCTGCCGCGCGGCGCCGGCGCGGTGGACGGGCGCGAGGGGGCCGAGGTCGTCATCGCCGGGCGGCGCCGCCCTCTGGTCGGGCGCATGTCGATGGACCTCTGCATCGCCGACGTCACGGATCTGCCCGAGGACGAAGCCCGGCCCGGCGACTTGGCGCGATTCCTCGGCGAAGAGATCGGCGTCGACGAATTCGCGTCACGGTCGGGAACGATCGGCTACGCCGTGCTGACGAGCCTGGGCGCGCGCTACGCCAGGCGCGTCGTCGAGGGATAGCGATCGGCCGGCGACTCTTGATCAAAGAGGCAAAGGCGTTATCCGATGAAGGCGCAATCGCGGCTCAGGCTTGTCCGCCAAGCCGAACCGGCGCAGCATGGCCCGGAATCGGCGGCCGTCAGGGGCGGTCGGGCCGAACCGGCGCCGCCGCAACACGATAAGCAGCGCGACTTGCCCTTCAGGACCACAATGTTCCACGGCTGGGAAAACTTCTTCGTTGTGGGCGCGACAGCGGGCGCGACACTGATCGGCTTGCTGTTCGTCGCCATCACGGTCGGCGCCGGCTCGTCTACGCCGCAGGGATTAATTGCCACCCGCGCCTTCTTGACGCCGACGCTCATTCTTTTCGGCAGCGTGTTGTTCGAGTGCTTGTTCGTGCTAGCGCCGTGGCCGTCCGCGTGGCCGCTCGCGATCATTCTGGGCCTGTCCGGGCTGGCCGGCCTCGTCCGTCATATTCACGTCATCCTCATGCAGCGCAAGGTCGATATCGCCTCGCTTGATCGGCTCGACTGGACTTTGTATTCGGCCGTTCCAGCGCTCGGTTATACGAGCCTGATCGCCGGCGCGGCCGGATTGATCGCCGGGAAATCTTTCGCGCCCTACGCCATCGCCGGCGCGGTCACGCTGTTGCTGTTCGCCGGCGTCTACGGCGCCTGGGACCTCACGTTGTGGATCGCCAGGAACCGGGACAAGACCTAGCGGCGCGCCCGCCCGCCGCGCCGCGGCGAGACAATTGTCGCCGCGCGGCGGGGCGACCGTCGGCGCGTTGCGATCGGCGGGGCGTTCGCGTGCGGCCGGCGACGCCTCGTCAGCGCGGGTCCGTTTTGCGCGGCGCCAGCCTGAGCAATGCGCGAAAGAGCATGCCCATCGAGCGCGGGCCCCTGGCGAGTTGTTGGGGCGTCGGCGGCGCGGCGTTCGGATTGGGCCGGCGGCCTTCCCGAACGCCGTCGACGAGGTAATGTTCGATCGGCAACCGTCCACGTTCCGCTATATCTGGATGAGTCCGCAAATAAAATTCTTCGTCAAAGCCGTTTGAAGCGCGAAGTATCGCCCTGGCGGCGCGCTGGAACGCGCGTCCGCTGCGTGTTCTGAAATATTCGAGAGTTAACCAATGCCACGGAGCAAGCAGTACTGCGAAATATTCCGCAATTCGCATCATATTGCAAATCACGAAAGTCCTGCATCGGGCAAAAACTGTCAATTTCCTCTTATGATCTCGCTCATCTTAATTCGGATCGAAGCAATAGTCGCCCGTAAATCGTTGAGTCGCGACCATGGGAAAGACTGCGTACGTGCCGGGCAGGTTGGCCAACGCGGCGTCTATCGAAGTTCCAAACGTGCGACAGAGTGGGACCTCGGGGTCCATCGGTTCGGTTTCGGCAAGCCAAGACGGCAATCGTTCAGAAGCGATGTAGGCGTGCGTAGCGCCTGAATGCACACGCAGGAGCCGAGCGCCGATTGGAAAGGCCTGCTGCGGGAAATGGCCAAGGCACAGGCCCAGCCAATCCTGCGGCAGACACGCCATGGCCTTCTGCAAGACGACTGGCAAACGATCGCGGCCAACCCCGATGTGCGCATCGTCCTCCAGTATGAGCGCTTTGCGGCAGCCACGATAAATCGCGTGCCGCGCCCATCGTATTGACGTTGATCCTCCTAAATAAAACCTCGAAGGCCGACCGCTCGATCGTCTTCGTCAATTTCTCAAGAAAGCCGCCGGCGCGAGAATAGGCCTTGACGATGGCGTCAGCGAGCGAAGGTTGGCCGAAGCAACGGCGCGACATGAGCGAATCACAGGACTCGGATCTTTGCAAAGCGCTGCCTGCGCGGGATATCAGGCCTTTCACAAATTGCACGCATTTGGTAAACCGCGCGGCCGTTTGCTATTTTACCCAAACCCAAGCCGTGGTTTATCGTCCATGCGGGCTTATTTCGAATCTGTTCCACATGACGATTCATGCGGCTACTGCACCGGGCGATACATGGCGACGCCGTTGCCAAAGCCGCTCGATGCGATCTATTGTATTTCGCTGCAGGAACAGCCGCATCGCGCAACGCACGCTGCGGCCCATTTCCACCGCATCGGCCTGTGTCGGCATGTAACTTTTTATCGTCCGGCGCGGGGCAAAAATGGATCGCGCGCGATATGGGAATCGCATCGTGCGCTGGCGCGCCACGCGGTAGCGAACGGCTGCCGGCACGCATTGATGCTCGAGGACGATGTTTTCTTTCGCCGGCCCTGGGCCAGACTAGCGCCGAGGATCGCCCGCACGATCGCGGCGCTGCCATCCGGCTGGTGGGGGCTTTTCGTCGGTCATATTCCACTCCAGGCCTATTTCGTGCGGCCGAGCATTATGCGTGCGCGCTCAGTCGCCGCGCACGCCTATGTGGCGTCTCCCCACTTGCTGGCTTGGCTGGTCGACAACGGGCCATCGAGCCCCGATGTGGTGCCGTGGCGCTGGGCCGGCAGCGGGGTCGACGCCGCGATGGCAAATCTGCCCGGCATGTACGCCATGTTTCCGATGGCGGCGCGGCAGCGATTCCTCGGCGATCGCCGCATCGACGAGCGCGTCGATTATAGCGGTCGCCCGCGATCTTGGGGCGACCACGATCGCTGGCGTTATTGGTTCCTGTTCCGCGGCGCTTATGTTTTCGAGGCGCTCGCCGTGCTGATGTCGCCCTTCCATCGGGCTACTCTGGAGCGCAAACGCGAGCAGTGCGACGCTCGCATCGTGCAACCGGCTCGTGTGATCCGGGCCGCCGGCTTATTCGATGACGATTATTACGAATTATTGCGGCCCGACGTGGCGGACCAAGAGGTCAATTCGCTGTGGCATTACCTGATTCATGGCGCCCGCGAAGAAATGTGGCCCGGCCCGTTATTTGATCCGCACTACTACGTGGCTCAAAGTCCCGATCCCGGGCAGGAAAATCCGCTCCTGCATTTCATCCAGGTCGGCACCGAGCTTGGTCGCAAGCCGCATCCGCTGTTCGACCTAGAATTCTACCGTTCGCGCTATGCTGCGAAAATTCCACGAGGTATGCATCCGCTCGCGCATTTCCTCACGATCGGCGGACAGGCTGGCCTCGATCCGCATCCGCTGTTCGACAGCGCCTGGTATTTGTCACGGCATCCGCAGGTGGGGAAGCGCGGACAAAATCCGCTCGTCCATTACCTTGCCGAAGGCTGGCGACAGGGTGCCGCGCCGCATCCGCAATTCGACGGGGAGCTTTATTTGCAGCGCCATCCAGACGTGAAGGCGGCCGGCGTCAACCCGCTCGAGCATTTCGTGCGCTACGGACAACGGGAAGGGCGCGCACAGCCCGTGCCGCGGGCGCCTCTTGCTCTCTGAGCCGATCCGGGAAGATCCGGGAAGATATGATTCATGAGCAACAGCTTGGCCTTGTAAGGCGTTTGAGCACGGTGCAGATCATGACGAGGCGGACGAAGGCGGCTACCGGACACGATGACCCCGGCTGCAAAACTCCCAAGCCAGAACGCCTGAAATGAGTGACTCCGACTGTCCCAACGATGACCATGAATGGGACAGTCGTTCCGAATCAGTCCGCCAGTGCGCCTGCTTCTCCGTCGTCTTCGTGGCCGCTTGTCCCGCCGACCGGCCGGGCTCAAACCCAATTGCCGCACGGCGCCGCCGACTCTGGAATTTTCGCGCGCCCCGCGCTGCGGCGGGACAGTCGTGGCCGATCGGCGAGGCGACCGTCGGCGCGTTGCGATCGGCGGGGATATTCGACGGCGGCCTGCAACCCCTCGTCACCGCGAATCCGCACTGCGCGGCCCCAGCCTGAGCAATGCGCGGAACAGCATGTCCATCGAGCGCGGGCCTCTGGCGCGTTGTTGCGGCGCTAGCGGCGCGGCGTTCGAATTGGGCCGGCGACCTTCCCGCACGCCGTCGTTGATGTAATGTTCGATCGGCAACCGTCCACATTCGCGTATATCGGGATAGGTCCGTAGATAATATTCTTCGTCAAAGCCGTTTGAAGCACGAATTATCGCCCTGGCGGCGCGCTGAAACGCGAGCCCGCTGCGTCTTCTGAAATATTCGAGAGTAAGCCAATGCCACGGGGCGAATAGTACAGCGAGCACTTCCGAGGTTCGCATCAATTTGCAAATCATGAAAGTCCTATATCGCATCCGATCGGTCAATTTCCTCTTACGACCGCGCTCGTCGAAATTCGGATCGTAACAATAGTCGCCCATGAACCGTTGAGTCGCGACCATGGGAAACACCGCGTACATGCCGGGCAGATTCGCCAACGCGCCGTCTAGCGTACGTCCAATCGTGCGACAGACTGGGACCTCGGGGTCCGTCGGTTCGGTTTCGGCAAGCCAAGACAGCAATCGTTCCGAAGCTATATAGGCATGCGCCGCGCCCGAACGCGCACGCAGAAGTCGGCCGCCGATTGGATAGGCCTGCAGCGGCATATGGCCAAGGTACAGGCCCTGCCAATCCTGCGGCAAACGCGCCATGGCCTTCTGCAAGACGACTTGCAAACGATCGTGGCCAACGCCGATGTACGCATCGTCCTCCAACATGAGCGCTTTGCGGCAGCCACGATAAATCGCGTGCCGCGCCATGGCTTGGTGATTCTTCCAGATCCCCCGAGCTACATGCTTGGCCCGGCTCGGGCGCATAAAGGTGACATTGCCGCAAAGGCCAAGGCGATGGAGCAAATCGGTAATAGCGGCGGTTCGGTGCGGCTGTTCCCGAAGAGACAGGCAATAGACAGCGTCGAAAAACGGCGCGAACGCCATCGAGCGCCGAGCGTCTCCGCAATATTCGCAATCGGGCGCCTTCGCGATCGGCTCGAACTCGGCGCGCTCGAAAGCTGTCGCGAACGGAACCGCCGTCGCTTGCTCCGCTTCAGAACGTGAATCGGCGCACATCAGCCGATATCCTTCCAACTCACCCTGGTTCATTGAGGAAGCGAAAAGTCGCTTGTCAAGCGCATCCCGTGGCCGCTTGTCCCGCCGCCCGGCCGGGCTCAAACCCAATTGCGGCGCGGCGCCGCCGACTCTGGAATTTTCGCGCGCCCCGCGCTAAGGCAGACGAGCGAACGAGAGCGGCGCGAATGCCGCGGAATCGCCGCGTCGGGAAAGAAGCCGCGATGAACAGACTGGAAAAGCGCCCGCCCGCCGCGGCGGAGGCGCAAGTTCAATATCTCGACGGCGACATTCGCGTCTTGCGCCCGGGGACGTTCGTTCGTTGCGCCGTCACCGGCGTCCCGATCGCGCTCGACGAATTGCGCTACTGGAGCGTCGATCTCCAGGAAGCCTACGCCGACGCCGAGGCGGTCCTCAAACGCCTTGAGGGTCGACGCGCGTAGGGCCCGCGCGCGCCGGCGGCGACGAATTTCCGCTTGCGCCCGGCGGGGTGATGGTTCATATATAAACGATGCTCCGCGACGGGCGTTGCAACGCTGCGCCGCGGTCCGGTTGCCCCATCGCCTGTGGACCTCGCAATGCCCAGCTACAGAGCCCCGGTCGACGACACGCTGTTTCTTCTCCAGGACGTTTTCGAATTCGACCGATACGGCAATCTGCCGCGTTTCGCCGAGGCGCCGATCGACGTCGTCGAGGCGGTGCTGCGCGAAGGCGCCAAATTCGCCGAGGAAGTGCTGCAGCCGCTCAACCGTTCGGGCGACGTCGAAGGCTGCGCGCGCGACGCCGACGGCAATGTCGCGACGCCGAAGGGTTTTCGGGAAGCCTACAAGGCCTATGTCGAAGGCGGCTGGGTCGGGCTGGCGGGCGACCCCGCCTACGGCGGCCAGGGCCTGCCGCATTTTCTCAGCGTCGCGCTCAGCGAGTACACGATCGCGGCCAATCTCTCTTTCGCGATGTATCCCGAGCTCACCAAAGGGGCGGCCACGGCGTTGCAGGTCTACGGCGAGGACAGCCTCAAGCGCCGCTTTCTGCCGAAATTGACCACCGGCGAGTGGACCGGCACGATGAACCTGACCGAGCCGCATTGCGGCACCGACCTCGGCCTCATCAAGACCAAGGCGGTTCGTCAGAACGACGGCTCTTTTTCCATCACCGGCCAGAAGATCTTCATCTCCTCGGGCGAGCACGATCTCAGCGACAACATCATCCATCTCGTGCTCGCGCGCATCGAAGGCGCGCCGGCCGGAACCAAGGGCGTTTCGCTGTTTCTGGCGCCCAAGTTCCTGATCGACGACGACGGCACGCTGGGCGCGCGCAATGCGGTTCAGTGCGGCTCGATCGAGCGCAAGATGGGCATTCACGGCAATTCCACCGCCGTGCTCAACTACGACGGCGCCAAGGGCTGGCTGGTCGGCGAGGAGAATCGCGGCCTCAATGCGATGTTCGTGATGATGAACGCGGCGCGGCTCGGCGTCGCCGTGCAGGGCCTCGGCCTGTCCGAGGTCGCCTATCAGAACGCCGCCGCCTACGCCAAGGAGCGCCTGCAAGGGCGCTCGCTCACTGGTGCCAAGGTGCCCGACAAGCCGGCCGATCCGATCATCGTGCATCCCGACGTCCGGCGCATGTTGCTGGAAATCCGCGCCTTCAACGAGGCGGCGCGCGCGCTGGTCATTTGGGTCGCGCTCTCCGCCGACGAGATGGTCGGCTCGCCCGACGCCGCGGCGCGCCGGGCCGCCGATGACAGGCTCGGCCTACTCACTCCGGTGCTCAAGGGCGTGTTCACCGACATCGGCTTCGCCAATGCGGTGAAGGCGCAGCAAGCGCTCGGCGGCCACGGCTATATCGCGGAATGGGGGATGGAGCAGTTCGTGCGCGACGCGCGCGTCACCATGATCTACGAGGGCGCCAACGGCATCCAGGCGCTCGATCTGGTCGGGCGCAAATTGCCCAGGGACGGCGGACGCGCGGCTGCCGCCTTTTTCGGCGAGATTTCCGGTTTTCTCGCCCAGAACAAGAACGACGCCGCGCTCGCCCCCTATCTTGCGCCCGTCAAGACCACGCTCGGGCAATTGCAGCAGGCGACGATGTGGCTGATGCAGCACGCGATGAGGAACCCCGACAACGCGGGCGCCGCCGCGAACGACTACATGCATCTCTTCGGCCTGACGGCGCTCGGCTACATGTGGGCGCGCATCGCCAAGGCGGTGTTGGCGCGCCAAGCCAACGGGACCGGCAACGAGGCGCTTGACTCGAAGCTCGCGCTCGCCAAGTTCTTCAGCGCGCGGATGCTGCCCGAGGCCGGCGCGCATCTCGCCCGGCTTTCGAGCGGCGCCGAAACGCTGATGGCGATGCCGGCGGCGGCGTTCTGATCCGCCCCATCACGAAACCTGAATCGCCGCGGCCCTAAGCGCCGTACTGGAGAGGAACATGGCCGAAGCCTTCGTCTACGATCACGTGCGCACGCCGCGCGGACGCGGCAAGCCCGACGGCGCGCTGCACACCGCCACGACGCTGCATCTGGCGGCGACGGCGCTGAAGGCGATCAAGGAGCGCAACCATCTTAACGCCGACTCGGTCGACGACGTGGTGATGGGCTGCGTCGATCCGGTCGGCGAAGCGGGCGGCGACATCGCGCGCATGGGCGCGCTGGCGGCGGGCCTCGGCGAGGGCGTTCCCGGCGTGCAGATCAACCGCTTCTGCGCCTCGGGCCTCGACTCGGTCAATTTCGCGGCGGCGCAGATCATGGCCGGGCAGCACGAGCTGACGATCGGCGGCGGCGTCGAATCGATGAGCCGCGTCGGCATCGGCGCCTCGGGCGGCGCCTGGCCGGTCGACCCCTCGCTGGCGATTCCCGCCTATTTCATGCCGCAGGGCGTCTCGGCCGACCTCATCGCCACCAAATACGGCTTCTCGCGCGACGACGTCGACGCCTACGCCGTCGAATCGCAGCGGCGCGCCGCCGCGGCCTGGCAGGCCGGGTATTTCGCCAAATCGGTCGTTCCGGTGCGCGACGTCAACGGCCTCATCCTGCTCGACCGCGACGAGCACATGCGCCCCTCGACCGACATGCAGTCGCTCGCTTCCCTAAAGCCGTCGTTCGTGATGATGGGCGAACAGGGCGGCTTCGACGCGGTGGCGATCCAGGCGCACCCGGAAATCGAGCGCATCAATCACGTCCATCACGCCGGCAATTCCTCCGGCATCGTCGACGGCGCGGCGGCGGCGCTCATGGGCTCCAAGGAGGCCGGCGCCCGGGCGGGCCTCAAGCCGCGGGGAAAAATCCGCGCTTTCGCCAACATCGGCTCGGAGCCGGCGATCATGCTGACCGGCCCGATCGACGTGACCAAGAAGGTTCTCGCGCGCGCTGGGATGAAAATCTCCGACATCGACCTCATCGAGGTCAACGAGGCCTTCGCCGCGGTGGTGCTGCGCTTTCTGCAGGCCTTCGGGGTCGACGCGGACAAGGTCAACGTCAACGGCGGCGCGATCGCCATGGGCCATCCGCTCGGCGCGACCGGCGCGATGATCTTCGGCACGGCGCTCGACGAACTCGAGCGCACCGGCAAGGGCGTCGCCCTCGTCACCCTCTGCATCGGCGGCGGCATGGGCACCGCCACCATCGTCGAACGCGTCTGATCGAACGGAGCAACCGTCATGACCCTCATGAATTTCCGCTTCGAGTCCGACGCCGACGGCGTCGCGCTGATCACCTGGGACATGCCCGCCCGTTCGATGAACGTGCTGACGCCCGAAGTCATCGAGGAACTGAACGCGCTGGTCGAAAGGATCGCCGCCGAGCCGACGATCAAGGGCGCGGTCGTCACCTCGGGCAAGGAAGGGTTCTCCGGCGGCGCCGACCTCACCATGCTGCAAGCGATGGGCAAGGAATACGCGCGCCTCGCCAAGGCGGAGGGCGAAGAGGCGGCGATGCGTTTCTTCTTCGACCGCTCGCGCCAGCTTTCGCTCGTCTATCGTAAGCTGGAGACCTGCGGCAAGCCGTTCGCCGCCGCGATCAACGGCGTGTGTCTAGGCGGCGCGTTCGAGCTGGCCCTCGCCTGCCACTACCGCATCGTCGCCGACGCCGACAAGGCGCGCGTCGGCCTGCCCGAGATCAAGGTCGGCCTGTTCCCCGGCGCCGGCGGCACGCAACGCGTCGCGCGGTTGATGCCGACGCCGGAGGCGTTGCAGATGCTGTTCCGGGGCGAGCAACTGAAGCCTGCGGCGGCCAAGCGAATGGGCCTCGTCCACGACGTCGCGCCCTTGAGCGAGATCGTCGCGCGCGCCAAGGAATGGGTGAAGGCCAACCCGAACGCGAAGGCGCCATGGGACGATCCGAAATTCAAGCCGCCGTCGGGCCGCGTCTTTTCGCCCGCCGGCATGATGATCTGGCCGCCCGCCAACGCGATTCTTCGCCGCGAGACCTACGACAATTATCCCGCCGCCAAGGCGATCCTCGCCAGCGTGTTCGAGGGCCTGCAACTGCCGATGGACCTCGCGCTGGCGGTGGAGAGCCGCTACTTCGCCAAGATCCTGCGCTCGAAGGAGGCGGCGGCGATGATCCGCTCGCTGTTCGCGTCGATGGGCGAGCTGAACAAGGGCGCGCGCCGGCCGCGAGACGCGGCGCCGGCGAAGCTCGACAGGATCGGCGTCCTCGGCGCCGGCTTCATGGGCGCCGGCGTCGCCTATGTCGCGGCCAGGGCCGGGCTCGAAGTGGCGTTGATCGACCGCGACCAGGAGTCGGCCGACAAGGGCAAGGCGCATTCGCAGAAGCTGATCTCCGACCAGATCGCCAAGGGCCGCGCAAGAAGCGCCGACCGTGACGCGCTGCTCGCGCGCATCCATCCGAGCGCCGATTACGCCGATCTGAAGGGCTGCGACCTCGTCGTCGAAGCGGTGTTCGAGGATCGCGCCGTCAAGAAGGACGCGACCGAGAGGGCGCAGGCCGTGCTTGGGCCGGACGCAGTCTTCGCCAGCAACACCTCGACGCTGCCGATCTCTTCGCTGGCCGAGATTTCGCAAAAGCCGGAGAATTTCATCGGCGTCCATTTCTTCTCGCCGGTCGACAAGATGATGCTGGTCGAGATCATCATGGGCGCGAAGACGGGCGCGCGCGCGCTGGCGACGGCGATCGATTTCGTCCGCGCGATCCAAAAGACGCCGATCGTCGTCAACGACTGCCGCGGCTTCTTCGCCAACCGTTGCGTCGGCAATTACATCCGCGAAGGCCATCTCATGCTGATGGAAGGCGTGCCGCCGGCGATGATCGAGAACGCCGCCAAGATGGCGGGCATGCCGGTCGGGCCGCTCAGCCTCAACGACGAAGTGGCGATCGACCTGGCGTGGAAAATTCTCCAGGCGGCCAAGAAGGATCTGGGCGCCGGTGCCGTCGATCCCGCGCAGGAGAAGCTGCTCGAGGCGATGGTGGTCAAGGAGGGCCGATACGGGCGCAAGAACGGCAAGGGTTTCTACGACTATCCCGCCGACGCGCCGAAGCGGCTGTGGCTGGGCCTGGCCAAACTCGTCGGCAAGGCGCTCGACCCCGATACGATCAGCGTGCGCGACCTGAAGGACCGCTTCCTCTTTGTCCAGGCGCTTGAAGCGGCGCGCTGCATGGAGGAGGCCGTCGTCACCGACCCACGCGAGGCCGACGTCGGCTCGATCCTCGGCTTCGGCTTCGCGCCGTTCACCGGCGGCGTGCTGTCGCTGATCGACGGTTTGGGCGCCAAGGCGTTCGTCGCGCGCGCCGAGGAGCTGGCGGCCCAGTACGGAACGCGCTTCGCGCCGAGCGCGGGCTTGAAGGAGATGGCGGCGAAGGGCGAGACGTTCTACGGCCGGGCGGCGGCGAAGGCGCGGGCGGCGTGAGGGGGCTCGCGCCGTTTTCCGGCGCGCGGCCTGATTTTAAAAGCTCGCGATGCGATTTTCCGCCGCGTCCACGCGCGGCGGCGCTGGGCGGGTTCGGCGCGGCGATCGGGGATGGGCTGGCGAACCTTGCGGGAGAGTGAAATCAGGGCGTTAGGCGCCGAATTCTGTCCCGTTGCCGAGAGCGATGCGAGCGCGGGTAAGCTAAATTGGGGAATTCGTATCCTGTCCCCGTGAACCCTCGTCGAGACGCGGTCCGTTCGCGAAGGGGACTGGAAAGTCGCGCCGATCCCCGCCGACCTTCTCGACCGGCGGGTCGAGATCACCGGCCCGGTCGATCGCAAGGTGATCGTCAACGCGCTGAAC
>Ga0326728_10019757_pt1 | contig 12998 bp, 11 predicted proteins | sample MB3enrmetagenome_FD_207602 | JGI IMG/M metagenome (GOLD analysis project Ga0326728, IMG submission 207602) | Lab enriched peat soil microbial communities from McLean, Ithaca, NY, United States - MB31MN | ecosystem: Environmental > Terrestrial > Soil > Wetlands > Peat | place: USA: New York...
GGTAGGGCGTGGCGATGAGGATGGTGAGACCCTGCGACGACAGGTGGGCGAGCACGTCCCAGAACTCGCGGCGTGAGACGGGATCGACGCCGGTGGTGGGCTCGTCCAGCAGCAGGATGCGGGGCTGAGGAACCAGCGCGCAGATGAGCGAGAGCTTCTGCCTCATGCCGCCGCTCAACTTACCGGCGAGACGGCCGGCGAAGCGATGCATGTCGAACATGCGCAGATATTGCCGGCCGCGGTCTAGGATCGCCTGCGGATCGATGCGGCGCAGATCGCCGCTGTAGCGTATGTTTTCGTCGACCGTGAGGTCGGGATAGAGGCTGAAGGTTTGGGTGAGGTAGCCGGTCTGCGAGCGCATCTCGCGCGCTGGCCGGCCGAAGATGTTGGCAACGCCGGAGGTCGACTCCATCACGCCGGCGAGGATCTGAAAAGTCGATGTCTTGCCCGCGCCATCGGGGCCGATGAGGCCGAATATCTCGCGGGGATGAACTTCGAAGCTGATTCCACGCACAGCCTCCAGCGCGCCATAGCGCTTGGTGAGGTCGCGGACAGATATGGCCGGCGAGTCGCCGATGCGCAGAGCGGCGTCGCAATCAACTTCGCGGTCTGGAGTGGCGGCGATCACTTATGACTGACCTTGGGCCACGTGTTGCCCTCGACGAGGACTTCTCCATCGGCAGGCATTCCCGGCTTGGCAAGCCCGAAGCCAGCCGTCAACTGCAGCTTGATGCCGACCACCTGCTTGATGCGGTCGTCGCGGAAATAGGTGTTCTCCGGCGTGAAGGTGGCCTGCGGATCGATGCGCGAGACGTACGCGTCGACCGGCTTCTGCGGATTGGAGTCGAGATAGACTCGCGCGGGCTGGCCAACCTTGACCTTGCCGATCTCGCCCTCCGGAACGAAACCGCGCAGATAGACCTTGGTGAGGTCCAGCAGCGTGATGACTGCGGTCCCCGCGGGAATGACTTCACCTGGTTCGGCTGCGCGCGTGACCACGGTCCCGGTGAACGGCGCGCGAATGGTGAGGTCGTTGCGGTTGTCCTCCGCCTCGGCAAGTTGGGCGTGGGCCTGTTGCGTCTGGGCGGCTGCGCTGGCGACTTCAGCTTGCTGCTCCGCAATCTGGCGCTTCACCAGCGCGACCTGCGACTCGCGGATGTTGGGGTTGGTGCGGATTGCCTGCGCGGTGGTCAGTGCATCCTGCGCGGCCTCGACGCGGCGCTGCGCGGCGGCAACCGCGGCTTTCTGCTGATCGGCGGCGGTGGAGGCCTGTAGTCCCTGGCGCTCAGAGACGGCACCGGTCTTCGCCAGGCGCGTGTAAGCCTCCTTGTCGAAGGCGGCGATCTGATAGGCGGCCTGCTGTTGCGCCAGCTCGGACTGTGCGGCAGCAAGATCGGCCTCGGCCTGCTTGACGCGGCCCTCGGTGTCGAACTTCGACTGGCCCACCTGCAACTGGCTCTGGTCCAACTGCTGTTGCAGGACGGCGATCTGCTGGCGCGCGGCGTCGCCCCTGGCTTCGGCAGCCGTGAGCGCATCCTGGGCCTGGTCCTCGCGCGCGCGAATCTGCGCGTCGTCGAGAATGGCAATGATGTCTCCAGTGTTGACGCTGTCGCCCTCGCGCACGCGCACCTCGAGGATACGGCCGGTGGTCTTGGAGGCAACGGCGGAGTCGTCGCCCTCGATGCGCCCACTTACGGCGACGATGCTGGCGGGCAGAGCGGGCGTGGCGAAGAAGATGCGCCAGAGGATGAGCCCGATAACAATCAGCAGCGCCGCGGCGATGGCGATTCTCACTCTTCGGCGGCGTTGGGTTGCGGCGGCATCGAGTGCATCTGGCGTTGCGGGTTCGGCTGCGCCTGGCGCAGTGCCCTTGGCGTCGTCTGGCAGGGTCTTCGGCTCGGCCTGCTGCGGCTGGCCTGGTGGTGTGGGTTCGGTCATTTACTTGCCCTCGGTTTTCCTTTTCGTTTGGTTCGTTGTATGCTTCGCGCGGAATTCTTCGAGCGAAAGTTTTGGAGATAGGAGAGTGAAAAGTCCGCGATGTGGTCGGCGATGCGGTCCACCTGTTTGGGTGTCGGCTCGAACTCCGGCCAGATCGCAGTCACCAGAGGGCTGGCCAGCGCGTAAACCATGATCTGGCCCAACAGGCTGATCGCACACAGACACGTGCTCTCGTCCTCCGCGGGCAAGCCGATCATTCCCCCGATGAGTCCGAGCAGGCGGTGAAACACCGGCTGGCCCACTCTATTCATCAGCCGCCGCAGCGCCGGCGTGGGCTGCGCCAGCTCATGGGCCATGATCCGGAAGTTCCAGTCTGGCCGGTCCCCACGGAACAGGCTGTGCAGGCGGGCGCGAATCACGGCCCGAAGGACCTCTTCCGGGGCCGCGGCCTGGTCGAGCGCGGTCTGCGCCGCCTGGAACTCGGCGAGGCGCGCGGACTGCCGCACCACCTCGGTGTAGAGGCCCAGCTTGTCGCCGAAGTGATAGTTGACGGCGGCGACATTGGCTCCGGCAGCAATGCATATTTCGCGTATGGTGGCGGCGCGATAGCCGCGATCCGCGAAGATGCGCCCGGCCGCGTCCAGCAGTTTGTCGCGCGTGGGGTCTGAATTTGCCGGACGGCGGCTGCGTCGCGCTGTCTTCGATCCGATGAATGGGCGTCTGTCCATATTCAAACATAAGTATGAAACAGATGTTTGAATTTGTCAAATAGGCAGATATACCGGTCGACTTAACCCACTCATGACGATAAAGCCGTCATGAATGGGGCACCCGAATTCATAGGCACTATTCCTTGACGTTGACGCCGAGGGCCTTCATCTTGCGGTAGAGGTGGGAGCGTTCGAGGCCGAGGGCCTCGGCGGCGCGGGTGACGTTGCCGCCGCACTCGTCGAGCTTCTTCAGGATGTAGTCGCGTTCGTAGGCCTCGCGTGCTTCGAGCAGGGTGGAGAACTCCTCGCCTCGGGATGCGGATTTTGCAGAGTCGCGAGCAGTATCGCGCGAGACCAGCGGAGGGATGTGTTTGCGCTCGATGCGCTGGGCCTTGGGGTTGAGGATGAGGACGCGTTCGATGAGATTGCGCAGCTCGCGGACGTTGCCGGGCCAGTGATAGTGGCTGAGCGCGTCGAGGGCGTCGGGATGCATCTCGACGTGGGGACGGCCATATTGCTGGCCGAACTCCTGCAGGAACTCCTTGACCAGGAGCGGAATGTCTTCCTTGCGGTCGCGCAGGGGCGGGACGAAGAAGGGGATGACGTTGAGGCGGTAGAAGAGGTCTTCGCGGAAGTTGCCGCGCGCGATCTCCTCTTCCAGGTCCTTGTTGGTGGCGGCGATGACGCGCACATCGACGTGGATGGGGTGGGTTGCGCCAACCGGCAGGAAGCTTTGCTCGTCCAGCGCGCGCAGGACGCGGGCCTGGGTCTTGAGGCTCATGTCGCCGACCTCGTCGAGGAAGAGGGTCCCGCCGTCGGCTCGCTCGAAGGTTCCGCGCTTTTCCAGCGGCACACCGATGCCGGTTGGCCCAACAGGCATGGCGCCGCGGCGATAGCCGAAGAGTTCGGTCTCGATGTGGTCCTCGGGGATGGCGGCGCAGTTCAGCTCAACGAAAACGCGGTCCTTGCGCAGGGACTCAGCGTGCATCGCCCGGCCGATGAGCTCCTTGCCCGTGCCACTTTCGCCGTAGATGAGGACGCGGCCGTTGGTGGGGGCCATCAGCTTGATCTGCTGACGCAGGGCCTTCATAGGGACGCTGTCGCCGGTGACGCAGGATCGGAAGGCGAGTTGGCGCACGAACTCCTGGTTGTCCACGCGAAGCTGGCGGGCGTTGATGGCGTTCTTGAGCACGATGAGGGTGCGGTCGAGGGAGAGCGGTTTTTCCAGGAAGTCGTATGCGCCGAGCTTGGTGGCGCGCACGGCGGCTTCGATGGTGCCGTGGCCGCTGATGATGACGACCTCGGGTAGGTGCGCGGAGTCCATCTGGCGGATGTCTGTGAGCGCGTCGAGACCATCGCGGTCGGGCAGCCAGATGTCCAGCAAAACGACGTCGTAGGGCGCGTCGGCGAGCAGGGTGAGGGCCTCGCCGGCAGTGGCGGCAGAGGTGACGAGGTAGCCCTCCTCGCTGAGGATGCTCTCCAGCGAGTCGCGGATTTCGGCTTCGTCGTCGACGATGAGAACGTGGTTCATGCGGGATCCTTTGTGCCCGATGCGGCGAGCGAGCAATCTGACTCGGGTGTTGCGGCCGAGGGGTCGCCGTCCATGGAAGCGGGGCGCAGTTCGATGATGAACTTTGCGCCGGCGGGGTGGTTTTTCTCGGCGCGGATGGTTCCCTGCTGCTCCTGGATGATCTTAGCGGCGATGGCGAGGCCGAGGCCGGTGCCGCGTTGCTTGGTGGAGAAGTAGGGCAGAAAGAGGCGCTCGCGCATCTCGTCCGTGAGGCCGGGGCCGGTGTCGGAGACGGTCAGTTCGACCATGCTGCTGGGCAGCAGCGCGGTGGAAATGCGCAGCTCGCGGAGCAGGCTGTGCTGCATGGCTTCGGCGGCGTTGTCGATGAGGTTGCCGAGAGCGCGCTTGGTGGCCTCGGGGTCGGCTAGGACGAGCGGGAGAGCGGGTGCCAGGCTTTGGATGAGCCGGATGTCGTGCAGGCGGCCGGCGAAGAGAGCGAGCGAGTTTTCGACGATGATGTTGAGGTCGGCGGGACGCGGCTCGGCGGTAGGAAACTGGGCCAGCGCGGCGAACTGGTCGACCAGAGAGCGCATGGTTTCCACGGCGGAGCTGATGACCTCGCTGGAACGGCGGATGACGGCGACGGAGGGCGATTCGAGCTGGGCGGAGGAGAGCGTTGCGCCGAGGCGGTCAACGTGGCGGTGAATCTGTTCCGCGGAGAGGGAGATGGGCGTGAGCGGGTTCTTGATCTCGTGGGCAACGCGGCGGGCGACTTCCTTCCACGCGGACTGCTTCTGCGCGCGCAGCAACTCGGTGGCGTTCTCCAGCACCACGACGTAGCCGTGATGGATGCGCTCGCTTCCCGCTCCGGTTTCCAGCAGGGCGGCGGTGGCCAGCAGAACCATAGTGCTGCCACCGCGGGCGCCGTTGCCTTCCACCGTCATCTCCATCTCACCCGAAGCAGAGCCCATGCGATGGCTGCGCTGCAGCAGGCGGTCCAGCGTCTCCATGGCCTCGGCCGGGAAGATGGATTCGATGGAAGCGCCGATGAAGGGCGTCTGGCCGCCGGGGTCCAGCATCTCCGTCAGCGCGCGGTTGGCCAGCACGATGCAGCGGTTAGTATCCAGTGTGGCGACGCCGTTGGGGATGGTCTCCAACATGGTCTCCAATTCGCTGCGTCGCGCTTCCAGGGTAGCGTTGGCGGCTGAAAGCTGTAGGTTGGAGGTCTCGACCGCGAGGCGGCTCTGCTCCAGATCGGAGGCCATGTGGTTGAAGCTGCGCACCAGTTCGCCCAGCTCTTCGGTGGCGCTCTCGCCCACCCTGCGGGCGTAGTCTCCGGCGGCGATGGCCTCCATGGCGTCGGCCAGCGCCTCCACCGGCCTGGTCACCTGCTTGGAGAGGTGGAGCGCGAGCCAACTGCACGCGAAGAGCGCCAGCGTGGTCATCAGCAGCAGGAGCAGCATGTAGAGGTTGCGCACCTGACGTTGACTTCGGTGGATGCTCCAGTAGACGTCGACTGCCTTTTGCAGATCGGTCATGGTGGCTGACATGCCGAAGGGCGTGGGAATACCGACGACAACGATGCCCCCCTGCTTCATGCCGGCGGTGCCAAGCGAGTAGTCGGTGTCGCCCTGGGAGAAGATGGGAAGATCGTTGCGCTGGGCCGCAGCCAGAATAGCGGCATCGTAGGACTCGTCCACCACACGATCATCGCCGGGTCTATGGACGGACGGCGTCTCGGACACGCCGTCATTGTCCTCGTCGCTGGAACTCTGTTGCGGGACCCAGGGTTTTACATGGGCCGGCACGCCGGTGCGCTGCGGCATTTGGAAAGAGGCAATGGCGCGGCCATCGCGGTAGACGATGGCAAAGCCGTTCTGCAAGCTGATCGCATGCTGGTGCAGAACGCTGTCGATGCCTACCAGGTCCGGCGCGCTCTGCTTCCCTTCGGCTCCCTCCCAGATGCTCTCGGTTACGTCCAGCGTAAGTGCAATCGACTCCGCTTCGGCACGGGCGTTGGCCGAGGTGTACTGGGCAAGCTGCAGCGCCATGCGGCTGGAGTCGTTCTGTATCTGGGTCACCGGCTGCGAGAACCAGGTATTGACGGAGCGATTCATCAGACTGTAGCTAAAGAGAAACATGAAGACGATAGGGACCAGCGAGACCAGTACAGCTCCCCATAGCATGCGGGTGCGCAGGCGCGTTCCCATCACGCTGCTGCGCTGGTCGGCGTAGAGCTTGAGAACATTGCGCGCCAACAGGAGAAGCACCGCGACAAAGATCAGAAATACCAGAGCGGAGAGGCCGGTAAAGACCACAATCTCACCCGTGGTGGCCGGGTTGAGGAACTTCAGATTGAAGGCGGTCAGCGCGGTGAGGGCCGCCAGCAGAGGAAGCGCAACTGAGGCAAGCAGGATGATGACGCTCTTCCTCCGGCTTGCGCTTCTGCCCATAGTGATCGGCCTCCTCGCGGTGAGACGATTATAGGCGGGATGGGCCTTGGTTTCGCTAAACCGCCTCGGCGACCGCCTGCCAGTCGCGCTGCTGTGAGTCGGCGACCGGCTTACAGGTGAGCGTGCCGTGGATGGTATTGACGCCCTGGGCGATGTCTGCGTCCTGGCGGATGGCGGCGTTTGCTCCCATGTTCGCCAACTTCAGCAGGTAGGGGAAGGTAGCGTTGGCGCGAGCCAAACCGTACCGGATAAACAAGATCGGAGAACGGACAGCTTCCCTTCCCCGGCAGCCATCGGCGCAAGGCCGTACAATAAGAAGAATTGATTTTCTTTCTCAGGAATAAGTTGCCTCATGTCTTCTGACGGATATCAAATGCGGTACTCGCGCATCCACAACATGCGCTCGTTGTTCAGTCTCTTTTCCAACGATCTGGCCATTGACCTGGGGACCGCGAACACGCTCGTCTACGCGCATGGCAAGGGCATCGTGGTTAACGAGCCCTCCATCATCGCGGTCAACACGCTGACCAACGAGGTGGAGGCGGTCGGCAAAGAGGCCAAGGAGATGCTCGGCCGCACGCCGGGCAACATTGTGGCCATCAAGCCCATGAAGGACGGCGTCATCGCCGACTTCCGCCACACCGAGAAGATGCTGAACTACTTCATCATGAAGGCGCACAACAACCGCAAGCGCATGGTGCATCCGAGGATTGTGATCGGTGTGCCGTCGGAGATCACCCAGGTGGAGAAGCGGGCAGTCATGGATTCGGCCTACCGCGCGAAGGCCAGTGAAGTCCACCTGGTCGAACAGGCGATGGTGGCGGCCATCGGCGCTGGGCTGCCCATCACCGAGCCGGGAGGCAATATGGTGGTGGATATCGGCGGCGGGACCACGGACATCGCGGTCATCTCGCTTTCGGGCATCGTCTATTCCAAGTCGGTGCGCATGGCCGGCAACCAGATGGACGAGGCCGTGGTGACCTACCTGAAGCGCAAGTACAACCTGCTGATCGGCGAGCGCACGGCGGAGCAGATCAAGATGCAGCTTGGCTCGGCCTTCCCGCTGGACAGGCCGATCACCATGGAGATCAAGGGGCGCAACCTGATCGAGGGTGTGCCCAAGACGATCACCATCGAGGACTCCGAGGTGCGCGAGGCGCTCGCGGAGTGCGTCTCGACCATCATCAACGCCATCCGCGTGGCGCTGGAACGCACTCCGCCGGAGCTCTCGGCCGACATCTCCGACCGCGGCATCGTCCTCACCGGCGGCGGCGCGCTGATCAAGAACTTGGACAAACGCATTCGCGAAGAGACCGGCCTGCCGGTGTCGATCGCCGACGACCCGCTGGCGTCGGTGGTGCTGGGAACGGGCAAGATGCTCTCCGATTTCAAGCTACTGCGCAAGATCTCGATCGACTGACCTGATGCCGCGTAAGATGGAGTCCGGGCGCCTTTACCCTAAGGCGGTATGCGAGGCGAAAGCATATTCGAAGAACCTGGTTTCACCAGAAGGTCGCCGCAGTGATAAGCTATTGAGTAGAAGCAGTGAGTCACGGCAGCGACGGGGGACCTGAGTCCTACTATGCCTGCCCCTTTCACCCCTCGCTATACAGGCGACGTCGGATTCGGCCGGATGTGCCGAGTGAAGGTTGCTGCAATTCAGGATTGGAGTTTCATCATGGCAGCCAAATGTGACATTTGCGGCAAAGGCCCGCAGTTCGGTAACAACGTCTCGCACGCCAACAACACCACGCGGCGCCGCTGGAACGTGAACCTTCACCCGGTAAAGGCATCGGTTGCTGGCGGAAGCAAGCGCATCCGTGTATGCAGCAGCTGCATCAAAACGGGCAAGGTCGTCAAAGCTTAGTCAGAGTTATTTGGATAGAGTAAGGACGCCCCGGCTGAGAGGTTCGCTGCTGGGGCTTTTCGTGTCTGTCAGGAATGCCGTTGCGCGCGGCGTTTGACCTTGCGCGGTGCTGAAATCTATTTTTTCTTTTACTACGTTATTTCTTTTCGAAGGCGAGCGAGGCGCTGTTGATGCAGTAGCGCAGGCCGGTGGGCTGCGGGCCGTCGGTGAAGACGTGGCCGAGGTGCGCGCCGCAGGTGGAGCAGGTGACTTCGATGCGCCGCCGCCCCAGCGACAGGTCCTCGTGCTCGTCGATGGCGTCGGGCGACTGGGGCAGCCAGAAGCTGGGCCATCCGCAGCCTGAATCGAACTTGGTGTCGGATGTAAACAGAGGCGCATGGCACGCCCCGCAGTGGTAGCTGCCGTCGTCGTGGGTATCCACCAGTGCGCCGGTAAAGGGCCGCTCGGTCCCCTTCTGGCGCATCACATGGAACTGCTCCGGGGTGAGTAGCTCGCGCCACTGCTCCTCCGTCTTCCGCACCTTCTGCCTTGGCACAGCACCGCTCTTTTCCGTTGCGCCCAAACCGGGGGTCGAATCCGCCATCTGTGAAGTCCTCCCGCCACATTCGATGCGCCGATTCGCGCAACGATTTCAACTCACTCCTATGTTAACGGTTGTGTGGCGATCACATCGATCTCCACCAACGCGTCCTTGGGCAAGCGCGCCACCTCGACGGTAGACCGCGCTGGCGGCACCACGCCCTCCGGCGCAAAGTACCGGGCATAGACCTCGTTCATGGCGGCGAAGTCGCTCATGTTCTTGAGGAAGACGGTGGTTTTGACGACGTTGGCCATGTCCAGGTCTGCCTCCTCCAGCACGGCGGCGAGGTTGTCGAGCACACGCTTGGTCTGCTCGCGTATGCCTCCGGCGATCAGCGCTCCGCTGACCGGATCGAGCGCAACCTGGCCGGAGGTAAATAGCAGATCGCCGACGCGCACCGCCTGCGAGTAGGGGCCGATTGCCCGGGGGGCCTGAGTGGTCGAAATCATCGTCTTGGTCTGTGCCATATCGCGCCTTCGTCTTCTGGGGTCTTGAGAATGGCTCGATTGTCGCGCTTGCAACTGTCTTTCGCAAGCAATCTTCCTATACATCTTACCGGCTGGTGCATTCCGCCGATTCGGCTGCCGGTACAATCAGGGCATACGAGTAGGATGGACGGAGTCTGCCGGGTCTTGTTCGCCGCAATGGAGGGAAATTTGCGCGCAGAAAGAGAATACGATGGCGGCAATGCGGAAACGCAGGTAAACGCTGCGTTATTGGTCTATACGTTGCTGATGGTATTGGTCACCTCGGTGAGCTGGACCATCTACTGGCTCAGCGGTTTCTTTATGATGCGCCCGCTGTTCGGCAAATACGACCAGTTTCACGACCTGACGAACTATATCGGCAAGACCGCGCATCTGTATCATGGAGCCGCAGCGCTGGGTAGCGGATATCCCGTATTCAACTATCCTCCCCCCGGGGCCTTCGTCTTCAAGGTGCTGCTCTACGCTGTCCCTGGCCATCCTGTTCGGCCCTACCTCGTTTTTTTAGCTGTCTCTATTCTGGGTTTCGCGCTGGTGACATGGAGTGCCGGTCGCGCCAACCGGGCGATTCGGATCGCTGCCGCCGCCGCGATCGTCGTTACCGCCGTATTGGGCTATCCGATGTGGTTCGTCGCCGACCGAGGCAATACTGAGGGCGTCGTTTGGGCGCTGGCAGCAGCGGGTCTTTGCTTTCTGCTACGAGGGAGAACCCACACGGCTGCCGTGCTGATCGGGCTCTCGGCCGCGATCAAGCCGTTTACCATCCTGTTTCTTCTGCTTTTACTACGCCATCGCAAGTACAAGGAGGCGGCACTTGGTCTGGCGACCGCGGGCCTGGCGGTGATTGCGGCACTGACGGCCCTGGGACCCAATCCATGGAGGGCGTATGAGGACCTGAAGCCCGGCATCTCTCTCTATGCGAGCGGTTACATTATGAACCTGCTGCCAGTCGGCGAAATGCGCTTCAACCACTCCCTGCTCGATGGGATGAAGTCAGCCGCGGTGACCGTCAAGATGGGCGGCATTCATCCTATCAAGGCGCTTGATGAAGTGACAGGATTGCGCGCGGAAACTGGAGGTTGGCACGGAGTGCGTAAGATAGTGCGCGTCTACCCGTTTGTCGCGATCCTAGGGCTTGGGTCATTGTTCGTCGTCTTCTTTAAGATGCCCATACTCAATCAGTTGACCGCGCTGGCAGTGGCGATTGCGATATTCCCGCCAGTCGCAGGAGAATATACGCTGCTTCATCTCTATGTACCGTTTGGAGCGCTGTTGGTGTTCCTTACGCGCGAGGTGGCCACCGGCAAGGTAGTTTTTTCTTATGCCACCATGCTTACGCTCGCCGCAATCTACGGGCTTCTGTTCTCTCCGCTGACGTTCCTGATGCTCTACGAGGGAGACGCCAAGTTGTTGCTGCTGCTTGCGCTGCTGGTTGTGGCGGCACGGTCGCCCATGCGCAGCGAGTATTTCGACCAAGTGCCACACGGGGTGATCCAATGACAACGGAGATAGAACTCAGCGTGATCGTGCCTTGTTTCAACGAAGAGGCCGTGTTGGAGGAATGCCAGCGAAGACTATCCAGCGTACTGGCGAGTATGGGGAGTCCCTATGAATGCGTCTACGTGGACGATGGATCGTGCGATCGCACATGGCATCAAATGCGCAAGATGCACCAGGAGCAGCCTGGAGTGGTGGTGGCGGTGTCGCTCTCGCGCAACTTCGGGCACCAGCCGGCGGTGAGCGCGGGACTGACGCTGGCCCGCGGCAAGGCGGTGGTGATCATCGACGCCGACCTGCAGGACCCCCCTGAGTTGATTCCCGAGATGGTGAAGCTCTGGCGCGGGGGCAACGACGTTGTGTATGGGGTGCGCGCGAGCCGCGAAGGGGAGTCACACTTCAAGCTGCTATCGGCAAGGCTGTTTTACAGTATTATCAAACGGATATCCGACGTGGCGATTCCTACGGACACCGGCGACTTTCGACTGATCGACCGCCGCGTGGTGGATGTGATGCTGAGCATGCCGGAACGCCACAGGTTCCTGCGGGGAATCTGCAGCTGGGCTGGATTTGTGCAGACGCCGTTCCCCTATAAGCGCTCTGCCCGCTTTGCCGGAGTTACTAAATATCCATTCAAGAAGATGATGACCCTGGCCCTGGATGGAATCCTATCGTTCTCCGTGGTTCCCCTGCGCCTGCTGACCATCGCCGGAGGCCTGACGGCCATCCTCGCGATTCTGGGCATTCTGTATGCGTTGGCCGTGCGCACGCTGACCCACGAGTGGGTGGCGGGATGGGCGACGCTCTTTATTGGACTCTTGTTTTTTAGCGGTTTGCAGATGATAAGCCTGGGGATCGTGGGAGAGTACATCGGGCGAATCTACACCGAGGTCAAGCAGCGCCCTCTGTTTGTGATTCGCGATGTGATCCGCTCGGCTTGAGCGCGCGGAATTTCAGTCCACAACGTAAACGTCGTAGGTCTCGTCGTTGTCGGAGACCGGGCCGAAACTTTGGATGAGCTTCGTCGATGCCTGGAAGCGGCGGACCTGCTCTGGCGTAGTCGATAATTCCCAATCGTAGGCCTCGGGTATGACCTGGGCCGGTGCGGAGGGGTCGAGCCGGTCGAGCAGGAGAACGATCACGGGCCTACCCGTCTGCGCTCGGAGCTGTTGCGCGCAGTTCAGGATGTCGTCGAGGCTGAGTTTCAGCGTGGCTTTGGTCGTAAAGTGAACGATGTTGCCGAAGCGATGCTCGCGCATGAGGAAGGTGGGGTTAGGGAGATAGTACGGCAGGGCCTCCAATTCATAATCCGGATCGGCGACGATGACGGCGTCTCGGAGCTGGGGGGTACCGGAGATCAATTGACCCAGGTCGCGGGCGCGGCCTTCGGGAGCGACGTGGAGCATAAGCGGCACGACAGCTCGGAGTCCATCGTAAGACTGCAGGGTCAGGAGAATGACGAACATCGCATAGCCTGAGGTCTGGATGGCGCGGATGACCGGGCGGCCCCGCTGCGAAAGACTCGAAGCATTCTGCTGGCCGTCGCGGCCGGCGATCCAATACATCGTGACCAGGAAGATCAACCAAAGGGCCTCGTGGCGATAGAGGCCTGGATAGAGAACATTGAAGAAAAGCGTGAAGCCGATCAGCGCAGTCCAGGTGGCGAGCAAGGCGGCAGGGCGTCGAACCAAACCCAGGGTGCTGCCGTACAGGAGCGCCGACATGAGCACCTTGAATAATTTCAAATAAGGCTGGTGCGACAGTGAGAAATGCCCTATCACTTGCTGAAGCGAGCCGAATATAAGGAGGTTGCTGAAGGACTGCGCCGGCAGGACCAGCGATTTTATCAGATGAAGCAGGAACGCAATGCCATGCGGGCGGCCGATCGCGCCGGAATCGTTGATGGTTGGCAGCACCGTGACCGCGCAGAGAATGATGCCGAAGACGGCGATGGCGGC
>Ga0326728_10019758_pt1 | contig 12998 bp, 14 predicted proteins | sample MB3enrmetagenome_FD_207602 | JGI IMG/M metagenome (GOLD analysis project Ga0326728, IMG submission 207602) | Lab enriched peat soil microbial communities from McLean, Ithaca, NY, United States - MB31MN | ecosystem: Environmental > Terrestrial > Soil > Wetlands > Peat | place: USA: New York...
GCATTTGAGGTGGTACTGAGTTCTCCGTAGGCCCGTGAACGGCCGAACGGCATCCACCCCCGGGAATCGGGGATGGGTGGACGACGGGGAAATCTTGGGACTAGTCCTGAAACACTGGGGGGCGAGGCCGGGCGAACCCTTTGGGTCAAACACCGACACCAGCCCCAACAGCTTCAGCGAGCCTGCTATCGAGTTGGTTATGAAGCGCCATCCAGCGCTTCCGCTGCCTTCGAAGATGCGGCTCCAATCATTGGCGGCCGGATACGCACGGCGAAAAGTCCGGCGGGAGACCGCAGGCCCCGGCCGCCGCAACGTACCTTTTCAACCCCCCCGCGTGCCCGCAGTGTCTTCGTCCCACCCCCCGATTTGACTTGCCCTCCACCCCTTGGTTATCCTGAATTTTTCGCGGTAGAGGCGCGGCGGCCATCAGTAGCCCGGCTGGAATTCCGATAGAGCTTCGGAAGCCGGGGCCGAAAGGGGCCGACGGTTGTTCCGCCGAAACCGGGGTGGAAAGCTCGTTCCTTCCGGTTGGGGAGCCCGGCTAATACCGGCTCACTGTCACCCGTTTCTCCGGCGGGTGGAGCGCTATCGGGAATGGAGGCCGCGTGCACCCGGCGGTTCTCTTCTTCTCTTTCGCTTTCCTCCCCCGGTTGGCAGCTTATGAACGTTTTCGAACTCACGCGCGCGCTGGTCGATATCGAATCGATCACCAACAACGAGGAGCCCATCGGCAATTATCTTTACGACTGCCTGTCGCCGCTGGCTGCCCGGTTTGACGGCCGCCTGGAGCGCCTCGAAGTCGAGCCGCGCCGCTTCAACATCTTCGCGCAGTGGGGGCACACTCTCACCGTCACGCTTTCCACCCACATGGATACCGTGCCTCCCTTCTTCGCCTCGCGCGACGATGGCGAGCAGATCTGGGGGCGCGCCGCCTGCGACGCCAAGGGCATCATCGCCTCCATGATCAAGGCCGCCGAGGCGCTGCTCGAGGCCGGCCAGCGCAATTTCGGCCTCCTCTTCGTGGTGGGCGAAGAGCGCAACAGCGCCGGCGCTTACCGCGCCGCCCAGACGCCGCGCGGCGGGCGCTACATCGTCAACGGCGAGCCCACCGGGAACAAGATGGCGCTGGGTTCCAAAGGCGCGCTGCGCTATGAGGTGGTGGCCGCCGGCAAGATGGCCCACTCCGCCTACCCCGAGCTGGGCGATTCGGCCATCCACAAATTGATCGACGCGCTCGCCGATATGCGCCGCATGGCGCTGCCCGTGGATCCACTCCTGGGAGCGAGCACTCTCAACATCGGCACGCTCTCCGGCGGCCGCGCGCCCAACGTGATCGCCGATGAAGCCCGCGCCGACATCATGATCCGCCTGGTAGGCGATCCCGCCGAAACCAAAGCTGCCCTGGCCCGCGCCGCTCAGGGCCGCGCGGAGTTGCGCCAGGTCATCGAAATCCCCGCGCTTCGCCTCAACTCGGTGGACGCGATCCCCACCACGGTAGTGGCCTTCACCACCGATATCCCGGCTTTCGGCGGCCAGTGGGGCGAGCCGTTCCTGATCGGGCCGGGTTCCATCCACGTGGCGCACACGCTCGAGGAGCGCGTCGCCAAATCGGAATTGATCGAAGCCGTCGAACTCTATCAACGGATCGTAAAGCACTTATGCAAACGCGAATCGAAGTAGGCATTCTGGGCGCCACCGGAATGGTGGGGCAGCATTTCGTCAAGTTCTTGCAGGGTCACCCCTGGTTCCACCTCAAGTGGCTGGGCGCCAGCGACCGCTCCGCCGGCAGGAAGTACGCCGACGCCATGACGTGGCACCTCGCCGGCGGCACGCCGGATACGGTCGCGGACCTCACCGTGGAAGATTGCAAGCCCGGCAACGCTCCGCGGCTGCTGTTCTCCGCCATGGATGCGTCGGTAGCCACGGAAATCGAGCGCGCCTTCGCCGAGGCCGGCCACGTCGTCGTCTCCAACTCCCGGAACCATCGCATGGAGCGCGATGTGCCGCTGCTGGTTCCCGAGATCAATCCCGATCATCTGAAGCTGGTGCCGGTGCAGCAGCGCGCGCGCGGCTGGAAAGGGCAAATCGTCACCAACCCCAACTGCTCCACGGTGGTGCTCACCATGGGCCTGGCGCCGCTCAAACCGTTCGGCATCACTAAGGTGATCGCCACCACGCTGCAAGCCATTTCGGGCGCGGGCTATCCGGGCGTGGCCTCCATGGACATTGTGGGCAACGTCATCCCCTTCATCGGCGGCGAAGAGGAAAAGATGCAGCAGGAGACGCAGAAGATCCTGGGCGAATTCCGCGGCGACCACGTCGAGCCGCTGCCCGCCCGGGTGAGCGCCCACTGCAATCGCGTGCCGGTGGTCGATGGCCACACCGTCACCGTCTCGGTGGAGTTTTCCGCCAAGCCCTCGGAGGCCGATTTGCGCCACGCCTTCGACGCTTTCACCGGCGTTCCGCAGCAGCGCCGGCTTCCCAGCGCGCCGCTCCGGCCCGTCATCTACCTGGAGCAGGCCAACCGCCCGCAGCCGCGCAAGGACGCCGAGCGCGACCGCGGCATGGCGGCCTTCATCGGCCGCCTGCGCCCCTGCCCGGCGCTGGATTATAAGTTCGTCGCCCTGGGCCACAACACCGTGCGCGGCGCCGCCGGCGCGGCCGTGCTGAATGCCGAGCTGATGCATTCGGAAGGGATGCTGGACTGATGATCGTCATGAAGTTCGGCGGCACGTCGGTCGAGTCCGCCGCCGCCATCGAGCGCGTCGCTCAAATCGTCCAGGCGCGCGAAGAGCGCCGGCCCGTGGTGGTGGTCTCCGCCATGGGCAAGACCACCAACCGGCTGCTGGCCATCGCCGCCGCCGCCATTGCCGGCCAGCGCGAGGAATACATCCGCCAGATCCAGGACCTGCGCGATTACCATTCGCGCGAGGCCCGCCTGGCGACCAGCCTCGACCAGCGCGCCGAGCTCGAACGCACCCTCGACGAGCACTTCCAGGAACTCACCGAGCTGGTGAAGGGCCTGGCGGTGCTGGGCGAGCTGACGCCGCGCTCCATCGACGCCATCTCGAGCTACGGCGAGCGGCTCTCCAGCTTGATCGTGACGCTGGCGTTCCAGCGCTTCGGGGTAGTGGCCGTGCATCTCGATGCGCGCCGGGTGATCGTCACCGACCAGCGCCACACCCAGGCCACGCCCGATTTCGCCGAGACCGATGCGCGCCTCGCGGCCGCCATCCCCGCCCTGGCTCGGGAAGGCGTGGTGGTCATGGGGGGATTCATCGGCTCGACCAAAGACGGCGTCACCACCACCCTGGGCCGCGGCGGCTCCGATTTCACGGCTTCGATTGTGGGCGCGGGCATCGGCGCCGAAGAAATCCAGATCTGGACCGACGTGGACGGCATGCTCACCGCCGACCCCACCATTCTGCCCGGCGGCCATCGCGTCAAAACCATTTCCTTCGCCGAAGCCGCCGAGCTGGCTTATTTCGGCGCCAAGGTGCTCCACCCCGCCACGGTTCTGCCCGCCATCCGCAAGAGCATCCCCGTGCTCATCCTGAATTCGCGGCGGCCCGAAGTGCCCGGCACGCGCATCGTGGCCCAGGCCGTCCCCTGCGCCAACGCGGTCAAGTCCATCGCCTGCAAGCGCAAGATCGCGCTGGTGAACATACATTCCACACGCATGCTGATGGCGCACGGCTTCCTGCGCCGCATCTTCGAAGTCTTCGACCGCTTCGAAACGCCGGTGGACATGGTGGCCACCTCCGAGGTCAGCGTTTCCCTCACCATCGACAATCCCGCGCGCCTCCACGACATCGTGGCCGAGCTCCAGCAATTCGCCGAGGTGGATATCGAAAGGGACCAGGTGATTGTCTGCCTGGTGGGCGACAACATCCGCCATACTCCGGGAGTGGCCCGGCGCATTTTCAACGCCCTCGGCGGCATCAACATCCGCATGATTTCGCAGGGCGCGTCGCTCCTCAACATCAGCCTGGTGGTGGCCGAATCCGACCTGTTCCGCGCGATCCCGGCGTTGCACGAAGAGTTCTTCGCCGAGCTTGATCCGGAGGTGTTCGAACGAGCGGAGGCCGTCCATGCCTGAGCTGGCCATCGTAGGTTACGGCAAGATGGGAAAGCTGGTGGAGCAGCTTGCCCCGGAGTACGGTTTCGCCGTGGCGCTCAAGCTCGACGAATTCAACAACACGGCCTTTGAAGGTCTCACGCCGGAAAATTTCCGCGGCATCGACGTGGCCATCGATTTTTCCATCCCCTCGGCGGTGCCTCGCAACGTGGAGGGAATCGCAGCTCTGGGCGTCAACCTGGTGATCGGCACCACCGGCTGGCTGGAGCACCTGGAAGCCGTTCAGGCCGCCGTGGCCCGGCATGGCATCGGCCTGGTCTGGAGCCCCAACTACTCGGTGGGCGTGAACGCGTTCTTCAAGCTGGTCGCGGAGGCCGCCCGCCTGCTGGCATCCCAGCCGGAGTACGGCGCCTGGGCTTGGGAGATCCACCATTCCACCAAGAAGGACGCGCCCTCAGGCACGCTGCTGAAGCTGGTGGATGAGATGAAGAAGGCGGGATACGCGCGGCCCATCGACACCGGTTCCAGCCGCGCGGGCGCGCACCCCGGCACCCACGAAATTGGCTTCGATTCGTCCGCCGACACCATTACGTTGCGGCACACCGCCCGCAGCCGCGAAGGATTCGCCCGCGGCGCCCTGAAAGCGGCGGGCTGGCTGATAGGCAAGAAAGGTTTTTACGAGTTCAGTGAAATAGCGTTCAGCAGTCAGCGATCAGCGATCAGCTAAACCCGGCGCGTTCGAAGTCCCAGGTATTAGCTGAAAGCTGAAAGCTGACAGCTTAGGAGGCTCACATGTTCACAGGCTGCGGCACCGCGCTGGTAACTCCCTTCCGGCGCGATCTTTCGCTGGATGAAGAAACGCTGCGCGCGTTGGTCCGCAGGCAGATCCAAGCCGGCGTCAACTTCCTGGTCCCCTGCGGGACCACCGGCGAAAGCCCCACGCTCACCCGCGCCGAGCATCTGCGCGTGGTCGGGATCGCGCTCGAAGAGGCCCGCGGCAAGGTCCCCGTACTGGCCGGCGCCGGCGGCTACAACACCAGCGAGGTGATCGAGCTGGCCCGCGAGCTGGAGCGCATGGGCGCGGCCGGCATCCTCTCGGTGACGCCCTACTACAACAAGCCCACCCAGGAAGGCCTGTACCAGCACTACAAAGCCATCGCCTCCTCCGTCGGCCTGCCCATCGTGGTGTACAGCGTGCAAAGCCGCACCGGCGTGAACGTCGAGCCGGCCACCATGGCGCGCCTGGCCGCCATCGAAAACATCGTGGGCGTGAAGGAGGCTTCCGGCAACCTCGGGCAGGTGGCTACTATCCTGAACGAGGTCCCTTCCAGCTTCACCGTGCTCTCGGGCGACGACGCCGTCACCATCCCCGTGATGGCGCTGGGCGGGCGCGGCATCGTCTCCGTGGTTTCCAACCAGATTCCCGGCGAAATGACCGAGCTCGCACAGGCTTGCCTGCGCGGCGATTTCGAAACCGCGCGCCGCCTCCAGGCCCGCTACCTTCCGCTGATGAACATCAACTTCGTGGAATCGAACCCCATTCCGGTGAAAGCGGCGATGGGGCTGATGGGGCTGCTCGAGCCGGTGTACCGTCTGCCTCTGGCGCCGCCCAGCCCCGCCAGCCTGGCGCGCATAGCGCAGGTTCTGGAGACCGCCGGTCTGCTGAGGAGGACCTCCGTTGCAAGCTGAAATCGAGCGTCTCTTCGACCAGAAACCCTCGTTCTACACGGACGAGGATTTCCTGCTGTTCGAGCGGTTCAAAGCCGCGCTGAACGAAGGCCGCGTGCGCGCGGCCGAGCCTTGCCCCGATACCCGCACCGGCTGGCGCGTGAATGCCTGGGTGAAAATGGGCATCCTGCTGGGCTTCCGCATGGGCGCGGTCATCGATATGTCGGTCGATTCCGAGCGCCAGCCGTTCTTCGACAAGTCCACATTTCCGGTCAAGCGCTTCACCCTCGAGAGCGGCGACGTGCGCATCGTGCCCGGCGGCTCCAGCATCCGCGACGGCTGCTATATAGGCAAAGGCGTCGTTTGCATGCCGCCCATGTTCATCAACGCGGGCGCCTGGGTGGACGACGGAACCATGGTGGATTCGCACGCCCTGGTGGGAAGCTGCGCGCAAGTGGGCAAGAACTGCCACATCTCGGCCGCCAGCCAGATCGGCGGCGTGCTGGAGCCGGTGGGCGCCATGCCGGTGATCGTGGAAGACGACGTCCTGGTGGGCGGCAATTGCGGCATCTACGAAGGCACCGTGGTCAAGCGCCGCGCGGTGCTGGGGACGGGCACTATCCTCAATCGCTCGACCCCGGTCTACGACCTGGTTCGCAACACCGTTTACCGCCCCACCGATGACGAGCCGCTCATCATCCCGGAGGCGGCGGTGGTCGTGGCCGGTGCGCGCGCGCTGCCGAGCGGCCCGGGTAAAGACTGGGGAATCTCGGTCTACACTCCCGTGATCGTGAAATACCGGGACGCCCGGACCGACACCAAGATCCAGCTTGAAGATTTACTAAGATAGGCATCGCAGAGCTTACTTCAGTTTCCTCGCTTTCTCGAAGTCTTCTTTGAGCCTGGCCGTAATCTTGTCCGCCACGTCCGCGCTGGCGCCGCGGAACTTGGCGCCCAGGCTCTCCTCGGTGGCGGACCAGATGACATCCCCGTCCTTGTTCACCAGGCGCACCGCGGCGATGGCTTCGTGACGCCGCTCGGCCGAATGGTCGGATTCGTTTTCCCCCACGCCGAGGCCGGCGGAATCGCCCCGCGCAACCCGATTGCTGCCGCTGGTTCGCACGCCCAGGTTGGCATGCGCGTTGATGCTGTCCGAGGAAGTGTGCACATCCGTGAACACCAGGTCTTCGGAGGCGCCGCGCAGCACGACGTCGGCGCGCTCCTGGTTCTCCGTGAGGATGAAAAGCTTGGCGCCATCCAGGCTGCTGATGAGGATGTCGCGCATCTGCGCGGCGGTTTCGCCTCCCGTGAGCCGGTCCACGTAAACGCGCCGGATGGAGAGCAACTGGCGGAGGCCGGCGGCTTCGATGGCGGCCGGCGAGGGCGGACCGTCGGCGCCGGACCCAGAGGGCACCCCAGCCGCCACGCCCAGCAGAAGAATCAGCGGCATACTCGTCATTTGTTACCCTTTCTGGCCTCGTCGTCCTCGTAGTCGACCCGGCGGCCGGTGCGCGCCTCCAGGCTGGCCAGCACCCACCGGATGTCGCCCTTTTCCACCCGCAGCACGAGCGCCTGCTGCTGGCCTCCGCCGTCCAGGTATCCGATGGTGACGAAATGTTTGCGTGCCTTGCTGAGCAGGAGCAGCGGCGAAACCAGGATCGCGGCGGCGTAGCGGCGGCTCACGGTCTGGCCATACTCCAGGGTGTCGATCTTCTGGAACGGGATGCGCAGCTCGGTCTCGCCGCAACGGAACACCAGCGCCTCGGCGCCGGTCAAGTCCAGGCGCGCGCTGGCTTTGGAAGAGACTCCGGGGAGGGTCCCGCCCATGAACTGCGCCTTGACACCCGTCTCGGCGGCGGTGAGGGCCACGGCACTCGCCAGCAGCAAGCAGATTCGGAGCATTGGTTGTGCTAAGGGGAGTGGCGGCGGATGGGCGTAGTTCTCAAGAATTGTTGGTGGGGTACGCTTTAGCTTGCCGGCCGGTCGTCAAATCTGGCCGGCGGCCAGCAGATCGAGCAGTTTGCGGGCATTGACGATCTTGGTGGCCTGGTAGTCTTTCTTGAAATGCTTGAGGTTGCCAGTAATGAGGAATGCCGCTTGGGCGGCATCGGCGCATTCGTAGAAACGGTTGTCAGATTCGTGGTCGGAAATCTCGAGAATCCGTGCAGGACGGAACAGGCTGCCGGCTTTTTCCAGTTGCCGCAAAACCGTGGCGACTTCTTCCGGCTGGAATTTGAATTTTGGACTTGACAGCACCCGGCCATACTCTGCCAACACCAGCGGCGAAACGCAGAGCAAGAGCCTCCCCGCCAAGGCCAGCCGCAGGATCTGGTCTTCCGGGCCTTGGCGCTTGAGCAAGGCTGAAACCACCACATTCGTGTCAAGCACTACGCGGGGTATCATCGGCTGGATTGTCTAATATTCTCGTGCGGGTGGCGCCTGACTTTGGCGATCTCAGCGTCAATCTGGTTCATGGTAAGCCTGTTCGTACCCCGGCGCCTGGAAGAGGCCTGGATATCTTTGAGCCACTGGGGCGCCGGCGCCATGGTGTCGACGTAATCCTTGATGCTCATGATGACGACACTCGGTTCGCCGCGGCGGTCCACCACAAAACGCTCATTATTCTTGGTCGCCCTCCTGAGGATCTGCCCGAGCTGTGTGCGCGCAGTCAGGGCGGAGACGACATTGTTCATGGGCTTGGAAGTCTGTTTCATCATAAACCTTCCTTGAACTGATTAATCAGTTCAGCTTTAGTATAGCGGATTGCGGATTCCGAGGGCTGCCGATCACCGTGTAGTACAGGTCCGGCGCTGCCGAAGCGCGGCGCCTTCGAGCGTCCGGATATATAATGTAGTGTCCGAACAGGGATTAAAGGAGGAAAACGAGATGAAACGTCATGTTCATGTGGCGCTGCTGGCGGTGCTGGCTTTGGCGCCGCTGATCGCCCAAACGCCGCAGGGCTGGAAGATGCGCGTCGATCGCAGCGCGGCAGCGTCGGACCCCGACGCCCCCGGCCCGATCAAGTTCGTAACCATGGGAGCGGGCTTCCACGCCACCAATCCGCAAGCGGCGGTCTACTGGAATCCGGCCAATACCGCGACCGGCGCTTATACCCTCAAGGGCACGTTCACGCTGATGAAGCCGAGCGGCCACACCAACTATTACGGCCTGGTGTTTGGCGGCAGCGGTCTCGAAGGCGCGGACCAGGCCTATCTGTACTTTGTGGTGGCGCAGGACGGGACGTGGCTGCTCAAGAGCCGCGCCGGCGCCGCCACCCCCATCATCGCGCCTAAGACGCCCAACGACGTGGTGAAGAAACCGGACGCCAGCGGACAATCCGTCAATGCCCTGGAAGTGCGCGTGGGCGCCGACAAAGTCGACTTCGTGGTGAACGGCGTAGTAGTGCACTCGGAAGCCAAAATCGGATCGATGGCCAAGACCGACGGCATCTACGGCATCCGCATCAACCACCTCCTCGAGGTTCAGGTAGACGGGTTCGGGGTGTCGAAGTAGCGGCCGGACTCAGCAGCACCTGGCTGGCGGGCATATTCAGTTGGCGCTCGGGACTCTGGCGGCGTCATCGACCACGACAACTTCCACTGGGCCGCGACGGCTTTCGATTCTGAGCCCCAATTGTTCCCGCAGGGCTCTTTGCCATAGGGTGAACGAATCGGTGCCCAACTCGGGTTTGACGTCGACGGTGAGGTCGTAATCGCCGGGGAGTTCTGTTCTATCCAATACCGGAATGGCAGGGCCCCCGGCTCTGCCTGGTTGGGTTGGATCGTCCAGTATCGGGATAGAGAACTGAACCGCGAGGAAGTCCGCGAACCGGCGCATATCCCCATGGAAATGAAATCCCGCTCCGGCTTTAGCGGTTTCTCCGCTCTTCCCTGAGTGGACCTCGGCACCGGCCTTGTCAGCCAGCAGTTCGTATACCCGCATTTCCCTCGTTTCGCGATGCTGCTTCAGGTTGAACCGCTCGGCGAGGAGTGTGCGGAGCATCAGGTCCAACTGCTCCCGATTGGCGTGGCCGCCTGTCCGCGCTTCGATGTCGTACTCGTTCTGATCGAGCCAGCCTGGTCCGACCACTTGACGCACCTGGAGGAGATATGCCTCGGATACAAGGCGCCTCAGCGTGGCATTTCTGGCGGTGATCCCGGAAGGCAAGACCGTAAACTGATTGTTGTAATCCGCTCCGATCTGACGCTGGCTGGGTTTGACCGATGCGACTTCAAATGCGGGTGTTCCTGGAGCCTGCCCAGCGGCCGCCGAACTCAGCAGGAATAACAAACCAGGGAACAGCCATGCACGCATGCCCTTCAATTTAGTCTTGCCTCATCTCGCACGCAACTCTGTACACCTGGCCGTATTGTCGCCACCCCGCTCTCAGCAGCACCTGGCTACGGCGCATCGGGCCCTCTGCCGCTCTTCGGAGAAGCGCCGCCATTCCGCAGCGGAGTGCGGGCACCCGCGTGCCGACAGGTGGCGCTGGTAGGCGCTCTCGTCGGCCAGCTCGCGCAGCAGCGCCAGAATGAACCTGCCCAGGCGCCTCATAACTCTTCCTCCCGCAATTGGGAAAGCACGAAGGGCGCTTCGCACACGCGGGCTTCCAAGGTGCCGCGCAGGATTCCTACCCAGACGCGCAGCGAATCCAGCAGGATGGTCGCCACCAGCACCAGGAAGACGCCGCACAGCACGGCGTCCAGGCGCGCATTGAAGATCAGCGCCTGGGTGGCCGCCGGATCGAGCGCCGCGCCGGCGCGCAGGGACGCTGCCAGCCGGTCCGCCTGCGCCAGAAAACCGACGGCCGGAATGGGAGAGAAGATTTTCTGCCACGCGGCGGTGAACGTCACGGCCACCAGCCAGGCCAGCGGCGCGCAGGTGATCCACAGGTATTTCGCGCCGTGCATCTTGAGCAAAATGGTGGTGGCCACGCACAGCGCAATTGCCGCCAGCAACTGGTTGGCGGTCCCGTAGAGCGGCCACAGCGAATTGATGCCGCCCAGCGGGTCGCGCACGCCCTGAATCAGGAAGTAGCCCCACGCCCCCACGATCAGCGCGCTGGTCGCAACCACGCCCGGCATCCAGCTTGTCCGGCCCAGCGGCTTCCAGGCGTGCCCCAGGAAGTCTTGCAGCATGAAGCGGCCCACGCGCGTGCCGGTGTCGAGGATGGTCAGGATAAACAGCGCCTCGAACATGATGGCGAAGTGATACCAGAAGCCGATCAACGCCCGCCCGCCGCCGCTGGTGGCAAAAATGCGGGCCATCCCCAGCGCCAGCGAAGGGGCGCCGCCGGTGCGGTAGAAGAGGGTCTGCTCGCCCACGTCGCGCGCCAGGCCGGTCATGTCCGCCACCGTCACCGGGAAGCCCCACGACGAAATGGTCTCGACCGCGGCGGCGGGCGTTGCGCCCACGGTGGCCGGAGGCGAGTTCACGGCGAAGTACACGCCCGGCTGGAGCACGCAGGCCGCAATCATGGCCATGATGGCGACGAAGCTTTCGAGCAGCATCGATCCATAGCCTATCGGCCGTGCATGCCCCTCTTTGGCGATCATTTTCGGGGTGGTGCCCGAGGCGACCAGCGCATGGAACCCGGACATCGCACCGCAGGCGATGGTGATGAAGCAGAAGGGGAAGATTTTGCCCGCGAAAATCGGCCCGGTGCCGTCGACGAAGCGGGTGAACGCCGGAAGCTGAAGCTCAGGCCGCACGAACAGGATGCCGACTCCCAGCATCAGGATCACCCCCAGCTTCACAAAGGTGCTGAGGTAGCCGCGCGGCGCCAGCAGCAGCCACACCGGGAGCGCGCTGGCCAGGAATCCGTACACGATGATGGCGATTGCCAGCGCCATGGCGCCGAGGGTAAACGGCGGAGCCAGGGCGGCCGATTGCGCCACGGAACGCCCCGCGAAGATCGCCGCCATCACCAGAACGACACCGATGGCGGTCGATTCCAGCACTTTGGCGGGCCGCCAGTAGCGCAGGTAGAGGCCCATGAACACGGCGATCGGTATGGTGGCCGCGATGGTGAACGTGCCCCACGGGCTGCCTTTCAGGGCGTTCACCACCACCAGCGCCATCACCGCCAGCATGATGATCATGATGAGCAGCACCGTAATCAAGGCGGTGAAACCGGCCACTTTGCCGATCTCTTCGCGGGCCATCTGGCCCAGCGATTTGCCGTCGCGCCGCATGGAAGCGAACAGGATGATGAAATCCTGCGCCGCCCCGCCCAGCACCGCGCCGATAATGATCCACAGCGTTCCCGGCAGGTAGCCGAACTGCGCCGCCAGCACGGGACCGACCAGGGGGCCCGGCCCGGCGATGGCGGCGAAGTGATGCCCGAGAAGAATCCACTTATTGGTGGGCTCGAAATCCTGGCCGTCGCGCAGCCGCTCGGCGGGCGTGGCGCGCCGGTCGTCGAGCGCCATCACGCGCGCCGCCAGGAACTTGGAGTAGAACCGGTAGCCGGTGGCATAAGAGCAGGCCGCCGCCAGCACCAGCCAGATGCTGTCGATGTGTTCGCCGCGATGGAGGGCGATCGCGCCCAGGCAGAACGCCGCCGCTCCGGCCACGGCGGCCCAGAATAGACGAGCCAGAAGCTTCACGCTCTAAAGTCTACTAAAACCGTTTCAGCGAGCGCAGCAGGGAAGCGGTGGTGCCGCCGGAATGCAGCTCCACCGAGTGAACGGGTTTCCAATTCTCGTCCATGGTCCCGATGTAGAGGGCGGTCGGGCGGCTGCCGCCCATCAGGATGACGGTGTACTTGCGGTCCGGGTAGCCGAGGGCGCGGCACTGGAGCTCGCCCGACTCGCTCTGCCAGCGGTCGGAGGAGGGCTTGCCCAGCTTCTGCACGGCGGCGAAGTAATCGTCGCGGCCGGTGAGGGTGAGGTACTGCTGGTCCTTGGTGGTGAAGACCACGCCCTGCCTTACCTCGCCCACCTGGGCCATGCGGAGGACCGCCAGGCAGAGGAGAACGGCCACCGGCAGCGCGGCGCCGATCAGCTTGAAGATGCGGCGGTCGTTGGATTCCAGCCGGATGCCCACCACGGGCGCGGGGGCGCCGCGGTCGGCAACGGCCCCGGATGCCAGGGAAGAGCCTCCCACCGCAACCGGCATCTCGATCACTCGCCGCTGGTACGGCCACACCGTGCCGCCCTTGTATTCCAATTCCCGGTTCAAGCCGACAATCAGGACCGGATCTTCGATGCGCGACACTTCACCGACCAGCCGCCGCGAGATCCAGACCTCG
>Ga0326728_10019759_pt1 | contig 12998 bp, 11 predicted proteins | sample MB3enrmetagenome_FD_207602 | JGI IMG/M metagenome (GOLD analysis project Ga0326728, IMG submission 207602) | Lab enriched peat soil microbial communities from McLean, Ithaca, NY, United States - MB31MN | ecosystem: Environmental > Terrestrial > Soil > Wetlands > Peat | place: USA: New York...
AACCTCACCACCGCACACTCGAAAGAAAAACGCAACTTCTTGAGGGTCATCTTCATAGGCATTGAGCCTCCTCAAAAATGCGTTGAATAATCCTTCCACATGCCGGAAGACCCGGTTCACTCCATTTCATTTCATTCAAGGATTCATATTCCATTGCATTGCATTCACCGAATCTCCCGTCATATATCAAGTAAAGGGGCCGCCGCCGCGCGGCGTGCGCTCCGCGCACGCTCGCGCTGGCTGGCGGCCACCACCCACGCTTCTTTGTGAACGGCAGGAACAGACTGAAGAAGGATGCTCATGGCACATCCTCCGTTGAATTGACGATGGCGAGGATGGCAGCCTTGAGCGGTGCAGGAAGTTTATCCCAAGCCGTGATTACTTTTTGGAGAGAGGAATCCGCAGCAATACAATTCTTGTGTGCATTTTTGTGTGCATGTATTACTATCCCCTTGCGTTTATTAGCACTTGGTTCAGGTTCAACTCCTGATGGGTGCGCCAGTTTGGGCGGGTGACGCCGCATTGACAATGGCGTGCCCTTGCGTAGGTTGCCTAGATAAACAAAACCGTGTGAAGCATACAGCAAACCGTGGCTGAAAAAGACAATTATTTGGCAGACGTGCTGGTGGACTTGGGCATTGTCAATGCCGATCAGGTCGCCCAAACGCGCCGGGAAGCCGAGATTGCCGGCGTGGGGGTGGTGGACTTGTTGTTGGCCAACAAGCTCGTCCGGCCGACGGACATCACCCAGGCCAAAGCCGCGCAGTTCGGCGCGGAGGTCATCCAGCTCAGCGGCTTGAAAATTCCCGACGATGTCATTTCCATCATCCCGCGCCACATCGCCAAAAAATACCGCGTCGTTCCCGTTTTCAAAAGCGACGGCAAGGTCACCGTGGCCATCGCCGACCCGTCGGACTTGAACACCATCGACACGCTCACGCATTTGCTCAACGCGGAAATTGAACTGCGCGTGGCGTCGGAGCCGGACATCGAAACCGCGCTGAACAAGTATTACGGTGGCACAGGCCAGACGGTGGTGGACAAGGCGATTCAGGAACTCACCGAAAGCGAAGTCGAGGTGCCCCAAGGTGCAGTAGATGACGACAGCGCGGTCGTTGACGCGGACGCGCCGCTCATCCGGTATGTGAACCAGATCATCGTGGACGCCTTCAAGATGCGCGCGTCGGACATCCATCTGGAACCGTTGAGCAAGCGTTTCCGGCTGCGTTACCGGATTGACGGCGTCCTGCACGAGATGAAGGCCCCGCCCAAACGGTTGCAGGCGTCCATCATCACCCGGCTGAAAATCCAGTCGAACATGTCCATTTCCGAGCATCGCATTCCGCAGGATGGGCGCATCCAAAGCAAGGTGGGCAACAAGCTGATTGACCTGCGCGTGTCGTGCCTGCCGACTTATCACGGCGAAAGCATCGTCATGCGTATCCTCGACAAGGAAGGTCTGCGGCTCGGCCTGGCCGAACTGGGATTTTTCACGGACGACCAGCAGACGTTTGAGCGCATGATTGGCTTGCCCGACGGCATCCTGCTCGTGACCGGCCCGACCGGTTCCGGCAAGACCACCACCCTGTATTCCTGCCTGCATTTCATCAACCGGCCCGACCGCAAAATCATCACAGTTGAGGACCCGGTGGAATACATTCTGGCTGGCATCAATCAGGTGCAGGTCAATGACACCGTCGGCCTGACGTTTGCCGCCGCGTTGCGTTCAATCCTGCGCCAGGCGCCCAACGTGGTGATGATCGGTGAAATTCGCGATATGGAAACCGCGTCCATCGCCATCAATGCGTCGTTGACCGGCCACCTCGTTTTTTCCACCCTGCACACCAACGATGCGCCGAGCGCGGTCACGCGTTTGGTGGACATCGGTGTGAAGCCGTATTTGGTCGCCTCATCCACGCGTTGTCTGATGGCCCAGCGCCTCGTACGCAGGGTCTGCCGCCGCTGCGCACAAACGTACCAGACAACGGAGCAGGAGTCGCGCGCGTTGAATCTCACGCCGGACAGTCTGCAAAATGCGACGCTGCAAAAAGGCCGGGGTTGCAGCGATTGTTCAAACACGGGGTTCCGCGGGCGCATGGGCATTTTCGAAATTTTCGCCATAGATGACGAGGCGCGGAAGCTGATTTACGATAAGGCGCCGTCGTCCGTCTTGCGCGCCCGCGCCCGCGAGATGGGCATGCGCACGCTGCGCGAGGACGGCATTCGCAAGGTGCTCGCCGGCCTGACCACGCCCGAGGAGGTCATCCGGGCGACCATCGGCGACGAATCCTGAGACGAAAGGAAGAAGGAAGAATGAAGAATGAAGAAACACCTCAACGAGCCGCGGCTTTTGTTCTCGTTTCTATATTCTGCCTTCTGCCTTCAAAAAGAATTTCACCGGGCCATTGCTGATGTTAAACTGTCCAAACTGATAGAGATTCATCATGTCCTACTCCATGTCCGATTTGTTGCAGTTGGTGGTGTCTGAAAACGCCTCCGACCTGCACATCCGTGTGGGCACGCCGCCAACCATCCGGGTGCACGGCATTCTGCACCGCGTCGAAGGCCCGGCGCTCAAACCGGAGGATTCCGAGGAATTGATGCGCAGCATCACCTCTGAAGAGCATATCCAGAACACACGCGAACACGGCGGCGCGGACTTCGGCTTTGCGTTTGGCGACGTGGCGCGTTTCCGCGTCAGCGTCTTCAAGGAGAAAGGCAATTTCGGCATCGTGCTGCGGCAGATTCCCAACAAGCTGTTGACGTTTGAGCAAATCGGCCTTCCGCCCAGCACCAAGGAATTGCTCTACAAACCGCGCGGACTGGTGCTGGTGACCGGGCCGACCGGCTCCGGCAAAACGACCACGCTGGCTACGATGATTGACATCATCAACCAGGAGCGTGACGAAGTGCACATTGTCACCATCGAGGACCCCATCGAGTATTATCACAATCACAAAAAGGCGCTGGTCACGCAGCGCGAAATCGGCGTGGACGTGCCGAATTTTGCGGAGGGACTGCGCCGCGTCCTGCGGCAGGACCCGGACGTGATTCTCGTCGGCGAAATGCGCGACCTGGAAACGATTGACGCGGCCATCACCGCAGCGGAAACCGGCCACCTGGTGTTCGGCACGCTGCACACCACAGGTGCGGCCAAGACGGTTGACCGCGTGGTCAACGCCTTTCCCACGAACCAGCAGGAGCAGATTCGCATCCAGCTTTCCACGGTCTTGCAGGCGGTCCTTTCGCAATTGTTGATTCCGCGCATTGACAAACCGGGCCGCGTGGCCGTTTTTGAAGTGATGATCAACACACCGTCCATCGCCGCGCTCATCCGCGACAACAAAACGTTCCGCCTTAACTCGGACATTCAAACCGGGGCGAAATTCGGAATGGTGACGCTGGATTCGTTTCTGCTGGACAAATACCAGCAGGGCATGATCGCGCGTGAAGAGGTGATTACCAAGGCGCAGGACCCGACAACCATTCAACAAAAATTGCAGGAACTGGAGCTGGCCCAGTCCTTGAGCGCCGAGGCGGCGCAGCCCAAAGCCAGGGCCAAATGACGCTTTCCTAAAATGGCCGAAGAAGTTTCCAATCCGTTGCTGTCCCTCGTTCGGGAATTGGGGTTGATTGACGACCTGCAATACGAAGAGGTCGCCGCTGAATTCAAACGCAGCGGCACGCCTGTCATCCATCTCCTGCAGGACTTCGGGATTATGCAGCTCGGCGACATTTTGCAGGTGATGGCGAATTATCTCGGCACCAAGGTCGTTTCCCTGCGCAACGTTCAGTTCACTCCCGAACTGTTGCAAACGATTCCGGCGAACGTCGCGCGCATGTATCAATGCCTGCCCGTCGCCATGAATGACGGGGCGGTGCAGGTCGCGCTGGCCGATCCGCTGGACCCGGCGCGCGCGGACGAAATCAATTTCGCGATCAAAAAGGACGTGCAGGTGGTCGTGGCCGACCCCACCGACATCGAAAGGGCGATTGACCAGTATTATGTCCAGGAAACGGAGGATATCTCCGCCATTCTCAAGGAATTGGGCGCGGATGCCGACATTGCCCGCGAGGTGAGCCAGGCCGGCGTGCTGGAGGACGAGCGGCGTATGACCGAACTCGCCAATGAGGCGCCCATTGTGAAATTTGTGAATCTGGTCCTGACTCAGGCCATTCAGGACCGCGCGAGCGACATTCATTTTGAGCCGTTCGAAAATGAATTCCGCATCCGCTACCGCGTGGACGGCGCGCTTTACGAAATGTCGCCCCCGCCCAAGCATCTCGCCCTGCCGGTGATTTCGCGCGTGAAGGTCATGTCCGGCCTGAACATTTCCGAACGGCGCCTGCCGCAGGACGGGCGCATCAATTTTCCGCTGGGCAACCGGCAGATTGACCTGCGCGTGTCCACGCTGCCGACGCAATTCGGCGAATCGGTCGTGCTGCGCGTGCTCGACCGCGCGGCGGTCAACCTGGATATTGAAATGCTGGGCTTTCCCAAATACCTGCATGATTACATTACCGAGGCGATTCAGCGTCCCAACGGCATCATGATTGTCACTGGTCCGACCGGTTCCGGCAAAACCACGACGCTTTACTCCTGTCTGCGGCGCATCAATACCATTGATTCCAAATTGCTCACCGCCGAGGACCCGGTCGAGTACGACATCGAGGGCATCATGCAGGTGGCCATCAACGAAGCGGCGGGCATGACCTTCGGCAAGGCGTTGCGGTCGTTTTTGCGCCAGGACCCGGACATCATCATGGTAGGGGAAATGCGCGACCTGGAAACGGCGCAGGTTTCCATCCAGGCGTCGCTGACGGGCCATCTGGTCTTGAGCACGCTGCACACCAATGACGCGACGGGCGCGATAACTCGTATGCTGGACATGGGCGTTGAGCCGTTTCTGATTTCCTCGACGTTGATGGCGGTGCTGGCCCAGCGGCTGGTCCGGACCATCTGCAAAGATTGCCGGACGCCGTTTGAGCCGACGGAGGACCAACTGGGGTTATTGAACCTTTCGCCGCACGACCTGGGCGACAAGGTCTTTCATTATGGCCGCGGCTGTTCCGCGTGCAACGACACCGGGTACAAGGGGCGCAAAGGCATTTTTGAACTGCTCGTCATCAGCGAGGCGATTCGCGCTCTGATCAATGAGCGCGCGCCCACGGTGGTGTTGCGCCAGAAAGCCGTCGAACTGGGGATGGTGACCCTGCGCGAAGACGGCTTGCGCAGCATTTTTGAAGGTGATACCACTATCGAGGAAGTCGTCAAATACACATGAGTCCACAGTTGACAGTCCGCAGTCCACAGTCGAGTCCGCGAAGTTCGAGGGCATTTGACTGGAGACGTGGATCGTAGATCATGGGCTATTTTAGTTTATGCCGAAATACAATTACGTGGCGCTGGATGCGCACGGCAAGGAAACCAAAGGTACGATTGAAGTCGCCAGCCAAAACGAGGCCATTGGCCGCGTCAAGGAGATGGGCCTGTTCCCGACCCGCATCGTCGAGACGGAAAAACCGCAGGAAAAAGTCGCCCGGAAAAAAAGCCGGGGCGCGGCCCGGCCCGGCGGCAGGAAAAAGGGTGCGCTCGACATCCAGATTAAAATTCCCTGGTTGAGCGGGCGGGTAAAACCCAGGGTGTTGACGGCCTTCACGCGCCAGCTGGCGACGCTGGTGGACGCGGGCCTGCCGCTCCTGCGCGGTTTGCGCGTGCTCGAAAAACAGGAGCGCAGCGCCGCGCTGAAGGACATCCTGGGTAACTTGGCGCTGGCCATCGAAGGCGGCAGCACCTTTTCCGAGGCGCTGGCGCAGCATCCCAAGGTTTTCAACCGCCTGTTCGTCAACATGGTCAAAGCCGGTGAATTGGGCGGCGTGCTGGAGGTGGTGTTGAAACGCCTGGCGGAATTTTCGGAGAAGGCGCAGAAAATCAAGGGCAAGGTCAAAGCCGCGATGTTTTATCCGGTCGCGGTGCTGATCGTCGCGACGGGCATCTTGACTCTGCTGATGACCTTTGTGATTCCAAGATTCAAGGAAGTTTTTGCCGGCATGATGCCAGGGTCGCAACTGCCGTACTTCACCCGGCTGGTCTTGGGCATCAGCAACGCGATCCGGGTCCATTTTCTGGTGACGGCCATGGGGGTGGCGGCCTGCGTGACCGTGTTCGTGTTGTGCCTGAAAACCCGGATTGGCCGGCTGATTTGGGATAAATTCAAGTTGAATGTCCCCGTCATCGGTCCGGTGGTCAGGAAGGTGGCCATTGCCCGTTTCACCCGCACCCTCGGCACGCTCGTCAGCAGCGGCGTCCCCATTTTGCAGGCCTTGACCATTGTCAAGGAAACGGCCGGCAACGTCGTCATCGGCAATGCCGTCGGCAGCGTTCATGAAAGTGTCAAGGAGGGGGAAACCATCACTGCGCCCCTGGAAGGTTCGGGCGTTTTTCCGCCCATGGTCGTCAGCATGGTGGATGTCGGCGAACAAACCGGCGCCTTGCCGGAAATGTTGTTGCGCATCGCCGACAGCTACGACGAAGAAGTGGACAATTCCGTGTCCGCCATGACTTCGCTTCTGGAGCCAATCATGATTGTATTTTTGGCAGTCATTGTTGGCAGCATCGTGGTCGCCATGTTTTTACCGTTGATAGCGATGATCAACAACCTGAGTGGTGTGGGTGGCGGTGGCGGCGTCGGGGAATAGTAAATTTCCCATCCCGTCCAAACCCGTTTCACTTCAGGTCAAAAAAAAACCATTGACAAATGATAGCCGCTGTGCGTAAATACAATGTAAAGACATTGCATGGGCGTGTTATTTACAATTAGCCCGTTATGGAGTTTGATTGGAATAACCCGCCGTTTGAAGCGGACAGTTCTTTGACTCGACGGGAGATTGAAGAGTCTTTTGAAGACCCGTTTGCCATCCGGCTATTGCCGGACTCGCCGCGATTCAGCGCGCAGGCACGTTATTTCAACCTGGGCGTGTCGGCGGGCGGCATTGGAATTTTCAGCGTGTATCGGACCAATGGCCGTCTGGTGCGCGTGCTGCTGGCGCGCCCGTTCGAGGCCGAGGAACGGTTCTTCTACCAGCGGAAAGTGGACCAGACGCTGTCGCAATAAAAATTTTGAGGGTTGAGGGTTGAATTTTTAGTTGGAGCCGAAACGCCCCGATTCCCGGAACTCAAAACTTAAAACTCAAAATTAAAAACTAAAAAATGCGAACCTTTGCCGGTTGGGAAGAAGTCCCGCTCTTCGACACCGAGGAAGCCGAGGCGGCCTTTTGGGTGGAGAACCGCCCGGACTTGCGCCTGATGGGCGCGGCCGTGGCCGGCGGCGCCGAAGATACCGAGTCCGTGACCATCACGCTGCGCATGGACCCGCGGATGCTGGCGCGCATCAAGCGCCTGGCACGGTCGCGCTACCTGAATTACCAGAGCATGATCAAACAGTGGCTCAGCGAGCGAATGGAAGACGAATTAAAAGAACGATGAAACCAAACAGAAGTGACATGGGGCGAGGGGCGAGGAGCGAGATGAACAAGGCGTGCGCGGGGCGTTCCCGTCACCCGTCACCCGTCACGCTTGCCGGGCCGAAGCCGAGCGAAGGCGGGCATCACGTCCCGGCCTTCACCCTCATGGAACTGCTGACCGTCATCGCCATCATCGCCGTGATCGCCGCGCTGCTGATGCCCTTGGTCGGCGCGGTAAAACGGCGGGCATATCTTCAGGTCACCCAGGCCCAGATGGCACAGATCGAGACGGCCATTGACCGTTACAAATCCGCCTACGGTTTCTATCCGCCCAGCAATCCCAACACGGTTAACAACCTTGCCAGCGCACTAAACAACCAGCTTTATTTTGAACTGGTGGGAACGACCATTACCGCCAATGGAGCCTTTCTGACGCTCGATGGCAGCGCGACCATTGCTGCCGCCAACGTGAATACGGCTTTTGGCGTCAGCGGATTCATGAATTGCAGCAAAACCACCGCCGATGAATCCGCGCCGCAAGCCCGGGATTTTCTGCCCGACCTGAAGCCGGACCAGATTGGATCGGTTTCCACCAACGGCGTTGCGATTTCAATCCTCGTGGCTTCTGTCGGCGGGCCGGACCCGGCCTATCAGCCGCTGGGAGTGCGAGACGTGAACCCCTGGCGCTACAATTCCTCCAATCCCGCCAACAACCCCGGCTCGTATGATTTGTACGTTCAACTGGTAATTGCCGGGAAAACCAACCTCATCTGCAACTGGAGCAAAGAGGTGCAGCTCAACAGCCCGTTGCCGTGAATTCAACGAAAGGCAAACCTATGAAAACCAGCTCAATCGTAAATCGTAAATCGCAAATCGTAAATGAGTGGGCTTTCACCCTGATTGAACTGCTCACGGTCATTGCCATCATTGCGATTCTGGCGGCCTTGCTGTTGCCGGTCCTGGCGGCGGCCAAAGTTCACGCGCAAAAGACCCAGGCGAAGCTGCAAATCGGCGACCTCGTCACCGCCATCCAGAATTATGATTCGGTCTACAGCCGCATGCCGGTTTCGACCAATGCCCAAGCGGCAGCGGTCAGCGTCAACGGCCAATTCACCTACGGCGGCGTGTTTCAAGAGCCGGGCGGCGCGGCGACCTGGCCGCCGGGTACGATTCCGGCCAATTACTATCCAAGCAACAACGAGCTCATCGCCATTCTGATGGACATCACCAATACCACCGTGACGCCCGTGAACCAGAATCATCAAAAGAATCCGCAGCAGACCCTTTTCCTGAACGCCAAGATGGCCACCTATCCGAACCTGCCGGGCGTGGGGCCGGATTTGGTCTATCGCGACCCGTGGCGAAATCCCTACGTCATTACCATGGACTTGAATGATGACAACCAATGTAAAGACCCTTTTTACAGTTTGTCCGCCGTGTCCTCCGGTCCCGCCGGAACAAATTCAAATCCGGGAATCAATGGTTTGGTTAATCCCGATGGTACCGCCGACAATTACCGATACCACGGCAACGTGATGGTGTGGTCCGCCGGACCGGATGGAAAGGTTGATCCAACCGTTTCCGCCAACACCGGCGCCAACAAGGACAACGTTTTAAGCTGGCAATGATATGAGAAGTGACAAGTGGCAAGTGACAAGTGACAAGGCAACGGCAATGGCCGAGCGTGACGTGCGTTCCTGCCACCTGCCACCTGTCACGTGTCACGCTTGCCGCGCCGGAGCGGAGCGAAGGCGGGCCTTCACCTTGGCGGAGATGCTGACGGTGCTGGCCATCATGGGCATTCTGGCGGCGCTGGTCGTGCCGGTGCTCAAAAATGTCGGCCATGCGGATGCCACGCTGACCGCCGGCCAGCAAATGCTCGGCGACATCGGGCGCGCACGCCAACTGGCCATGAGCCAGCGCACCACCGTCTATGTGGTTTTTCTGCCGGAAGGTTTCTGGACCAGCCTGTCCCCGGCGCAACTGGCCATGCCTGCCACGACGAATTTGGCCGGTGACCAACTGACCGGCTACGCGTTTATCGCTTACGGCGCGACGGGCGACCAGCCCGGACAACACCTGTGGCACTATCTTACGCCCTGGCAGTCGCTGCCGGACGGCACGTTCATCCCGTTATGGAAATTCAGTCAAGCCACCCCGCCGTTCACGTTCACCGACCCGATTGCGACTTCAAAAAGCTTTTCGATTTCTCCCTTTGACTCCACCAATGGCATCCCGTTTCCCACAGAAACCAACAATCCGGCCGACAGTTCCAACCTTTTTCTGCCTTACCTTGCGTTCAACTATCTCGGACAGTTAATTTCCTCGGGAAAGGACAGCGACCCGGCCGGCAATGGGCAGGACATCCCGCTGGCGCGCGGCGGCGTGTCGCCGGCGTTTGACCCGGCCACCAGGACGTTTGTGCTGTCCCAGACTAATACGCCTGCTGGTTTGCCGCAGGTAGTGGAAGTTCCGCCGGGCAACAGCACCAACGCCTACAACCTCATTCACATTGACCCGCTGACCGGGCGCGCCACGCTGGAACAGCCGAAGATACAATGAAGATTCGCGAACAAGTGACAGGTGCCAGGTGCCAGGTGCCAGGAACCGGCGCGCGCAGGCCATATCGTGTCACGTGTCACGTGTCACGCGTCACGGGTTTCACCATGGTGGAAATCGCCATCAGCCTGGCCATCATCGGCCTGGCGCTGGTGGCCATCCTCGGCGTGCTGCCGCTGGGCATCAACGTCCAGCGGGACAACCGCGAGGAGACTCTCATTGACCAGGACGCCACCGTTTTCATCGCGAACATCGGCCAGGGTGCGCGCGGACTGGATGATTTGACCAATTACGTTTATGAAATTACCAATTCGTGGACTCTATACAATCCGGACGGCAGCACAAATAAAAGCGGAGGGAATGATTATACCTATACCAATTTCTCCATTGCGTTGTCGTACCCTCCAATCGGGTCTCGCCTCACCAACGGCGCGAACATCATCGGCCTTCTGAGCACGCCGGAATACACGGACGATAATGGCGCTCCAAGTCCCAACTTGATTTATGGCGGTTACAGCAACCATATCGTCGCCTATGTCCGGTCCCTCAGCGGTCCGGCGTCGGAAAAGCCGCCACAAGACAACGCCGTCGTTTTAGGCGGCTCGTTCGGCTACAAAATCATTTGCAACAACACGCCGGTGGCCATGGACACGAACGTCTTCAACTTGGCGACTAATGCCCCGGCGCTTATTTATGCCCAGCAACTGACCGCCAACCTGCATGAACTGCGGCTCACGTTTCTCTGGCCGTTGCTGCCCTCCGGCAACACCGGTTATGGCCGCCACACCTTTGCCACGACCGTCGCCGGCCAGATGGTGCGAACCAATGACAACGGCCAGTTATTGTATTTCTTCCAGCCGCAATCCTTCACCAACGCGCCATGAAAAATCAGTCGAGAGTCCAGAGTCGAGAGTCCAGAGCCTGTGGACGGCGTTCGGTTGTGCCGTTCTCGACCCTCGACGCTCGGCTCTCGACCGTTTCTGCCGCTTTTACTCTGGTCGAAATGCTGGTGACGATGGCGTTGCTGTCGCTCATCGTGCTGGCGCTGATGACCGTCTTCAACAGCACCCAGAACGCCTTCCGCGCCAGCCTCACCCAGACCGACATCCTCGAATCCGGCCGCAACGCGATGGATTTGATTGCCGGCGATTTGGCGCAGATGACGCCGTCATACGGCAATTTTACGAACGGATTTGGGCCTTCCATCGGGAATGAGAAGCTGAACGCCCCGGTGAATTTTTATGCCAATCTTAATTACTACCCCAGCGCCTTCAATTACGAGTCACTCGTTCAATCCCTGCCCGGCACCAGCACGCTGCGAACCAATGTCCTGGAAAATTTTTTCATCCTGAGCCGACAGAACGTGAATGGCAGCCCCAGTTGGGTGGGGACGGGCTATGTGGTGGACCCGGCGTCCAGCCCCACCAATGCGCTCTACCGTTTTACCATGACCACGAGTGTGATTAACGGCGACCCGCTGGCATTATTCCTCACTTTCTCCAATGCCGTGAACGGCGAAACCTTCTCGCGCCTGAACAATCCATTTGCTAACACCACCAACTGGAGTCATTTGATGGACGGCGTGGTGGACTTGGAGGTGCGCCCCTACGACCCCAACGGTTTCTGGATGACGAATACTGTGGACTTGTACAACGGGCGATTCATCACCAATCAAAACACCTCTTTTCCCCTGTCTTTATATTTACCAGCCGATTTAAGGATGATTAACTTTTCCATGTACAGCAACACTGTGCCTGCGTCCGTGGAGGTGGAGTTGGGCGTGCTGGAAGACAACACGCTCCAGCGCGCCGAATCTTTGCCCAATGTGGCGCCGGTTTACGCGCAAACAGCTTATTTATCCAATCACGTCGGTCAGGTGCATCTGTTCCGCCAGCGCGTCTGGGTCCGCAACGTGGACCCGACGGCCTACCAATGAAACCAAAACGTGACATGTGGCGAGTGACAAGTGACAAGAAAAACAGCGTGTCAGGTGTGATGCCTTCGTGCCACGTGTCACGTGTCACGCGTCACTCCCAACGGGCGGTGGCCCTCATCATCACGCTCATCATGCTGGCGGTGGTGACGTTCATGGCGCTGACGTTTCTGGCCATCAGCCGGCGCGAACGCGGCGCCGTCACCACTACCACCGACCAGAACACCGCGAACAACGCCGCCGCCGCCGCCCTGGCCAGTGCCGAGGCGCAAATCATGGCCAATACTCTCGCCACGACCAATCCCTACATCTTCGGCCTCCTCGTCTCGACCAATTACATCAATACCAATGGATTTGTCAGCGGCGTCGCCAATCCGACCAACGTCAATTATTATGATGTGAAGGGAAACTTCCTTACCGGGGGCGATTTTCTACAAAACCTTGCCAACCTGGAGTACCTCCCGCGACCGCCGGTGTTCATCCCCAGCCCGCCGGACGATTACGCCAATCCAACCAATTACGATTTTCGATTCTTTCTGAACTTGAACCACAATGTGGACACAAATGGCAACGCCCGCTTCGACCCGAATGGTGTCATGCTGGAGACCAACAACGCGGGATTGTCCACCGGCCTCATTGTCACCAACATCGGCGACCCGGAGTGGATTGGCGTGTTGCAGCATCCGGACCAGCCGTACGGGCCGAACAATCCCTTTGTGGCGCGCTACGCCTTCGTCGCCGTGCCCATTGGTAACGCGCTCGATTTGAACGCCATTCACAACCAGGCGCTTACGCGAACATTGACTAATTCAAGTGATGGATTTTTCCGCAATGAAGGCGTCGGCTCTTGGGAAATCAATTTGGCCGCGTTCCTGGCGGATTTGAACACGAATCAATGGGATCCACCAACCATCGAGAACACCGCGAACAACCCCTATAATTATCGGGAATGGCAGACTCCCAATTTTCCCAACACGGGCGCAGGCTTTGAGGACGCGCTTTCACTGTTGAGCTATCGTTACGGCGGCGCATACAACAATCT